>Ga0210026_1000220_pt1 | contig 71116 bp, 70 predicted proteins | sample CryGeymeta201509_FD_183977 | JGI IMG/M metagenome (GOLD analysis project Ga0210026, IMG submission 183977) | Groundwater microbial communities from Crystal Geyser aquifers in Utah, USA - Crystal Geyser metaG 2015-09 (SPAdes) (version 2) | ecosystem: Environmental > Aquatic > Deep subsurface >...
CATAGTTACATTTGATAAAACTCTTTCCGTTAATATCGTGTTTTCTAATCTTTAATCAAACCACAACGTATTAATGAAGATGATTTAAAAGATAAAGAATATCGTGTTTTCTAATCTTTAATCAAACCACAACATTGAGTCTGAGGATTATTCTTACGACTATAATATCGTGTTTTCTAATCTTTAATCAAACCACAACGAGTACCGGTTGGTAATAATCTTCTAAAGTAATATCGTGTTTTCTAATCTTTAATCAAACCACAACGTTGACACCGAAGCAGTGCCTACTATAATAAATATCGTGTTTTCTAATCTTTAATCAAACCACAACTTATATCTGTTTTTCCTTTTTTTTAACCTAATATCGTGTTTTCTAATCTTTAATCAAACCACAACATAACGAATCTTATAATAAGATTTGTCTAAAATATCGTGTTTTCTAATCTTTAATCAAACCACAACACGTTAATGAAATTATTTTATAATGCAAAAAATATCGTGTTTTCTAATCTTTAATCAAACCACAACAAACCAATAGGTATTGTTCTATCTGATCTGAATATCGTGTTTTCTAATCTTTAATCAAACCACAACATACTCATCTTCATTTAAACATTCTATATTAATATCGTGTTTTCTAATCTTTAATCAAACCACAACTAGGCGGTATTAGTAGTTCCATTAATGCTAAATATCGTGTTTTCTAATCTTTAATCAAACCACAACTATGCAGGTGCATTTTACGAGGTTGCAGAAAATATCGTGTTTTCTAATCTTTAATCAAACCACAACGGCGATGGTGTTAACATACAAGGTATTGGTAATATCGTGTTTTCTAATCTTTAATCAAACCACAACTCTTAGGATGTCATTTTTAGCTAGTTTCTTAATATCGTGTTTTCTAATCTTTAATCAAACCACAACTGTCAAACTTATCGCGTAACGCTTGCAGCTAATATCGTGTTTTCTAATCTTTAATCAAACCACAACACACTTACTAATGTTGCTAATATATCTATAATATCGTGTTTTCTAATCTTTAATCAAACCACAACGTCTTTGTTGATGTCATATATCAGATTATTAATATCGTGTTTTCTAATCTTTAATCAAACCACAACGTAGGGTAATCAAGTAATAACAATTAAAACAATATCGTGTTTTCTAATCTTTAATCAAACCACAACATCACTAAAGTCTTTACCATATTCTTTCTTAATATCGTGTTTTCTAATCTTTAATCAAACCACAACAACGCCTGCGGTCATTCTCATAACGATTCTAATATCGTGTTTTCTAATCTTTAATCAAACCACAACACTGGAACTACAGGTGGTGAAATGGGAATGAATATCGTGTTTTCTAATCTTTAATCAAACCACAACGAGATAAACTAATTTCAACTGGTAAGATTAAATATCGTGTTTTCTAATCTTTAATCAAACCACAACTTTCCAATTTGGATGATAAGCCCACGATTCAATATCGTGTTTTCTAATCTTTAATCAAACCACAACTTGGCCACTTGCATTTTAGTTTTGCTTTTAATATCGTGTTTTCTAATCTTTAATCAAACCACAACCAACTGTTCCGCCTGCACCTGTACTGGTAAAATATCGTGTTTTCTAATCTTTAATCAAACCACAACTATTTTTAGATTCGCTATCTCATTTCTCAAAATATCGTGTTTTCTAATCTTTAATCAAACCACAACTAATAGCAAGCTCGGCTTTAACTCCCTCCAAATATCGTGTTTTCTAATCTTTAATCAAACCACAACCCATTGAGCCACTTCATTGTAAACTCGTTTAATATCGTGTTTTCTAATCTTTAATCAAACCACAACAGCACAACGTTAAGCATTTGATTTCGGTTGAATATCGTGTTTTCTAATCTTTAATCAAACCACAACTGGAGTTTTGCTTCATATCGTCAGAAATTTAATATCGTGTTTTCTAATCTTTAATCAAACCACAACACCAACGGGAACAGCAATTTTATCTTCTCCAATATCGTGTTTTCTAATCTTTAATCAAACCACAACTTATGGAACGAAATTTTAGAAAAGAGGACAATATCGTGTTTTCTAATCTTTAATCAAACCACAACTTTGCAGCGGTATTTTTTGCAGCGTTGGCAAATATCGTGTTTTCTAATCTTTAATCAAACCACAACATAGAATCAACAGAATCAATATCTTTTAAAATATCGTGTTTTCTAATCTTTAATCAAACCACAACTATAAGCGGCGTAAGGCATGAACTCAACTAAATATCGTGTTTTCTAATCTTTAATCAAACCACAACACCATTAGCAAAGTTTGTTGGTTTATGTTTAATATCGTGTTTTCTAATCTTTAATCAAACCACAACAAACACTATTATAATTTTGATATTTCAAATAATATCGTGTTTTCTAATCTTTAATCAAACCACAACAAAAACTGCATTTTTGTTTTTATGAATACAATATCGTGTTTTCTAATCTTTAATCAAACCACAACAGTTAGAAACTTTAAAATCAAAAGATAATGAATATCGTGTTTTCTAATCTTTAATCAAACCACAACCAACCATAACGCTTTACTAAGTACTTGTAAAATATCGTGTTTTCTAATCTTTAATCAAACCACAACCAGAGGGGTCGCCACCTTTGCTCTTATCCAAATATCGTGTTTTCTAATCTTTAATCAAACCACAACGGTATTCAAACACAAATGAAAGAGGACACTAATATCGTGTTTTCTAATCTTTAATCAAACCACAACTAAAGACTGGAAGCTAAGAAGTCGGTTTATAATATCGTGTTTTCTAATCTTTAATCAAACCACAACTGGAAATAAACTATAATTAAAACACATATAAATATCGTGTTTTCTAATCTTTAATCAAACCACAACTTTACACGCAATGGCTTCAAAAAGAAAGTAAATATCGTGTTTTCTAATCTTTAATCAAACCACAACGGATTTTCAATGACTTGTTTAGGCTTCAATAATATCGTGTTTTCTAATCTTTAATCAAACCACAACGCCTGCGTAAGTAGTTGTTATACTTGTTGAATATCGTGTTTTCTAATCTTTAATCAAACCACAACTATAAACAGTATAGATACAAAGTTACAAAAATATCGTGTTTTCTAATCTTTAATCAAACCACAACTCTTAGGGGCAACAATAGGTTAATAACAAAAATATCGTGTTTTCTAATCTTTAATCAAACCACAACTATATAAAGTTTTAAGTGGTTACATTTTAAATATCGTGTTTTCTAATCTTTAATCAAACCACAACTGTGTAACGCCTTGCTCAAGGGTATCGGCTAATATCGTGTTTTCTAATCTTTAATCAAACCACAACAGCATCTTCTTTTATGCCTTCTCTAAATAAATATCGTGTTTTCTAATCTTTAATCAAACCACAACATACGACAGCATTAGATAATGTTGGTTTATAATATCGTGTTTTCTAATCTTTAATCAAACCACAACGGGGCGACGGCTACTCCTTACAGGAGCGGAATATCGTGTTTTCTAATCTTTAATCAAACCACAACAAGTAGCTTACACCACAGCATTACCTCCAGAATATCGTGTTTTCTAATCTTTAATCAAACCACAACGCGCTGCCCTTGACACTTTTGGAAATGCTAATATCGTGTTTTCTAATCTTTAATCAAACCACAACCTCTAAAAGGTACTGATGTGCGTCTGCAAAATATCGTGTTTTCTAATCTTTAATCAAACCACAACTCACTATCATTCTTGCCTCCTACTATAAATAATATCGTGTTTTCTAATCTTTAATCAAACCACAACGGGTACTACATAAATGCCAGGTGTTATTATAATATCGTGTTTTCTAATCTTTAATCAAACCACAACGGCGTGAAGGTAGTTTTATGAAACGATTTAATATCGTGTTTTCTAATCTTTAATCAAACCACAACGGATATAACAATAGTTTATTTATGGTACATAATATCGTGTTTTCTAATCTTTAATCAAACCACAACGGTGTAGTAGTGTATGTCTGGGTTAAGCTAATATCGTGTTTTCTAATCTTTAATCAAACCACAACGGCACGCAGATTGTGTATGTTACATTTAGAATATCGTGTTTTCTAATCTTTAATCAAACCACAACCAGTATGCCTGTTCAATTGTGGAGAACAGAATATCGTGTTTTCTAATCTTTAATCAAACCACAACTGATTCCCCAGTAATCTCTCCTTTAACAGAATATCGTGTTTTCTAATCTTTAATCAAACCACAACTACGGCGGCACAATTCAAGCAGAAGCAAAAATATCGTGTTTTCTAATCTTTAATCAAACCACAACTGCTTTTTGCACATCTGTAACCGATGGTTTAATATCGTGTTTTCTAATCTTTAATCAAACCACAACTTCTTGTAGTTGTTAAATAATAATAATCTGAATATCGTGTTTTCTAATCTTTAATCAAACCACAACATCTAAAGTATCAACGATAATTTCGTCATTAATATCGTGTTTTCTAATCTTTAATCAAACCACAACTATATCCTTAATATCAAATACAGCGGGTATAATATCGTGTTTTCTAATCTTTAATCAAACCACAACGGGTTTTCAACTAACGTTTCGGTGCTTAATAATATCGTGTTTTCTAATCTTTAATCAAACCACAACGTTTTAGCGCTACAGATGTAAGTTTTAGCTAATATCGTGTTTTCTAATCTTTAATCAAACCACAACCTGTAAACATTGACCCTGCGATCTCAAACAAATATCGTGTTTTCTAATCTTTAATCAAACCACAACGGAAAATCTCCCCGATTTTCTGCCAACGGATTTTCCGTTGTGGTTTGAGATGTTTAAGATTAACATCTAGTATGTCAATGAACTCTTTTTTTGTCATTCCGACGAAAGGAGGAATCACATAATTTTTACTACTCATGTTATGTGATTTCTCGCTTAGGCTCGAAATGACAAATTAATTCTTTAAGAATCGTTCTTCTAAAAACTCAAAATTTTCATTAAATCTGCGTATTAATTCCAATTTCTTTTCTCTACGCCAACCTTTCAGTTCTTTTTCTCTTGCAATAGCATTTTGCACCCAGCTAAATTTTTCATAATACACTAAATGCTTTATGTTATACTTTGCTGCAAATGTTTTTTTTCTATTAGTTATATTTTCATTATGCTGTTGTAAACGTAAACTTAAATTATTGGTCATGCCTATGTAATAGGTTGACCTGTATGGATTGGTTATTATATAAACATAGTAAATATGGATGCCTTCGTTTTCGTTAAATCCTATCATTCTCTAAACCTCGCTTTATGTGATTCCTCCTATTGTCGGAATGACAAATTATGCTCTTTTAATTTTTCCTGAAACAGAAATTTTTACTTTTATTGGATTGAAAGTGTCCCAACCTGTTTTTCCTTCTCCAAAACTTTGGATTCTAACATAAAAAGGGTGAAAATTATTCTGAATTGATGCTTCTGTATTTAACCTAAATTCATAAAATTTAGAAGACAACTTTTGTATTCTATACAAATGTTCTTTCAAAATTTCATAATCTGGATTTTCCCAAATAATTTCTTCTTCTCTTAAACCTAATAAAAACATATCATTAATATGTAAAGTAGTTACAATTTCTTTTCCATCAATTGGTAATTTATATACAGATTCTCCTGTTCGTTTTCTTTCTACAACGGTCCAAAAAGTAACTACTACTTCTTTTAAGTTTCCTTTTTCATCTTTATAAATTAAAACGTGATGGTTGTTTCTTGGATTTACCCATTGATTCACATTCTCTTTGAGTTTTTCAGCTCCACCAATATTTTCTTTTACTCTTACTTTTAAAACTGGAACTGGTTCTCCTTTTTTATTTGGTAAAAAAATCTGTGGTTGTTTGATTCCGTTTTCGTCAACATTAAAAAAAGTATTGGCTGGAACTTTGTCTTTAACAAAACCTCCTAATTCGTTTATTTTTTTTAGAATTAATAATCTTATTGCTTCATCAACAACTTTATCAATTTGTTTTGCAGTTTCTAAACTTTCAATTGATTTTCTAACATGAAATGCTTCTTCTCCATTAAATGTACGTTTTCCAAAAACGGTTTCTTTATGCAATTGACCACGAGCTGCAACACCAATATTTTTATGTTTAATTCCATTTATTTCGGTAACGTGAGTTCTAACAGTAATATCGTTTGAAACTTTTTTATGAGAAATCAATATTTTCCCGACTGAAACTTCAGCATCTTTTCTGAATGTTTCCCATGGTAATGGAAAGTTCTTCAATTCTGAATTTCTGTTATATCTATTCCACTTTGATAATTCTTGCACATAAGAAACTTTTGTACAAGCCATAACTAAAGCATCAACTGCATGATGGCGATGGTCTTCTCTTGTTTTCTCATTTTCTTCGCTCAAAATATTATTCATTCCCCACTTTTGTCTCAAATTTGATGTTGCTTGGCCTGGTGAAACAATAACATTTTTACAAATTTTACTTAAATAATTTTTAGCTTCTTTGCTGATGTAACGAGTATCATTTAACTGCCTAGATGAGAAATCATCATCAAATTTTTGCTGTACAAAACGTTTGAATTTTTGATACGCATTTGGATATTCTTTTGTATCTGAAAATAATTTTAAGGCTCTTTCTTTTATGGCTGACCAATTGGCTTCATCATTTCCATAGAATTCAAAAGGTGTTTGATTTCCTTTTTTACGATTTTCATCAGCATAACAAAGTGTTTTGTTAGAAAAACTATCATTTAAAGAACGACTCCAAGGATGTATGTGTTCGATTTGAACTTCTCCAGAAAATAATTGGCTTAAAGAAATTGTTCTTCCTGTGTAAGGACAAACATGCTTACACTCTTCCCATAATTTGTAAAGTAATATATTATCATGTTTAATTCTTTGTCCTTCTTCTAATAATCTTGCTTTTATCCTATCATTTTCACGCTCTAATCTATTTTGCTCTTTTCTGATTTTATTTCGCTGTGACTTTGAAATTTTTAAATCTCGAGCCATTTCTACTTTTATTTCATCTATTTTGCCATGATCTTCAATTAGTTCATTGACCAATTTTCGTAATTCAAATAATGCTGTTATTACAATAGGATTTCTTATGGCTTGAATTTCTTTGTCTGCTTCCTTTCCTAGTGGCAATTTTTCCAACAATTCAGCTACATTAATAGTTGCTGAATGATGATACAATTTACGTAATTGATTGTCAGAAACATTAAAATCATTTCGAAGAATGCTTTTGATAATATCAATAAATCCGCCTTTAGTTTTGGAACGAACAATTCCTTCCACATTATCTATTAAATAATTTCTCTTTTCTTCAGAAAGCTTTTCCCAATCAGTGCCAAAAACATTTTTAATTCCGCCAAGCACAACAGCAATATCATACGTATAACCTAGTTGCAAAAAAGGCAAAATATTTGAAATGGCTTTTCTGCTTAAATTGGCATAACCATCTTTTAAATTAAATTTTGAAATGGCTTCTGCTTGTTCTTCATTGAAATTCCAATTTTTTATGGCGTATTCTTTTAAATTGGATTTACTGTCAAAAAAATAAAGCACATGCCAAATATCTTCTTGCTCTTTATCTGAAAATTCAAACCATTTTTTACCGAAAAACTTTTTATTTGATAAATTTGAAATGGTATGCGTTCCAACTATTTTGTCGTCATCTTTATAATTGAATTTGAATTCGGCACTTTCTTTTCCAATAACTTTTCTAATCTTTTTAAATTCCGGCTTTTCATTGGCGTATAGAAATTCTACTATTTTCTCTTTTTCTTCTTGCGAGATTTTCCTTCCATTATATTCAACTGTATTTACCCATTGCCAAACTCTAAATTGTTCAAATGGAATGGCGCTAATAGGACATTTGGTTTTTGCTGGTTCAAAAGAACAATTACCAACCAAATGCTTTTGCGAACGTAATGGACGTTGATGAAATAAAATGCCATCTTCTTTGTAACCATCTAATTTTCTGCCACCAAATAATGTTTTTAAATCTTCATTCAAAATAGAATGATATTGGGATTGTTTGTTCCAAATCAATTCAAACTCTTCAACATACATTTTTCGGGTTGTATAGCGATTACGAATTCTTTCTAAACCATCTTGATATGGTTCGTTCTGATTTGGGTAAATTTCAAAAAGGTATGAGCCAAGGGTTTTCTCAAGAATTTTATCCTGAGTTTCTGTAATCCCTATTTTTCCTTCTTTGGGATTTCCTTTAAAAATAGCTCCATCATCAGTTCCTCCTTTTCTACTATTGCTCAAAAATCCACGTCTTTGAATTAAGTGGTAAAAAATTCTACCAATTTCTTCTAAAGACAACTTTTCATTTAATGCTTTATGTCGTAATTCATAAGGATTTAATGCGAACCAAGAAGCTAGTTTTTCTGATGGAAATTGCTTTGTTCTCTTCCAATCTTGAAAATCATCAGAAACCATTGGACACATTTCATGTTCTGAAAGTGCTTTTAATAAAATTTTCTTTCTTAATCGTCTTCTAAAAAATTGCCTTCTTACACCTCTTGCACCTGTTCTTCCTGCATTCTTAGACATTTCTCTTCCTTCACCTTCACCCAAATTTTCAACGCCCATTGGAAATATTCTACTTCCTAAACCAACTATTTGATTATGTTTATCATCAATTAGAGCCCACCCAATTGAGTTTGTACCTAAATCTAATCCTAAAATTTTTGTCATTACTCTTTTTTTTATTAAGAAACTTAAATTTAAAAATAAATAAGTAAATTTCTTACGAAAAACCACATTGTTTATCTTATAATAATTTATTATATTTGATTTGTGAAAATTTTAGTCTAATCTTTAATCTTATCACAATAAGGCTATATGCCGTAGATGAAAATCTTTAGTCCTGCTTCGGTGGGACTTTTTATTTTATGTTTTTTATGAAAAAACTAGGCTTGCAACTATAAAAAAACTAAGAAATAAAGCATTATTTAGCTGGGTTATTTGTGGTAATAATGGTTTGTTGAATATAAACAAAACTTAAAAAATTTTGTTTAAAACAAATAAAAAGTGCTTTACTTAACCGGTTTTACCTCATTATATTTTACAACATGAGATAATACAATTTGCGTTTTGGTTTCGCCGTAAACGATCAATTGGTCAATAAAGCTTTCTAAATGTTTCTGGTTTTTAAAAACAACTTCCATGATAATGTTTTCATTGCCAGTTATTCTGTAACAATTCAACACCTCATCATAAGATTTTACTTTTTCTAAAAAGGGTTTTAACATCCCCATAAAGGCTCTGAGTGTAATCAAAGCTTTTAATTGATAGCCAACATCTAATGGTGAAACCGATGTTTTATAACCTTGAATAATGCCGGCATCTTCCATTTTTTTAATACGTTCTGAAACGGCTGGAGAACTAATGCCAACCTTTTTTCCTATGGCAACATTGGATTGCCTTGCGTTCTCTTGCAAACACTTTAAAATCTTCCAATTTAAAGAATCTAACATCATTAAAAAATATTGCCTATTAATAATTAAATATTAAAGTAAATATACAATTTTACTTTAATGTTTATAGCATAAATTACTTTCTTGTTACTAATTTTGATAAAATTGCCTAAAGAAGATGTTGCCCAATATTCCATCACACCTATCAGATTTGCCTATCTACAAAAAGGCTATGGAGATTTACATCTTAACTAGAAGTATTTCATCATACATTCAATATGACTTATCTGGTTTAAAACCAGACGGATCTGAACACTCCGAGATTTATTTTTCTGGTGATATTATTCAGCATTCCGTATCGTTGGCACCTGAAATTTTAAATGCGGAATTAGAACGCTATTCAGAAAAAAAACACAAACATATTGCTACCTTACAAAGATTGACCAATTTACTTTATAAAAACTCCTACAGATTGGAGCACTCGAACAGCAACGGTAAAGACTTTTTGCCCATATTAAGAAGTGAATTAAATAAATTTAAAAGATTACAGCGCAACTGGATGTTGACATTATAATCTTTTAAATTTTTGAGGACAAACTTTATTGAAATACAACAAACAATTTAATTATTAGTTTATCTGAGTGATAAATAATGATTTAATGTTTGAGTTTTTATAAAAGTTAATAGTAACGTTTTTCAATAGAGAAAATTTCTCCTTCTGCTTGATAATACTTTTCAGATTTTATAATATTCATTAACCAATCCAAATAATTTTCAGATTTCCTTTTAAAATTATAATTAAGATTTGCTTCCATAGGTTTTAGATTTAAATATTGGGGTTTTTAACTGATTAGAAATCAACTTAAAACACTGTAAAACTACATATGAAAATATGAAGCAAAAAACTTTTGGGTTTATATTAGTTTAAGCGTTTGATTACTACTTTTACATGTTGATATTTACAAAAATATTCGATGAAATAACCATTAAAAGATGATCCATTTCATCTTTAAAAGAATTTTAAATCAACCTTTCATTTCTGTTTAAATCAAAAAAAACACACATGATTAAATGTGTGTTTCGTGTTATTATAAGGCATAACCCTTTTACATAACCTTGTTGTTAAATAGCAATTTAACGATAACCTAAATGCAAGATTTAAATTACAGAATAAATTTAATCAACATAAATTTAAAATATTAAATTAAGTGTTGTTTTAATTGATAATTGTCAATTTTCGTGTTGCTTTTTGTAGAATTACCGTTTAATATAATTCTAGAAAGGGTTTCTGGTCGCATATTAATTAATGAAGCTAAATACTTTTTAGGCAATCGTTCAATAATTTTAGGGTTATAATTTTGTTTATAAAATTCATATCGGCCACTAGCACTTGGTATTTTTGTCATGATAGCTCGCACTTCAGAGATTAACATATAATATTTAAGAACCTCTAATTGTAACATTAACATATCTTTATAATGTGTTAAAGCATATTGAATTTCATCAAAACTTAAGCTTTCTGTAAAGGTATCTTCTAAACATTCAATATTTTCAAGAGATGGTTCTCTCTTAAAAAAAGAATTAATGGAGGTTCCTAATTGACCATCTACACCAACCCACGAACTGATTTTTTTATTTTCAAAAGTATAAAAACTAATAACCAGACCTTTTCTTATAATATGAATTCTATCACAAACATCGCCTTTCTTGACAATAAATTCGCCTTTTTTATATTGCTTAAAGGTCATTCTATTTGACAAATATTCATTCAGCGATTTGGATAAAGGATAAAAGGAATTTAAAAGCGTAATACCAAAGATGTTTTTATAATTAACAACCATTTTTTTGAGGGATTTTGAGAGAAACCAATTGCGATTTACCTTTCAAAAATATAAAATTTAATTCACACTTTTATGTAAGATTCTACATATTTCTGCGGTACTGTCCTCCTACCTCAAATAAAGCTTTGGTAATTTGCCCTAAAGAGCAAACTTTACAAACCTCCATTAAAGCTTCAAAAATATTTTGGTTGTGAATCGCCTTACTTTGCAAGTCTTTAAGCAGTTGCTCTGTATCATTTATTTTATGAAGATTTAGCAAAGTTTTAATTTGATTTTCTTTTTCTTCCTCTGTAGCTCTAATGACTTCTTTTGGTAAAATAGTAGGCGATCCTTTGCTGCTTAAAAACGTATTGACTCCAACAATTGGGAATTCTCCGTTATGTTTTAAGGTTTCATAATACAAACTCTCTTCTTGAATTTTACTACGTTGATACATGGTTTCCATGGCGCCTAAAACACCTCCGCGCTCCGTAATTCTATCAAACTCCAATAACACAGCTTCTTCTACCAAATCCGTTAATTCATCAATAATAAACGACCCTTGCAATGGATTTTCGTTTTTATTTAATCCTAATTCTTTATTAATAATGAGTTGAATGGCCATAGCACGTCTTACAGATTCTTCGGTTGGTGTGGTTATGGCTTCATCATAGGCATTGGTATGTAACGAATTACAGTTATCATAAATAGCATACAAGGCTTGCAATGTGGTTCGTATATCATTAAAATCAATCTCCTGAGCATGCAGACTTCTTCCTGAAGTTTGTATATGATACTTTAACATTTGAGCTCGTTCATTAGCACTGTATTTGAGTTTCATGGCTTTTGCCCAAATTTTACGAGCTACACGACCAATAACCGCATATTCTGGATCGATACCGTTGGAAAAGAAAAAAGATAAATTAGGTCCAAATTGATTAATATCCATACCCCGGCTTAAGTAATATTCTACATATGTAAATCCATTAGATAAGGTTAAGGCCAATTGCGTAATAGGGTTTGCTCCGGCTTCAGCAATATGGTATCCAGAAATGGAGACCGAATAAAAGTTACGAACCTTTTCTTTAATAAAATATTCTTGCACATCACCCATTAATCTTAAGGCAAACTCTGTTGAAAAAATACAGGTATTTTGGGCTTGATCTTCTTTTAAAATATCTGCTTGAACAGTGCCTCTGACCTGAGAGATTGTTTTGGCTTTAATTTCTTGATACACCGCTTCTGACAATACTTGATCCCCGGTTATACCAAGAAGCATCAATCCTAAACCATTATTGGTTTTTGGTAACTCTCCGTGGTATCTTGGACGTCCCTTTCCTTTGTAAAGCCCTTTTATTTTCTCTTCAACTTCACCTTCCAATCCATGGTTTTTGATATAAATTTCGCATTGTTGGTCTATCGCAGCGTTCATAAAAAAGCCTAAAAGCATGGGTGCTGGCCCATTGATGGTCATGCTTACTGAGGTCATTTCATCAGCTAAGTTAAAACCAGAGTACAACTTCTTAGCATCGTCTAAACAACATATAGAGACTCCGGCATTACCTATTTTACCATAAATATCAGGTCTTAAATCTGGGTCGTTACCATAAAGGGTTACGCTATCAAAAGCTGTTGAAAGCCTTTTAGCTGGCAAGCCTTCACTTACATAATGAAATCGCCTGTTTGTTCGTTCTGGCCCGCCTTCTCCTGCAAACATTCTTGCCGGATCTTCGCCAGTTCTTTTGAAAGGATATAAACCTGCCGTGAATGGAAATTCACCTGGTACATTTTCTTGTAAAATCCATTTTAAAATATCGCCCCAAGCTTGATATTTAGGCAATGCAATCTTGGGAATTTGCAGATGTGATAATGATTCTGTGTGTGTTTTTATTTTTATTTCCTTACCGCGTACTTTAAAAGCATATATTGGAATTTTGTAGGTGTTAACCTTGTCATCCCATCCTGTTATGATTTCCCAATTGTAGGGGTCAAGATTTAGTTTTACACGTTCAAACTCACCTACAAGCAGTTTAATAAAATCTTCAGTTTCAGGTTTTGAATGTTTTAGTATCTCATTATTATTGAGACCTTTATTATCAAGGAAAGACCTTTCGACTGCGCTCAAGGTGACATCAATTACCGAACAAATGGTTTTATAAATGCCATATAGTTTTTGAGCCACTTCAACTTGTTGAAATACCGATTTATCATAAGAACGATTGCTTTCAGAAATCTCGGATAGATACCTTGTTCTTGAAGGTGGAATCACAAAAATCTTTTCACTCATTTCATTTGAAATGATAATATTTGATTTTAAATCCGCGCTTGTTTTTTTAACTAATGTATCCATAACCGCTTTGTAGAGCGTATTCATTCCAGGATCATTAAATTGTGATGCAATGGTGCCAAAAACAGGTAAATCATCTTGTGAGACATCCCAAAGATTATGATTGCGCATATATTGTTTTTTAACATCTCGTAAGGCATCTAAAGAGCCTCTTTTATCAAATTTGTTGATGGCTACCAAATCAGCAAAATCGAGCATATCAATTTTTTCCAACTGTGTGGCTGCACCAAATTCAGGAGTCATAACATACAACGACACATCACTATGTTCAATAATTTCAGTATCAGATTGGCCAATGCCAGAAGTTTCCAAAATGATTAAATCAAAGTCAGCTGCTTTTAAAACCTCAATAGCTTCGTGCACGTACTTAGACAAAGCCAAGTTGGATTGTCGAGTGGCTAAACTTCGCATATATACCCGTGGATTGTTTATGGCATTCATACGAATTCTATCCCCTAAAAGGGCGCCTCCTGTTTTCCGTTTTGATGGATCAACGGATATAATTCCAACGGTTTTATTAGGGAAATCTATTAAAAATCTTCTAACCAATTCATCTACTAACGATGATTTTCCCGCACCACCGGTGCCAGTAATACCCAAAACTGGCGTTTTTGATGGTTTGTTTTTAATATGAATCTTTTCAAGTGTTTTTTTTGCTACTTCAGGGAAATTTTCAGCAGAAGAAATGATTCGAGCTATCTCCGAGGTTTTTTTATAGTTAAGTTTATTGATATCAATATCTAAGAGGTTACCAATAGCAAAGTCCGATTGTTCAACCAAATCATTAATCATGCCCTGTAATCCCATTTCCCGTCCATCATCTGGTGAATAAATGCGCGTAATGCCATAATGCATCAACTCTTTAATTTCAGATGGCAAAATAACTCCACCACCACCACCAAATATTTTTATATGCGCTGCGCCTTTGTTCTTTAATAAATCAAACATGTATTTAAAATACTCATTATGTCCGCCCTGATAAGAGGTTAGGCAAATGGCATTGACGTCTTCTTGAATGGCAGTATTTACTACTTCCTCAACACTTCTATCATGTCCTAAATGAATAACCTCAACACCAGTTGATTGAATAATACGTCTCATAATATTTATGGAAGCATCATGACCATCAAAAAGAGATGCAGCTGTTACCATTCTTATTTTATGTATTGGCTTATAAGGAGTTATTTGTTTCATTTATAAAAATATCTGTATTATGGGTTGCAATTTACGGAATATTCAAAAAAATACCCTAAATATCTTTAATTATCTAAAATTGTATGAATCTAAAAATAACGTCATATTTTGGTTAATTTTGAAATCTAATGTTTTCCTGTTTCATGAATAAAATTACGCTTTTAATGTTTTGCAAAGACCGATCAAACATTATTGCTTCGGTTACCAATTTTATAGCCAATAATGGCGGAAACATTGTTTATATAGATCAACATGTAGACAGAGAGCAAGACATCTTTTTTATGAGATTAGAAAGTGAATTTGAAAAGAGTACGTTTTCTATTGACGCTTTTAAAGAATTATTTAAAAACAACTTGGTAGATCAGTTTAAGATAACATGGCGCATGTATTCGTCAAACAGAAAACCAAAAATGGCTCTGTTTGTCTCAAAATATGACCATTGTTTATATGATATTCTGGGACGTTATAATTCTGGTGAATTATTTTTAGAAATACCATTTATCTTAAGTAATCATCTGGATTTAAAACCGATTGCTGAAAGTTTTAAAATTCCATTCTTTCATGTACCCGTTACCAAAGAAACCAAACAAGAGGCAGAACAAAAACAATTGGAATTATTAACAAGCTACGACATAGATTTTATTGTTTTAGCCAGATACATGCAGATCGTTTCTGAAACCTTAATCCATAAATACCCCAATAAAATTATTAACATTCATCATTCCTTTTTACCAGCGTTTGTTGGTGCAAAACCCTACCATTCTGCTTACAAAAGAGGTGTAAAAATTATTGGTGCCACCAGTCATTATGTCACCGAAGAATTAGACGCCGGACCTATTATAGAACAAGGTGTTGCTAGAGTTTCCCATACACATTCCATTGAAGATTTAATAGCAAAGGGACGTGATTTAGAGAAAATTGTTTTGGCTAACGCCATTAAATTACATACCAATAGAAAGGTTTTGGTTTACAACAACAAAACCATTATTTTTTCTTAATATTGACTAACTTACAGTAAACCTACTTTTTTAAATCATTAAAAACCCATAGATATGATTCGTAAATTTATAGTATTCACCTTAATTTTTAATTTAACAGCTTGTGCAGAAATACAACAAGTTGTCAACCAATTACCACAAACTGGTGGAGTTATCACCAATACGGATATTGCAGCTGGCTTAAGACAAGCATTAGATTTAGGGATTGACAAGCAAGTAACCAAACTCACCCAAACCGATGGGTTTTTTAAAAATGAATTGGTTAAAATTCTATTACCAGAAGACCTAAAAAAAGTTGATAAAGCTTTGAGAGGCATTGGTTTAAGCAATTTAGCCGATGAAGGTTTAAAAGTGCTTAATAGAGCCGCTGAAGATGCCGTTAAAGAAGCTACGCCTATTTTTGTTGATGCTGTAAAAGGAATAACCTTTGCCGATGCTAAGCAAATTTTATTGGGAAATGATGATGCTGCAACACAATATTTAACCGGTAAAACAGATGCGGCCTTATATGAAAAATTTAATCCTGTTATAAAAAACTCCTTTAGCAAGGTTGGTGCAGACCAAATTTGGAGTAATTTAATTTCGAAGTATAACAACATGCCTTTTACTAACAATGTAAATCCTGATTTAACAGATTATGTTACTAAAGAGGCTTTAAAAGGTGTTTATACCATGATAGCTGTTGAAGAAAAAGAAATAAGAACCAAATTAGCTTCTAGAACTACAGATTTATTAAAAAAGGTTTTTGCCTTGCAAGATTAAGTCTATGAGGTTAAATCTTTTAAAAAAACATACTACTATTTTTATTTGTCAATAAAAAATGTATCTTTAAGAGTCTGTTAATCAAGACTCCATGAATAAGATTAATGCTATAAAAAGTAATCAAGCTAAACTTCGTGAGCAATACAAAGAACTCATTGAATTAGCTTATAACATTCGACAGACAGACTCGGCTTTGAGTGATATCTCAGAATTTAAAGCTATCAAGCTTTTAGCTAAATTAAATAAACTTAAATTTCTTTTTAAGGAACAACTTAATACAGTTCTTTAAATTTAGCAATTCCTTAACCTTTACATGACATCTAAACACCTTCTTTAAGCGTACTTTAAGTATAAAAAAAAAGCTATGAGTCCCCATTTTTGTAAAGTTGGTAAAATTAAACCCAACGTAAATAAACTATTAAGTTTAAAAGAATTAGAAAACAGAATTGCAAATTTTGTAGAAGATGTAAGCAAGATTGATTTGCCAGAAAGTTATAAAAGTGCTTCTATTTAGTTAAAATAGCCTGCATTTCCATTTGAAGCTCCTTAGCTTTGGTGGCAGCAACCTTTGCAAAATCATTGTTGCTAGAGGCATAAATAATGCCTCTTGAAGAATTAATTAAGAGTCCAACCTTTTTATTCATGCCGTATTTACAAACGTCTTGTAAATTACCGCCTTGCGCTCCTACCCCTGGAACCAACAAAAAACTATCTGGAATAATTTGTCTAATCTCTGCTAAAAACTCTGCTTTGGTTGCCCCTACAACATACATTAAATTTTGTGAATTTTTCCATGTTTTTGAAGTTTCCAAAACGTCTTTATACAATTCTTTTCCGTTAATAATTTTTGTTTGAAAATCAAAAGCGCCTTCGTTAGAAGTTAAGGCTAAAAGTATGGTATGTTTATCTTTAAATGCCAAAAAAGGTTCAACCGAATCTTTCCCCATATAAGGCACTACGGTTACGCTATCAAAACCTAAATCATCAAAAAAAGCCTTGGCATACATGCTACTGGTATTACCAATATCGCCACGTTTTGCATCGGCAATGGTAAAGATTTCTGGATGGTTTTTGTTTAAGTAATTTATGGTCTTTTCTAAGGCCTTCCATCCTTTTAAACCATAGGCTTCATAAAACGCTGTATTGGGTTTATAAGCAACACAAAGATGATGTGTGGCATCAATGATAGCCTTGTTGAAAGCAAAAATAGGGTCTTCTTCTTTTAAAAGGTGTTGTGGGATTTTATTTAAATCAACATCCAATCCAATGCATAAAAAGGATTGTTTTTTTTTAATTTGTTGAATGATCTCTTTTGTTATCATATTTTAATACCCCAAGTATTCACTTTTTTTTAACAAGATTGTAATGTTCCATAATAAATATGGGCCAATAAATGGCTGTTTTTACATAACATCATCACCTGCTTTCAATTTCTGGGTGTTTTCAGCCAATTGTAATTCGTCAATTATTTTTTGAATGTCTCCGTTCACAATATTACTTAAATCGTAAAGGGTTAAACCTATTCTATGATCTGTAACGCGCCCTTGAGAGTAATTATAAGTTCTAATTTTAGCACTTCTATCACCAGAAGAAACCATAGAACCACGTTTGGCAGAATCGGCTTCATTTCGTTTGGCAAGTTCAATCTCATACAATCTGGAACGCAATACTTTAAAGGCTTTTTCCTTATTTTTATGTTGGGATTTTTGATCTTGACATTGTGCTACCAATCCTGTTGGAACATGCGTTAAACGTACTGCAGAATAGGTGGTGTTTACCGATTGTCCACCTGGACCCGAGGAACAAAAGAAATCTATTCTAACATCTTTTGGGTTAATTTCAACATCAAATTCTTCGGCTTCTGGAAATACCATAACGGTTGCAGCACTGGTATGAACACGACCTTGGGTTTCGGTTTGTGGAACACGTTGAACACGATGCACGCCTGCTTCAAATTTTAAAGTTCCGTAAACATCTTCACCGTTTACTTCAAATTGAATTTCTTTAAAACCACCATTGGTACCTTCACTAAAATCTACCACATCCACTTTCCATCCTTTACTTTCGCAGTATTTTGAATACATTTTAAATAAATCGCCTGCAAAAATACTGGCTTCATCTCCACCAGTACCAGCTCTTAATTCTACCACGGCATTTTTGCTGTCTTCAGGATCTCTGGGAATCAATAAAAACTTGATCTCGTCTTCTAGCTTTGGGATTCTTGTTTTGGCTTCATCATATTGCATTTTGGCCATTTCAACCAATTCAGGATCACTCTTGTCTGAAATCATTTCTTCAGCTTCGGCTAAATTATCTAAAAGTGTTTTGTACTCTTCACGTTTTTTAACTAGCACTCTTAAATCTTTATATTCTTTATTTAAAGCGATGTACCTTTTTTGATCCGTCATGATATCTGGCTGAATGATTAAATCACTCACCTCATCAAAACGCTGTTTTATTATTTGTAATTTCTCTAACATTTACCTTTTAAATTGTGATGCAAAAATAGTATAAATAATGAATATTTTATTTTTTTAAATTTCAATTGAAAAAAAACACATCTCTTTTTCAGGATAAATTATAATTAAGTTGTTTTAGTATTATAACAATAAAATTAAAAATTTATAATATGAAAAAACTTATTGGAATTAGTACCCTTTTATTAAGTCTAAATTTATCAGCACAGGATTTAACAAACAATTTAAAAAGCTGGAACAGCGTAAGTGTATCTTACAAGATAGATTCTAATTTTAAAGCTAAATTTAGCCAGCTTTTTGCATTTAATCTTTCTCCAACCAATTATAGTTTCTCGCAAACTGGAATAGGATTATCTTATAAAATTAAAAAAAATATTTATATTGAAGGCGGCTATGTAAGAGGGCTTTTTAATGAATCGAATGCTTTAAGAAGGCAAAACGCCACTGCGGGTTGGTTTAACACTCTGGCTGTTGATCGGGTTTATGGCAATTTTTCTTATAAACATGACATTGTTAAACGTGTATCATTAAAACACGAGTTTGAATTCCAGTACTTTTTCCCAGATATTGAAAAATTTAAATCCAGAAGTATTTACAGTGCCCGAATTGCCTATAATATAAGAAGCAGCAGCGTAACACCTTATTTAGAAAATCAACTTTTTTATTATGCCGGAGGCACAATATTATCTAACGGCATCAAACGTAACCGAATAAAATTAGGGTTGAGCTTTAAACCATTAAAAGACGTCCCAGTTTCTACAACTTTATACTACATGTATCAGGATGAATTTAAAACAGAGCCTTTATCGGCCAACGATTATTCGGTAGTTGGGCTTCATCTTTCATTTCAAATTAAATAATAACTAATAAAACCTATATATTATGAAACTTTATAAATTAAATTCAGATTCAATAAAAAAGTCGATTATTTGTAAACATGTTAATAGTAACCTTATTAACAAAACCATTAAAAAAACCCATAAACCAAAAGCTGGAGATGTGGCCATTTTTAAGGTAAAAGCTATTGGAAAACATACTCGAATGCAATGTGTAGATGGCAATAGTAGATTTATTTTAGAAGATGATTATATCATGGCCGCATTTGGAAACCGATATGCCACTGAACAAATGGAAGGAAAAATACCAGACACATACCAAACCACTTATCATGTTCTTGGACAAGGTGGCGCTATTGGAGTTATAGAAAACATTCATCAAAAGTTTGAATTAGTAGGCCCTACTACCTTAAGCTTAGTTGGTTATGTAGTTGATGATCAAGGAGTTGTTATAAACACCAAAAACATCCACAACATGTTTGAAAGTTATAAACTTTCAAAACAAAACAATCCTAAAATAATTCTATCTTTAGGAACCAGTATGGATAGTGGAAAAACTACTTCGGCAGCATTTTTAGCTAACGGATTAAAAAAGGCCAATAAAAAAGTAGCTTATATTAAATTAACCGGTACTGTTTTTACTAAAGATAAAAATTTTGTTAGAGATTATGGCGCCGATGTTTGTGTAGATTTTTCTGATTTTGGGTTTCCTTCTACTTATATGTGTTCAAATAACGAACTTAAAGAATTACTATCAAACGCATTAAAATATGTCAATCAATTTTCACCTGAATTTATCATAATGGAAATAGCTGATGGACTTTTGCAACGAGAAACTTGGAATTTAATTCACAATAAAACTATATTAGAAAATGTTTTTGGAGTTTTATTTTCCTCAATGGATAGTATGAGTGCCATATCTGGAGCAAAACTATTATCAGGTTTAAACTTTAATGTTATTGGGGTAACAGGTTTATTTACAACCAGCCCGTTACTAATCAACGAGGTTCAATTAAAATCTCATTATACTGTTTTAACAAAAGAGGAATTAACCTCTAAAAAAATTGTAGAGACCCTGCATAACAAATTAAGTATTGTAAGATATGAAAACAAAATGGCAGTTAATATTTGAATTAATAAAAAACAATAAACTTCTGGTTTTTATTGCCTTTGTTAGTGGTTTATTCTATAATATCTTTACCATCCTTATTCCAATCAGTATTGGAAAATTTTACGAGTTCAACTTTGGGCTTTCCTCCAAAAGATTAAATCTTTTAGAGTTTTTCCCCGCTATGCATACAGAAAACTTTATTGGTTTTCTGTATGTTTTTATAGCTCTTATTTTACTTCGCTATGGTTTTGAACATACCAATAAATATACGATTGGCGTTGTTGGGGAAAAATTTGCTAAAGATTTAAGAGAACAACTATTTAAACATCAGCTTCAAATCAAATTTAATGTTTATGATAATGAAGGTATCGGTAAATATTTATTAAGATACAGCGGCGATTTAAAGAGTATTCAAAATTATGTAACCCAAGGATTACTAAGGTTTTCTCAAGATTTAATTTTAATATTAATTTTAATTGGGGTTATTGGTTTAATAAACTACCGGTTGAGTATTATAGTAGCTGTTTTTATTGTATTTTCTGTATTAATACTCTCATTTATTAATATAAAATTATATGGTATATCTGTAAATCAAAGAAATAGACGTTCTGGAATGTTATCTTTTGTAAATACAAGATTACGTGCCATTGCCTCCATAAAAGTTTTTAATAAATATACTCCTGAGGAGAAAAGTTATCAAAAACGCTCTGAAAAATTATATGCTATTGGAAAAAAAAACCAGTTTGTTGTTAGTCTTGTAGAATCTATAATTCCCTTATTAACCTATACCATGTTAGCAACACTTATGTGGTACATTTACAATTTAAAACATAGTGAAAGTTCTTCTTTTAACGAAGCCTCTTTATTGATTTTAATATTACTCATTATTTCATTTCTTCCTATATTAAGACGTACTTTAAGAGTAAGTATGGTTTGGAAAATAGGCAGCATTTCCTTCCAAAAGCTTATTAGAGTTTTACATTTGGAAGATGAGAATAATCTAGCTTTTGAAAGTTTAAATCTTTCAAAAGCGGCCATTAGTTTCAATAAAGTGGCTTTTAAGCATGAGAATTCTAAAAATTATGTGTTTAAAAATTTGAATTTTACTTTACATCCAAAACAAAACACGCTGTTTATTGGAGCGTCTGGTTCAGGTAAAAACACACTAATAAAACTTTTTCTTAAAATATACAATTCAACTCATGGAACTATAAATTTTGGTAAGTACGAATTTTCTTCTTTGTCTGAGAAAACAATACGTAAAAACATTTCGGTAGTCTCAAATACCTTTCCACTCTATGGAAAAACAGTTTATGAAGCCATTGTTTACAGCATAAAAAAAGAAAAAGAATTGATGGCAAGAGTTCTTTTGGAAGAGATTCAGAAGTTTGAAAGTGACGAAAACAAATTAAAACTGGAGGATAAAATAGGTGACTTAGGCTCGAAACTAACCAATGGACAAAAACGGATATTAATGTATTGCCGATTATTTTTAACTAATAAGCCCTGGTTTATTGTAGACCAACCCTTTGTGGATTTAAACACCAAAACACAATTTTTAATACAAGAAAAACTAAATGCTTTAAAAGGAAAAAAGACTGTTATTTTTTTTGATAATAAAATGATAAAGGGTCTAAAAATAGATCAAACTTATTGTATTGAAGATAAAGAAGTAAAACCAGTGTAATTTTTTTAATAGTTACATGGTCATAACTAAACAACTTTCATTTAAAAATCCACAGCAAAACCGATACCTAAAAACTGTTTCCATTGGGTTTTTGCTCCGGCTTCGTCAAACTCTCCATCAATGTTTGTTGGTTTAGTGGTTTTAACATCGTCATCATATCGAATATGCGATCCTAACGTTGCTTTGACAAAGCTATTGACTTTAAAATCGAAATTAATTTGCCAATCCACATCAACATTTCCAAAACTATTGATGTAATCGGTATATAAACTTACCAGATGTTTGAGCGTAATGTTTTCAACCACGGTCATTTCGTAACTGTTGGTAATTAATATGCCAATTTCTTTTTGAATACGTTTTCCATCTGTAATGATATTACCTTCATCGTCCAGAACTGCTGGATCTACCCCAAATGCTCCGGCATTTGCTAATTCTTTATCTAAAACAAAGGTTGTTTTTATGGTCATGGGCGAAAAATAAAAAGATAAATAATCTCTTTTTTTAGTGTATTCCATACCACCACCAAAAAATAAATAGCCAGGTGCCATGAGCCTAGAAATTGGCTGGTCTGTATTGGGGTATTTAAATCCGTTTGCAAATTGCGTTTTAAAATTCAGTCTTGCAGAATAAAACCAATTGGACAAACTATCTGGTTGATAACCCAAATTAGAATTAAACTCAAATAAATCTTCTGTTTTTCTTAACTCTTGTTCTTGCTGCTTATTGATTCCGTACCTAGTGGCCAGTCTATTTTTCCATGTGAAATATTTATCTTTATAATCCGCATTAAATTCTGTACTAAATAATGCAGAAACAGAATTGCTTCCACCAGAATTCCAGTTAACAAAGGTTACTTCACTTAGGTCTACCCTTACATTATTATTTCTTTTCCACTCTGGTTTAATTTCATCCGTATTTTTAGCATTATTTTTCATAAAAATGGATGTAGGTTGTCCTAACAACAACTGAATAAAAAAAAGAAATGGAATAATTAATAGGTGTTTCATGGTTAGTTTTCTAAATTAAAATTCAAAGTATTATCAAAAATCATTCCTTTTTACTTCTGAAATAAAATTAATAGGTAAACTCACCAAACTCACTTTTTATTGTAAGCTTTGTAGTATTTGAAGCTTCAACACGACCAATGATTTGAGCATCAACATTAAAAGATTTAGATATTTCAATAACCTCATCTGCAATTTCTGGTGCTACATACAATTCCATTCTATGCCCACAATTAAACACCTGATACATTTCTTTCCAGTCTGTTTTTGATTGTTCCTGAATTAACTTAAACAAAGGTTGAACCGGAAACATATGGTCTTTAATAATATGTAATTGGTTTACAAAATGAAGGATTTTGGTTTGTGCGCCACCAGAACAATGCACCATACCATGAATAGAACTACTGTTGTATTTTGATAGAATTTTCTTAACAATGGGCGCATAGGTTCTTGTGGGTGATAATACTAGTTTACCAGCATTGATTGGTGAGTTTTCAACCGTATCTGTTAACTTAATGTGGCCAGAATACACCAAATATTCTGGAACCGAAGCATCAAAACTTTCAGGGTATTTTTTAGCTAAATACTTACTGAACACATCATGCCTTGCCGAGGTTAAACCGTTACTTCCCATACCACCATTATATGATTTTTCATAAGTAGCTTGCCCAAAGGATGCTAAACCAACAATAACATCACCTGCTTTTATATTAGCATTATCAATGACATCAGACCTTTTTATTCTTGCTGTAACGGTAGAATCAACAATAATGGTCCGCACCAAATCACCAACATCAGCTGTTTCACCACCAGTAGAATGAATTGTTACTCCAAACGATTTTAGTTCTTTTATAAGTTCTTCTGTTCCATTAATAATGGTAGAAATAACCTCACCAGGTATTAAATTTTTATTTCTTCCAATGGTTGATGATAACATAATATTATCAGTGGCTCCAACACATAACAAATCATCAATATTCATAATGAGTGCGTCTTGTGCAATACCTTTCCAAACTGAAATATCTCCAGTTTCTTTCCAGTATATATATGCCAGAGATGATTTTGTGCCTGCTCCATCAGCATGCATAATTAGACAATAATCATCATCATTTGTTAAATAATCTGGAACAATTTTACAAAATGCTTGAGGAAATAAACCTTTATCAAAGTTTTTAATGGCCTTGTGAACATCTTCTTTTGATGCAGAAACACCTCTTTGTGCATAACGTTTACTGATTTCTTGACTCATAATGTTATATTGAGCTGCAAATTTACTTTTTTGAATTAAAAAATCCCGCTTTTTTAAAGCAGGATTTAATAAGTTTTTAAACACTATCGTGTAAACAACAATTCTCGGTACTTTGTTAAAGGCCAAATCTCGTCATCCACCAAAAGTTCCAATTTATCGCAATGATATCGAATGTCATCAAATAATGGTTTCACAATATTGCAGTATGCCATGGCTCTCTTTTCTATATCTTCAATAGTATTGGCTTTCTTTCTTTCATTGGTCATTTTAGTAACCTTAGAATTTATACCTTCTATATGACTAGAAATCTCTTCAATTAAATTGATTTGTTCTTGTGATACACTATGATATTTTTCTTCAAAAATATCTTTTAGACCTTTCACATTCTTTATTAAAATGTTTTGATATTTTACTGCTGTTGGAACTACATGATTACGAGCTATATCACCTAAAACTCTTCCTTCAATCTGAATATGCATAATATATTCTTCAATCTCAATCTCATAACGAGCCTCAGTCTCAACTTTACTCATAACATTCATTTCTTCAAAAAGAGCAATGGTTTTTTTTGAAACTCTTGCCTTTAAAGCTTCTGGAGTTGTTTTATTATTACTTAAACCTCTCTTTTTAGCTTCTACTGCCCATGCTTCTCCATAACCATTTCCTTCAAATAAGATATTTCTTGAAGCTTTTATATATTCTCTCAAAACATTAAAAATAGCCTCATCTTTCTTTAAGCCTTTTTTGTCAATTAAGGCATCCACTTCTACTTTAAAGTCTTTCAATTGTTTAGCTACAATAGTGTTTAAAACAGTCATTGGATTACCACAATTTGCCATGGAACCAACTGCCCTGAATTCAAATTTATTACCTGTAAAAGCAAATGGAGATGTTCTATTTCTATCGGTATTATCAAGAAGAACATCTGGAATTTTCCCAACCACATTTAATTTTAAATCTGTTTTCTCTTCAGGTGATAATTTTCCAGAAGTCACCCCTTCAAGTTCTTCCAAAACCTTGGTTAACTGTTCTCCTATAAATACTGAAATAATGGCTGGTGGCGCCTCATTGGCACCTAATCTGTGGTCGTTACTTGCTGAAGCAATTGCTGCTCTTAGTAATTCTTCATAATCATGAACAGCCTTTATGGTATTGATGAAAAAGGTTAAAAACTGTAGATTGCTCATGGGAGTTTTACCTGGTCCTAATAAATTTATACCAGTGTCAGTTGATAAAGACCAGTTATTGTGTTTTCCGGAACCATTAACACCTGCAAATGGTTTTTCGTGCAATAACACTTTAAAATTGTGACGTGAGGCTACACGACCCATAATATCCATGAGCAGAGAGTTATGATCTACAGCCAAATTAGCTTCTTCATAGATAGGTGCCAATTCAAATTGATTTGGAGCCACTTCATTATGACGTGTTTTAACAGGAATACCTAACAACATGCATTCTTTTTCCAAATCTCGCATAAAATTTAAGGCTCTGTTAGGAATAGAACCAAAATAATGATCATCTAATTGTTGCCCCTTAGCCGAAGAATGCCCCAGTAAGGTTCTTCCTGTCAACATAATATCTGGACGAGAAGTAGCCAATGCTTTATCTATAAGGAAGTACTCTTGCTCCCAACCTAATGAGGAGGTTACTTTTTTTACGTTTTTGTCAAAATACTTACAAATAGCTGTTGCAGCATTATCAACTGCATGAAGCGCTCGTAACAGAGGTGTTTTATAATCTAAAGCTTCGCCTGTATAGGCCACAAATATAGTAGGAATACAAAGCGTTGTACCATAAATAAAAGCAGGTGATGTTGGATCCCATGCGGTGTATCCTCTTGCTTCAAAAGTGTTTCTTATACCGCCATTAGGAAAGCTAGAAGCATCTGGTTCTTGTTGAACCAATTGATCGCCTCCAAATTTTTCGACAGATAAACCACCCCCAATTGTTTCAAAAAAAGCATCGTGCTTTTCGGCTGTGATTCCTGTTAAGGGTTGAAACCAGTGTGTATAATGCGTAACGCCTTTTGATAAGGCCCAATCTTTCATGGATGATGCTACTTGGTCTGCAATATTTCTATCAATTTTAGTACCTTGTTCAATAGCACTCATAACCCCTTTATAAGCATCTTTAGATAGATGTTGGCGCATAGCACTTTCATTAAATACATTTTTACCAAATAAATCTGACCGTCTTTCCTTTTCTTCAATTGAAACAGGAATGTGTGACATGGATTCTTTTAAAGCATGAAATCTTAGTGTTGACATTTTGTTTATTTTAAAATTAATTTTTTATTGATTTGACAAACAAAAATAAACATATGAGTATCAAAAAGGTAATTTAAAAAAAAATCTTGTTAACAATTTTGCGATTTTTATATAAAAAAATATACTTTTTTTAATAGATACCACAAAAAAATAGGGTATGAATAAAAATAACATCAACATTTATTAAAATACCCCCGTAAATTTAAAGTGAATGAAGAAAAAATTATATTTGTCGCATATACAATATTAATATCTATTTAAAATATTCATTATGGCAAAAATTAAATTAGAATACATTTGGTTAGATGGTTATGAGCCAACTCAAAACATGAGAAGTAAAACCAAGGTTGAAGAACATGAAAACTTCAAAGGCACGCTTGAAGAAATAGGTAATTGGTCTTTTGACGGTTCTTCTACAAGACAGGCAGAAGGAGGTTCTTCTGACTGTATCCTAAAGCCCGTAGCAATTTATCCAGATCCAGAGCGGGTTAACGGATATTTAGTTATGACAGAAGTTTTAAATCCTGATGGAACACCACACGTTTCAAACGGAAGAGCTACTATTGATGATGATGATGATAACGACTTCTGGTTTGGTTTTGAGCAAGAATACTTTATTATGGATGTTGAAACAGAATTGCCTTTAGGTTTCCCAAGAGGTGGATATCCAAAACCACAAGGCATGTATTATTGCTCTGTTGGTGGTTTAAACACTCACGGAAGAGATCTTGTAGAAGAACATGCCGATTTATGCATCTCTGCAGGACTGAATTTTGAAGGTATTAACCAAGAAGTTGCTTGCGGACAATGGGAATTTCAATTATTTGCCAAAAGCGCTAAAAGAGCTGGAGATGAAATTTGGGTTGCAAGATATTTATTAGACAGATTAACTGAAAAATATGGTTACTATATTGAATACCATCCAAAACCACTGGGCGATACCGATTGGAATGGTTCTGGTATGCACGCCAATTTCTCTAACTCAACGTTAAGAACTTGTGGTGATAAAGCTACTTATGAAAAAATATGTGAAGCATTCAGACCTTATGTAAAAGAACACATTGAAGTTTATGGTGAGTTTAATGAACAACGCCTAACAGGTAAACATGAAACTGCCTCCATTCACGACTTTAGTTATGGTGTTTCAGATAGAGGTGCTTCCATTCGTATTCCTATTGCTACGGTAGAAAAAGGATGGAAAGGTTGGTTGGAAGACAGACGTCCTGCTTCAAATGGTGACCCATACAAAATTGCTGGTAGAATTATTAAAACTGTTAAATCCGCCAATATTTAATAATTAATTACCAAAAATAACTTGTTCATAATAAAAAAGAGCTATCAAATTTGATAGCTCTTTTTTTATAATTATTTTAGAAGTTTTTAAGTAAACTGAAAATGATCTTTAAGAGCCAAAAAGATATCTTATTTAGTGTGATTATTCTTGGAATGAATAGCCTATAAAAATTTCTGAATAGCCAGTCTTTAACACTTAACCAACATATCAAGTAAGAATGGACAGTACTTTAATTTTATTTCTTGATATAATTACTTTTCCTTCATCTTGTAGTTGCTTCATAATTCTGGTAATGACAACCCTAGAAGTATTCATGTCATTGGCTATTTCTTGATGTGTAATATGTATTACTTTTTTATGAGACCGATTCGCCTTGTCATCAAGGTATTTCTTTAATCGGCCGTGCATGTTATTAAATGCCAGACCATCAATGGAATCTAACATTTCCATCAGTCTAAAATGATAACTATCTATAATGTAACGTCTCCATGATTTGTATTTTATAAGCCACGTATCAATGTTTTCTACTGGAATAAAAACAGCTTCCATATCTGATTCTATAAGGGCTTCAAAAACACTTTTTTTGCTTTCAATACAGTTAATAAAAGAGATGGCGCAAGTATCTCCTGGTTTTAAATAGTACAAGGCTAATTCTACACCTTCTTTTTGTTGTCTAATAACTTTAACGGTACCTTCAAAAATTAAAGGGATATGGGTTAAATCGTCTCCAACATCCACTAAGAGTTCTCCCGCTTTAATTTTTTCAAAATTGCCAATTTCAAGAATTTGCTCAATAAGTTCTTCTTCAAAAATATTTGAATAAAATTTTATAAACTTTTCTCGAAGTATTTTATCATTTCTCATTTGTGATGTTATCAAAAAAAATATTTTAACAAAAAAAGGACCAAAAAAGCAGGTCCTTTGAAATGTGTTTAAGCTTAATTTTTAGCTTTACAGACAATTAGCACCCACCTTCTACAGGCTTTTTCTTTTTCTTTTGAACGGTTATAACTCGTTTTGGTTCTGCTTTAACCTTTTCAAGAACGATAGGTTTTTTAGAGTTTTTAACCGATTCATTTATAAAATCTTGTATGTTGGAAACTGGTTTTTCAACCTCTTCTTTACTTACAATTAATTTGTTTTGCAAGTAATCAAGCTTAACCGACAATAACTTTATATTGGTAAAGCCTAATTGGTAAAGCATTAAAAAAGGCATGTTAGCTTCTTGTACGTTTTTGCCATAAACCACCATGGTTTTACCATCTTTTAAGTCATTTAGAATTAATTGATTTTCTTCAGTTAAAATCTCTGGTAACGCCATATTGATAGCGTTTTCCAAATGCCCTTTTTCGTATTCATACTGACTTCTAACATCAATTAATACACTATTGTTTTTATCTAACTCATCCATGGATATTAAATAGCTGGTTGTTGTCAAAGTTTCCAAAGTATTTTCAGTATTAAAAGCATACATATTCTTGGGTCTTTCAAACGTTAAAACTCCAATTAAAACCGCTAATATAAATAGGGTTGACGCTATGGAAATTCGCTTAATTTTTTCTAATTCTTTCATAATAAAAAGGTCTTTATTATACTTTCTTATAATTAACAGCCACCTTCAACTGGTTTTTTCTTTTTCTTTTGAACCGTAATAACTTTTTTAGGAGCTGGTGTATTAGAAATGGATTCTTCTGCTACAGCTTGTTGGTCTGGGTAAAAAACACCAAAATACATACTGGATGCTTTTCTGGTTGCATACAATTCAAAGGCTTCTGCTGGCATGTCCTGACTTGGTTTTTCAGGATTTATAATGGTTGTAAACCATGTGTTTAATCCTCCATTTAAGACCCGCAAATTTTTAAAACCTCTCCTATTGCATAACATCCAAGCTTGATCTGCATAAAAATGATCATTAGAAAAAAACACGACATCAAACTGACTTTGGTTTAAATAAGGCAATGATTCCTCATCAAACAATTTGGCCAATGGAATATTGATGGCGTTTGGTAGCGAATAATTCTTAAAGCTTTCCTCCTCTCGTACATCAATTAAAATAAAAGAAGGGTCTTTATTTATAATTTTATTTGCAATTTGGTCTGTTGATATATATCTTTCCGGACTCGTTGCATGGCTCAATAACGCTTCCGATTTAATACCTTCTTGCTTTTGGTATTTTGGCAATAAAACCAATCCGCCAGCCAGCAAAATAAAAATTAATGCTAAGATTTGATACCTGAAAGATGTAACTCTGGCTATCTTTTTTTTATCCATTTTATAAGGTTTATGAGTAAAACACTTTTTTAACTTTTTTTCTAACCACATCTGAAACTACAAAGGCTACAATAGCTATGATAGAAAAAATAAAAATAACCCAATATGGATTCCAACCAAAGGAATCAACTAAGGTGATGTTTCCTAAAAAATAACCATTGTAAATAGGCTCAAAAAAAGAATACAGTTCAGAAAAAACAAAAACGCCTATCATAATGCCCCCTACATAAACCCATGCATCTAGTTTTCCTATGGCTACGGCACAAAGACTGGTTCCTGGGCAAAAACCACCAGCCACAAAACCTATTCCCATGATGATACCGCCAATAATGGCTGCCCATAAATAAGTGGGATGAACGTACAATTGATTGATATCTAAATATCCTAGATAATCCATATAATAAATACCTATGACAGAAACTGCTGCCGCTGTAAAAAACACTTTCAATACAGCAAAGTCATAGCCATAAAATACCCCAGCAAGTTTTCTTGAGGATGAAAATCCTGAAGCTTCTAAAACAAATCCGAAAGCAATACCAATAATAATGGCAATGATACTATCCCATTCCATAGGAATTAGGCCGTTAGGAATTAAAGGTCCCATAATTTTATATTTTAACTGTTATTAAATCCAATTTTTTCTAAAGAAATACGCAAAGGCATACGCTGAACCGAAAATGGCCAACATGGTTATAAACCCACCGGTTGATAAGACGGCCATACCACTCAATGCCGCACCACTAGTGCAACCTCTTGCAATTTGTGCTCCTAGCCCAAATAATATACCGCCAGCCAATGCAAAAACAAGTCGACGTCTGCTAGTTATTTTTGGTGAATGTTGAACTCGCCATTTTATTCGGTTGTTTAAACTGCCTGAAATAAAGGCTCCTATTAAAACACCTAATGTTTCAAAAACCAACCATGTATTCATGGGTGTATCATCTTCTTTAATAAATTTACTGTAATAGGCATTGTTTTCTGCATGTGTTGGCGCAACTTCATCAACAATAGTCACCACACTGCTTTTCATAGCACCGCTAGCACCTAAACCTCTACCTGTTAAGTAAAATGTAAATATGATGATGATTCCCAATAAAAATCCACCGTAATATGGGTTCCAATATAAGTGGGAATTTGTTTTTTTATCTGTTTTCATTTGTTTAAATTTATTTGTTTTTTAAAGGTCAAATGGAATGCCTTTTTAAACCTTTATTTTGTTTTACAAAATTTATTAGTATGCATTTCATAATTCAATGTTTAATATAAATATCTAGTTAATTGACCAGCTTCAATCATGATAAATCTAAAAATAAGTCCTCCAATGATAACCATGATGGCTGGGACAATAACGGGCACTTTATAACCCGTTAACTCAATAAGTTCTAACAGTGCCGGAACTAATAAGCCCAACAAAACAACAAAACCAAAAAACATGAGGGTAAATTCGCCACCAACCAATAATTCCATAGCTTCAAGTTGTACTTGCGAGCCTGCATAATAACCCATAATCATATGGATAATTAAAGCCAATTCTATAATGATCAACCCTAAATCTATCTTGCCAAATAAATGTCTTTCTTTGATACTTTTTGATAATAAAATAATCGTGGCTGCCCCTGTTGAAAGCCCTGAAGTTAAAAATAATGGTCCTAAAATGGCATTGTTCCATAACGGTCTTGCATTAAATGCTGATAACAATATGCCTGTATATACACCAAGTATAATTGACAAAGGGATTAAGGCATAAGCAATATATTTTCTATTAGTAATAACAAATTTCTCGAATGTATTTAAAAACTTCAACCGTTTAAATAGGTTTAATTTAGATTCAATATTTGAAAAAGATTCTCTGTAAAAACTAAATGTCCAAAGAAATGATAAAGGCGTCACAATTAATAAAACCCATGCGCCCCAAGACATAGGTGATTCAATTCTAAACGTTGTGTACAACTGCCATGTGTATAAAGGATGTGTTAAATCATACACTAGCGCCAACAAGCCTAGTGATAAAGCTATGGGCGGAATAGTTGTTGCAATTTTAACAGCTGATGGATATTCTTTCTCTTTTCCTAATATATAAAATAAAGCTGCAAAAAACAAAATCCCAGCTGCCAGACCACCCAAAAATAAATAGAGTGCAATTGGCCAATGCCATATTTGTAATGAAGGATCGATATTAGGAATGTGTCTTCCGCTTGTAAATAATTCTTCTTGCATGATTTGATACTTTTAAATGAGATAAAAAACATGTGGATTAGTACCAGCCTCTGGCGCTAATGTTTTATACTTTCTGTTTTTTAATAATTGTGAAACTTCACTATTTGGATTGTCTAAATCGCCAAAATACATACATTTGGTAGGACAAACTGAAACACAGGCTGGAAGCTGACCTTTTACCAATCTATGATGACAAAATGTACACTTATCTACATAACCATCTGGATGCTGATAACGAGCATCGTATGGACAAGATTCTATACAAGCACCACAACCTATACATTCATTAGCAGTAACTAGTACAACGCCACCTTCTACGATGTGACTAGCGCCCGTTGGACAACATCGTACACAAGGAGCATTATCACAATGATTACATCTTTCAGATTTTAACTCTAACTCAACATTGGGATAAGAGCCACTTACGGATTCGGTAATCCAATCTCTGCAATACCCATGTGGTACATCATTTTCTGTTTGACAAGCCACAACACAATCGCTACATCCAACACATTTTAAGGTGTCTATTACCATTGCATATCTCATATCTCTGAATTTTTATGTGGGTTTTCTGTTAAAATAGATACAAAATTGCCTCTTAATCCTGTGCCTCCCATAAGTGGATCAACCACGGTTTGAGAAATTAACTCTGTATCACTAATGCCTTTTCCAAAAGCTCTAGACAGTTTTTCATTATTATGACCAAAACCATGGTACATATAAACTGAATCCCACCGTATTCTTTCAGTAACTCTAACTTTAATTGAAAATGTAGACAGTATATCATCTTGATTTTTTAACCAAACCTCTTGATTCTTTTTCAATCCTAATATTCTCGCAACCTTTGGATTGACCCAAAGTAAATTTTCACTTTTTAAATCGCTTAAATTAGGATTATTAATAGTTCTACTAAAGGTGTGCATAGGAGAACGACCATAATTTAATCTGTAAAATCCTTGTGGTGGTTCTGGATGCGCTGTATAAACTGGCATAGGATCAAATCCTTTATTTGCCAATTGTTGTGAATAAAATTCAATTTTTCCACTAGGGGTATAAAACTCATAGTTTTGTCCTTCTTCTAAGAATAATGGTCCAGAAGTTCTTTCAAAGTTCTTCACTCCTATTTTTTTCATTTCATCTAAGGAGGTTCCCAACTTATTAAGTTGCCATTCTATAACTTCTTCAAAATCATTATAATCAAAATAGGCACCTAAACCAATACGATCACCAATTTGTTTACTGATCCACCAAGCCGGTTTAGAATCATATTTAGGTTTAACTGCTGGAATTCTCACAGCGATAGAAGGTGTTCTGTTGGTTGCAGATCTAATCTCATCATAACGTTCTAAATAGGTACATTCTGGAAGCACAACATCAGCATAACCAGTGATTTCCATAGGCATGGTATCTATGACTACCAAAAATTCAAGAGCGTTAATGGCTTCAATGGTTTTTTCTCTTTGTGGTAGTGTATTAATCAAATTGGTGCCAGCAATCATCCAAGCTTTTATTGGATATTTATTGTCTTCACTAGGAAGTGTTGCCTTAATCAATTCTGAAGTAATGCCCATTTCTGCAAACGGATATTTTTCACCAATTTCTTTCCAACCCCATTTTGGTTCTGGATATTCTGGATGTGGATATTTTGGTACTTTCAAACTTTCTTTAAAATAAAAACCGCCTCTGTTTCCCCATGAACCGAGTAAACCATTTAAAATAGCCATGGCTCGTTCTCTTTGTGAGTCATCACCATACCAAACCACATGCCTGCCAGGATGCACAATGACCGAAGGTGCAGCGGCTGCCATAATACGGGCTGTTTTTCGTATTTCTTCTGGTTTTATGGTGGTGATACCATATGCCCATTCTGGTGTAAATTGTTTGACATATGCTTTTAACTGGTCAAACCCAAAACCATATTTTTCTACATAATCTTTATTGTAAATACCTTCTTCAATTAAAACATGCATCCAAGATAATAATAAGGCGATATCTGTTGCTGGTTTTATAGCTAACCAGTGTTTTGATTTGCTCGCCGCTGTCGAAAATCTAGGATCAACGGTGATAATGGTTGCGCCATTGTCAATAGCATCAGACATCTCCTGAACCTGAGAGTTATGCATGTTTTCTCCAATATGAGATCCAATCAATACTAAACATTTAGTATCTCTAATATCTGTTGGCTCTGGAGAACCTATCCAAGAACCAAAGGTTAAACCAAACCCGGTTTCTCTTGGACCTCTACATTGTGCATAAGCAGGTTCAGCTATGGTATCTGAGCCATAAGCTTGAAATAAATGCTCTAAATGACTTCCAGGAGAGCCATGTTTAAGCAATGCAAATGATTCTGGTCCGTATGTTTCTTTTATCGTTTTAAATTTAGAAGCAATCAAATCTAATGCTTCTTCCCAAGTAGCTTCTCTATAGGTTTCTTCACCATTAATGGTGGTTCTAATTAAAGGTGTTTTTAATCTGTCTTCATCACTGTACATGCCGACGCCACCTGTTCCTCTTGGACAAAGGCGACCATTACAATGGGTATCATCTTCATTTCCTATGATTTTTTTAATAGCGCCTTCTTCATCGGTATAAGCCCAAGCAGCACATTTCCAAAAGCATACTTCGCAATAGGTTGCAGATCTTACAAATTTTTTAGCAATGTTTTCTTTAACAGCAGCATCTAAATATGGGTTAACCCCAAACATATTAAATGCACTGGAAGTGGTTGCTAAACCTCCAATACCTAAGGCAGAAATTTTTATAAATTTTCGTCTTGAAGTGGTCATAATTATAAATGTTTTTCTGATGTAAAGATATTTCTATAAACTATTTTATATTATGATAAAAGTCATGTAATCAGCATTTTATATGTAACAAATGTTACATAACTATATTGTTTTTTTTAGTAACCCTGAGTTTCAAAGCGTTAGAATTATAAATTATTGTAACTTTGAAAAGGCTCATTAATGAATGAAAAAAAAATACACTTTTCTTGGTATATTTATAGTAGTTATTTTACTGATTACTACACTTTTTTATGTAATAAATAAGAATCTTTTACCATCCACTTTTAATACGAATCCATATACTAATATTGAAGTTGCCAAGGAGGAATCTTGTCAGCAATGTCATCAAAATACGACAGGCTACTCCAACTATCACAATCCTGAACTTATAGGATGTGCCAGTTGTCATTTAGGTAACACTTCTTCATTAGATAAAAATGAAGCTCATAAAGGCATGGTTTTAATCCCTGGTAATTTATCAGATGCTAAAGAAACTTGTGGAAAATGCCACCAAGAGGAATTAAATAAACTCAATAGTTCATTAATGACCACCAATAGTGGGCTTGTTGCCGTAGATAAATTTATTTTTGGTGAAGCAGATAGCCCTAACGACCAATACCATATAAAAGATATTAAAAATTCTCTAGCAGATAAACATATCAGGGATTTATGTGCCAATTGCCATTTAGGAGCAGAGAAAACAACCTATGGAGAAATTACTCAAGAAAGTAGAGGCGGTGGTTGTAATGCCTGTCACTTGAATTATTCACCCGAAGCCAAAACGGATTTAGAAAACTACTTAACTTCAAACAAAAAAGTATTGCCAAAATTTCATCCTTCAACTACTGTTTTTGTTAACAATACCCATTGTTTTGGCTGTCATAGTCGTTCTAGCAGAATTTCAACAAATTACGAAGGCTTACAAGAAACTCTATTGAATGAAGCCGATATAACCAATATATCAGGGTACAAAGTTTTAGAAGATGAAAGAGTTTACAAAAATTTGGATGAAGATGTTCATCATACAAAAGGTTTATTGTGTATTGATTGTCACTCATCGCATGAAGTGATGGGCAATGGCAAAAGTTATACGCATGCAGAAGATGCCGTTGCTTTACAATGTAGTGATTGTCATTATAAAGAAAAACCAAACACCATTCCTTATGATTCTTTAGATACTGAAAGCCTTTTGGTTTTTCTGCACAGAGATTATAAGCATTCTGATAAACAAATCTTAATTGCTGAAAAAGATGGTCATCCATTAGTGAATACCTATGTAGATTCAACAGGTAATGCTTTCTTAATTAGTAAAAACGATGGAAGCGTACACAATCTTAAACCACAATCAAAGGTTTGTTCCAGAGATAAAGCGCATGAAAATGTAAGTTGTTCTGCATGTCATTCGTCATGGACTTCTCGTTGCATTGGTTGCCATAACCAATATGATGACAATGAACCAAGAGCTTTTGATTTATTGGATAAAAAATATGTAAAAGGGCAATGGAAAGAATATGTTTCTGAATTTTCATCATCAAAACCAGCATTGGGTGTTAGAGAGCATAAAGGCGGTAAACTCATTGAACCCGCCATTCCAGGTATGATTTTAACGATTGATAAAGGAAGTTTTACGGGAAATACTGGTAGTGATATTTCATTTCACAGACTATATGCACCAAATTCCCCTCATACCACAACCAAACAAGTACGTGATTGTAAATCTTGTCATAGTGATGCCGCCACTTTAGGCTACGGAAAAGGGTCTTTAGCTTATGGAATGAAGAAGGGAAAAGGCACATGGGTTTTTACACCTGAATATGCTTTAAATAGTCATGATAATTTACCTGAAGATGCCTGGATTCCTTTCTTAAAAAATGTTGACAAAGAAGTTGTTAACTCAACCAGAACAGATTTTAGACCTTTTAACGTAGAAGAACAAAAAAGGATGCTTTTGGTTGGCGCGTGTCTGCAATGTCATAAAGATGATTCTAAAGTCATGCAACAAACCTTAGAATTTGGATTAAATCCTGTTTTGAAAATGATATCGAATGCATGTGTCTTACCGGATAAATAATTTATTATTATTTTTCTAGTTCATCCATTATTTCTTTTGCTTTTTCTAGATCTGAACTTGAAACTTGCAATTCAACCTCAAATGTTGGCATATAATTCATTACCTGAGTTGTAAACTGGTTTTTTAATAAACATGGTATCCCTTCAAATTCCAACCTACTTTTTAAGATTAATAAATTTGACTCAAAATGAGAACTTTTAATAGTAATAAAATCCATAATTATATTTTAAGGTATTTAGATCTAAAAAGTAATCGGCTTTTTAAGAAAAATCCATTTAAATTGATATTGTTTTCCCGATTGCGTTTTTTGCGACTCAATTTTTGGTGCCAAAATAGCTGTAAGTCCACCGGAGATCATTGCTTTATAGGCACCATATAAATTTTCAAAACTAAAATCTAGAATTGACCAAATAATTAGAAATATGATAAAAAAAGCTATGAAACTTAAAAGTCTATATTTTATAATATTATTCATAATTAAAAATGATATTTGATTTTATCTCGGATTGATAATTATTTCAAATTTATTAAAAAAACATTAGCCCCCAATAGTTATCATACTTCGGTTATTATTATGAAGTTTCGGCTCTTGTAGTTTATCTAAAGTATCCATGCCTCCTCGAACTTTTAACTTTGCTAGTACTGCTTTTTGAATAATTGGCTCTATTGGTTTTCCTGCTCTAAGTGCAGTCAACAAATCTGATTCGGTTGATGAAAATAAGCAGTTTTTTAATTGTCCGTTAGCTGTTAATCGCAGTCTGTTACAAGAATCACAAAACGGATTGGTCACCGAACTAATAATTGCAAAACTGCCTTTATATCCTTTTATCTTGTAATTCTTTGCTGTATCATTTGGTGCATCTTGAAGGCGTTCTATTTCAGTATTTGAAAAAGAGGCGTTTACATAAGTCATCACTTCGGCATACGATACCATGTTGCTCATATCCCATTTATTGCCATCAAAAGGCATGAATTCAATAAAACGAATGCATACAGGTAAGTCTTTGGTCAGGTTAATAAAATCAATAATTTCATCATCATTAACACCTTTCATTAAAACCGCATTAATCTTAACGTTAAAGCCTTCCTTGACCAAAAGGAAGATATTCTTATAGACCATATCAAACTCATCTCTCAGAGTAATCTCTTTAAATTTTTTAGAGATTAATGTATCTAAACTTAAATTAATGTTATTGACATTATACTTTTTTAGTGTATCAATAAATTTATGAATGATTACTGCGTTTGAAGTAATTGACAACTCAACAGGCAAAGACGCTAATTTTTCTAAAACAAAAGGAATATCTTTTCTTATTAAGGGTTCTCCGCCGGTTAAACGTATTTTGTTAACGCCATGTTTTACAAAGGTTTTTGCTATTTCATAAATCTCCTCATAGGTCATGATATGGCTTTTAGGAGTTAATTGCACCCCTTCTGCTGGCATACAATAGAAACAGCGTAAATTGCAACGTTCTACCAAAGAAATTCTTAAATAGGTATGATCTCTTCCGTGTGAATCTTGTAATATGTTATTTTGATTTGCCATTTAATCGTGTCTAGCACCTTTTAATATTCTGAATATATGTAAAACCGATGGAAAAATGGCATCCATAGATTCTTTTGCGCCATTTGTTGAACCTGGTAAACCCAAAATTAAGGTATTTTTTAAGGTTCCAGCAATACTTCGTGATAGCATAGAAAACGGTGTTCTATCCTGTCCATAATTACGAATAGCTTCTTCTATGCCTGGAATTCTTCTGTCTAAAATTGGTAATAAAGCTTCTGGCGTTACATCTCTGCTTGATAGTCCAGTTCCTCCTGTATAAATAATTAAATCAACACCTCCTGCTTGGTATGCTTTGGCTTTTTCTTGAATAACATCCTTTTCATCTGGAATGATAATATAATCAGTTATTTTAACATCGCACGCCTCAAGTTTTTTAATAATTGCTTTTCCAGCTCTATCTTCTTTCTGTCCCGCCGAAATAGTATCTGAACACACAATAACTGCCGCTGTTAAATCTTTTCTGAATGTATCTGAAAAATCTGATTTTCCTCCTTTTTTACTAATCAATTTAATATGATGTATTTCAATGCCTTTATCAATTGGTTTTAACATATCATACATATTCAATGCAACAACGCTAGCACCATGCATAGCTTCTACCTCAACACCCGTTTTATAAATAGTTTTCACTGTAAAAATTATCGTTATTTCTAATCCGTTTATTTCATAATCTACACTAGTAAATTCAATAGGTAACGGATGACAATCAGGCAAAATATCTGGCGTTCTTTTAACGCCGAGTAATCCTGCTGCTTTGCTCATGGCAAATACATTTCCTTTAGGAACCGTATCATTTTTAATAGCTGCAATAGTTTCATGTTTACTTACTTTAACAATTGCCTGTGCAATAGCGGTTCTTAGTGTGCTACTTTTATGTGTAATATCTACCATTTTAATTTATTATTGACTAATTATTATTGATTATTTGAGCTAGCTGTTTTTCTAGAAGCCATAAAAATAGATGTTAATTTGCTGGCTTCTTTCAACAAAAACGCCAAATTTTCTTTTAAAATTAAGTTTTCATCTAAAGCAAATTCTAACCAAAAATTAGATTCATCAACCTCTTCAATAACGATGCTAATTTTGGCTATAAAACTAGCCTTTGATTGTGCAATACATGTGGCCCTATAATTAGCTGCAACTGAAGTTGAGCGGCGAATTAGTTGTCCTTTAATATGATTTGAAAGATAGGTGTTAGGAAAGGACTGAGTTAGTTTTACACAATTGTGTGCAAATACTTTAGTTCTTATTTTTAATTGTTCTTTCATAATAATAAATATTCAATAATAAATAATCAATTATTAACTTTCCATTGATGTGAATTATCCTCAAAAATTTCTTTCCCAAAAACAGGAACTTTAGCCTTAATTTCTTCTACAATAAACTCCAAAGCATCAAAAACTGTTTTTCTATGTGGTGACGACACAAAAACAAATAAACATATGTCACCTGCATTAACAGTGCCTAAACTATGATAAATATGCATACAAATAAGCTCAAATTTTTCAAAGGCCGATTCACGAATTTCATAAAATTTTGCATTTGCCATGTCTTCATAAGCTGAGTATTCAATGGCTTTTATGGCCTTACCATCAACAACATCTGCCCTAACCTGACCTAAAAATATATTATGAGCGCCAATGCTTGTTTTGGTTTGATGTTTGGCTATGGATTTTCCAATAAATTCTGAAGAAATAGCGCCTTGTATAAAAACACTTTTTATTTTTTTATCACTCATTTGTTATATGTTTTTGCGATCCTTTTATATATCTATTAATTTCAAAAGCGCCTTCTTTTATACTGAAACAGTTATGAATGTTGTACTGTTTTAAAATAGAAACAGCCTGTTTACTTCGTATCCCTGATTGACAGAAAATAGCTATTTTTCTGTCAGCATTTAACTTATCAAGATGCTTTTCCAATTCGCTTAAAGGTATTTGCATAATACAAAAATCTTCAACTTTTGGTTGTTCATTTAGCTCTCTAACGTCAATAAATTGAACATCTTCTTTATTTAAAATATCTTTAATAGAAACTTCAAAACTTGATTCGCAATAGGTTCCAAAAAGCTGCTTTTCAAAATTATTTTTACCTAATAAAACGTTCTGAATTTCAACATCATTCTTTTTAATACTCAATGTTATGGATTGATTAGAAAGTGCATCATAACAATATAATTTCCCTGAAAGAACGCTACCAATGCCTAAAATGATTTTAAGAACTTCATTAGCTTGCATGGTTCCTATGATACCCGGCAAAACACCTAAAACACCAATTTCAGAACAGTTTGGAACCGCATCTTGTTTTGGCTTGTTTGGAAATGCACATCGATAGGTTGGTCCATGGTGATAATTAAAAACAGATACTTGTCCTTGAAATTTATAAATGGCTCCAAACACCTCGGGTTTGCCTGTTATAACAGAAGCATCATTGATAAGATAACGGGTTTCAAAATTATCGGTACCATCAACAATAATATCATACTGATTGAATAAGTCAATGGCATTTTGAAACGTTAACATTTCAGCATATGTATTTATGATAATGGTATCATTTAAATCTTGTAATCTACTTTTTGCAGCTTCAGCTTTGCTTTTCCCCAAAGAAGATGTTCCAAATAAAATTTGACGTTGAAGATTGGATTCTTCAACAACATCAAAATCAATAATGCCAATAGTGCCAACACCAGCTGCTGCAAGATATTGCAAAACAGGGCAACCTAATCCACCAGCACCAACCACTAAAACTTTAGCTTGAAATAGTTTAGCTTGACCCGTTTGACCAACTTCTGAAAGTATAATATGTCTGTTATATCTATCCATTTTTTATCCGCCAGAAAAAGGTGGAAGCAATACAATTTCTTTGCCGTTTATCTCTGTTTCAAATGGCACTAATTCTTGATTTTGTGCCACTTGAAAATCTTTGTTTTTTAAGTTTGGGTATTTTATGTAAAGTACTTCCAATAATTCCCAAATGTAACTTCTCGAAAAATCTATCAACTCTTCTTCTTTATTGGTAATTTCAGCAAGTAATCCAAAATATTTAATGCTTAATATCATACTTTAAGGTTTTTAATTCTTCAGGTGTATTGATGTTTAAGGTCAATAATTCACTTTCAGAATTTAATAATACTATATTTTTAACTTTAAGATGGCTTAATGCCACATGTAATCGTCTTTCATTGTTTTGTAAATGCTCATAAAATAAAGTTTCACATCTCTTAGTGTACATGGCTATTAAAGGCATGGGCTTGTGGTTGCTTACCAATTGTATAACATCATGAAAACCATCTTGCTCCTCTATCAAATGTTCTAAAATTCCTGTTTTTATTAAAGGTATATCACAACTCAACACTAAATTATAATCGGTTTTTGAATGTTGTAATCCAGAATAAATTCCAGCTAACGGCCCGGAATCTTTAATGATATCATCAACACGTTTTAACTTAAAAACATCATAATCAGGATTATTTGAAACAATCATTATTTGAGAAACCAAAGGTTTTATGGCTTCAATACTGTATTCAATAAATGTTTTTCCGTTTAGCTTTAAAAAACCTTTATCAGTTCCCCCCATACGAGAACTTTTACCGCCAGCCAAGATAATTCCTGTTATGTCTTTTTTATTAACCATTTATTAGGTGAAAAATAATTTTAAACTTGCCATAGCAAGCACTAATGCTAAAATATAACGGAGTTTTTGGTTATTAAATTTTTTACTACCAAAGTAACCACCCAAAATACCACCAACCATAGCCACGCCAACCAATATAAAAGATTCATTACTTAAATGTATTCCAGTGCTAAACTGACCTATTAAGCCAGAAGCAGAATTTACCCAAATAAATAAAGCAGATACAGCGGCAGCTTCTTTCATTTTTCCCCAATGCAACAATAAAATAACCGGCGTTAAAATAATACCGCCACCAATACCTATTAAACCGGAGAAAAACCCAATAATCCCACCAACAACCAATCCTTGCCAAAGTTTTACTTGCTTTACAGTATCACTTTCTTTTCCAAAAATATTCAACATTTTTAGGATAGCAAACACCAATAAAACCGCTAATATTTTTTTGTAAATAGAGGCATCAATTTCAATAGTTCCTCCTAAAAAAGCTAATGGAATAGATGTTATAGCAAATGATAAAAATAGTTTTTTATTAAAATATCCCTCTTTATAGTAATAGTAAAATGATATACCAGCCACAAATAAATTCAATAAAAGTGCTGTTGGTTTCATGGTTTCTGGAGTAAAAGAAAATAATGCCATCAATGCTAAGTAACCACTGGCACCTCCATGCCCAACACTTGAATATAAAAACGAAACTATAGGAAGTATCAGCAAAAAGAGGTATATGTTTTCGATTTGAAACATGATTATAACTGTTTGATTTTTTCAAGTTGAACATCCAAAAATTCCCAGCACATCTTATTCATGTCATCAAAAACACCAATTAGCGAGATTCCATAAGGTGTTAAGGATGTTCCACCGCCACCTTTTCCTCCAACACTGTTAATGGTTACTGTTTTTTTTGAAGATTTATTTACAGAATCCATGAGATGCCATGCTTTTTTATAGGAAATATTGATAGCTTTTGCGGCTTTAGATAATGATCCCGTTTCTGCAATAGCTTTTAATAATTTCACCTTTCCTTCGCCTAAAAACTCTTCTCCATCTAATTCAATCCAAATCCTACTTTTTATTTTGAAATTCATAACTGTCTTTTTAAAAAGGAAGTAAAACGACTTCTACAACATCATTAATGTTAATTTTCATCAAATCTTCCTTCATGATTACTAAGGCATTCGAAACCGCAAAAGTTTGCAACATGGAAGAACTTTGTCCTTCTAAAATAGTAACCTTTCCACCATTATAATAAGCTTTCAAAAATTGAGGTCTATCGCCACTTTTTAAAAACTCTGAATTAGATTTTGCCATGATTTTGGGTAACAAAACTTCTTGTAATCCCATCATTTTTTGTAAAGCCGTATAAACATATATGTAAAAACATGATAAGGCTGCCGCTGGATTTCCTGGAAGTGCAAAAATAAGGGTGCGATTGTTTTTTCCGAAGTATAATGGTTTTCCTGGTTTTTGGTTTACTTTATAAAAAATTTGATTCACCTGTAATTCTTTAAGAGCCTTACCAACAAAATCATAATCGCCAACCGAAATGCCTCCAGTGATAATGATCATATCCCTGATTTCTAGAAGACTTTTTATTTTAGAGAAAGTATCATTATAGTTGTCATCAATTTTATGAATTGAAACATCATCAAAACCAAGACTTAACAACGCCGTTTGAAGCATTTTGGAGTTGCTTTCATATATTTTACCGTAGGCTAAAGGTTCTCCTGCTTCAATGAGTTCATTGCCAGTTGTAATAAGGGCAATGGAAGGTTTTTTATATACTGAAACTTCGCTTATTCCTAAAGAACTTAAATAGCCAATGGCAGCTGGTGTTAATTTGGTGCCTTTTTTCAAAGCTATTTCTCCTTGCTTAACCTGCTCTCCAATACTGCGAATATTATGATTTATAGAAAGTGTTGCCTCTATAAGAATAGCGTTTTTAGAAACTGTAACTTTTTCTTGCATGATAACAGCATTTGCAGAATCTGGAACGGCTGCACCTGTAAAAATTCTGATGGCTTCTCCTTTATTTAATTCAATGTTATGAATATCACCTGCTTTGACTTCTCCAATGAGTGAATATGTGAAATCATCATGTAAATTTAATGCGTAACCATCCATAGCCGATTGCCTGAAAGGTGGCATATTTATGGGTGAACATACATCACTAAAAAGGGTTGAATTTCCTGCTTTTAAAATGGGGACATTAATTGATTTTGAATTATGACCGCAGTTTTCTATAACCGTTTGTATGGCATCTTCAATACTAATCATTTTATTATCGTTATGTCTAAGCAAATATAACGAAATGTATTAATAGAAGTATATGATTTTTATCAGTTCAATAAAAACTATTCCAATAGTTGCAATACTTTAACTCTATTTCTGGTAGAAAAAATTTTGCCTTCATCATGCAATTTTTTAATGATTCTGGTGATAACGACTCGTGTAGAGTTTAAATCTATCGCTATATCTTGATGTGTAATCTCTAAATCCATATTATTGGCTACTTTAACTCTATTGGTTAAATATTTCCAAACACGGTTTTGCATTTTCATAAAAGCCAAAGAATCAATGGATTCTACCATTTCTAATAATCTAAAATGATAGCTATCTATAATATAATGCCGCCAACTTTTATACGTTACCAACCAATCATCAATAAATTCAATAGGGATGAAGACGCCTTCTAAATCGGACTCAACTATACCTCTAAAAATGCTTTCCTTTCTATTTATACAATTAGCAAACGAGATGGCACAAGTTTCGCCAGATTGCAAATAATACAATGCAATTTCATCGCCTCCTTTTTCTTCTCTCATTATTTTAACGGTACCACTTAATATTAAAGGGATATGAGTTAAATAATCTCCAATATCTATTAAGAGATTACCTTTATTAATTTTATTAAAATACCCAACTCTAACAATTTCATCTATCAATTCTTCTTCAAATAGTGCTGAATATTGCTTGGTTATAAGGTCTTTTAATAGGATGTCTTGATGATTCACTTTGTCTACCATAAGAGGGTTTTATACAAAATTAATGAATAAAAAAATAAGACTCTCAAAAAAACCTGAGAGTCTTATTAAAATTGATGGTATTATATTATTCTAAAATCTAACTTGTATTTGAGCTAACAGCGCATCATCATCAACATTAATAACCGTTTGAATATTGGCTTGATAGTTTATTTGCAATCTGACTTTATCGTTAAAGAAATAATTAGCGCCAAGCGTCATTCTTTCTTGATAAACATAGGATGTATTGTCTTTAACATCAAGATTTGCGTCAAAGTATTCATATTTAAATACAGGTTGGAATTTGTCATTAACATCATAATATGCCATAAGATAAGCACCATCTCTTCTTTCGCCTAAAGCAACAGGCGTTGATCCGCATCCGCCAGAAGCTCCACTAAAGTAAGCGCCTTCATCATAAATATATTCTCCTTGAATTTTTAGTTTATCAAAATCCAGAGCAAATTCACCACCAACAGATGTTCTTGTATCATCATTATTATTAGGAATTGGGTAACCATATCTAAAACTACCGCCAATGGTTAAGAAATTGGTCAATTTATAAGTAAGTCTACCTATAATGTCCTTTTTAGTATTGTCATCTTTAACTCTTAAGCCTCTCCCGTTCATCAACGCTATAGCATAATTAAACTTGGTGTAATTGTTTCCACCTAAAAGCATCAAACCAAAATCTCTTTGAGGAGCCACCAATTGATCTGCCACTATAGATCTATCAATGGTTACTAAAGCATTACAAGGTGTTGAAACATCTAAACTAAATGGTTGTTTAAAAGATCCAACAGAGACTCTATACCAATTATACTTATCGTACGTAATAAAGGCATCCATTAAATAAGCATCGCCAGAACTACCAATAAACGGACTGGTTTCCAACATAAAATAATACGAAAAATCGTCATACATTTTACCCATAACACCTATTCTTGCTCTTTTAAATTTAAAGGTATTTTCATTGCCATCCGTAAAATTATAATCATACTGTGGTTGAATATATCCAAAAATTTTGGCGTTAATAGTCGTTGTAGAATCAGAAGCAGTTAAATCTCCCCCTTCACAGCCTTGAGCTAATGCCTTATTGATATGAAATATAAAAACAAGGATTATTAAACTATATATTTTATTATTCATTATCTGAATTTTTAAAGTCTATTAATTAGAGAATACTGGGTAATCTTTTGAAACAGATGCCGTCCATTTGTTTGAAGTCCAGGAAGGATTTGAATTGTAAAGTCCATTCATTCCAAATTTCAAACTGTAAGCGTCATATCCCAAAACTCTTAAACAAGCAGTAATAACTGCCGAGGTTTGCCCTGTGTAACAATAGGTAACCACTTGAGCATTTGAGGCAGAATTAAGACCTAAATAAGTATTATCAGATAGTTTTAAAGGATTGATTCTATAGGCATTTGAAATATGTCCAAACCCTAAATAATCTGTTTCATTAAAAAAATTATTTACAAAATAATTTCCTGGGTTGTTTAATACATCCGAACCTGAAACGCCTTGAAAACCAAGAGCCACAACAGCTTCTACCCGTTCTTTAAGAATGGCTTGTCCATCTGATAAAACGCTTGATATTTCAGGACTTGGGAACACAATATTTGCTGGTGCTCCAGAATTAGACCAGTTAGAACTGTTTTCAGCTATATTACCAATGCCACTGTTCCAAGAGCCAGCAGTATTAGAATTCCAACCAGACATTCCCCATTTTAAGGCTTGAGTATTTGGGTAACCATACATGCGCAATAAAGCTGTTGCATAACAAGCCGTTTGGCCTGTGTAGCAAATAACCAGAATGGGTTTAGTAGTATTTGCAGCCTCAGTTAAAATATTAGCAAAGGCAACATTACTTGCACCATTAACATGAGCCGTTAAAAAATCTGCACTGCTTCTAATATCCATAATATCATATGCGCTAAGGAAATTATCAACTAAATCGGCTGTTGCGGGTGCAGCCACCACAAACGATTTACCATCTGTATTGGTAAGTATTTGGTTAATATCTAAATTATTTTGAACCATATAATCCTTTAATAATGTAAATTTTGGTGTTGATATTACATTGTTGTCTGCAGGGTCGTCTCCTCTATCGCAAGAGGTTAATAACAAACTGGGAATTAATAATAATGCAATGATTATAAATGATATTTTTTTCATGATATAAATATTTAATTGAGTGATTTTAATGTTAGTTCTTATTCAATGACAGGATACATATTGATTTCTTTTTTAGTAAAGGCATTCATATTTTGGCTTTTCAAATGGTCATTCATAAAACCATTGGCTCCATACGCCAAATTTCCAGTTTTATAGCCTAAAACATTTAAGTACGCAACCACGTAAGCCGCTTTTAAACCAGTTTCGTCATAGACTGCAATTGGTTTATCTACAGGTAAGGTCAATAAGTCTGTTGCAGATGTAAGCGAGTTTTTTGGTTGATAGTTTAATGCGCCTGTTATATGACCTAAATTGTAATGGTCTTTAGAGGTATAGTTTACCACAAAATAGTTGTTAATATTTTCAAAAACATCACCGGGAGTGACAATCAAGTCTTTATAAGGTATTTTAAACAGCTCTGTTAATCTGGCTTTTAAAATTTCTTTGGCGTCACTTTGTCCTGTATTAAGTTCAGGTTGATTTCCATTGTCTGGTTTACTATTTTCAGTAGTTTCCAGTTTTGAAGCATAATCATTATTAATATTCTTGAGCCAAGCATTTTCTGCAAAGTCTTGCCTCCAAGAACTCATTCCCCATTTCAAACTATAAACATTATTATAGCCAGCAATTCTTAACAGGCCAGCAAAATAAGAAGCAGATTGACCTGAATAGCATATTAAAACAATTTTCTCGAAATCTGCTGGATTAATGGTACTTTCAAAATAAGTTAGTAAGTCTTCGGCATTTAAATTTTTTGCGCCTTTAATATGGCCATATTCAAACCATGATTCACTTCTAATATCTATAACATGGTATTTGGGGTTTTTAAGATTTTGCTTAACATCATCAGCAGGAATAATAGGAAAAGCATCCTCTGCAATAAAACTTAATTGACTTTCTAAATAGCTTAATAAGGTTTCAAACTCATTGGGCGGATCGAAATTTGGTTGATTATCGGTATTAGCTTCATTTGAAAAACCGTTATAAAATGCAGCTAGTGATATAAAAAAAATTAGAAAAATTAGTTTTGTTTTTTTCATGACATTTTAATTTTAAATTCAAAAAATTATTGATTATAATTCTGAATAAAATTAAATCTGAAATCAAATTTTTTACATGACATTTGTCACTTTTAGCTAATACATAATCAGTTTATTGTGTAACATTTGTTACGTTTAAAAACACATTCAAGAAGTAGTAATTATAACCATTAACATCACATTTAAGTTTTAATAAAGTGATGAGAAAATGAAATAAAATTTAGAGATGTAAATAGCTATAGAACTTTTAAAAATTCTTTCAACTATAATTTCGAGTTTTGAACTCCTAAATTTGTCATAGCTCTGTTTTATTGCAAATGAAAGCGAGAGATTATCATTTAATTAATTAAAATTAACCAACAAAAAAGCCCTAACTGTAAGTTAAGGCTTGATGTGATCGCGACAGGATTCGAACCAATCTCGAATCCCTTATGTTTTCAACATATTTAGTACCTATTCTTACAACTGTTGACCGATTTGTTAACCGATTAAGGTGTTTTATCTTTTTCAATATCTATACGCTTTTTTGCTTCTTCCAAATAGGTCACTGCAGGATTTTCATTGGGGTTACTTTTATCTTGAACGAGTTTAGATAATTCAATATAAATGCTTGCTTGTTCTGTTTTAGAAGCAGTTTTAAGCAATTGCTCTAGGCTATCTATTTTTGTTTGTTGTGCAAAAACAAAACAAGAAATAAAAAGCGAAAAAAATAGAACTATTTTTAGTTTAAAGCCCATATTTAACTTTTTTCTAAATGTATTATTTTTTTTCAAATTATGTATTATAATTTATACATAGCAAGAAAAATAAGTAAAACATATTATTTATATTTATTTGAATAACAGGGTCTTATAATTAAATTAAGATTATTTACCGTTATCAAAAGTGGTCAATAAAATTTATGATAATTCTTTTGAAAGAAATAAAAGTTTGATAATCGTTAATTAATATATTAGCCTATGCAATATGTAACTTCCCTTTTTTCACAAGGGGTTAAAAGGTTTGAGATGTAAAAATGATACAAAAAATGTAATTCTCATACAAAGTTAATCTCTTAATAACTTTTTTAATCTAGTTTGATAAGCTTGGATATAATTCCGTTTTGTTTTTTCATTAAGGTATGAGGCATTGATAAGAGACAACACCTTATCTTCATGAGTTGTAATATTTTTAATTGTTTTCTTTATCTGATTTTCAGGAATGCCGGCTAATTCTCCTAAAATAAAAAATTGCTCTTTTATTTTTCCTTTGGTTTCTCTTGGTGGGAGTAGTCCATCATCCAATGCAAAATCCTTATCTTCTATATGAATTCTACTATTTAATAAATCATATGCTGGACTTAACCTAAAATCTCCTAACGGGGTTTCTATTAAAGAGAAGTTTTTAAAATGTGCATCTCCATTAGATATCAAATAATTAAAAAGTACCAACCTAAATAATTTTATGGATTCTATTTGATATGCAGGAGAATACTTTTTTAACAACTCAAAAAGTTCTAGATAACTACCTAAATATTTAAAATCTTCTCCATGTGTTTGAGGTGCTCTACCTGCTAATGTAGCAAAATCTTCTTGAGCCCGTTTATCACCATTCTCTTTTACATCAAAACGTTTTGTTATATATGCAGGGTCTCCATTTTTAAAAAACATCAAGGCATTTTCGGCCGTTTCAATTCCAAAAACCTGCCGTGCTATTTGCATAGTCAAGTGCTCATTAGCTGGCATTTGGTCTGTATTCTTCCCTACATTAGGTATTGGTTTTAAAATATACTCCCCATGTTCTCCTTCCTTTATTAATCTAATTTTATTCTTCTCTAACAAAACAGAGAATTTCTCCTGTACTCCGGAAATTGACATGCGTTTTCTGTTTTCAGTAAACAACTCCTTTGCCTCAATATTACTTGCAGGAGATTCATAAGTTAGTATATGATTAACTTTTCTTCCACTAAACACTCGTTTTAAGGCTAAATTACTATAGCTATTATAGCCTTCTTTAAGCGTTCCTGGGCAAAATTTTATTTCAGGTAAACTCATTTGTTTTCTAATTTCTTGATTTTGATTGCACCAATGGTATCATACCTAGCTGTTGAAAGCAATAACCCAAAATAATCTTTAGGATCTATTCTTAATTCAAAGCAAACTGTTTGTTTATTAGAACCTTCGGGTAACATATTATAAAAAAAAGGAAACAAATGTTCCGATTGATATTCTTGTTGACTTTTTGGCAAGGTTAAACTAATAGCTGGTTTACCAGCTTTCTCAAACCAGAGGTCATGATAACGAAAAACAAAACTTCCATTATCCAGCTGCGTTAACAATCCAGCTGATTCATTTTTATACAAAACATCTGCTTGTCTCATTTTTCAGCTTCAGTTTTCTTTATTTGAAATGTTAGCTCCATCCCTAGCGCATCTGCTAATTTAGTAATAGTTTCTACCGTTGGGTTTCCTTTACCACTTTCAAACTGCTTGAGCGTACGTAAGCCTACTCCAGAAAGGTCTGCCAACATTTCCTGGGTAACTTGTAACATCTCTCTTCGATTTTTTATACTTATTATTAAATTCTCAAAGTGCATTATATGGCTCTTTTTTGTGTAAATATAAACATTTTTTTAATAAATTATACTAAAAGTGCGTTTTAATGCACTAATTAGTGTTTTTGTAGTTAAATATGGTTTAGAATATCAGAATAGTGCACTAAAATGCACTATTCTGTATAACTCTATAATCATAACTTATAGTTATAATAATAGCCAAAAGTCATGCTTTATAGCTAAAAAAGATTCGAAAACCATTAAAATTAAATAAATTGAAATGTATTAGAGGCTATTTGATTTACTTATTTTTATTTATCTGAACAAAATTGTTGCATAAGTAATATTATTATAATCGAAATAATCCTTAATGAATTTTTTTAAAGACAAGACAGCACTGAACAAGTAAATCGAACCAAAGAAATTTCTTTAATAATTACCCCTATTTTATACGAGTTTCCTCAGCATATTTAAAACTAACACTACAGTAACTACAATACAAACTATAAACACAACTACCGCCCAAGTAGGATAAATTTTAGCTTGATCTATATTATCATTAAATCGCCTTTCAAAACCTTCTATCATGTTTTTATGTATGGTCATTTGTTTTTGATGTTTTTCAATGATGGTTCTATATTCCGATACATCCATCTTAATTTTGGTATCTTTTAATTGGTCATTGATTTTCTCTAGGTTTTCGACACCATTATTAAAATCATTGATTTCATTAACCATTAAGGCTGTTAGTTCTTCCAGTTTTGTCATGATTGTTATGTTTAATTTAATATCCTATGTCCATCCCTTTATTGATGGCTTTTTTAATAATGAACTTGGTAATCTTTAAAGCTAAGTTAGGTGTCAAGTCAACCACTTTACCAGCTAGTTTGATACTTACATTGTTGTCTTTTAAAATACTTTTTCCCTGAATCCCAGACATCTCTTTTCCTATATTGCCCATGGACATATTGCGATGCACCTCACTCCCTTTAAGATTATGGCCATCAAACTCAAATCGAAAGCCCTGTAATTTGTTTTGTTTATTGATTGTTGGAATGACCTTAACCCCATTGGCTTCCATCGCTTTTACATACGCATCAAAGGATTTGGGTTGGAACTGTTTCATGGTCAGATCATGTCTGCGCTTGATTTCTGTTCGTATTTCCCTTAGGTTGAATTCCTTTTCAAATTGAATCTGCTTGACGGTGGTAAGTCCCATATGTTCAGCTACTTTTTCTGCTGCCAATTGACTGCGTTTACCTATAAAACTGTCGTTATAAGCCACCCCTTTAAAATCAATGCGGTTGACATATAAATGGATATGTTTATGCTCTTTGTCCTGGTGTACAAATGCAATGGTCTGCCGTTCTCCCAATTTCATTTCATGCATAAAACGTTTGGTGATGGCTTGGAGCTCTTTCTTTTCCAATCGCCTGCCATCTTCTATGGTTGGGCTGATAACAAAGGACAGGGTGTTTTTTGTGCAATGGTAATTTTGGTCCTGGAGCATTTTAAACTCTTTGGTGATTTCTGCAGGTGAATCTCCATGCGGAAATTCCTTGAATACAATTTCTGCATCCTTTTCCTGGTTCCATCCGTAGTACATCGAAGCCATGGTGTGTGATATGCTTTTCCCTTTACCGATCATTGTTGAAACTTTTTAAGATGTGCTTTGATCTCGTCCGCTAAATCATAGACTGTTTGCATGAGCTTGGGGTTTCGTTTTTTGAACATGTTGCCAATGGACTTAAAATTGTTATGGTATTTGATGAGCATTTTATAAAGCTCCATATGCTCTTCACTAAAACGTTCCGTGATTTCCATATCAAATAGGCTACGTCTTATATATTCGCTTAAGGTCAATCCGCTTCGTTTAGCCTTAACGTTCAGAAGTTTCTTTTCATAGATGGAAGATCCAAACTTAACGAGATCTACCTTCCCCTTAAACACTTTTTTTACTTTGCGACCTTCGGGAGCAAACGAGAATGTGTCCACAGACACACATCTCGAATTCCTACCCAAGACCATCTTGGTTTTAGATAAAGTTTCTTTAAAATCCAATTCTACACTATCCGAATGAGTTATTACATCGGTAGGAATCTTGACCGTTTGGTTCTGGTTATCTAAGAATTTATAATCGTATTTGTTTTCTTTGTTCATGACAGATCAAATCGTTTAAATCGTTATGGTTTTTATAGCTGCTACTTTGGTCAATGACATGCTTATATTTTTTTGTCAAATACTCTGTAGCTCGCTCTCCAGCTTTATCATTATCCAAATAGAGGTGGACTGATTCATATTTGGGTATATGTCTTTCAATAGCTTTTATAAATGCTATGGAGTTTAATACAAGGACATCAGAAGTATTCAATAGTTTTTCATTTAAAGTGGCCAACGTTAACAAATCGAACATACCTTCCAATATGATTAATTGCTTGCTGTTGTTTTGGATGTAGGTATAGGATTTGGGACTGCTACTGTTTTTAAAAATCTTATTGCGTAACTCCCAACCATTTTTAGCGTTCCTTAACCCAATGGCGAAATACTGGGTGTCATTATATCTGTACCAAACTTCTTTGCAATAGATCTTGGCAATCATTAACGAAATCCCTCTAAGTTTTAAATATTGAATTAAAGCAGGATGTATGATATCGTGAACTTTAATGATTTCAATATGAGCACCTGTCATTATGTTAATGGACGTTGTATCCAACTGATGTCGTTGTTCCATTATGTTAATTGGAATGGAGTCACTTAAAAACACTAAGGTGTCTTGTATGGAGCATTTTAAAATTCTGCATACCAAATCTATCACGTTCCCTCCAACACCCTCACCATGGTCGTACCATCTGTTCTTGGTTCTGGAGACTTTCAAAGAGGCTTGGGTTTCTGACCTAAAGGGACTCAGAAACCAAGCTTCTTTTTCCGTTCTTCGATTGGGAAAGTGGCCTAATTTTTCAAGTGCCTTTTCCACTGAAAAATCTCGGGCTGTTTCACAATTTATTTTTTTTCTTTTCATCAGCTAAATAATTTCTTTTTTCTATTTTCACCTACCTAGTTACCTAAGCCCCTATTCATAAGGGTTAAGGCCTTAGGTTAGTTCTAAATTCACCTTGCCTTTCTTACCAATCAGGTAAGTTGGGAGGGGAATAGGTAACCTAGTTTTTATTAATCTTACCTAAGAAATTCCCTGTATCTATAAGACATTTAAACCCTTTAGGTAACTAGGTAAGTTGTTTTACCTGTTTATAGGTAATTCCACTTCCCATGGACTGCTTTTAAAAGTTGATTTTGCCAAATAACCATAAACCTGTCTCTTGGTATGCTTCACGCGCTGAAAGTTAAAACCCGTAAAAGCTTTGCCAATATTTACTTGGTTCAATCTTACGTTTAAACAGGACAATGCGACCATGACATCGGATGCCGTTACAAAATCTTCGATGTCGGTTGATTTTTCATAATACTTGGCAACCAGTTCTTGTTCTGTGGTAAGACTGGTATATTTCTTATTCCGTTCTTCGTTTTCGCAAATATCCTGAATGGATAGTTCTGGATTAAACGTAGTGTCTTTGTAAGCTAAATGATATGCTTGCGTCCATACCTTTTTGATATCAACCTCTTTTGAATACGCAAAATCAATTTGATCTTTTAGCTCAAAGCACAACCAACGCACAGAACCCGTTTCATCATTAAGAAAGGAAGACATATTGGTAGATCCCACAAAAGAACATATTCTGGGCAGGGTTGTGTTTTTTCTGTCATAGGGCAATCTTTCGTTGATAAAGGTCTTGGAGAAAGGCTTTAAGAGCATTGACATCTTTTTTGGAAAGTACTGCCAATTCATCCAGGTTATAAAGAAAATTTCTGCACAGTTGAATTCTTGCATCCTTATCGTTACTGATATCCTCGGCCATATATTCGCTCAATTCAGGAGAGCATAAGTACCTGCACCAAGTCGACTTCCCTGAACTTTGGCCTTTATGGCTGATTATCAAGGCCTGTTTATTGAAATAATTGGGTTCAAAGGCGCATCGTATGGCCCGAACCAACCATTTTCTTAAATGGTATAAGAAAGCATCATCATCATAGGTAGGCACATAGAAAGCTAATTTAGCAATATGGTCCAACCCGTCCCATTCAGGGAGGGCTTGAAAATACGCTTTAATAGGGTTATGTTTTTTGATAAGCTCTGACTTGATCAAGATCTCAAGCCTAGCGGAACTAATATCAACTCCTGCTTTGGCCAACTCTATGATCAAAGAGTTCACATTGAGATAATGCCATGATTTGTCCCCTTTCAACGATATCTGAAAATCATGTGATATTTCATTATAAAAAATGTCATATTTTGAACATAGATATTCGTAGGTATAATCATAAATTGTTTTCTTTTTGGGGTCTTTAACGAGATAAAGCCCATTGTTTGTTGAAGCCATGTCATACGGTCTAGAAATCGGCGAAAAGTGTTGCCATTGAAATAAAAAAATGTTTTTTGAAATTGGAATTCTTTACCTTCTTTTATTTCTAAAAGTGTATGCAATGGCTTCCGCGTCAATCTCATTCTTAGATTTACGACTATTTTGCAGTAACCATTCCACAAGTCTCTTCTTCTCAAAAAAGAGCATTTTTCCGTTGGGTTTAGAATGTGGAATTTTTCCGGAAGCGGTTAGTTTATAAAGATAGCTTCTGGATATACCTGTATAGTCACAGGCTTCATCAAAGGTCAAGACTTCCTTGCTGCCTATTAATAGTTTTTCTAAACGATTCAATCGTTCAAGAATTAAAATAGTGTCCATTTTTATTGTTTTTTAGGTTAATAAAATGAACAAAAGCGCTTTTGCCTTCCCTTATGGGATTATGGTAATAAAAGTATAAAATGTGGCTATTGAAAGAAAAAAAATCTGTATAAGTTATTCACAAATATTTGATAAACAGTATGTTGAATCAATTCATATCAAATTTTATGAACTAAATTAATTTTTCATTTTCTTCGGGTTTTAATGGTGTCAAATAAAACCATTCTTAATTGAACCTAAATCTCTTATTGTGATGGTGTTTTTGGGTTATTAACAATAATAAAAAGGAGTAGCAATAAAAAGCAAGTTTTAAAATCTCTATTTTTAAGAATTTTAATTTTGAAAATGCATACTTTTTAATTGAATTGAAAAAAATTAAAATAGTTTTGTAAACAAACCAAGTCTATTTAACTTTTAATTTTTCACTTAATTTATTCATATCCTCACTCACTTTTTTATTAATAACCCGGGCATAAATTTGGGTTGTTGCAATTTTTGTATGCCCTAGCAGTTTAGACACAGTTTCAATAGGCACACCATTGCTTAGGGTTACAGTCGTGGCAAATGTATGCCGTGCCATATGAAAGGTCAAGTTCTTTTTAATACCACTTAACTCTGCAATTTCTTTTAAATAACTATTAATTTTTTGATTTGAGAAACAAGGAAAAAGCGTATTTGAAATAATAGTTCTTTGATGTCCCTCATATTTTTTGATTAAATTTTTAGCCTGATTTAATAATGGTATTGCCAAAAAAGAATTTGTTTTTTTTCTTTTGGTATTTATCCAATGATTCCCATCTATACCGAAAATAATGTTATCTGGTGTTAAACTATTTATATCTACATATGAAATCCCAGTATAGCAGCTGAAAAGAAACAGATCCTTAATCATGTTCAGTCTTTCTATAGAAGAATGAAATTGTTCTAACGAATTCAATTCATTCTCAGTTAAAAACTCTCTTCGTTTGTTTTCAAAAGAACTTTTAAATCTGACAAACGGATCCTTAATTATCCATTCTAAGTGATATGCCATGGTAACCATTTTACGTAATCGTTGTAAGTGTTTCATAGCCGTATTATGACTCATTTTTTTTTGGTTATCTTTTGGCTTGTAGGACTTGATAAAATGTTCGAAATCCACAATAAATGAGTAATTCAAACTTTGTAAGCTCATATCAGTAGTTTTTAGTTTCTCATTTAAAAACTTTATTAAATAACCTTGAGTAACTTTATAATGCCGAAGTGTATGGTTATTTAATTTCTCTTGAGAAACTTCATTATGATATTCAAATAACTCCAATAATGTTTTGTTTGATTCATCTTCTCCCAAAAACTTAGATTTAATTGATTGAGAAGTGATTAGTTTATCCTCACTTAATAAGTCTTCATAGGATTCATAAATTTTAGCTCGCACCTGTTCAATATATTTATTTAACAGTTTGGAGCTTTGCTTTGTGCCTTTTGCCATACCCCTATTTGAATCCCAATTAGAGACTGGTAATCGCCTTTGCAAACTTATATTGGTACGTTTGCCATTAACAGTTATCCTTGCATAAACAGGAACTTGATCATTTTTAATACGTGAAGTGTTAACCCAAAATAATAGGCTAAAAGTTGAACGAGTTTTCATAATTATCGTCTTTAGTTAAACATTTATAAAGACGAAACTCAAATACAATGACCTAATTATAAGGTTTTTATCCCTTATTCGGTCAACACTTTTTCATTTTTTTAAACTGTTGACCGATTTGGTATCATTTAATCTTAAATCAAATCAAAATAAATTAAGGTCTTAAAACTATAAAACCTTGCAAATCATACAGTTTGCAAGGTTTTAACTTCTTTTAATTACTAAATTTGTGATCGCGACAGGATTCGAACCTGTGACCGTCTGCTTAGAAGGCAGATGCTCTATCCAACTGAGCTACGCGACCAGTAATTTCAAATTGTCGGGGTGGCAGGATTACAACCACTTACCGTTTATATTTAATAATCAATAAGTTATATATTTCTCAAATTACATGGTAACCGATTAGGTAACTTTATTGATAAGAACTTTCGCTTTGTATTAGTTTATACTAGAGCGGTGCAAATATAGCGACCTCAACTAAACAATACAACATAAATTTACACAAATTTTATGAGGAATAAAAGTAGTTTCTAACTAATTTATATACTGATTTATAACTTCTAATTCGATACCAGAATACTCTGAAAATTCATATATAGTAACAAATTGATGAGGTTCTTTATCAAGTGCTTCTCGAATAGTTTGAAGTAGTTTACGACCATAACGCTCACTCCTACCTGTAATGAGTTGGATATCTTTTGCATATATACATATTCGTTTGCGGTTCATGATACTTTATCTAGGGCTTATCCATGCTTTATCTTACAAATATAAAGCCATCAATGGATTATTTGGCAAAATCGGTTTGTATGGTTTTTAACGGAACTTGATTTTTTAATTCCTTTCTACAAGTTAGTTGTTTTGTTCTATTAATCAAAAAACGAATTATTATGGCAAAACAAACCGGAATTATTAAACTGAAAGGAACTATCGGTGGTATTTCCTTTTACAAAACTACAGATGGGCATTTAGCACGCGAAAAAGGAGGCGTTGATGCCAATCGTATTGCTAATGACCCAGCCTTTGTGAGAACTCGTGAAAATGGGTCTGAATTTGGGCGAGCTGGCAAAGGTGGAAAAGTGTTACGAAATGCTATTCGTATTCTTTTGCAAAATGCAAAAGATAAACGTGTGGTTTCACGTTTGACAAAAGATCTCTTGGCTATCATTAAAACTGATACTACCAATGAGAGAGGATTAAGAACCTTACCTGATGGTGATATGAATCTTTTGTTAGGTTTTGAGTTCAACCTTAACGGAAAGTTAGGAACAACCCTTTTTGCACCTTATGTAAACGCATTTGACCGTGTAACTGGTGATGCTACATTAAACCTTGATCCATTTTCTCCAACTTTAAGAATTGCAGCTCCAACAGGAACTACACACTTTAAAGTTGTTATGGGGGCTGCTGAATTGGATTTCGCCAATGAAGCTTCAGTTTTTGAGAGTGATGAAACAGCCATTCTTCCTTACACTGCTGCTGATACGGCTGCCATCGCTTTGACGGCTTCAGTAACTGGAAACTCAACTGTTGATGTTGTACAAGTGTTAGGTATTGAGTTTTACCAGGAGGTAAACGGGCAAATGTATGAGCTTAAGAACGGTGCTTACAACGCTTTATCAGTTGTTACTGTAGATACTCCTTAATCATGGAGTTAGTGTTACACAGAGCCTATTTTAAAGAGGGTACTAATGGTACTCTCTTTTGTTCTGGCTCGTTTTTGTGTCATACCATTGAACTGCCTTGGAATGATAACAAACGTAATTTATCGTGTATTCCTGAAGGGACTTATGAAATTGTAACAAGGTATTCTAAACGCTTTCAAAATCATTTGTTGGTCAAAGGTGTTACAAATAGACGTTTGATTCTGTTTCATCCAGCTAATGATGCTTTAAAAGAATTGGAGGGCTGTATTGCTCCAGTCACTTATTTAAGTGGTATTGGTAAAGGCTCTCAATCAAGACCAATGATGCAAAAACTATTGTCTTTGGTACATCAAGCTCAAGACCGAAAAGAACCCATTTTATTAACTATTAAAAGCCCCCTAACCCCCAAAGGGGGAATTTAAAAGGGCTTTAAAAAACTTTTAATTATGAACATTGTAGAACGTTATAAACAACCTACTCCGAATTTTTTCAAAACCTTGCGAAATATTGGTATTGCTTTGGCTGCCGTTGGTGGTGCCATTATCGCTGCCCCTATCTCTTTACCTGCCATTGTGGTTACTGTGGCTACCTATTTGACCGTTGCCGGAACAGTGGCCACCGCAGTCAGTCAAGCTGTGGTAAAGAACGATGATGCTGCTGAAGATATGCCAGACGATGAAGACCTTTAACGATGTCGTTCAATGTCAATGACAAAATCAGTATCATCGGAGGTACTGTTTTTGCTGTATTGCCCAATATCCGACCCGATGACCTCATCGTTACCGTGATTTTGGCCTTCGTCGGAGCCATTGCCAGTTTTATTGTCTCGATGCTTTTGAAGTGTCTGGCAAAGAAACTTTTCAAACGATGATTAATAGCACTTAAGAGCCCAGAACTGACCTGGGCTTTTTCGTTTCATCATCTTAAATCAATCTACCTCAACTTTACGGTTTCCTTTTATTTCATTCTTTCCAATCGATATCAAAACAATTGTTATTTTTTTTAGAAACGATTAAAAAAAAGCCCCCTAAAAAGGGAGCTCTGAAAGACAGCACTCTAACCAAAAGATGCGTAACGTGTACTCCTTAAAGCCAACGTGATGAACACCTATATGGAACGGACTGCCCGATGAACGTATGCCCGCCAGTAACCACCGACTACCTAAACGGACGCTGAATAATAACTTAAACATAGTGCCTCATTTACAGGACGGTGCGATTGGTGCAAGGGCTGTGGAAAAAATACTACCCGTCTTTTCAGTAAACAGTGTTCCTTCGCAGCACACAGTTTCTATAATTGTAAAAGTTGAAATACAAGAAAAAAGTAAGGGTGGAGATTTTTTTTGACAGCCGAAGCGAACCCTTGCGGCTCTCGCATCCGCATGCCTGTACCTTTGCTTTATGTTTGAGTGTTATTTCTCGTTATAAACAATTATTCAATATTTAAACAGGATTTGTTATTATAAAGCGGATTCGATTTTTGCCAACGAACCATCCTTCTATTAATTTTAAAAGAAATAAAAAAAGAAAACTATAATACTTGTGGTGTGGCGATGCTGTCAAGTTTTTTGGAAAAAATCGTGCGCCATAACAGTTTTGGAGGAATGAAAGATCTTAATAGCGTGCTATTTTTTTCAAAACCTTTGTCTTGAACTTTACAGCATCGTAGCGGCTGGTGAAGGTAGCCAACTAACTTTGTTATCTTTTTATTATTTATTCATCACTTAAAAACCTATTCAAGACTTTTCTCTTTAATTTCTTCTTTAGGAATAAACTCTTCATCATAAGTCAATAGTTTCATTTTTGATGAAATCTCAAATAATTCCAAGGTTTCTTCTCCAAAGCGTATGACAAATTCAATCTTTTCCTTTTTAGTATTTAGATAATTACATATTTCGTCTATTGAATCAACAATTTGTAAATCTATTTTGTATAACCACCGAATGATGTTACCTTGTAAAGTAATTACTGATACGCCATGACCGGATGACATTCTACCTGCTCCTGGACTAAAATATACTTTATCTCTTACTTTTGTCATACCCAAACTATAACCTTTGTTCCATAATATATGTCTTTCTTCTGCATTTACTTTGGGATAAACATCTTTCCAATTTTTCATTTCTAAAGGTTCTAAAACTTTAGGGAAATAATCTTTTAGAATTTCAATCCATTTCGTATCGGCAAAAACACCTGGGGTGTGTTTAGCCAATCCTAAAAATAATATTTGAACATCATCTATTTAAGCAAACAGTAATTCATTTCCACGGCTTTCAAGTTTTGATTTGCCTCCTTTTTTTGCAATGTTGAATATGATTTCAATTTCTTTCCTTTTGTGATGTGTAAAAAGCTCATTTAGTAAAGGTGGGCTCATCAAAGCAATACGTGGTTTTGCATCAATGAATTTCATCCGAACTGTCAAAAAATCGAGAAGGGTTTCTTTAAAGGATTTTGAAGATTTTATTTTGAAACCCATTTTGATAGCTTCTTTATGAATTTCTTCTTTGAATTGACTTTCAAATATGTAATTGTTCACGACTTATTTTTGGTTTTAATTTTTAGTTCTGGTTTTCAACATCTAAATATGGGTGTTTTAATTTTTCAAACATCAATTGACGAAACTTTAATGTTGATTCAGTTGGATAGTTATTGATGTAGTTATAAATACCAATTGCATTTAGTTTTATAAAGCGGTTGTATTTTTTCTTTGGAATGTAATACAAACTTTTATTGCTATTTGATTGGAAGATTATTCCTTGGTAAGATAAATGCTCTCCTTTCCATTTGTATGCTTGAAAAAACGAACCTTTAATGTCATGTATTTGTGAAACAGGATGAAAACCATCAGCAAATAGTTCTGAATCTATATTCTTTCTGAATTTCCATCTTTTGCCATTACTTTTTATGTCAAGCAATTTGTTCCCTACAGACTCATCGTCTAAAGAAAAAATCATAAAATCATGTTTCTTTAATTTTCCAAGATTGGTTTTTGAACTTTTAAGCAGAATACGATTATTGAAATTATAAAATGCCACAAATCTATTTATAAACAGTAAAAAACGAAAAGCTGACATCACTAAAATATAGTCTTTCCTTATAGCACCTACTTCCTTTATATTGTCATCTGTAAAATGTACATTGAACTCCTTTCTAATATTGTCAAATCCAATAGATAAATGAACGTTTTCTTTAAAAGTTGGAACTGTACAAATGAATCCCTTTTCTTCATTGTAGTTAAAATAGGCATATAGTTTCCTTAATGTTTCATTCATATTCAAATATACATTTCTTTAGCAGGTAATCAAAAAGGCGCGAGCCGGCTGCGAGTTGAGCGAGGGTGGTGTGGTAAATAGCCCGTTGCATTTTTCTGCAAAAGGGCGTACCACACCTACGGTTTACCGCAAGGGTGGCGCATTTTTTGATTTTCATTTTCTAGTCAAAGGGATTTTTATGGGGAGTCACGAAATATGAATGTTTAGGCAAGTGCAAGGAATGAAGGAAGCAATGGAAGGCTGGGGAATAGTTTTCATTTAAGGTTTGGCCTTCACGAAGCTTCAAGACTAATCGGGATATAAAAGTTGGTGGAAATTACTGTAGAACGTAACGAATGGCCAAACCGTAATGTATAAACTATTGTGAGGTGGATGGCATTGCGTACTGAATGAGTTGCTCTTGTGTACACGTTGCAAAATAGGATAGCCTTTTAAATTCAAAAATTTTCAAAAGCAGCTAAAATGGTATTAAGAAAAAAGAGGTTCCCACATTCACGAAGTCGAGGCTATCTTATTTGCAAACTTGAGAGGTTCAAAAAATGTGACACCCGTAAACCCACATCTTTAAACAATACTGATTTAAATCAAGTGCTAAAGTTGATTTAAAGTGCAAAACATTCATACAAGCTAAAATAGATGTGGGTTTTGCCCGAAGCGACCCGCAGGCTCGCATAAAGTGAAGCAGCGGTTGTACCCAATAAAAAAGCTCGCGAAGCGAAACCTTAATGGGTTTGGGTACAAGAGTAGCTGCGGGTGAGGAAGGAGAGAATGTGTGGAATAAAACAAATAAATAGTACCAACGAGGACGTGTCGCCGCAGTGGTACTATTTATGGTATATGCAAGCCTTTTTAAGAACAAAGTATTCTTAAATGTGAGATTGCTTCACTACGTTCGCAATGAAACTTGAAACTGGTAAGTGGCTTGCAGATATGTTTTATGGAACTAAATGGAACGACTGACGAACACCTTATTACCTGCCCCTCCTAGATGTTCAAGTTATTTTTTAAAGTTTGTGACGAAGACGAATTGAATAATTAAAATTTGGTTGTTTTCCAATTTGCGACTAACCATTTAGAAATATTCTCTTGAGACCTTGTATCTCCTGGAAGTTCTTCTTTTATCATCCTTTCAATTTTAGTCGCTGTTTCCTTATTTTTTAAACTATGAATTTCACAAAATTTATTTATGAAATAAAGTATTTCGTAGCCTCGTTCCTGTTCAATAATGTGCTATCTGGTTTGCCTGTTATTTTAGGATTATCACCAGCTAAAGCTGTCCAAGAATAATCTTGGTAGTATAAATCGGATTTATTAATTACTCCCATTTGAATTGTTTAAATTTTTAATAAAGATACTCATTTATTGCGATTTGAAGGCAATGGCAAAGAGTACTGGCAGTAATTACAACGCTATATGCATTCTATTATGGTAGAAAAATCATTGTAATTACTGCCTGTACTGCGCGGAAAGGTAGGCTCTTGCGAATGAATGAGTGTAGGCACGGAACGAATGAATGAGTAAGTGCCGAATGTGGGGAATTAAAACTATAATATATTTTGTATAAATAATGATATTACAATGGACTGACATTAAGTCATAAAGATGATAGTTTTAATAAAATTTAATCTTATTTGGCAGTTTTTTAACTTTTGGTAAGAATTATGCTAAATAAAACGAAATGGGTCGGGATTAGACCGGTTGGTACGTTTTATGCAAAGTGCACGTAAGTGTCCCACGCGCAGATTTTGGCTGACGTGTGAAGTATCATTCCTATTTCACAAACAAGGCTGCATATTCTCAAGAGATGCATTCCCTGTACAATGAATTGGGGTGGACTTGGTTCAATTTCTATTAATGGTGTCATATTTAATACTGTTAGTAAAGTTACGAATCTTATTCTATCAATGAGTGGCGCTGTGTAACATCGTAAGATAAAAGCAGCTTCAGGTATGTACCACCATAAGGCAAGCCACGACCGACCCTTTTTTTATCATTATGGAAGATGAATGGCTAAAATTTAAAAAGTATCCACATATATGTAGACCACTAACAAAAAGAAAAGATAGTGGCTGGGTAAAAGAATATGTCACCAATCCAGTGAAAATTGCAAATCATCCTTTCAAACCTTTACTCCACAGAACTTTATACCACCGTAAATATCGACCCAACGCTGATGCTGCAAAGACAAAAACAGGTAAACGTGAGCGATGCGAACAAAACAAAAAGACACGGGATATTTATTTTGCATCTCATTTAGATTCTATCGTTTACGGTTATTATAGCCATCTATTAACGACTTCTTATGAAGATTATTTAGCCGAAAAGCCTTATGGAAATTCAGCGGTCGCATATAGAAAAATCCCAATAGAGCAAGGCAAAAAAGGTAACAAAAGCAATATTGAATTTGCTTATGAGGCTTTCGATTTTATAGAAAAAAATAAGAGTAGAAAACTCTCAATGATAGTGGCTGATGTAACTGCTTTCTTCGACAATCTTGACCATCGTATTTTACATAGTCAATGGAAACGAATACTGAAAGTTGAAAATTTGCCCGAAGACCATTATAGAGTCTATAAAAGTTTAATTTCGAAAAGATTTGTAAATGAAAACGAACTTTTTAAACGTTTTCAGAATTCATTAATAGTGGAAAGATTTTTACCAAATGATCCTACTAAAACAGAATTAAAGAGAAAAAGAGTCAATAAAATTTGGAATTTAAAAAGAGAAGGTGTTGTTGCTTTTTGCGATGAAGATGAGTTTTTAAATAAAGGAATTGATTTAATTCGATATGATAAACCTCATAATAAAACTCACAGATTAAACCAAGGCAAAGCAATTTTAAAAGGCATTCCGCAAGGTACTCCAATAAGTGCAACCCTAGCCAATATTTATATGTTGGATTTTGATGAAATAGTTTACGAAGCTGCTCGTTTTAACAATCGAAATGCCTTTTACCAAAGATATAGTGATGATTTAATTATTGTCTGTGACCAAAGGGATGAACAGTACTTTTACGACCTTATTCGAACTGAAATTGAAGATAGCGCAAAACTGGATATCCAACCAAATAAGACTAACATCTATCAATATTCCCTAAATCAAAATGGAATATTAGCAGGTGGAATAGTTCAATCGGAAAAAATCAATCATAACAAGCAACTTGAATATTTAGGATTTGAATACGATGGGACAAGGGTTAGAGTCAAAACCGCTGGTTTCTCAAAATTTTACAGGACAATGAAACGTTCCATAAAGCGTGGTGTACATTTCGCTAAAAAAGACCATATCAAGTCCAGTAAATTACACGAGGGCAAACTCTATAAAAGATTTACGCATATTGGGTCTAAAAGAAGGTTGAAATATTTGCCAGACCCATCCAGTCCTACTGGATATAAAAAATCAAAACAGTATGATTGGGGAAATTTTATTAGCTATCTGAATAAAGCAAATGAAGTTATGAAATCTATTAATGGCGATGATTCCATAAAACAGCAATATCGTAAGATATGGCCAAACTTCCATAAGGAAAAATCAAAAGCTTATTCTAAAATCGGTAAGAAACCGTAAAAGAACATCTGCCATACGATAGCCCCTTATGGTTATAATTACAAATAAACTCCTGGAAAATATAATTTTGGAATTAAATATTGAAGAGGTAAAATAATATTAGACGACTGGTTAAAATCAAATTCTGAAAAATTGCTTATCTCACAATAAGGTCGATTTATTGGTGGGGAATCAATGGCTATATGAAAACCAAAAGGATTGAAACTAATCTCTCCAAATGTTCTCATATAACCATCCATATTTGAAAAAGATAGTGCATTTCTTAAACTTATCTCACTCGTCATGTATGCAAAAACTCGTATATTTTTAGGCATTTCTTTGTTTTCTCGCTCCATTAAAAAACTTTGCAATTTGGGCTGCTTTATTAAATGACCACTACTTTCCAAAGCTACAAACATCATTAAAATTTGTTTTAACACGTTTAATGGCTTAATTGGGTATTCTGCACAGATAAATTTGTTGGCATATACCCTATTTGTCATTGCATACATCCCCATTTTTGTAAATTCAGCAAGGAGGCCGCATACCAACTTCCTGATTTATTATTACAGGACTCACATAAATAATAACCGCCAGCACCACGATTACTTCTTATTTTCTTACCATATAAATAACTGTTTTTGTCATGTAAATGAGTAGATTTTTGGAAATATATTGGTGTCGAGTTAAATGCTGATTCTGGTGGTACATGCTCAAATGTTAATTTTTTGATTTCACTGCACAACCTACATTTACCTATATTTTTATTTTTTCCCAATGATTATTTAATATTCGTTATCTATCCAACTTTCTAACCACTAATCTACCCATTATAGTACTGTCATTAAAATCTGATTTAGAAAGAATTAATAGGTTTTATTGAATTATCTTAAGTACCACACCATCTTCATCACTAAAAGCATTACAGGCCTCCAAATGTTTTTCAACCTCACTCATATCATCTGCTTTTATTGTTGCACTAAATTCCTGTGCTCTTCTTAACATTTTCACATAAACGGTTGGATCCTGCTTTCTAGTCAATTTTCGCAAAGCGCCAATGTAATCTTCCCGATAAACTGTAGGAATAATTATTTTACTTTGGTTTTCTTTTACTAATTCTGCATTCATCATAACTCTAGCTATTCTCCCATTTCCATCTAAAAACGGATGAATTTCACTTACCATAAACATCATATATGCTGCTTTTGAAAAAGGATTAGATAAAACTTTATAGTAATCAAATCCTTTTATAAGAGTTCCTTTCACTAGATTGAAGTCTACAAAATGTGTTCCGCCAGCTTTATTATTTTTATCTTTAAACTCACCAGGATTCATAGACTTTCTAGATTCAAGTAATATGCCGTGTCGGTATTGCAAAATATGTAATAACTCTTCTGGGTTTGATGGTGTTATACTCATCTCTTTCCTATTACTTACAATGTTATACGTACCCAAGACATCATGAGAATCTTCATCTCTTGATGGTAATGGTACACCTGTGGTAATAATCGTTTTGGCTTCTTCCAATTCGAACACCGTACCTTCTATATAATTAGAAAAATATGCTTCAAAAAAGGCGAAATTTCGGAATGCTTGTTTTGTTGTGTTGGATTCTGGAATATTTTTAAATTCCAATTGGGTCAAATGTTGAAATAATTTTTCAAACAGCGTTATCCTTACAGGGTCGTATGGATTACCAAATGCTCTTGCCAACGCAACTGGAGAGGTTAATATTTTTGAAGGTTTTGTAGTTAATAATGCACTGATCAATCTATTTAATTTAGCGAATTCACTCTGCAAGTTTAGCTGTTCGGCTATTTCTTTCGCTCGATCTCTTACTTCGTTCAAGCCTAGCTCACCTTTAACGCGTACAATTTGGTCTAGTTTTTCTTCTAACTCCGGAAGCGTCATTGTTTTGGATTCGGAACCAAGCTGTCTTGACACCTGTAAATTTTCAAGGAATGCTCTTTCCTCCTGTGAAACATATAATTCGCCCGAAAATTTACTGTCTCCATCTATTGGACCATGCCCTTTCATAAATCGAATTGTAATGCCAGGCAACTGAATTTTCTTTGTATACGTGTAGGTTACAAAAATGTTTCCGGAAGACGTTGGTTTGAATTCCAGTGCTGACCTATGGCTTAAAACCGAATTTGGATATTGCGCCCCCAAAATTGTGAAAATATTTTTTCGGATAATTTCTTCTGGTTCATCAGTTAAGTTTGATGTATATATCCTTGGGGCAATTTTTTTAATCTTGCCAGATTTTTCAAGTTTGGAGATTTGCTTGCTTATGGCTTTGTCACTTGAAGAAAACATTATTTCTTGAAGACGTAAGGTGGGATTTTTTTCCATTATAATGGCTTTAGGATGTAAAATTAGAGAATATTTTCCATTATAAATAGTTTTTAAGAGAATATTTTCCATTATAAAACAGAATCAAAAGGAGAATATTTTCCAGCAAAAGGTAATAGACGTAATAAACAAGAGAATATTTTCCACAATAAAGCCTATTAAGGCGATTATTTTCCATCATAAACTTTAACTAGTTTTCTCATTCCACACTGGTTAGACTTTTAAAAATAACTGGGCTTGATTCAAATAATATGAAGAAAATTATTTTATGTATCAAGTCAATGTACACTTGAGATTTTCAACTTTTCACTTATCTCAATTTCAGAATTTTACAACAACATAGTTGACGAATTGATTTTTTTATGTAAATTTGTCAACCATTATAATTTTATGAATACTATGAGATTAGACATATTTGGTTCACGTTTACGATCCGCACGAATGATTGCCGGACTTTCTTTGCGTGAACTTTCTGAAAAAATAGATAATGAGGTTACTAAACAATCTTTAAGTAAATATGAAAACGGTCTAATGCAACCCAGCAGCGAAGTTCTTTTTTCTTTATCTGAAGCATTAAATTTAAAAGTTGATTTTTTTCTAAAAAATAACTTCGTTGAATTTAAATCTGTTGACTTTAGAAAAAAAAGAAGTTTATCTAAAAAGGATGAAGAGGCTATATTAGAGAAGGCTAGATTGTATTATGAAAATTATTCAGAGATTGAGAATATTTTAGGAATTGGAAACTCATTTCATAATCCAATTGAAGACTTGTTAATTCAAAACTTTGATGACATTGAACGAGCAGCCGAAGTATTAAGAGAAAGTTGGGAATTAGGTTCACAACCCATAAGTAACCTCATTGAAATGTTGGAGTCAGTCGGTATTAAAGTTTACACTATAGAACATGGAGAAGATATTGATGGTGTTGCTATTGAGGTCGAAGGAGGAAGCCCTCTTGTTATCATAAATACTGCCAATAAACCATTAGAGCGTCTTCGTTTTACAATTATCCATGAACTTGGACATAGTTTATTAAAATTTACCCAAGCAATTTTAGATGATGAACGTTTAATGGAAAAAATGTGCCATTATTTTGCTAGTTGTTTTCTAATCCCAAAGAGCAAACTAATAGAGATGATAGGAGGCGTTAAAAGAACCTATATAAAAATTAATGAACTCATCGCAATTAAAGAATATTTTGGAATTTCAATCCGCGCTTTGGTCTATAGGTTGCAACAGATTGAAATCATTAATACTAATTATCATAAGAGATGGTCCATCTGGTTAAATAACACATATGGGTCAAAAAATGAACCAGGCAACTATGTAGGAATTGAAAAATCCTATCGATTCATGCAATTAATTGATAGAGCATTATCAGAAGAATTAATCTCTGTGAGCAAAGCAGCTGGTTTAAGTAATTTGTCGGTATCGGACATAAAAAGAATGCAACCTATTGGCTAATATAAAAAACATATTGGTTAAGGATGCTTGTATTATTATTGATTTAATAGAGCTGGATTTATTGGATGTATTCCTTTCTTTGGATTATATAGTTATAACTTCTCAATCTGTTGTCAAAGAAATTACTGATGAAGCACAAGCTGAATTGTTAGCCAATCACATTAAAGCTAATAACATGCAGAAAGAAAATGACGGTGAATTATCCGATATTCTTAATCTCATGCAAAAATATACAGGCATAAGTTATGCTGATGCTACGGTGTTGGAATTATCATTACGAATAAACGCAACATTATTAAGTGCTGACAAGCTTTTAAGAAAAGCTGGGAAAAATGAAGGAACAACTATTTGCGGAACGCTCTGGGTAATTAAAGAACTCTATATGTCAAAAATAATAAATAGTACTATAGCTATTACCAAAATAAATGAATTAACACAAATAAATACACGTATACCTGTTACTTTATGTAAAAACTTGATTAAAGAAATTGAACAACATCAAACCTCATATCATATTAATTAATAGTCCATTATTCAAAGCGTTTAATGCCCTATATGATGAAGACTCTTTGCCGCCTTTGGGTCTAGGAT
>Ga0210026_1000237_pt1 | contig 66743 bp, 56 predicted proteins | sample CryGeymeta201509_FD_183977 | JGI IMG/M metagenome (GOLD analysis project Ga0210026, IMG submission 183977) | Groundwater microbial communities from Crystal Geyser aquifers in Utah, USA - Crystal Geyser metaG 2015-09 (SPAdes) (version 2) | ecosystem: Environmental > Aquatic > Deep subsurface >...
TTAACGATAGTGCAGATGTTTTGGAGTGCTTCGTTAATATCGGCGTGAGCGTTACCAGCAACAATGAAAGAAGCGGCGGCTAAAGCGATAGAAGTTTTAACGATTTTCAACATGGTCAATTCCTCAATTTCAATTTTAATGGTTAGGGGTAAAACGCTGCGTGATGTGTGCCGCGTTTCGATGACCCTATTAAAGCGCAAAGGAAGTGATTAAAAAATCTACAGGGTGATACTTGGGTATATAGCTTAATAACTTAAGTGCTCAGAATAAGCCCTGCCCATTGTCTGAACCCTCAATAAAAATGCGGTGTAGCCAACTGTACCGCAAACGACTTATTGTTCTGCACGACGGAAGACTAATTGCTGATTGTTACTGTGACTTGCGTCAAAACGATATCCCGCCGCACAAAATTCCCGCAATTGCTCAAGCTTGTTGACCCGTTCCTGAATAATAAATCGCGCCATCAAACCTCGTGCTTTTTTGGCAAAAAAACTGATCACTTTATATTGTCCATTTTTTTCATCTTGAAACACTGGGGTGACAATGGGCGCTTTAAGTAACTTGGGATTAACCGCTTTGAAGTATTCGTTTGAGGCCAAATTGATTAATACCTCAGCATGCTGTTCGTCAATAGCCTGATTCAGCACGTGGGTAATGCGTGTTCCCCAATAAGCATATAAGTCAGCACCACGACGGTTTGCCAGCTTAGTGCCCATTTCCAAGCGATAAGCTTGCATCAAGTCTAGGGGTTTAAGCACCCCGTAAAGTCCTGACAAAATGCGTAAATGTTGCTGAGCAAACGCTAGGTCGCCCTCACTAAATGAGTTTGCTTCTAGTCCCGCATATACCTCACCATTAAAGGCTAAGATTGCTTGTTTGGCGTTGCTACTGGAGAACGGGGTCTGCCAACTGGCAAAACGATCAGCATTAAGCCCTGCTAGTTTATCACTGATGTGCATGAGTGAGCTGAGTTGGGCGGGGCTCAATTTTCGACAGTGTTTAACCAGCGTTTCTGCCTCACTCAGCATTACCGGTTGTGTGTGTGATACAGCAGAGCTTGGCGGGCTAAAATCAAGATTTTTGGCCGGTGACAATACAACTAACATAAATAACCTTAAATGATAAAACGCGAAAAATAAGCCATGGACTCAGTAATGAGGCTTACGCCTTAGATTACAAGACGGGTGCACTGATTATCTTGTACTGAGGATTCAATTAAGGGGTTCAATATTAAATTCACCACTTGTTCAGGCTAAATTAATTTTGCTCAGTGTAATTCTACACGCAGATTAATAACGCGGTTCTTGTGGCTTATATAGAATATCGCTATAACGCTGCTCTGTCTTATCAAGGAATATGTGATGCGCCATTTTTTATGTGTAGTGGGTTTAATGCGCATGAGTAGCCATGCAATGGGGGAAGACATGGACGGACTTAGTTTTTTTGTTAAACAAGAGGTGAACGACACAGATAAGATTAATAGTATCGGCATTGCTCAGCAGTTTAATTTTGCCAACAGTGATTTGGGTGGCGAAGCCACAACCAACCTTAGCTATGCCGAAGTTGTCAGTGATGCCGGTTATTTGGAAGAGTTTATAGGTTGGGAAGTGGGCTTGCGCTTAGGGTATTTCTCCACGGTGTTTGCCTACGTTGAGGCCGGTTTTGACCTCGGTGAATCGATATTAAACGACAAGCGTTATGACTGTTGTGACGATTACTACGCACAACACAACGAGCCTGATGGCTACGCAGGCCTGGGTTTAGGGTTAAAACTGGAGTACCTGCGGTTTGAGGTTTCTGTCAGAGCGCGCCAACTTGACAGCGAATATTGGCGCAGCGAAAGACAGATTTTTTATGGGGCACAAGTAAGCATCGCGTTTTAATCCAGCTTCCATGCTTTAAGATTTTATGAGTATTCATCTAGCCTTTATTTTTGCTGGCAATTTCAGGGTTTTACTGGCACACGATCAGTAAGGGATATACTCTAAACATACTTTTAAAAGCGTTTATTACCTAGGTTGTTCACAAACTCTGCATCAATCCCAAACAAAGCCAAGCTATGCAACTTAATACGTTGACTTGCTTGTTTTTTTTGACAAGATTAGGTCACTGTGCAGCCCAACTTTCGAGGATCTTATGTCTAACCAATTACAAGCATTGCGCGCTATTACCACTGTAGTAGCCGATACTGGCGACATCGAAGCCATTAAAAAATATCAACCCGTCGATGCCACCACTAACCCTTCGTTATTGCTTAAAGCGGCAGAAATGCCCCAGTATAAAAAACATGTGGAACAAGCCGTTGCTTGGGCAAAACAACAATCAAATGATGTTGAACAACAGATTATTGATGCCGGAGACAAACTGTCTGTGCTGATTGGTACTGACATTGTTAATATTGTGCCTGGACGTATTTCCACCGAAGTCGATGCACGTTTATCTTTCGACACAGCGGCAAGCATCGAAAAAGCCCATAAACTCATCGCCCTGTATAAAGATGCGGGTGTCAGTAAAGATCGAATCTTAATAAAACTGGCCTCCACATGGGAAGGTATTCGTGCCGCTGAGCACTTAGAAAAAGAAGGCATCAACTGTAACCTAACCTTGTTGTTTGGTTTTGCCCAGGCCCAAGCCTGTGCTGAAGCGGGCGCCTATCTGATTTCACCATTTGTAGGCCGTATTTTAGATTGGTACAAAGCGAAAACTGGCCAATCTAGCTACGCCCCTGCTGAAGATCCCGGCGTCGTCTCGGTGACCAAAATTTATAATTATTACAAACAGCACGGTTATAAAACGGTGGTCATGGGTGCCAGTTTCCGCAATACCGATGAAATAACCGAACTGGCAGGTTGTGATCGTCTCACCATCGGTCCAAGTTTATTGGAGGAGTTATCGCAAGCAACGGCACCACTGCCGGTAAAACTTAAGGATACTGGGGCAACATCTAAGCCCGGTGCGCCCCTTACCGAAGCTCAATTTCGCTGGGAAATGAATCAAGACGCCATGGCAACAGAAAAACTGTCTGAGGGTATTCGCAATTTCGCCATTGACCAAGTGAAACTCGAAACCCTGCTGAAAGCCCATTTGTAAAGCATTTCTTTTTTGAGCCTATTACACCGTATGCTGTGTAATAGGCCTTGATCCAAACATAAGGCACTGTTATGACCGCATTGACCGATTCATCCCACTGGCAACACCTAAGTTCATTAGCCGCCCAAGTTAAGCAGCAACACTTGCGCGATTGGTTTGCCGCTGATCCACAACGTGCCCAACGTTATACCGTGGCGGCTTGTGGTATCGAGTTAGACTATTCCAAAAACCTGATTACCAACGACGTAATGCAAGCCTTGCAAGGTTTAGCGCAACATTGTGAAGTAAACGTAAAACGTGATGCCATGTTCAAAGGCAAGGTCATCAATCACACCGAAAAACGGGCAGTATTGCACACAGCACTGCGCAATTATTCTGGGCAGCCAGTGATACTTGACGGTGAAGATGTGATGCCTGAAGTGCAAGCTTGTCAGCAAAAAATCAAAGCCTTTGTGGATAAAGTGCACCGCGGTGAATGCTTGGGTTATACCGGCAAACCACTGACACAAATAGTCAGTATTGGCATTGGTGGTTCGTTTCTCGGCCCCAAGATCATGTCAGAAGCCCTTAAGCCATATTGGTATAAAGGCGTAAAAGTACACTATGTGGCCAATGTAGATGGCTGTCATATTCAGGATGTGCTGGCTAACTTGGATCACCAAGAAACCCTGGTGGTGATGTCGTCAAAATCTTTTACCACCCAAGAAACCTTGCAAAATACCCTCACAGCAAAAGCCTGGTTCCTCAAGGCAGGTGGCAGCCAAAAGGATATTGCCAAGCATTTTGTTGCGGTGTCTTCAAATATCAAAGCGGCCACAGATTTTGGCATGGCGGCTGATAATATTTTCCCCATGTGGGATTGGGTAGGCGGGCGTTATTCTTTATGGTCAGCCATTGGCTTACCCATCGCCCTCACCATTGGTTATGAGCACTATGAGGCTTTGCTCAAGGGTGCGTATGCCATGGACAAACATTTTCAACAAGCACCTGTAGAGCAGAATTTACCGATGATCCTCGCTTTATTGGGGGTGTGGTATATCAACTTTTTTGGTGCACAAAGTCATGTACTACTGCCTTATTATCACTACTTACGAGGTTTTCCTGCGTATGTACAACAGCTTGATATGGAAAGTAATGGCAAGCGCATTGCTGGCGCCAGTGAAGTGACTGATTACCCAACCGGCCCTCTCATTTGGGGTAGTGAAGGCACCAACGGGCAGCATTCTTTCCACCAATTAATCCACCAAGGCACCTTGCTTATACCAGCAGATTTTATGCTGCCACTGAATGTGCCAAATCAAGATAAAACCCATCATGCCATGTTGGCCTCCAATTGTTTTGGTCAGACTCAAGCGCTGATGCAAGGCAAAACCTTGGCTGAATGCAAAGCAGACTTAGCCAGTAAAAATCTTGATGCAGCCACCTTGGACTCCTTGGCTGCACATAAAACCATGCCCGGCAATAAACCAAGTAATACTCTGTTATTTCAGCAACTTGATCCAAGTACTTTAGGCGCACTAGTTGCCCTCTATGAACATAAAGTGTTTGTGCAAGGGGCTATCTGGGGTGTGAACTCCTTTGATCAATGGGGAGTAGAATTAGGGAAAGAACTTGGCAACCAGGTACTAGACAAGTTAGTGAACACTGAAAGTGCATTAAACTTTGATGCGTCAACTAATCAACTGATCAGTAAATTCAGACAAGCCAATGGTTAACATTGGCTTTTTTCACTCATTTGCGGATGAACACATGGTTTTTACACTGAGGGCAACACACAAACGTCACATATTATTCATCTATTGTTAATAAAAAGTACAAGAAAGTATTCTAAATTTGTCGCTCATGTGGTAAAAGGTCGTGGAATTAAGTGCATTTTATGTAATTGATTTGCGAACAAAAACTGAGTTTTGATGAGCATCGTGTCACGATATTCATCAAGTCTGCGCTAAATAATAAAGGGGTCTCAGATGGATAAGTCCGATTTATTGTCGATGATTGATGTAGAAAGCCGCTCCTCCAAAACCAAACCCGCGAAACGCAAATGGCGAGAAATTGAAGCAATTCATGACCGTCAGCGACTCAGACAAGAATTAAGTGAACTGGGTTTAAGTCCAGAAGATGAGTTAGAACTACTTTAAGTCTTCAAAGAACTCGGCTAAGCATAAAAAATTAACTCCGCCTCTGCGGAGTTTTTATGCCCAGATGAAATTGCGGCGGCGTTCTTCGAACTACTTTGCCGCACCCACATCGATGATTCTTACCTCACCTGGTTGACTGAAAAAATCTTCCGTGCCTTGTTGCAATGACATGGGTATTTCAACGGGGACATGCACGCCAATCTGTTGTCTAGCTTGCACAACACTCTGCAAAATATCCCTACCCTCGGCACTGGCAAAAAACCAGTAGGGCGGAAACACCAAATGTGTGGTTTTACTCTGCCAATGTTGACGATGAGGCAGAAAATGATCGATATCTGCATCAGCATCTCCCATATGCATGACGGTAATTTGCTCAGGAAAAATGTGATCACCTTGCGCCAAACTCACACGAAAGACTAGGTTTTCAACTTCAGCACGGCTCGGCCAGCCTGCATGCGGGATCCGCACTGCATCAATGGTTAATGCGTTGACCTGAAGTTGCACAGCAGCTTGACCAATTTGCAAACTGACTTCGTGCAGTTGTATGTGTGACTTTCCCCCGGCTTGGATTTTTCGAATGGCAGCAATAGCCTGTTGAGGGCCTACCACATGCGTAGAGGGGTGGGCAATGAGGTAAGCCAATACTCGAGTTGCGTCAAAGTGATCCGCGTGAGCGTGGCTGATAACAATGAGGTCGATATCATCATAAGGTGGGGTTGCTGCTTCTATGTCGCTTAACATAGGGTCCGGAATTTTTTGGTAAATACCAAACGTTTCGCTAAAAAATGGATCAAACAGTACTTTGTGACTGCCCACGCTGACCATCACCGCTTCATTCGCCAAATATCTTGCTGAGGCCTGATTACGATCGTGTGTTAAGCCCTTATTCGCAGTGACTATCAACACCAGCATGCATAGTTTGCTCAGGTATGTCTTCATTCTGTTAGCCTTTCCACTGACAGCTCACGTGCTGCGTTTGCTTGACGCATGAGCTGACACATTGCATTAAGTTGTTGATTGACCGATTGAAATTGCTGTTGATCTAACAAACTTTCAATGTGCGTAGCGATCTCGCTAATAGCTTGAAAACCGTAGCTCCCAGCTGAACCTTTAATTTTATGCATTTGCAGTTTTAGTTGCGGCCAATCTTGCTGGCTCATGGCATGTTGCATAGCCTTGATTTTCTCACTGAAACTTGCCACATATAAGAGAGTGAGTTGCGTAAATTTCTGACTTGCCAACGGGGCTTGCTGATAAGATCTTGCGCCAAGGTAAGTATTGAGCATTGCATAAAAAGCAGCGGTATCGATGGGTTTGGCAAGATGTTCACTGGCTCCTGCTTGCAATGTTTGACTAATACTCACTTGGTCATTGTTAGCCGTTAACATCACAATCGGCCCGATAAAGCCCTGGGCGATTAACTGCTGCGTCGCTTGCAAACCATCCATTTCAGGCATTTGCATATCCATTAAGATCAAGTCAAAGCTGTGCAGACTGGCAAGGGCCAACGCCTCCTTACCGTTTGCTGCTAAAGTGGTCACTGCGCCGGTTTTTTCCAATAAATAGGCCACCAAACGCCGGTTGTCATCATTGTCGTCCACACACAACACATGGGCGTCCAGTTGCGGAACATTGACTGCCGTTTGTGATGGCAATGCCATGGTTTCTGGCAGATCATGCATGCCAGTCAGCAACGTATCATCTGCCGCCCCCAAACAGGGCAAATACACTGCGAATTGACTGCCAAGCTTTTCCTGGCTGGTTACTTTGATATGCCCACCTAACAGCTCAGTTAATTGTTTGCTGATGTACAAACCCAGCCCAGTGCCACCGTATTGGCGGTTGCTGGCTTGATTGCCCTGCGAGAAGGCCGTGAATAAACGCAGCTGTTGCTCATCACTCATACCGGGGCCCGTATCCGAAACCACAAAAATACAACGTTGTTTTTGACTGTCTAAATACACCAATAAATCGACCTGCCCTTTGGCGGTGAATTTGATGGCATTGTTACACAAGTTCAGCAAAATCTGTTTTAAGCGTGTAGGATCGGTTTTGATAAATTGCGGTAGGGGGAAATGCAGTTTCAAATTAAACGCCAGTTTCTTTTCATGCGCAAAACCCTGCATGTATGACTCGACTTCTTTTAATAGCGCGATCAAGTTGCTGTCTATCTTATAAAGTTGAATTTTACCCGCTTCAATCTTGGATAAATCCAATACATCATTAACGATATTGAGCAGGTATTGGCCACCATTGTTGATGGCTTGCGACGCTGCTTGTTTTTGCTGCTGACTCACATCGGGATCATTCAACATCTCCGAATAGCCAATGATTGAATGCAATGGCGTGCGTATTTCATGGCTGACATTGGCTAAAAAACGGCTTTTAACATTGGTGGCTTCTGCAGCGAGTTGCTGCTCTTTGCGGGCAATGTCGATTTGATATTTAATTTTATTGGTTTGTTTAATCTCTTCAGCTTGATCAGTAATTTTTTGTTCTCTTTCCATTACCGCCCGTTGCATATTGGAAAACGCTTTTGCCAGTTCACCCAACTCGCTGCGCTCAGACACATTAATGCGCTGATCGTATTGTCCACTGGCAATTAATTTTGCAGCTGTGAGCAATCTACCTACCGGGCGCGTAATACTGCGCGCAATAAAAAACGAACCAAATAAAGCTAACAAAATACCCACAATAAAAAAGGGTAACAATTCCAGCATAAATAAATTGCGAGCATGCAACCACACGCTGATGGAATCTTGCAACACCACCACAAAACGTGAGCTTGAGTCTGTCGCAAGTTGAAACGGCAATGCAACAACATCACCCGTTTCTAACATCGAGGCGGTATCGCTGGTAAGCAAATTTTCGCTGTCTGGCACGGTCAGCTTGAGTAATTCCTCGCTAATTTGTGGTGCATTGTTGTTGGTGGCTAAAACAAAGCGAGCTTGCTGCTGACTCAGCACCGCTAAATTGATGTCGAGGGAAATGAGGGTCTTGATGCGTTGTAAGAAACTTTGATTGATTTTTTTGCCCATAATCAGCCAGCCGATGGTGGCAGGCGCTCTCACAGGCTCAGCAGACACCAAAAAAGGTTCGCTACCAACCATGGTGATCCAAGCTTGTTGTTTTTGACTGTCATTGAGATTTTGCGCCAAAAACTTATCCACCGTGACATCTTCGCTGCCGTACTGCGCAATCAACATAAACTGTTTGTCGAGTATCAGCGCGATATCGGCATCGATGCGTTGACCATGGTTAAACAAGACACTTTTGATCAAATCAACATCGTCGCCTTGACCAATCGCACTGCGCAGAGCCCAATCTTTAGCGATTGTTTCAACACTCGAATCCAAATGCACCTTGGCAATATTAATTTCATTCAGGAATACATTTTTACCTACCAGCAGACGCGCAATAAATTCACGCTCCGCTTGGTTGTAGGCAGCTTGATTGATACTGATTAACGTCAAGGCAAAAACTAAGGTGAACAAACTGACAACCAAGGCAAAAATCTTGCGCTGCAAGCGTGTCCAAATTAATGGTTTAGGCGCGTAATACGTAGTTTTCACTAAAAAATCACTTGTTAGGTTTGTTGGACGCCAAGCGTTGGACCTCACATGTTAGGCGCCAAGCGTTGGACATCACATGTTGGGCGCGTGTGGCAACATTTTTATCTCTGTATACATTATCAGCTTAGCATGCCTTTGCCGCCTGACGATGTACATGATAACTGACAAAGTAAGTGCCAAAGGCGACATCACCTGCGCCTCGTCTGTATCAATAAAGCAACTATTTGGCTATTATGTGCGCGGATTTTTTGCGATGAGCGCTTTCTTCGACGTAGTAGACTGTTTTCGAGTCGTGTAGGAAAATAAATTGAAAAGTAAATTTGCCAGCAAAATCAGTGATATAAAACACTCCCTCCTGCGTTTACAAGTAGAATTTGCCGAGCAAAATTCACAGCAAACTAACGACAGTTTGCTGACCATATTTAAGCAGTTAGCCGATGTCGAAGCATCCCTCGAGATTCCCGTTAAAAAAGATTACTCACCTGACTAACCATCCAGACATTACCCACTACCATTCAAACCACCCTTAACAATACAGCTTGATACTCAAAACCAAGCACGCTAAAGAAATAGGCAACGCGGTGAATTGCGTAAGGATTACTTTTCGATTAGTCTTGGTTCAATTCGCTAAAAAAGCTGATATTTCAAAGGGTTGAAAATGCATACTAAGGAAGTAGAGAAGGTCGAAAACTCGCCTCAAGCACTTGTACAGCGTATTGCCAATGGTGATAAAAGCGCCGAAAAACAACTCGTTTCCACCTATTATCGTGGTTTATTTTTCATCCTCAACCGACAAACTAGCAACCCAACTCTCAGTGAGGATCTCACACAAGACACCTTTATACTTGTGATCCAAAAAGCCCGCCTGGGAGAGATACTCAATCCAGCCGCACTCAACGGCTTTATTCGGCAAGTGGGCATCAATCTATTAATCGCCCACTTTCGCAAAGAATCACGCCGCGCTACTCACTCCGTCGACGACATCGACATTCACATACCCGACGCAGAGCTTGATATTAGCCGAGCCCTGCACAGCGAGAAAATTTTAGCCGTCGTGCAGCAAGTGATCAGCGAATTGCCCACCGATAGAGATCGTGATTTGCTGAGACGTTTTTTTGTTTACGATAAACCCAAAGCACAGATCTGCGAGGAATTGTGTTTAAGTGCCGAGCATTTTGATCGTGTACTCTTTCGGGCGCGACAACGCCTTAAACAAGTGATTGAACTGAAATTATCGACAGGATCGGGATCAACACCGACTGATTTTTCACACTTGTTAACCATTGTTTTGTTATTGAGTGCTGTGCAAGTAGGCTCGTCCCCCTCGCCAATATTCTCCAATTTATTTTTGCATGTACTGAGAGAAAGCCCAGTCGCCAAACACTTAATAGAAACAACGCCTGAACCAAGCAGTCGATTAGTTGCCATTGAGGCTGCAAACATCGATGGAATACAGGGTAAGCAGTTTTCGCCTGAATCGAGGTGCGTATGAACAACATAAATACTGACTACATCAATCAACATGATGTCATCAGACGCTATTTAAAAGGCAAACTTAGCGCCGAAGAAACGCTGGAGTTTGAAGAGTATATGCTTGATAAACCTGAGTTATTGGAGCAATTGGAAATTGAAAGTGTCCTCGTGGAGCATTTGCCAAGAGCCACGTTTAAAACCGTGCACACCAGTTCGAGATGGTGGTATATCTTTACTGGCAAGCCTCTGTGGGCAAGTTTATCAACGTTTGCACTGTGCACGCTGGGCTTCAGTTTATTGAGTGTTTATCATGAGCAGCCACTTAATGTGCTGCAATCTCAATCCATTGATGTCTTATACGTGTCTAACATCAGAGGTGTAGATCAAACCGATGCTTCTTATTCCCTGTCTAGTTTAGCTGAAACGACGTTGTTGATACTGCAGCCTGAAGATACTGAAAGTCTTAGTTATCAGGTGACGGTTCGCGATCACTTGAATCGGACAGTTGTTGATACGACAAACTTGCGTATTAATAATAATGGGGACTTGCTACTCCCTGTGGCAACTAAACAGCTCTCTGTCGGCAAACTGAAAATTACGCTAACAAACCCAAACACACTCGACAAAACACAAGAGCTGATAATTGAAATAGTGCCTTAATTAACCTTGAACTGAATTCAGAAGGAACGGCAAATGGACAGGGTATCAAGTGAATCCAAAGCCATAGCAATCGCTATGACCCTCGGGTCTTCGGATGCGTCCAAAATTCCAGCTGGGCTTACCTATATAGGTCAACTGATCGCTCATGACATCGTACCTGCTACAAAACATTCTGCAGAACAACGTCAGGTTCAACCTTGGTTGAACTTAGACAGCCTCTATGGAAATGATCTGAGAGATAAAAATATCGTCAGACAAAGTATCGATAACAAAGGGTATTTCAAACTCACAACCATCGTTGATAAACAGCACAGTTTAACCGGCTTTGATTTTTATCGATGTGAGCAAAATGGCAGGCATACAGCCCTAATCCCAGAACCTCGAAACGATGAAAATCAGCTGATTTCGCAGCTTCATGTACTTTGGTTACGACTACACAACATCTTGATCAGAGCAAAAATTGCCAATAGCTTTGAGCATGCTCGAGAACTGGTGACTAAGACATTTCAACTAGTGGTGATAGAGAATTTTCTCGCTGCCCTAAGTGACCAGAACATATTTTCTTATTACTTTTCATCAACAACGACGCCAAACGTTAACCTGCCCTTTGATGACCAAGACCTACCCTTTTATTTTAGTCATGCAGCGTTTCGATTTGGTCATAGTATGGTTAGAAAAGGCTATGCACTCAAAACCAGAACTAGTGTCGATACAAACACCGGAAACCTCTTTCAAATTGGAAAGAGACTCACACCTGAAAAAGTAGTGAATTGGGCACATTTTTTTGAGCATGGTACAAAAAAATATATACCTGCCTTGCAGCTAGATTCTAAAATTTCTCTCCCGCTGAAAAATGTCCAATCGCAAATAAACTCACCTGTTGTATCGGTGATTTGCAGAAATCTCCAGGCAGGTGAAAAAGCTAAGTTGGCAAATGGTGTGGAATTTTGCAACGCACTGAAACATTTAAATCGGCATAACCGCGATTTTAGCGCCTTAAATTGTGAGCCCTTGGATAACTTTGGTAAAAGTGAACTTGGCAATATTATCTTGGCGAATGGCAGGAAGATAAGCATAGAACAGCTTCCTTTATGGCCATATCTTTTGTTAGAAGCGGAATCGACTGGAGGCAATAGTCTTGGGGTGTTAGGAAGCATTATGGTTAACAATGTACTTAGAAAGGCCATAATAAAGGCACCGAATAGTGTTTTTGAAAATCAACAATACAACTTTGAATATGCCACACAATGTATGGGGAAATGGGGCGAGTTTTTGCAAACAAGCAACACTGGTTCTGCTTCTTCACCCTTCAAACTAACAATGTTTAACGTGTATCAGCAATTAATGAAGATGGAGCAACAATATGTCTAATGTACGCATAAAATTCTCAGGTTTTTACGCCCCTACTGCTACTTCACCCGCGAAAGAAATCGTCTTTCGAGAAAATAATAATGATATTGACAATGCTTGGCTGCCTATTCCCCAAGACGGTTTTACGGGTAAACTGGAAATTCAGGGCTCTGTTGGTCAAGAATATTTCACGCAAAAAACCGTTGAAGGTGAATGGGATGGCAGGATGGAATTGGTGATGTCTCGCCTCAACTTGCAACCTGATCCAAGTGGCTCAACAAAGCTTGTCAATCTGAATACTGCAGAAGTAAAAGAAATGATTTTTGATGATCTCGAAGGCTGGCACATTAGCCATTGGGAAGTCAGGATTATTGATAAAATAGGTAATCCCAAAGATGTTATTACACCAGGTGCTGGTGATCTTATCTGTGACATACTCACTTGGCAAAATACTGTCAATCCAGCCCTATCGGCCATTACCAAACAAGCATGGCCACATTATCCATAGCAGCCTAGCTCTAGTCGACTGTATGTTCAGACTTTCACTGTTTTTACTTTTCTGGTTTATCGCTGGTGCTCGCGGTGAAGTCGTCTCCCAACAATGGGAATTGACCTCACCCAGCCTGTTGAGCTTTGACAATCTTGCACCCAATGCAACGATAATCGTGAAAGAACATCTGCCAACCCAAACCAAAGTGTCTGAAATTAGACCACCTTTTTTCAAATATTCCCTAATGCTTGGACCCTATGCCCACTCCATTTTAGTTGAGGTTACTGTTTCCTTACCTGAGCATGAATATCGCTTACCTTCCCCCCAATTTACACTGACATCACTAGGTCATGACACATCAATTCACTATCAAAATATACTTACCCAATTGAATGCATTGGCTGCCGAGAAATCCGAAAGCCTGAAAGCCCATCTTTTGAAAATCAGTGAAGAAATAAGCGATGTGGGTTTTGAGCCCGCCACTCGCGAGGCCATCTGGTTAAACGTATTTTCACTAGCAGCAAACAAGACTAATTGGATATTAGTCGATGAAGTTATTGACGCTGTTAAGTGGAATCCAAACAGCAACATCATTCTTCAATGCCAGTTAGCACAACTTTATGCATCCAAGGGCACAATAGCCTTAGAACGATCAAATCAAGTATTAAGTAGCCAGTTAGCCGAGGCGCTGTATGAGTTAAGCCGAAATCAGGGTGAATTGAGTGATGATGAAAAACACGGCATAAGCAGAGCGCAATACGTCACCTATTGTCTACCTTCATTAACCAAGTTGTTGAATCACACCACCACACAATCTGCACCAGAGAAACATGCTGAAGCGCTATTTGCTCAAGCCTTACAATATTTAGAACAACTGGATACTATCAGTAAAGCGAAAGTGTTAAGCAATTTGTGGCTATTTTATAATTTTAACGATAGACATGCTGAGGCCGAAACCGCGAGTAAAACCGCCCTAAGCATACTCACTAATCAAACAAACTATTTAGCACTTAAAGTTGAGTTGATTGACAAGTTGTTTACTTCATTAATTAGGCGTGGTGCCTATGCAGAAGCCAAACACTACTTACAGATTGGTCTAGCTCTTGAACCAGAAAAGGCACGTAATTTAACCATACCGATGTTATTCAATATGGGTTTTTTAAACTACTACGTCGGTGAGTTTGCTATTGCCAAACATTATTTCCAACAATCGATTACTCAATATGAGCGCATTTCTAGCCCACTGATTTGGACCGATGCGCAATGTAGTTCTGATTCATCACGTAAAATTGAAATTGCTCGTAGTGCTTTGATGATTGGATCAATGTATCGAGAACTGGCCGACCCAAATAACACAGACAAATGGCATAACTGTGCCCAAACCCTATTGATAAATAGCGCCGACTATTACCAAGTCGTCACGCTAGTAGAGCAAGCTAAAGCCGCTTTTGCGCGCAAAGACCATCCGCTGACAATGAAATTAGCGCGGGCGGTAATCAACGATAAACGTATTTTAACCACGCAAAAAATCGATGCCTTGACGTTGATACTAAGCAGTAAAATCACCCAAGGTGAACTAGAGGGATTAATCAAAGATCTTGATTTGATGGCGTCTTACTTCGGTTTTACCAGTTACTACAACAAGGATTATGCAGACAGCCAAACCACTCCATACCCAATAAAGCAACTTGCCGTATTACGTTTGCTCATTGTTATTCACAAAGATGACAGCGATTCAACATGGCAGGATATTTTTGTAAAAAAAGCCATACAAATAATCCAAGCAAATATTAACAATGTCGCTAATCCGCAAGCTTGGAATGCTGCAAGGTTTAGTTTCATCGCAAGTTACATCGACTCAATGTTTGAGGAGAAAAATGAGAGATGGAGGGTATCAAACGAAAAGCTCTTTTCAATCTTAGAAAATTATTATTCGCTCGCACCACAGACCGAAAAAAATCTGTATACGATTGATAGTGCGACCCGCTCGTTAACAGAAAATGTGAATAGGTTGAAACAAGGCTGGCAAAATCAAAATGTAGATCGACAAATTGACAAGTTATCAGGCAACAAAGTCACTGCGTTGCCCCTTCAAACCATACAAACGAGCATGCATGAAACTGATTTGTTGATTAGATATTTTTTCACAGAAAAAAAAGGGCATGCCCTGATCATTAGTAAAGATGACATTTCAATCAGAACAATCGGCACAGAAGAAACATTAACTCAGCAAATTGCTGAGTATATAACAACCATAAAAACAGTAAGTGATTCTCGCGCTATAGAATATCGTTTAGCCGCACAAATGCTCCCACTGAATTTGTTAAACAGTGGCGCATATAAAAAATTAATCGTCATACCCGATGGACGATTGCATGAAATTCCCTTCGCTTCGCTTAACATATCAGCTGATGCAGGGCGTTATAAGCCACTGATTCAGCGAATCGAAATAGTTTCCTCATCATCAGCCTCGCAATACTATCAAGAAATACCATTAGCCAGCCTAGACTCGTTAGCAAGCATTGCCGTATTTGCCGATCCAAGCTTTGTAAATGAAGAAGAAGAAGGTCAAACAACGACGCGCCAACTGCGCAACGCCAACACCGTAAAATCAATACCTGGAAGCCAGCAAGAAGCGCAAGTTATTAGCCAGCTTTTTGGCCATTTAAGATTAAAAATGGCGCTACAGAAAGATGCTAACAATGCCTTTTTAATGGATCCAGAAAGCCGCAATGCTTCCATATTACATATTTCGACACATGGCTATTTTGACCCCCAACAACCTGACAATGTCGGTCTAATAACCACTAGCGAGCTCAATAATGGGCAGTCTACAAATGGTTTTTTAAGTTTAAGTGAACTCGTGAGTAAACCAATTAATAACCAATTGGTTGTTATCAGTGGGTGTGAAACGCTATTAGGTCGACAATATAAAGGTTCCGGTATGCGCAGTATGACCCGTGGTTTTTTGTCACAAGGTGCAGGTTCTGTTATTGGCACACTCTGGCCCATTCAAGATAAAGCCACAGCTGTTTTCATGAGCACGTTTTATCAGGTTCTAAAACAGAGTAAGGGTAATGTGAGTTATGCCTTGCATCACACTCAAACACTATTTTCAAAACAAGGCGCCTATCGCCATCCAAAATATTGGGCAGGGTTTATTTTAAATGTGTCCAACCGTCAATATGAAACCATCAACCTGCGTTAATGCGCCCATTAGCTGAGAGAACAGCGTTACTCATTGCACTTCGATATTAAGTCTTATGGTTTCAATGCTTACCAAATTTGCGGTAACCAAGGACTTTGTCTTAGTTAACTTTAGCAATGAGGAAACCCTATGTGTACGGTAAAACATTTGATGGTGATGACAATAATAGTAGCCATCCTCAGCGGCTGTAAGTCTACACACTCTATAGTCAAATCAACTTCGATAGCCAAAAACAGTGCACCTCAACAAGGCATTTTGTATCGCCTACCCAAGGAAAATATTGAAATAAAGCTGGTACGCCAATTTGCCACCAAGGAAAAATTGACGGCGCAGCTAAGTAAAATACAAGGCCAAATCGCCGCAAAACAGAAGGCTTTTGATGAAATCGAGACAAATCAGATCCCTGCCCTGAGCAGCGCGTTAAAACAGCCCAAGCTCTCTGATACTGCCCGAGCACGGTTTGAACTGGAAATTGAACTGGCGCGTTTACAACAAACCATTGTCAAAAACCAACAAAACGAACTACAAAAACAGCTGTTTGCCACCCAAGATCTGCTCAAACAACTCGCCGAACAACCCAATGGCAAAAAATCGGTGGTAGATACCTTTACTTTCTCTACTAAGGTCACCGTAGACAGCAGCCACATGTGGTTAGCACAAATCGAACACGATGGTACTACCAGCAATGAACTTGACATCAAAACCACCGCGGCGGGTTTATTATCCGGCGGCACCGTGAGTAGCAAGGGAGAAATTGACGAAATTGTAGTTGCTGCTGCCCAAGCCATCGGTGCAGTTGCGGGAGCGCCTGGTTTTGCCACCTCTAAATCAGCGTTCAACGCCTTTAACGAGCAGACGGATGAAGCACCATGCAAGATAGAGGAAAAAACCTATCACTTTGTCCTCGATCCCAATGCAGATGACCCCATCATTACACTTAACGCAGCGCTGGCAGCCGAGAAGCTGTGTTACGTCGTGCATTCAGTTTCCTTGTCTCAAGCTAAACCGGCAAAGACTAATCTAACTGGCACACACCAAGGACTAATGTATCGGCGAAAAATGCAGATCGACTTGAGTGTATATCGTAACGTCCTACCCGGTAGCAGCGTGACGCTAGGTGAGCCGATCAAAAGCTATTATGCCGAAATTTCTGATCCGCATTATGTCGGTATGATCTCCATGGACAAAGGTTATTTTGCTGACAATAAATATGAATTTGAATTTAAGGATGGTTACCTAACCCGCTATGCGGTCACCCAACCGAGTGAAATTGTAGGCGCTCTCAGCATGGTGCCTCGTGCTTTAAAAGCCTTAATTGAAATCCCGGCCGAAATTATCCAGTTAAAAATTGATTACTCCAGCAAAGAGGCGGCCTATGAACAAGCCAAGGCTGAAGTATTAAAATCTCGATTAAAACTAGAACACTATCAAGCAGATGAAGATGCTGCCTTGGCTGCCGCGTTGGAAGAGAGTAGCGGTTCAGAGGAATGAATCTTTCCATTTTTGTCTGAGAGATGGCGTCGACCCACGGCACTACAAAAAGGAGCATAAATTAACAACAGGAAGTACGGGCATGAGCCAGTCGCGTAAACAACAAGCCTTGGAAATACGCATCAATGCCGCCACCATGGCACATGATAGATTACATGCTGTTCATCTGAGTAACAGTGATGAACTGCGGTTTCGACATCAAGATGGCACACTCAGTCACTTAGCCAGTTTTACCAAAGGCATGCCCCATGATTACGCAAGTGGCTTGCTGTCAAAACCGAAGCATTTTCAACAATTTATCAAGGGCATAAACAGTGGTTTGCCACAAGATTTTAAGGATACGCCTTTGGGACCTGCTGGTTATCCTTTGCCAGTAGGTAAGGGATGGCATGCCAACACCCTTATCAACGAGGTATTAGCTGATGACAAAAAGCAGATTAAACAGGGCAAAGGACAAGGCAATTTAAAGCTACGTGCCTGGGAAAGTCAGGCTGCGGGACAATTGTTTGATTTACAAGGGCCAGACGCACAATCAGTTAGTATGCCACCCGCTCCCAAATTTGGCTCCGCAGAATTAACCGCTGAAATGGCAGAAGTCTATGTGCAAGCTTTGCTCAGAGATGTGCCTTTCACTGAAATTGTGGCGGCCGGTCATGAAGCAGACCTCAGTTATACCTTGCAAACGCGGGACGGTGATGGGAGGACCATCGCTGTTTCATCTCTTTTGCAGAAACTGAAGGACTTAGCTTGGTTTAATGAGGAAAAAAACAATCTTGTTTTTGTTTTTGAAGAAGGTCAACATCAGAATCTTAGCCAAAGAGAAGCAAGCAGAGCGCGAAATAATTTAGACGGACAAACGTTTTTTCGAGGCCAAACGCCTGGGGATAATATTGGTCCGTATATTTCTCAGTTTTTACTCGCTGGTAATCACTCCATCAATGGTAGCGATAACGAACAAGGCAGGACAAAAGCCAGTGGTCTGATCGCTTTTGGTGCCAATAATATTGATCAACGTGTCAGAATCGCCAGCCCCGACAAAGATTATTTAACAAGCTGGGATGCTTGGTATGATGTGCAACAAGCCGCCGATTTAACCAAAACCGAAAGCTACAGCAATCAACAACAAACACTGCCCGATGGCACAGTCGTAACACATACACGACGCTTCATCACCACACCACGCGATTTGGCCACCTATGTTCACTACGACGCTTTAAACCAAGCTTACCTTAACGCGTGCTTGATGCTGCTGGCAGAGGGTATTCCGCTTGATCCAGGCATTCCTTATCAAGACGAGGATCATATTGATCATCAGCAAGGCTTTGCACATTTTGGTGGCCCCCACATTTTGTCGTTGGTGACAGAAGTGGCAACACGTGCCTTAAAGGCAGTGAGATTTCAAAAATTTAATATTCATCGACGATTGAGACCAGAGGCGCTAGCGGCAAGACTCACCAAACAAGCGGCGGGGCAACTGGCAGTACCTGAGCTTGCTGTCATGCTGGAAAAAATGTTGCCTATCTTGGGTGAAGTGAATACCCATAATGTCCGCCAGAATAGCCAAACAGGTGAGCCTCTTGGCCAACTACCAGAAGGTCTTAACTTTTTACTGCCTATGGCCTTTGCAGAAGGCTCACCCATGCATCCTTCCTATGGTGCGGGCCATGCAACCGTTGCTGGCGCTTGTGTCACCATCCTCAAAGCCTTCTTTGACCATACCAACCCTCTGAAACTCGCTGGGGATGAAAAAACAGCTTTTGTGGCAAACCACAACGGCACCCAACTACTCAGTGTGCCGGTTGAAAACGGCAACCTGACCGTTGAGGGTGAACTTAATAAACTCGCGTCAAATATTGCGATTGGCCGTAATTGGGCCGGCGTGCATTATTTTAGTGACTACATTGAATCATTGCGTATGGGTGAACAGATTGCACTCGGTATCTTGCAGGAACAAAAACTAACCTACAGCGAAGGATTTACCATGACCGTGCCACTGTTTGATGGCACCACCATCAGTATCTAATGAGCTAAACCCCTGCGGTTGGCTAAACAAAAAAATACCAAAACAACGAATGCCCTCTATGCTTAATCTTAGTTTGGGCATTACAGGGCAAAATCATGGAAGTTGTTCAGTTTCAAACCAATACCTCCGTTTGGAGTTTGGTGTTTCACAAAGTTACTCAACACAGTGTTGAGGTTTGGGCAGGCACCCTCTTTGGGACACTGCGTAAACCCAAAGCCGCACGGCTGATCATCTATCGGGATGGTACTGAGTTAGCCAGACAAGAAATCCGTACTGAAGATTGGCAACGCCCCATTACTCGATTAAATCAAAGGTTTTACGACAAGCGAGTATTTACTAACTTGCAGGCAGGTCAACGTTATACGGTTAAGTTTTTTCAACGTTTGGAAGGCCCTGATTATGAGGGTAAAGACCTCTGGCAAACCTTAAATGATGGAACCTTCACCACCCTGCCAACTGCTTTACCAAGCAGCAAAACAAAACCTTTTACCGTATCGTTAAGCAGTTGTTTTTATGAACATCGGGATAGTGGTCGCGCGGCCAGCGCTTTCAAAGCTTTATATGACCGGGGTGATATGAGTGTGCAACCCGACATCAAGTTTATGGTGGGTGATCAAGTTTATTTAGACATTGGCCTCGATTCTTTGTCGCCACTCACCAATGAAGTGCGTCAGCGCGTGGCAGAAGACTACGCCAAACACTGGCAAACCTTAGGCAGTATGTTAACTCGTGGTGGTGCTTGGATGCTGCCCGATGATCATGAATATTGGAATGATTACCCATTCTACGACAGTTTAGTACCCACCCTGTTTATGTTAAAAATCGCCAAAATTCGTCACGCTTGGCGGCAGGCTTCAAGTGACGGGGTGAATAATGTGCAATGTAGCACCAAGATCGACACCTTCAATTTGGGTGATAACCAGCAACACGATATTGCTTTTTGTGTTGCTGATCTGCGCAGTTATCGCAGTAAAACCCAATTTATCGACAATGCTGGCTTCAGCCAATTAATGGCTTGGGCGCAAAATCTCCGTTGCCCCGGTGTTTTGGTGATCCCTCAAATACTCATCGTCGAAGGTAACGAGCAAGAACGCAATTTGTTGAGTTTCAAAAAACAGTACACTGACTTGGTCAGCGCCCTGGCCAGCACTGGACATGATATTGTGGTGTTGTCGGGTGATGTGCATTTTGGCCGCATTGCCCAAGTAAAATTAGGCACAAAAGGCGGGCGTTTAATTGAAGTTGTTTCCTCACCCATGTCAAACCTCACAGGGGTCAACAGTATTGCAACGGATGCGCCGAAAAGTACACCAAAACAATTTCCAGACCCAAAGGCAGTCAACATAGCCGGTGTGGCACCGCAAGATGTGCAATATGACAAACGTTTTAATGTGAGTACAAAAAACGGGTTTCCCTTATCTGCGTATTGGTGTGAGCGCACCTTAGAGCACTTTATGACCGTGAGTTTTTATAAAAAAGAGGGCGTGGTCAATATGTCTGTACAAGCTTGGCGGATAAGAGAAGAAGACGCACAACGTTTACCCAAAGCTGATTTTACCACACCATTTACGGCTTCTTTACGCTAAGTGATAACAAATGAGCAAGCCGTTCTGGCGCAAATATGCCCTCAGAACGGCTGTTAAAGCGGCTTATTCAACCATACTAATGAATTGTTCGGCAGGGCGACGTACTTTTTTCAAGTTAACTAACCAGTCACCTTCGTCAGCGCGATAGCCGAGGGGCAGCAACACCACTGAACGCAGACCACGTGCCGTCAGGCCGAGAATTTCGTCGACCTTAGCTGGATCAAAACCTTCCATGGGTGTGCTATCTACCTTTAATTCAGCGGCCGCAATCAATGCAGAGCCTAAACCGATGTAAGCTTGACGAGCGGCATGTTGGTAATTTGTTTCAGCATCACGTTTGGGATAGTTATTCAGCAACATCTGGCGATAATTTTCCCAGCCTTCATTTTTAAAACCTCGCTGTTCGTTGACCAGGTCAAACATCATATTGATGCGCTCTGGGGTATAGTTGTCCCATGCAGCAAATACCAGTAAATGTGAACCATCAGTAATCTGCCCTTGGTTCCACGCGTGGGGCACTATCTTGGCGCGTACTTCTGGATTGGTCACCACGATGACTTCATAAGGCTGCAAACCGCTTGAACTGGCGCTCAATCGCACCGCTTCAAGGATAAAATCCACGTGTTCTTGACTCACCGCTTTACTGGGATTCATTTTTTTAGCCGCATAACGCCATTGCAAATTATTAAGTAATTCAGACATTTGAGTTTCCGATTGTTGACCAGCGCTAAGTTTGCCACCGTTGGCACGTTCCCCCTTAACGCCATTGAGCTAAGTGATGTAGGCACAGAACGGGTTTATCAAGCGAATAAACAAAAGACTTTTGCTATGACTTAGTCATTTTATGCCTATAGCCATCGCTGCATAGCGTAAGCCTTGTTTGCAAACAAACCCTTGGCTTGGCAAATGCTGCGTTTATGGCTGCTCAGTTCGAGGACGACCGAGCTTCACTAACCAACGTTGCAAAGTAGATTTTGATTGTTGTAGCTCAGCTATTTTTTCTTCAATCCGCTGAATCTGATTGTTAATGGCGTCGCTGAGCAAGGGACAATTTGTTTCAGGCTTAGCAATGAAGGGTATCGCTGGCTTTATTTCATTGATGGTGAAACCCACTGACTGCGCCATCTTAATAAACTTGAGTTCTTCCAAACAGGCTGCGGGATAGTCTCGATAGCCATTGGCATTACGTGGTGGTTTGCTAATTAATCCGATCTTTTCATAATAACGCAGCGTGTCTTTGGCTACGTTTGCTCGTTTGGCTAACTCACTGGCTTGCACAAGGCCCCCTTTTCATCGAGCTAACATTAAAACCCTTGACTGTAGAGTGTACTCCATACTTTATCATCTCGTCATGGTCAGTGTGACGAGACAAAGATGATGGATTACAAAACGACAACAATAACAGCGACAGATGGTTATCCTTTAAGCGCACGAATTTATCGCGCTCCACACGCTAAAGGTATTATTGTGATTGCCAGTGCAACCGGCGTTGCCCAAGGTTTTTACAGCAAATTCGCCCGACACGGTGTCAGTCAACATTACACGGTTGTCACCTTCGATTATCGCGGTATCGGTGAATCAGCACCAGCGACACTGCGGTGTTTTGATATGGACTATCGCGATTGGGCCGAAAAAGACTTGGCGGCGGTGCTGCATGATCAACATAGCCACGGCTTACCTCTTTTTCTTGTTGGCCACTCCTATGGCGGCCATGCCATTGGCCTGACTGCTCACGCGTTACTTAGTGCAGCTTATACCTTTGGCACGGGAGCCGGCTGGCATGGTTGGATGCCAACATTGGAAAGAATTAGGGTGAGCTTCATGTGGAATCTGCTTGCGCCGGTTATTGTCAAAGCAAAGGGATATCTCGCCTGGAGCACATTGGGTATGGGCGAGGACTTACCAATGGGAGCTTATCAACAATGGAAACGTTGGTGTCATTTTCCCCACTACTTTTTCGATGACCCACTCTACCCTGAAATGCAAAATACATTCGACCAAGTCACATTGCCCATCAAGGCGGTTAACTCCATCGACGATCTTTGGGCACTGCCTCGCTCACGTGATGCATTTATGTCACATTACCGCCATGCCAAACTTGAGTGTGCAGACCTGCAACCCAGTCAAATTGGCATGAAAAACATCGGGCACATGGGCTATTTTTATGGTGCTGCTCAATCGCTTTGGTCAGACGTGTTTGCGTATTTTGACCAACATAACAAAGGCATTTAAGGTGTAAAGCTCACTCAGTAAATAAAATACAGCGGCCATACATAGGCAAATTAAGGCTGATGTATTAGGCTTTAGTCTTCTTGGAAGTAGTAGGTTGCTGATGAAGTTTATTTGCCTAATCGCTTTGGTGTTCATGCAACTTAAGCTGAGCGCTGAAACACTCAACATTACTTTTGTGGTGCCAGACGAAAAAAACCTCACGTTTTGGAACGTGGGAGTGGCGTGGCAGGCAGTGTTGCCGAGGATGTTGATGTCAACCTCAGTGTGGTATACAGCGATAATAACCGCTTTGCTTCAAAGATGGTGTTAGAAAAAATTGCCCATAGCCAACACAAACCAGACTACTTAATTTTCAGGCCGTTCCAAGGCAATAGCCTCGAAACATTCAATTTGTTGGAATCCCAAGGTATCCCGTTTGTAACCTTAGAACAGGCTTTTACCGCAGATGAAGCCAAGCAACTGGGTTCACCCCAGCAAAAATTTAAATATTGGCTGGGTGCCATCAATTATGACAATGAAGCGGGTGGCAAACTATTAACACAAGCATTACACGCACAGTTTAAAACACGTTATCCAGATAAACCCTTTTACCTGACTGGCATAGGTGGCGACTTTGATGCCGTGTCACTGGAGCGTCAAGCCTACCTAGAGCAATACTTCAAACCTAACGAGCACATCATTGTAAATCAGAATTTTCCCATGTATTGGCGGGCTCAAGCAATTGAGGAACGTTTTGCTAACATCCATCAACGTTATCCCCACACTAATGCCTATTGGTGTGCAGGTGACAATATGGCCTTGGCGGTGAGTCGCCAGCTCAGCAAACTGGGGATCAAAGCGGGTCAGCAAGTTTTAATAGGTGGTTTCGACTGGCTACCCAGCGCCATTGAGAAAATCCACAGTGGCGAGTTGAACGCTTCAGTGGGCGGTCACTTCCTCATGGCCGGCACCGCCATTCTGAATATCATTGAATATCAACACGGCAACAACGTATTTATCAACAATTTGCAGCGTGAAAAGTACGAATTAATTGACCAAAACAATGTCGCTGCCTACTTGCCATTTTTACGGCAAGCACCTTGGCCGCAAGTGGATTTTGCGCAATTTTCTGCCAGCTTGCATGCACAAACAACCACAGCAAAATTGACGGTAGCCAATCTTTTTGCTGCTTACAATGCGCAAATTGCACTATCAGCTACTTCGCCCCCTTAAACCATTAACCTGTGTGAAAAAACTATGTCAACAACGCTAATCATTGAAGATTTAAAAGTGGGAACCGGCAAAACCGCGCAGCGCGGTGCCTTGATCACAGCACACTACCGAGGTTGGCTTGGAGATGGCTCAGAGTTTGACTCCTCTTACAAAAGCAATACACCGTTTGAGTGTGTACTGAGTAATAAACGGGTTATTCAAGGCTGGATATTAGGTTTAGCCGGCATGCAGGTTGGCGGCATTCGACGCCTTTGGGTACCTGCTCACTTAGCCTATGGTGAGCGGCAAATTGGATCCATGATCCCGGCGAACGCCGACCTCACTTTCGAAATTGAATTGTTATCTGTGTTAACGCGAGACTAATTTAGCTTTTATTAAATTTATTAAATGATTTATTAAATATATTTTTATCATTTTTTTCAAAATCTTAGCTTAAATTAACTGCATAGACTTTCAGATTTCTGAGTATTATGCTCAAAGTCTACAGACGAAGGTGTAAGGCCTGTAAACACGCTTTCATTACACGGAAAGAATCACGACATCAATGATAGGCATTATCCAAAAAGTATTAGTTGATTTGCTGGTGAACACTGGCGGAACAGAGTTAAAGCAGGCCGTTTTTGCCCGCGCGGGGGTTCCGCTCGATCGAAACTTTCGCATTGACCAAAATTACCCTGACGATGAGTGTCTGCGACTGATACACGCCGCCGTTGCGGAAACGGGCTTACCTGCACAGCAAATCTACACCTTGTATGCCAAAGCGTTTTTACAAGAAGCCAAAAGTTTGTTTCCGCGTTTTTTTGAAATATCCACGTCTTCAGAAGCCTTCCTGATGCGTCAGGCCACTATTCATGCGGTTATGGCGTCAGGGCTGCAGCATTCGGTGGATCGTAAAAAAGTGACCGACAAATTTTCGGCTACCCAACTTGCACCAGGCAGCATTCAGATCGAGTACCGCTCAGCAAATTTATTGTGTGGTATTTTTAAAGCCTTAGCCCATGAACTAGCCGGTTTTTACAATGAATCGTTGACCGTTTCCTGTGCTCGTTGTGTAAAACGCGGCGATGGAGAATGTTGTTTTGTATTGCAGTGGCCGTATGCAGCGAATAAAAATACATCTGCTGACATCATTGAGTGTGGTTAAGTTTGGCTGAGAATTCTTCTAACGAACAAGAAATGCGCCGGATCATTGCCAGTATTGGCGATCAGATCTGTGACACCTTGGACAATAACTTTGATATTCACGTGAGTGTGGATACAGACGAAATTCAAGGGCAAAAACTGTCGGTTTTAGTCAATTTTTTACTCGAAAACGTCAGACGCAGTATCAGTGACATGCACACCTTGACAGCGCAGTTGGAAGACAAAGTAAAAGAACGCACAGAAATCTTAAATTTGGTCATTGAGGGTTCCAATGACGCGGTTTGGATTTGGCGTCTGGATAAGGACTCTATTGAATTTTCCTCTCATTGGTTTGCGTTGTTGGGTGATATTAACCATGATCAATGTGTACGGGCACAACATTGGTTTGCCAGAGTTCACCCAAAAGATATTGTGCGATTACGCCAAGCCATTGAGCGTGTTGTTGAAGGTGAAGACCAATACTTACGTGTTGAATACCGTATCAAAACTAGTAGCGGTAACTACCTGTGGATTTTGTGCCGAGGGGTATGCCAACACGATGAACAAGGTGAACAAGGTGAAACACACGTTCTCGCTGGCACCCAAACAGACATCAGTAGTATCCGCTCTTTTGATGCATGGAGCGGCTTACCAAATGAGAGTTATTTGCGAGAATATTTACAAGACGAGTTAGAGTCTAAACGCCCATTTTATCTGCTGTTTTTCAGTGTTAATCAGTTTGATGCCTTGGCTGAATCATTAGACAATGAGACGATTAACGCCCTGCGACGCAATATCATTCAACGTATCATGGGTGGATTGGCGCAGCATGCTACGTTGGCGCGTTTACCCAATGATATGTTTGCACTCACGGGCATGTTGGGAGAGCTTAAGCTAACAAACTTGTGTGATGCATTAAACGACCTGTTCAAAGCATCGTTTACCTTAGAATCAGGTAGCACGCTTTACTTATCCCTAGCCATTGGGGCTATTGATTCCAAGGAATTGAATCCCTTACACACCGATGAGTTATTTAATTACGCCTGGACAGCGCTGCGCGAAGCGCGGAAATCTCAATCCATTTGCATCTATGATCGCACTAAAAAAGATAAAAACACCCGCCTAGCGCTCCTGGTACAAGAGTTGAGATTGGGCACCAGCAACGGCTTAGTCACTGCTCATCTGCAACCCATTATTGATTCCAGCAATTCGCAAATCACTGGCTTTGAAGCCCTTGCTCGTTTTCATCACCCGACGCTCGGTCATGTATCACCCGCTGAGTTTATTCCTCTGGCCGAAGAACGTGGATTGATGTCATTGTTAGGGGATTGTGTTTTGCAGCAGGCACTCGTGATGTGCAAGGCGCTACTGTCAGAAACGGGTCTGAGTAGCTCGTTTTACATTGCCGTTAATATTTCTGCTAAACAGTTTGAGGGAGCAGGTTTAGCACAGCGGATCCTAGCCATGTTGGCGGCGCATGAATTATCACCCTGCTATCTTCGCCTCGAAGTGACCGAGTCCGCCTTTATGAAAGATATGGATTTAGTGTTAGCAGAACTGGGGAAATTGCGTGAAGCTGGCATCAAAATCGCATTAGACGACTTTGGCACTGGTTATTCATCACTCAGTTATTTGCGACATTTACCCATCGATATATTAAAAATTGACCGAAGTTTTATCACCGAACTCGATCAACAAAGCAGTAAAGAAGCGATAGTCAATACTGTCTATGGCCTAGCACAATTATTGGCACTCGATGTAGTGGCTGAAGGGGTCGAAACACAACAAGAGCTCTCGACCTTAAATAAAATTGGTGCCATGAAGGTTCAAGGATATCTATTCAGCAAACCCTTGGCTTGGGTGGATATACCCACTTTTGTAGAGAATTATGTGCAGCTCAATCATCGTGGCTAAAGGGATAAATACCTGCAAAGGATTTATATCTTGCGCCTCAACAAGGTCTAAAACTTTCACCTGCATTTATGCATAACAGATCTTAACGACCAAGAAATTGATGAAGCATTGAGTGTTAGCGTCTTTGCTGACTTGTCCAGCATGTGGCATGAGTAAAAAGAAGTAATACCAACGGATGCCTGTCAGTATTATGACGAATGCACCTTGTATGGCACACTCATTAAACCGTTAGCCGGTGATCGTTGTGTGTACTGCTCGTCTGTGACGGTTAAATGTCCGCCGATTCAAGAAAACAAACGGTGTTATAGTTCGTTCACTCGATGAGCCCGATTGGGCAAATTTAGGGAAGTGTTTATTACCATACTCGGTTATTAAGCTGAACGAGATGAAAATTGCTTCTTCAGTGGTACATAACATGCTTGACTTTTTTGTGCCCAAAATGTTATCGCAATCCCAAAAGCAAATGTAGCTGCTTTATCGGTTAGCTCCGACTTTTTACTTCGCTAAAAAAACCTAAAAAATCTAATGTGATCGCTAATAAGAAAGTGTAGATCTGGTTAGTTACATACCACAATATATCAAGTTAAGGCAGGACGTCTTAACACTTAAACACATTCTAATTTGCAGTATTAAGGGAATTACAAATCAGATGCCTTAGCCAGGTGGCTTTGAAAATGAAATATCATGTTTGCTGATGAAACTGACGGCAAACTCTGGCTTTTTTACCAATAATGCATTAAGAAGTTGTAGGTGACTATTTTCGATTTTTTTGCCGTGTAGCAAGAGTGCATCGGCAAAATAAGTTAGTTCATCGCCTTGAAAAATTTTCTGAAGTGCAACATCGAGTGCATCCGAACCACCTAAGGTTGGTGATTCTATATTCACATTTAATTTTAATAATAGATCAAAGCAAGCTTGTGCCTTCATCATTACCGCATACCAAAGGGCGTTTCTCCCCGTTTTCTCGCTGGTCTCACTAGCACTTGCATACTGTAAAAGCACCCTTAATGCGGTAACATTATCTAACAACAGCGCGCTTTTGATATGCTCAAAGGTGACTATTGCACCTTCTAATATTATCCCTTGAACAATATCACCACTTTGATTTGTTTTTATGACTTGATCTAACAATAGGGCCAGGAGTATTTGTTTATTCGGGTTGTCTATATTATCAATAATTGTTTTTTGCTCAGCCCAACTCTTTTCGCTGTTGTCCGTCATTTGTGAGTAAATGCGCAAGTCATCTGGAGTCAATTGATTGATAGTTGATTTAGCTTGTATTGCCGATAGATCTATTTGATCCATGATATTGTCCATGGCAATTTTGGCTGTAAACAAGTCTTTTTTTGCAAGTTCATTTAATGCATCAGCCCAATAAATTTTATCCTGCAGAAAAACTTGATACATATTTTTTGCCTCTTCTTGCCCTAGCAACAGCAGACTGACCGTTTCGTCTAAAGCGTCGTTCTCAATTGAAGCCAAATGCATTCTCAGTGCCTCAAAATCTTCTGCATGGCAGTCTATCGCTACAGTATATTCTTTTAATTCTAGTAAAGAGAAAACCTCCTTTATAAATAATTGTTTACTTTTCTCAAGTTCATTCAATTCGAATTGAGTCACCCAACCACTGAACAGTTTGTTTGGGATCATACCGCTTGAATATGGTGTTGCATTAACTGTATCAATTGACGCTTGATGAACGGGTAATACGCCTTTTTTAACGAGTTCTTCGATATACATTTTGTATTTTTCAGCTTGATTTGTGACTGAAATAGCCAGTACATCTAGCGGGCTGCCAATAATAAGATTGGAGTATGGCGATACGTTTTTATCTAGCCAGAAAAAAACGGCATCCCAATTGTCAACTAACGCCGCATGAAGCGCTAAGTTCATTGAGCGGTATTTACTGGTGAAATGGTAGGGCTGTGATGTGTCGTCATCCGTTCTGATAAGCATGGCCTGCAATGTATTAACATCCAGTCCCATGGCCGTGGCTTCCGCAAGGTGCCAAAGTGTAATTTGAAAGCCAAGCTCATAATATAAAGCGACAAAAGCTTCTCTGTTTTGCAACGAAGTGCGAGTTAATACATGCAAAAGCAACGACTGTTGTTTGTTTGCAAAGGGTATATTATCAGTAAATTCTGTATGGAGTTTCTCCAGCTCACCTCGAAACAGATTTAATTTACCACTGTCAAGATTGGTGTCTATTTTACTTAACTGGGTGCTACTAAGGGTTTTAAAAGAGTCATTATTGTCAAAACTAATGTTATATTTAGTTTCTTGTAACAAATGCCGTTGTTGGATGTTTTTATAAAAACGTTGTAATCCTAGGTCATTGCCAAACTTGTCTTTCGCTGCTTGACTTAGCCTTTTATCCGATTCAATAGTGCGGGTGTACGCTTGTTTTGATAGCTCTACCAGAAACAAATCTGAAGAATTTTTATATTTTGCAAAGTCAGTGGTGAGACATTTCTCTGCAAGTTGAAAACCGGCGACGCTTTCGTCACTGAAAAGAGCCGCCGCTGTTTGCGATGTTTCAAGCTTCACATCGGGCTGATTTTCTGAAACCTGAAAACCCACTGCCCAGAAATATGCACACGCTAGGATGAATAAAAATGCAGCAAAAAATCCTTTTATTTTCACAGTTTATTCCAATTATCCGTTGACCATACAATCAATGTGATCCTCGATCGTGCCCATTTCACAAGCAGATTTTACCGATTGCGCGGCGGTCTGAGATATTAATTTCGTACAAGCCACAGCTACAGCAAATCCCGCAGTTGTCGACAAAGGCAATCCCACTCCTGTGCCACCAATACCGACAACAACGCTTCCACCAACTACGCTGCAGCCAGCTCCTATTCCTCCAACCAATATGTCGAACATTTGCTGACAAGTATTAAGTTGAGCATTGGTTCTGTTTCTACATGCAGTTTGTCTTGCCAATTCTGTGTTCACTGCGCTTTCATATGCTGCAATTGAATTCTCGATGCTTTGCTGAATTTGCTGAATAAGTGCTGCATCATCTCTTAGTTGCGCAAAGTCGGATAAAAAGTCTTGAGTAAACTGCTCAATTAAATCGCGATCATACCTTTGACTATTTACTACGATTCTTTCTTCTTCATCATCATACATAGCAAGGCTGTCAAAGCTTAATATGCATAATAGCAACAATACTAGATAGTTTAGTGTCATTTCTTTTCCCTTGCTCAATGTTAATAAACGCACCATCGCTGACAAGACCAGATTTGTTTATTCAGCGAGTGCAAAATGTAAAAAGCGCTGTGAGGATTGTTAACGCTTCCAGCAAGGTATATCCTAACGGGTAAGTTTTTTTTACAAGACGTTTGGAGAAATATAATGCGCTTAAAAAAATTTCATTTTTTAGTCATCACAATGGGAGTATTGTGGTTTGCTATGTCCATCGTATATATGCCGATTACTCTCCGCCAAATTGAGGTAGGTGATGCCGAGTCCATTTTGTTTTCAGTGCATTTTATACTCCTTTTAGTTGTGTTCTTCTTAGTTCTCATGCAATTTTCTCCGTATGAAAAAATACCCGCACTTCGTCGATGGATGAAGCGCTATTTTCTGGCACTGGTATTGTTATTTGGTCCCGTTTCAGGCGTGATTCCGTTTATTATTTAGGTTATTTATCTGCGCTGACTCAGCGTATGAAAGGCTTTTAGCACATTCGCAACGTTGAATTTTTCTGGCGGTCTATGTTGGGTTTTACTGGCAGGTAATTTCGCAAAATCCACCTGGGGCCAAGGAGCCTGTTGTAAAAATGGCAAGTACACATTGACGTAGTTCTGGTCAATTAATTCGTACTTTTCACGCTGTAAGTTGTTGATACATACATGGTTACTATGGTGATATTCGATGATTTAATGATCACAAGTAAAAAGTTGGAGTTGGCCTGTAAGCCGGGTTCTGTCACAGTTAACGTTAGATAACCAGGGCAATCATTCATCTAGGCCAGCAATCACTCACTGGCTCAAGCAACACACCCGATCCCAACGCGGGCCACGCCATACGGGATCCTATTTGGTCTTGCTCCGGGTGGAGTTTACCTTGCCACACACTGTTACCAGCGGCGCGGTGCGCTCTTACCGCACCCTTTCACCCTTACCGATTGGCTACGAATAACCAACAGGCGGTCTGCTCTCTGCTGCACTTGTCGTCGGCTCGCGCCGCCCAGGCATTACCTGGCACCCTGCCCTATGGAGCCCGGACTTTCCTCCCCTTATCAACACACGAATGCCCGATAAGCGACGATTGCCTGGCCAACTCCGGCCGCGGATTCTACGCAGGTTAAGCCTTGATGACAAACAATACCGATGCACAGGACTTACTTACTGTTATTCTCTTGCCCAGGTTTATGATCAAATTTACTGCGTGAAGCGTAAAATGCGCTTTAAAATCAAATAATTAAGTAAGTTGTCCACAAAACATGCTGTGGGCAAAAAATAATGACAGGAACCTGAATGCCACCGACACCTTACCTTGCCGCTCTTTTTAAAATCGTGGTACTCGGCCTGATTTCATTTAAGGTCTGCAGCCAACAGCCACCAGCCGCGCCAAGCAAGGTCATCGTTGCCCCGCTTGTTTTTGAACATCAACGAGACCGCATTCAAGCAGTCGGCACAGCAGAAGCGGTATACTCGGTTTTGCTCTACCCGGCTGTCAGCGACCGGGTGACAGACGTGCTGTTTAAACCCGGTGATAAGGTGGAGCAAAACCAAGTCTTGTTGCATTTGGACGATCGCCGTCAACAAGTGGCGCTCGCTCGGGCAAAGATTAGCGCTGACGATGCGGCGCGCACAGTAACAAGGCTCAAACAAAGCCGCGCTCAGGGCGCTATTCCGCAAAATGAACTAGATGATGCCATTACCTTGCACAATCTTAGCAAGGTGGCGGTACAAGAAGCAGAAGTTGAATTACAAGACAGGCAAGTCCGCGCCCCTTTTGCCGGTATTGTTGGTCTGACCGATGTAGAAGTGGGCGATCGAATAACCACACAACCCCCCATCACCACCATCGACAATCGCTCTGCGCTATACATAAATTTTAATGCACCGGAAATTGCCCTGCCTATGCTCAGCGCCAAACCCACATTGAAGGTTGTACCGTGGTTGAATACCGAACAAGTTGTCAGTGCCAAAATTGAACAAATTGACTCACGGATAGATTTAAATAATCGCTCATTTCGCGTACGCGCGTTGGTAGACAATAGTCAGGATTTATTTCGTCCTGGCATGAGTTTTCGGGTCGAATTGCTCCTCGAAGGCCCTCGGTATGCGTCAATACCTGAAGTTGCCTTGATGTGGGATGCTACGGGGGCCTATGTGTGGGTAGTAGAAAATGAACAAGCAAAACGTATTGAAGTGGCCATCAAACAACGTTTGGCTGGGCGTATCTTAGTGGATGGGGCGCTGCAAGAAGGACAATTGCTCATCACCGAAGGCATTCAGCGTTTACGCAATGGCCAAACACTTAGCTATGCCAAAGCCTAGTGGGAGCCCAGATGAATTTTAATCCAAATACGCAGGCCAATGATTTACCCTCCTTATCGATTCGCCGACCTGTTTTAATTGTCGTCTTAAATTTACTGGTCATTATTGCTGGTTTGGCGGCCATCAATGCCATTGAAGTACGAGAATTACCCGACGTTGATCGCCCAGTTATTACCGTTAGAGCGGTCTTGCCTGGCGCGTCACCTGAAACCATAGACACCGAGATCACCAGTAAACTTGAAGGCGCTGTAGCGCGGGTCAGTGGCGTAAAGTCTATCCGTGCGCAGAGTGAGGAAAACAGCGCGCGTATTGTGGTTGAGTTTCGCCCCGGCATCGACTTAGACAACGCGGCCAATGAAACCCGAGAATCTGTGAGTCGTGTGCAAAGAGAGCTACCCGATGACGTTGAGCAAGTGGCGATTATCAAGGCTGATAACAATGCTGAGTCGGTGGTAAGTTTAGCGATTTCCAGTAGTCAACTCGATTTAGAGTCCATGACTGAGCGCATCGATAAAGACTTGGCGCCACTATTTTTAAGCATTCCTGGGGTGGCTGACGTGCGTTTGGTGGGGGATAGAGAGCGTGTTTTACGTGTGATGCTCGACCCGCTACGCTTGACCAGTTATGGCTTAACCGTTTCGCAAGTGGCTGCCGTTTTACGCCAAGCCCCCTTTGATGTACCAGCGGGTAGTTTTCGCTCCACCGATCATCAGTTGATTGTGCGTGCCGATGCGACGTCGGTCAGCGCCCAGCAAGTCAAAGACATCATCATTGCGGCAGATACACGCATTGGTGACGTGGCCGATGTGTATTTTGGACCAGCGGATGGACAAAATATGGTGCGTTTAAACGGCGTGCCGGTAATTGGCACACGAGAGGTATTTTTTGCGGTTATTGCCACCACCGCGGTGTTTGTGCCTATTGCTTTTTTACCCTCTACAGCAGGGCGCTTATTTCGTGAATTTGGTGGCGTACTGGCTGGAGCGGTGATCATATCGTCTTTTGTCGCTCTATCTCTCGTCCCTGCCCTGACAGCAAAACTGGCCACCAAAAATACACCAACCAGTAACGTGCTCACCCGTTTGGGAGATAAGTTACTGAGTATCTACAGGGTTGCCTTGCATTGGAGTTTGCAGCATGCGTGGCTGGTCTTTTTACTCAGCACCCTCGCGGCCATTGGCGCAGGTACCTTGTATTGGCAACTCGAAAATCAACTATTGCCCTCAGAAGACCGGGGGGTGATCAGGGTATTTGCCCGCGGCTCTGATGGCGTAGGCCTTAATTTTATGGATCGCCAAGCCATACAAATGAAAGATATTTTGCAGCCTTTGGTTGAGCAAGGTGAAATTGATTCCATTTATACCGTGGTGGGGCAAGGGGATCCCAATATTGTGTCAATCACGGCTCGTCTTAATGACTGGAGTGAGCGTAGCCTCCCACAACAAGACATCATTAGCCAAATTCGTGGGCCCTTAGGGGCGATACCCGGCGCGCCCGGTCGCGCGTTTGGCACCAATAGTTTGAGTTTACGTGGCCAAGGTGGTGGCTTAGAGATTGCCCTAACCGGGCAAAACTATGCTGATATTTTCTCGGCTGCCTTACAGTTTTCTCAGGCCCTCGAGCGCGAATACCCAGAATTTGGTAAACCCGATATCTCTTATCAACCTACCCAACCGCAGCTACGTGTAGAGATTGACCGCCAGCGTGCTGACGAGTTAGACGTTCCCCCTCAATGATATCTCCACAACCTTACGTGCTGCCATTAATGGCGACGATGTTGCCGACTTAAATGTAGGCGACCAAAGTGTGCCGATTATTTTGCAAGCCACTCGCGCTAGCATCAGTGACCCTTCAGATTTGGCCAACCTCTTTGTGGGATCAACGGGTGGCGCTTTGGTTCCCCTGTCAAGCCTTGCAACAATTCGTGAAGAAGGGGTAGCCGCAGAATTAGAACGTCACGCTCAGCGCCGCGCTATTCAAATTGATTTAGCCCTCGCTGAAAACATGGCCATTGATGAGGCGGTTGGCGTGATTGCGCGTGTGGCCGAACAAGCACTACCGGAGAATATTGGCCTCGTGTTTTTAGGTGAAGCCTTAGCCTATGAAGAAACTGCTAAAGAAGTCACCCTCACGTATGTCTTGGCTTTTGTCATCGTGCTGTTGGTGTTGGCCGCCCAATTCGAGAGTGTAAACAGTGCAGTAGTTGTGATGTTAACGGTACCGTTTGGCATTGCTGCAGCCTTGTTCGCACTGTTTCTCACCGACACCAGTATCAATATTTATTCACAAATTGGTCTAGTGATGTTAATCGGTCTCCTCGCTAAAAATGCCATCTTGTTGGTGGAATTCGCCGATCAATTGCGGGACCGAGGTTTACAAGTAAGGGAAGCCGTTGAACAAGCGGCTATCATTCGACTACGCCCCATTGCCATGACCTTGATCTCAACGATCTTGGGTGGTTTACCGCTTATCTTATCCAGTGGGGCGGGGGCCGAAGCACGTAATGCCATTGGCTGGGTGGTGTTTGGTGGACTCGGCTTTGCGGTCTTGTTTACGCTGTTTTTGACCCCTGTTCTGTATTTAGCGTTAGCGCGATTTGTTAAACCACGCGCCGATGAAAGTAAGCAGCTAGAAAAAGAATTGCAAGGCATAAACACCTTAGAGCACTAATGCCCCACACTAACACAGCAATAGGTGCGGCGTGTAGCAGTGTCAAAATGTGTGTTTGCCCGGGGCCGGACAGCCGTCGATGATCAATACAGATTCAAGCCTAGGGAGTGACAGCGTTTTTTGTCATGTTTCGTTAAAACGGCAAAAAGTTAAATGAATAATCTAACAGGGTTTGGCTGACGGCTTGTTTACCGAAATTAATCAACTTAATCCGGTTTATCAGGTCTTGCTCTAGTTCAGCAGAATTGAGTTCGCTGCTGATCACTTTAATCGCTGAGACCGTGCCGTCGGCTTCAATTTGTAAGTTGACGGTGAGCTTGCCTTGTAAACTGGCATCGTTGCGAAGGGCACGGCGATAAATGGCGTAAATGCCGCCCTTGTTAGTATCGAGAACACGACGAATAGATTCGGTGCTGCGATTGCCCACCACACTCTCTTCTTCATTCACTTGTTGTGCCGCCAGTGAGGCAATGCCCTCAATGGGTGCCACGTATTCGGTATTTTTACGCTCGGCCAATTCGCCTTTTGAGCCAGTGTTGGTGCTCAACCGACTGGTATCAACCCCGCCGCTCGCGTTGGACACGGTTTTGCCAATAAATTTACGTTGGGTTTCGTCACTGCTACCGGCGCCTTTAATGCTGTCTGTGGCAGCAAGATTATTCACCGATAGGTTGTCACGCATGCTGGCCAACTCATCTTGCAGCGCCAATAAACCACTTTGTTGCGCTTTTTGTTTAGCAAGTTCAGTCAGTTCTGCTTGGCTGGGGACTTTGACTTTAACTGGCTCAGGCGTTTTTTTAGTCACCTCAGGTGTGTTTACTGGCGGGGGTGGTTTACGTTCTGGCTCTGGCTTTTTCACCTCTGGCTCGGGTATTACGACTGGTTTGGGTGGTTCAAGGGGTTTAGGTGGTTCCACTTTCACAGGTTTAACAATTCGTGTTAGTTGCGGCGGCACTTTTTCTTTTTCGGCACGCGGACGTTCAGGTAGTTCTTGCCATTTAACCAACGCAGCTAACAACAGGGTTAAGACCAAGACCACCAAGGTAATTTGACCAAAACGACGATTTTCTATCGCGCTCGACGACCACGGCAATTGTGATACAAAGACAGGAACCGGCTGAGTTTGACGCAAAGAACTCAGCATGGCTGCTTCAATGGTACTACTCATGGCTGATTATCCGCCGTTGTTGTGCTATCGACGTCGAGGCTCTCCACAGCAAGGGAAATATCAGTAAACCCTGCTTGTGCACAGGTTTGCATAATGCGTTTTAGCAAGGCATAGGGAATGCTTTTGTCTCCCATGATGGTAATGGCGCGGCCAATCTCAGCGTCTTTGTCAGCGTTGTTATTGAGATCTTGGGTCGTTTGTTTCGATCTACCCAGTTGATAAGCCAATTCCGTGGCAAGTTCAGCGATGATTTCATCGGGTTTGGCGAGCAATTCTGCCACATCGGCTAACTTACGCCCCTGAAGTATTAAATCGTGGTTATTCACCACCAACAGCAGGGTTTCTCGTGCTGCTTGTTTGGCCGTCGATTGAGGTAAAATAACGCTTTTACTGTTTTGCAAAACCTGCACATCGGAAGCATTCAACATCAAGAAAAACACCAAGATGGTAAAAATATCCATCAGTGATACAAGGCTCAGTTTTGAATCTTTAGACATGCGTTTATGATGACGTTCCATGCGCATGGCTCTGGCGGATTTTTTCATCGCATCATCCTAATTATTGCCTGTGGGCGTCAACACGCTGGGCGCATCCACGCTGGGCGCATCCACGCTGGGCGCATCGCCGAGGGATATTTCTGGGAACAATTCAGCGTCTACCACGCTTGCTATCAATACATCTTGATACGAGCGTGTGGTATCCATCAAGGCCACAATCACTTGATAGGGAATGTTTTCTTCGAGCAACAGCGTAGCCGCACGTTTTTCAATATTTTGCTGTAAGAGGGTCTGTTTGATCTGAATAAGAATGGTTTGCAGCGCCTTGTAATCATAGCTCCTTGCGGCCAATGGAATGTCTTTTACCAAATACCCCTGAGGATAATACACGGCAATATTCTCGGCTCTGACCACTAACTCGAGGCGCTGATCTTTGACGTCAACAGGCTGTGAACTGGCCTCACCCAGTTCTGGCAAGCTCAGATCCAAGACCGTAATGCGTGAAAACACCATCATCATCAACAACACGGGTACCAACACGATCATCAGATTCATGAAGGAGGTAATGTCTAACTCAGCATCACTTTTTTTCAGTTTTTTGCGTCCCAGGCTAGCTCTGGCCATTTTCTGCTCCGGCTTTGTTTCGCTTGACTAGGCGTGTGGATCACTGGCACGTGAATGTGTGGTTAGATCCTGACGAGCAATCAACAAATTCAAACATTTCACCCCAGCCATTTCCATGCTGTCGATGATTTCAGTGGTCTTGGTTTGCAAGACGGCATGAAAAGCCAACAAAGGAATAGCGGCAATTAGGCCAAAGGCCGTAGTGTTCATAGCCACCGAAATACTTTGTGATAATAAACTTGCCTTCTCTGAGGGATCGGCGCTGGCCACTGCCGAGAACGCAGCAATTAAACCAATGATGGTCCCCAACAGACCCAACAGGGTGGAAATATTGGCCAAGGTAGCTAAATATGCCGTGCGTTTTTCTAGGCGTGGGGTCGTTTCCATCAAACCTTCTTCCATCGCATATTCAATGTCTTCACGGCGCTGGCTTTGGTTTAAACGGGCGATACCTGCACCAATCATGCGACTAATGGGTGCCTTGTCGGCACTGGCAAAGTTGACCACGCCGGCATAATTACTTTTGTTTAATAAGGGTTCGATTTGCGCAAACGAGTTTTTGTTTTCTCGTTTGGCTAAACTCAGAAAAATATAGCGCTCAATGGCAATAGCGACCCCCAAGGCCAGCACGATGGCAATGGGAAACATAAACGCTCCACCTTCTTGAAAAAATCGCACTATCACATCTAACATTTTGCTCTCCTAGGGTCTTCACCCGTATTGGTATGGATGTACTATACCGTTTAGCTTGGTCAAGTTGGGTATATGTTCACGGCACTACGCTTTGCTGCGTATAACTGTCATCCGGTTTTTTTTCAATTAGCTGTTGTAATTCTCGACTAAATTCAGCACGTTCGAGTGGCGCAAACTTTAGGTTGATCCGCTCAAGAATCGGACTGGGCAAGGGTGGTTTTACACTGGGTGTTTGCCATGGCACGATACTCAAGACTTTGGGTTGCTCCTGATCGCCACGGATGGTGTCTTGCAGTTTTATCACCACCGGGGTTTCCTGAGCCAAAGCCTCAGCCAACACCAAGGTGCCCAGACTACTTATGCTTAATAGCCACGGCAGAAGCTTAATTAGATTCATTGTTTGCCTCCTTGATCGAACCGGACACACGATTAAATTCAGCTTGCTGGGCTTGTAATTGACGTTGTAAATCAATAATCCACCCCGCCACTTGTTTATCTGCAGGTTCACCTGTTTGGCTAACTAAGGCTTGGTATAACAGATAACCTTGCAATGCCGCTTGTTTATTACCGAGATAGAGATCGTTGAGTATCGCTTTATTTAAGTGAGTTTCAGCGAAAGCCGGATAAGCTGTCAAGGCCAGTTCATAGTGTTTGAGTGCTTGGCTAAATTCACCATGCTGACGCCAATACCAAGCCAAACGATTATGGGCAAAATAATTGTTTGGGTTTGCCTCGACGGCATTCAGTAAATAACGCTGTTGTTGGCTGTCTTCACCCGGCCCCACAAGCTGGGCAAGCTGCAACCAAAGTCCCGACAACTGTGGATAGCTTTGGCTAAGTGCCAGCAAGATCGTTTTGGCTTTAGTGTTATCACCCTGTTTTTGCAAGGCGATGGCCTGTTGGTAGCGCGTTGCATCATTGTCACTCAGCGTTTGCATGGCGGGATTTTGTAAATAGCGATTTGGCTGAGCTTGCAAGACCAAGACTTGCTGGGTCAGTGGGTCGACTGGCGCAGAGGTACTTTGGTTGAGCTCAACCTTATTTTTGCCGACCTGTTCAGTTGCCACAGAATCTGCCTCTGTGGGCAATAAACTACAGCTACTGGTGGCCACACTGATCCATACCAGCAGGAGTGCTTTGCTGTTTGGCATCGCCTTAACGCAGTTCAAGGTGAGTCTCCAATAATCGTTCTTGTTTGTTATAGCGGGCGGGTAATAATTGTTGTAAGGCCGCGAAACTCAACTTCACCCAATCGTCATAGACACCGCGCCATGCTCGCTGGACATTAGATTCATGCAGAGTAATGGCTTGTTCCTCAAAGGGAAATGCCTGCTCCTCAAGCAATAAGTCGTATTGTTCTAACTCTAGGGCATTTAAATTTTTCGGTTTACTGGAGGCCAACAAATCCTTGGCCAACTGCGCATACAAATCCGCCATGTAGTAATGGGCGGCCGTACTAAAATCGACCACCTGATAATCCAAAGTGCGTTGTAAGGCAGCCATGCTGTCATTCAAGGCCTGCTTCTTGTTAGCGAGACTGGTTTTTAAAGGCAGGGTTAATTGAATCTGTTTGAATTCGGCCACCTTATCTTGCGCCAACACCAAGCTACTCATGGCGGCTAAAAAACGCGAACGATCGCTGCGCCCAATATTAACATCCGCTGCCGCTTGTTGGTCTGCGGCGATGATTTTCTTCAACCAAAAACGGCGATTCTCACCTTGCTTGCGCTGCAAATAAATTTCACTGAGCACAAAACGTGCTTCGTTCGCCTCTGCTAAAGGCTGGGGATAGGCATGAGCGTAGTGCCGGAATGCTTCCAGCGCCTGTTGGGTTTGGCCAATTTTGTAATAATACTGAGCCGCCACATACAGCGCTTGTTGGCCTTGCGTGCTGCTTGGCTGACTTTGCCACAAGCTAAATAGCTCATCTGCTGCTTGCTGCCAATTTTGATTTTGCTGATAGGCGACGATCAGTTTTTCAGCCAGCTCACCTTGCAAAGGATGCTGAGGAAAACGCTGGCGAAAGTCTTCAAGCAATTCTATGGCCTGCTGCCATTCTTGCATCTCAAGTAGATAGGTAGCGGCATCATATTGGGCGTTAATACGAATTGCACTGTCTGGGGCACTGGCGATGACACGCAAAAAATCATTCACAGCTAAGGGCAAATAATGCTGTTCAACGTTCAATTCTGCTTGTTTATAGATGCTCGCCGCTAGGCTCTCACTGAGGTCGGCATGTCTTGGATCATTGGCCGTAAGTAACAGTAAGGCTTGCTGATAGCTGCTTTCAGCGCCAGCATAATCGGCCAATGCAAATTGACTATGGGCAATCACTAACTGGCTCGCCAAACGTTGTTTGGCATCTATCGCGGGTTGCCAACTTTGTACCTGCTGGGCAAGGTCAATCGCTGGCAAATAACGTTCTAAATCAAACAGTTGCTGCATACTGACATATAACACGTCCAAGGCACGGTCATCCTCAGGAAAATGTTGCACAAAACGTAATTGACTGACAATTTGCAAATCTAGCCACTGCTCTTGGCTGAGGGCCGCGTTGGGTTCGCCGTGTATTTGAATATCTCGGTACACCAAAATGGCCGCGTAGCCTGCCTCTGCCTTGGGTACCGGTGGTGTGGGTGGCGGCAAAGAGGATGAGTGTTTTGGCACAGGGCTCAGGGCTTGATGCTGGTCTTGACCATAGGCATAGTCTTCAAAAGCGGTGATGGCCTGTGCATATTGACCGGCTGAAAATAAAGCCTCAGCCATGTTATACAAGGTTTGCGGGGCGAGTGAGTCATCACTAAAGGTGGCTAAAAATTCACGGTACCACTTGGCAGCTTGCAAATAGGCAAGCCTAGCCTGTTGTTGCAATTCTGTTGATGTCAAGGCAGGCTCATCTGGCTTAAACCTTAACTGCACCGCTTCACTTTGCTGCTTGGTTTGTCCCCCATCAACTTGCGCTGTGGCTTTATTGCTCAGCAGTTGAGCTCGGCTATGTTCGAATTGGGCAAGTTCTTGTAAATATTGATTTAAAAATGGCCCAACTAACTCTTGTTGCACAATCCCCCACTGCCCCCACAAATCACCTTGCATGCCGTAGCGTTCAACAAATTGCTGTTTAGCTGGCAGTACCAGACTGGGGAATTTACCCAAGATGTAGGCGTCGATTTCTTTAACCGCAAAGATCGCGGCTTGAAAATGCTGCTCATGAGTTTGGGCAAAGCGTTGATAAACTTGCGCCCCTTCACGAAACCGCCTTTGGTTGAGATAAAGTTGCGCCAGTTGGTTGTACAACACATATTCATAATGGCGGGGGCCAACCTCGGCAAAATGCGCCATTAAACTATCTGCAGCCTGCTCGTATTGCCCCTCACGGTATGAAAAAATCAAACTCATGACTCGCAAGGTATCGTTCACCAAGCGTTTGTCGCCAACGCCAAGGGCATCGATTTGCGCCTGGCTATCCACCTGCGTAAAAAAGGGCTGGGCAATAATGTCGTTGGGTAGGCTATTGTCTAACAATAACGTGAAAGCACGCAGGGCGTCGGCATAACGTGACAATTTAAAATAGCTCCAGCCCAGCATATACGCTGATGTGGGAAAATAGGCACTTTGTGCACCTTCATCGACTACCGTAGTGTAGGCTTTAATAGCCGCTGGATAATTACCGCGACTAAACGCTTCTTCCCCTAAACGGAAATTGGCTTCTGACAGATAGGGATTTTGCGGGTACTGAGTTAACAAGGCTTCCAGGGTGGCTTTACTTTTTTCTGGCTGACCTTGTTGATCGTAGGCTTTGGCCAGCTGATACAGAATCTCCATATGATTACTGGGCGGCAGCGCTTGATTTAGCAGATTTTGATATTGTGCTATCGCCGAACTTAACACACCTTGTTGTGGCGCTACAATACCGCTTTCTAATTGTTGTTCAGCCAACACTGCACTGAGATCGGCTAGGCGTAACTGCACGGCTTTGCGGATCTCGACATTAGTCACCAAGGGCAACAAATCAGCATAAGCTTGGCGCAAATCTTCTAGTGCTGGTTTGGCCAAAATCTGGTTATCTAAGGCTTGGGGCGGGAAGTACTGATCCCCCAAGGTCTCTGCACTTATGCCAACTTGCCTAGGTGTTGGCTCTGGTGTGTCATACAACGAGCAGCCTGTGGTAAGCAACAGACTGAGCAAAACCAGATGTTTATTCATTCTTAGCATCATCGTTGGTCTTGCCTTTGCACTTCGTTTTGACCTGATCCCAGCATCGGCGGACGACCAATGTCAGCTGAGGGCACAGCAGGTAAGGTAGAATGTTGATTTTGCTGCAAAGCTTGATCTTGTAAACGCACCATGGCTAATTGCGCCTGAATTCGATAATCCTCAATCGCAGCTTGTTGCTCCTGCAAAGCGCTGTGCAAGGCTTTGGTTAGTTCAGCACGCAAGGTGTTTTGGATACTGGTGGTGGTGGTTTGCTGTTGCGCAATTCGCTGTTGCAACCCCTCTATTCGGTTGCGCTGCGCGCTATAATCCGGGCGCTGATTAATCACGCTCAGTAAATCTTGTTGTTGCGCTGATGCCTCATATAAGGCGTCATCCACGTCGTTAAGCAGGCGCTGAGTTTGCCAGTATTTCACTGGATAAGCCTCACTCGCTTGCCAACTTAATACACCTTCGATACGCGCTAAGCGTTGTTGATACGCTTCATCAAGTGGTGCTTGGTTCAGGGCTTGTCGACGGCTTTGAATTCTTTGCAGTGTTAGCTTGGCACCTGTTAGTCGTTGTTGCCACGCCTGAAATTCAGGGGACATTAAGCTGACACTGCTGTTTTGCGACCTGCTGTCTTCAAGTTGTTGCTTCAGTTCATCACGCTTTGCTTGCAGGGCGGGCAATCGATCAAAAATACGGTCTTGCAACATGTTTTTTGCCTCTGCTTGGCGTGCTGCTTGACGTTCATCCAGCATCACGTGGTAACTGACTAAGCGTTGTTGCCATTCCTCAAGTTGTTGTTGAATCCGCACACTTTGTTTTACTGCATCTAACTTTTGACGAAAGTCATTGCTTAATACCACAGCATCTACCACACGACTGAGTATGGTTGTTGCTGGCTGCGCAGCATACTGAGTAAACCCTGTTTTAGCTGAGCCAGGTGGTTGCACCTCACTACGTTGGGCGTCAGTAGGTGGGACGTCCATACGTTGGGCGTCAATGTGATTGGCCAAAGCAACGATAAATGCAGGTTTTTGCACCTGCTGTTTGGCAAGCTGTATTTGCTGCAAGGCCGAATTAAAACGTTTCACACCTTGATCAAGCACCTGCACGGCTTGTTTAGGGGCAAAGGCTTGTTCGTAGGCATAGGCCGACGCTAAATACGCTTCGAGGCTAAAACTTGAATCATAGGGCAACTGCATCAATGCCTGCCAAATGCCCAACGCGGTTTGTAATTCATCATTTTTTGCCGCCGCCCAGCCATAACCGAGTAAGGCAGCATCACCGTCGAGTCCGGCGCGACGCACCTTGGCAAATACTCGGTAGGCTTCTGGTGCTTGATTTTGTTGCAGAAGCACATAACCTAGACTGAGATTTGCTCTATCCCGCAACCCTCGACGTTCTTCGTCTTGTGACAACGTTGTGTCGCCATCACGTTGCTCATCGGCCTGCCACAAAGGGCTGAGCCAACCATCGACCAATGCGCCAAAACTCGATTGCTGAGGCTCGGCCAGTTGACGCAACTGCGTAATGGCTTCCTGACTTTTACCCTGTTGCAACAAAACCAAGGCCTGATTGTATTGCAGATACGGCAAATAAATGGAGTCTGCAGATAACTTGCTAAGCCAAGCCCCCGGTTCTTCAGTGCCAAAATATGCGGCCAATTGGGCTTGGGAATACAGCAGCGTGTCACGACTTGTTTGATCAAGATAAACGAGACTGTCATCTGCTGTTATAGCTAAAAATGCCTGTTGGGCTTGCTCAAAACGCCCTTGCTGATAATAAGTCTGGCCCAGTAAAAACCAAGCAAATGTGCGTTTTTCGGAGTCGGAATATTGCTGCAGACTTTGCTGAAAAATAGCCGCGGCCTGATCCTCTAAACCATAGGCCAAACTGATGGCGCCCTTGAGTAACAGTGGTTCGAGTGCTTCGTTGCGCAGATAAGTGGGCACTAAGGTGAGGGCTTGGGGTGTAGTCTGCTCTAACAAGGCAAGGTACAACAAGGCTTGGGCAAAATCGCCTTGAAAATACGCGTAGAGTGCCTGCTGATAATATTTTTCGACTACCACTTGTTTAGGGTCTGTGTTTACTGATGATACAGACGCTTGTTGGGCGTGGCACAGACCAAGGCTCAGCAACGCCATAACCACACCGCGCAGTATGTTTGGCCATAGTTTGTGCAAATAGCGCTGAGCGAGACACCTCATTTTATAACTCGACAACCGTAAACTCTGGTTGTTGGGTGGCAGTAGTGTCAGTGATCCTGAGCTCTAACATCTTTGCATCGCTGCCCTTTTCAAAGCTCAAGGTGGTGGCACGTTTGTATTCTCGATCGTGAGGGCCCACACCGATAAAAAACGCGGTAAGTTCATGTTTACCTTGAGGTAAATTGGCGAGATGGAGTTTTTGTACTCCCCCTTTTGCTAAGGCCAGCTGTTGCTTTTCGGTATACAAATAATGGCTCACCGTCTGCTCATCAATTTTCAACTCAACGGCGTCGAGTTTAAAATAATCCCCCACGTCCACAGCCAAAAACACCACGACTTGTGTGCTTGAAGGAAACAACAAGTCTTCTTCCAAAATAAATAAATCGCGATTGAGGGCAATCACCTCTTTTTTCAATTGCTGCAGTTGGCTGGCCAGTTGATTATCATCGGCCTCATCTGCTTTTGGGGCATCAAGTTGCTGGGCCTGGGCACCACTCAACAAAAGCTGACTGAGTAATACGGTCAGTAACACCCATGTCGCTGTCATGTTGCGCGTTTTAGTCTGCTTGCTCATCGTGTTCTTGGTCATCGTTTTTATGTTCATGTTGTGCAGGCCACCCTTATTAGGCTGTGAAGTATGCATAGCAGTGCAGTCTTAATAAAAAACCGACAGATATAAACGGGTAATATTGGCTGAGAATGCATAAAACGGTTCATCCCCCACGGGGGCATCTGCCAAGACATTACGAAAGTCTTGGTAATCAAAAGCCACATGGTCGAAATCAAGATTGATGCTACTTTTCTTCAACCAAGCGCTGGCAGAAAAGCGCAGCTCATAAGATACACTGAAGCCCAATGACAAATTACTGAAGGTGCTCATCTCTTTATCTCGAGCCCGGAAGTTAAATTCTTCACTGCGCTGATAGAGGTCTTGATAGAAGTCAGCTTTACTTTGGCTGTAATGGCGAGCCCGCAGTTCTACAATCCAATCATCACCAAAGGTATGAATGTAGCCGACTTTATAGGTATCAGCCTCTATTCCCCAAGTATCGCTAAACAGCCGGGCTTCTGCATAAATTGATGCTCGATACGGCAAATAATAGTTGGCAGTTAAGGCCGCAGCATTGCTGGTCCGTGTGTTAGGATAGGCCTCGGTTTCATAACGAAAACCGCGTTCACTCTCAGGTTCTAAAAATCGCACCGCCCGATAGGGATTGTTCAGATAACCCTGATCAGCAATGTTTTCCAAGCTTAAACCCACAATAAAGTTTTTGCTGATCACTTGAGTTAAACCCAAACGATAATTATGCCGTTCAGCTTGTTCAGAAAAACTCTCGTCGCCACGTTTGCCCACCTCATCACTGCCTTTGGAGTAACCAAGACTAAGGGTGGTGAGATCACCAAAAAAATCTTGGCTCACGCCAAGGGAATAGGTGGTGGCATTAAAGTCATTTTCGTCGCTACTGGTATAGCTCACATTCATTAACGTTTTATTGCGCACGTAGTCTAGGCCAACAGTATGCTCGGTGCGTTTTTCAGCATAAGGACTGGCGGTAGCCAAGACATCAATGGACGCCCCTGAAATGGTATCCACATAATAATTGGCACTCACCGACACACTGTTTCCGATCTGTTTACGCAACAAGATGGATGGCCCATCAATGGATACACCACCGCCGCTGTAGGAATGGTACATGGCGTCAGCCCGCTCTTGGGGCAGCACTGCGGCATGGCTTTGCATCAGCCACGTCAAGGCCATTCCACAGCCCAGCAAACTAAATCTAGTTACAGCCACAGCCGCCTCCTGCGCCACCCTCTGCACCACGAGCGCCTTCTCGTGCTTGGTAGGCGTGGTGAGTATAAGAGGTCGCCACCGGGTTGCGGTTGGTGGCCATGATGGGATCGGCTAAGTTGTCGCGCTCATAGGGTTGCACCCAAGGTTCAATAGATGCACAGGCAATATTTAACAGGGCCAATGCGGCGAACAACAACATTCTGCCAACAGATTTACAGGGAAACGTTCGCAGCTGCATGGTTTATTCTCGCAACAAGGTTTTGATGATGTGTTGATACTTATCCGTGTCACCATTTTTGTAACCCAGATGCGCAAAACGCACTTTGCCATCTCGATCGACAATGACGGTGGTTGGCATTGCTTTTACTTGATACAACTCACTGACTTTAGAATCGGGGTCAAACAACACCGGAAAACTCACCGGAATATCATTCAGTAAAACATCGGCCTTGCTTGAGTCTTTGTCGACATTGATGGCGAAAATAGTAAAACCTAAGTCTGCATACTGTTGCTGAATTTCTTCCAATAAAGGCAATTCTTGGCGACACGGACCGCACCATGACGCCCAGAAATTGATCAATACCACCGAGCCAATTTGCTCTTGCAAACGCAGGTTTCCGTGGGCTTTGCTGGCTAAGGTAAAATCGGCGGCCATGACGGCGCTACTTTTATCCGCAGCATGAACACCAGTGATGCACAGCAAGCTTAAGCTCAGCATCAAGGTGATGAGCGACCTAGCCTGTTTTAAGGTAGAGAAATACTGCATAACATGTCCTCGCAGAATGCTGTTCATTAACATGCAATTAGAAAAAAACCGACAGGCCAAGGCCATATTCGATATTGTGGGTTGTTTTGCTTTGACCAATGATTTCACTGTTAAACAATTGGTCTCTTAATTCCAAGCGCACACTTAAATAGTCAGTAAGTAGCAGACGGTAGCCCGCACCAAGGGACACCGTAAAATGCTCATCGCCAGCAAAATTTGTGCTGCCGGCACCCAAGGTAAAATAGGTTGATGAATTAAGGACTAATCTATCGCTTAAAAACGTCTCGCCATTGAGGTTGTAACCTACACTCAGGTTGTAGTAGCGGTATTTCCGGTCGTCGTCACTGAGTAAGGGCACGCCGCCACTTAACACCTCAAAACTGGTTTCACCGGCTGTTGCCTGGGCATAGGCTGCCTCAACAAAAAAATTGGCATGAATATGGTAGGCCAGACGGGCACTGAGCAGCGCGCTACTCGAAAAATCTTCGATGCTGATCACCCCTGCAAACAAGGCTATCTCAAAATTTTCGCTGTCGATATTGGCTTCACTGATTTCACGACGTTCTGGCTGTGGCGTGATCACGGTATCCGAATTATCCGTCTGTTGGGCAAACACCGCTGCATTAAACAACGCTGCACAGCTTAAAAGAAGATGGCGAAACCTAGTGTCCATTGTGGCACTTCCTCATTTTTGTCGCGGTCGGTTTTGACCAACAAATTGTTATATTCAAGTTTGAGTAAAAAATTTTGGCTCAGGTAGTAGCGCATTCCCAGGCCAATAGACAATACATTGGCACTGCGCGCCTCGTCACCGCTGTCAACCAAACTGCCTCGGGGCAAGGTGCGAATTTTACCTGCCGCAAGCATGACATAAGGAGCGACGCGCCACTCTGGAAAAGCCGTGTGGCTCAATTGCAGCATAGCCACTTGGTTCTCAGAAAAACTGCCCACCGCCTGTGTCAGGCGTATGCCTAGATTTATGTTTTCAGTGGCCACCCAATCGGCTACCACGGTTAAACTAGGTACACCATCAAATGAACCCGCCATGGCACTCAACTCAACATCACGTTGGGTAAAATCATCGAAAGAACCATCAGCCAAACGAACTGGGGCGCCTGTGCTGCTCAGCGTAGTATGCAAGTCTGATTGACTGATCCAACCTGCCTGCCCTTTCATGGTTTGTACCTTAAACCAGTTGGTGCGACGTTTGATCACGCTCAACCATTCACCTTTTGCGGCCACATAAACCACCGGATAACTACTGGCCGGACCGGAGCGCATATCTATGTAGTTAGTCTGAATTTGCACTTGGGCGAGCTCATCTGCACGACAAGCTAAACTCCAGAGCGTCAGCAACAACAGCCAGCCCACCAGCACAACATGGTGGCTTGAGGGTGGTGCAAGCAAGGTCCTTATAATCATCAATTTACCGGCGCAACAAAGGGGTTGTTGTAATATTGTCCCCCTAAATCCAACCATTCAACCATTAACTTCAATTCAGCGGGTGATAACCAATGTGCGTGGCTGCCGTTGTCTTGAAAAAGTGCAAAAAAGTCTTGGCTGCTGCGTGCCCCGTTAACCGATAAAATTGGATTAATAGACACCGTGGTGGTGACGGGAATGGCATTGCCTTCGCTGTCTAGGATTAGCTCACCTTCATCGTCAGTGGCAAAAACGGCATCGCCATTACTATCCAATACGGGCACCAGTCGATCCACCAGCAAACCTTCAACTAAGGTTTGTTCATTGTCATTAAACAACAACTCTCGGTAGCTTATCAGGTGATCGGGATTATCACTTGAATCAAGCCCACGTAAATCCAATTGCCCAGCCGGTACTTGTGCCAGTCCTGCGGCATCTTCGCTGTTATGACAACTGGTGCAGCGATGTTGGGCTTGTTCACTGATGCCGTCTTCGGCCAGCACTGGACGATCGAGATCAAACAAGGCTTGAATGTGCACAGGGTAGTTAATTTCGATACGGCACAAGGGTGTCCACGTTGTTGCGCAGGCGGGACTAATCGGTATCGCAGATTGCATGTCCGCGTAAGCTAAGCGATAACTTGCCGAGGGAGTTTGCAGCGCCGGATCCGTCCAAATGTCAGTGAATTCAATGTTGGGGCTGGGGTAAGCCACACCATTAATTCGCCCCGCAGTTTGTGCCATGGTTTCTCCCATGTCAGCAAACAACGCAGGGTTGGCATGCAAAAATGCCTGCCCTGTTGCCGGCGCACCCGGATTAATACTGGCCGCCTCAGCCGCCATTCGCCCATGGGGCGCTTCACTAATTTGGCTATGGCAGCCATTGCAGGTGCGTTGTTCACCCGCAGCAAACTGCAACCAGTTTTGATGGCGTTCGCTGATCCGCTGACCAAAGGCATCTAAGACGCTAAAAGCTAATGGCACGTTGACTGGCACGGTAAAGAGCGCCGAGCCATCCGGTTCAACCACGGCATAACCAACAATTTCACGCATCAGTTGATTGCTACTGCGGCCAAAGGCTGAATTTTTAAAGTCGCGGGTAGCATCATCAGGTTGTGACACCGCTTTAACAATTCGCAAAAATCGCGCAGGACGCGCTTGCGCAGGGGTTTGACTGGGGTCAGCTAAGACCGCAATACCTTGCTCTGAACTATCGATACCCGCGAAATCGTAAACACTGCGAATATGCACTTGCGCTAACGAAGCAAAGGCTAGCTCGGGGTCAAATGCTGGACTTTGCTGCGCATCGGCAGGAAACGCCCGTCCCTTTAGGGCAAGGACTTCGGTGTAAATAACGTCTGACTGAGGCACGGCAATAGGCAATTGGGTATTGTCACGCGGGTCATAGATCCACAACCCATAGGCAAGAGGCGCGGCTTGAATATCTGGATTCGCCAGTAAGCTGTCATTACAGGGGAGGATGAGGGATGTTTCCCCTTCAGCCGGCTCAGGATCCCACACTCGACATTGATTCCAACTGTACAACACCCGACCACTGCCATCCCACAGTGGATACACTGCGGCTATTTTACCGCTGGGAGAAACAGGACTATCAATCACGATGTCAGCAAATAACGCACTTTGTTCGGCACTTGCACTGGTGCCAGCCATGTTAGCAAAGGGGGTTTGACGATCGACATAGTGCTGAATATCAACGGTAACGTAGTCGCCACCCCAATCATCATTTTGCATGGGACGTAAGGCGCTGATCACCCGTCCATCCGGCAATTCACGCATTTGGGTATAGTGTAAAAATTGCGTTGAACGCTCAGAACGATGGCTGTGACGCCCGTAAACTATTTCTAACTCACTGCCATCGGCGTTCATTTGATATAAGTTGATGCTGCTGTTGTTGCCGGCGTTATCCCAGCGACTGAATAAAATTTTGCCCGTGCTTAGCACGGTTGGATCAAGATCATGACTTTGATTAAACGAAATTTGTTGGATATTGCTGCCATCAGCATTCATCACATGCAACACCGACGCGGTGCGGCGACGACTCTCATCTACACTTTGGTATTGTGGTTTGTTTTCATCCAGCAAGATAGCTTGATTGGCTTGCTGACGAGTTGAACTAAATACAATGCGACCATCGGGCAGAAACACAGGGGCCGTGTCTTGCCCTGCTTCCGCTATCGCATCGGCCGCCATCACCCGACTGAGGCTGTCGCTTTCTAGTTCATAACGCCAAATATTCCAAGTGGGTTGCGCATCATCATCGGCGTCTTCAATCTGTGCCGCACGCATAGCAAAAATTAGGCTGGCACCATCATAAGATACGTCCAAGTCTTTGACATCGTAACCCGGTAAAGGGTTTGCTTCGCTGGCAGCGGTAACTTGCTCTTCACTGAAAAACGCGCGATCGGTGATGTTTTTTGCGACGGCACTCACCGAGGCTCGGGTTTTGATAAACAGAGCGGCACCGGGCACAAAATCGTTTGGTTGGCGCAAGTCTTGACTGATTAACTCGCCATTTTCGTTTAGGGGTAACTGTCGTTTGATAAAGGCAACAGGCACATCAACCACAACTGGGTCCGGCTCTTGATTATTAGGAATAACTTGTTCGCCACCACAAGCCCACAAAGCGATGCCACAGACTATCACGGCGAAGCGCTGCATTCTTGTTGTCTGCTGTTGCGTCATCACACTATCTACCTTGTTTCATTTATGTCTTGCTGCATGCTTGCCCTATCACTTGCCTGCTTGGCTTTTTCTGCACGTTGGTAAAGCCTGCTTTTCAGCTCAGTACCGGCGAACTAAGCACTTTTATGTCATCGCCTTTAGCTAGCTTAGCCTAGCAACGAATATGACGGTTTTAAACTGTCGGGCTGCAGCGACAATCTCGTCATTCTGCCTAATAGCGCAGCGATGCTGACAGTTCGGTGTGCCTCACTCAAGTCAACAACTTATTCTAGGTAATAGTTTTTAATACCCAAACACGCGAGGGGCGGTTAAAAAATAGGCGTGACTGAGCAAGCCGATACCTACTGTTGCGAATTCACGACACCGCCGGTAGCCCCTATTCTGCCAGCAAATTTTTAGCACCTTGGGCTAAAAGCAATACTAAAACCCTCGCGACTGTCGGTAATTCGCCACATCTTTGCCCTCAAGCAACACACCTTGATTGACAAACAATGGGTGTCGACCCGGCAAAACGCGGGCCATAAGGCAGGATAATGCTTCTTGGCCTAAAATGTGCTGAAGCCGTGCTCCTTTGCAATAACCCAGCTTGCGATGTGCAAATCGCCGGGCAAAGGTATAAATGCCAAGACCCAAGAACGGTTCAACATATTTACCTTTGGCTTACTCAGGCATTTAATCAGTGCACTTAATGAGGAGACCCAATTTGAAATCTGCCCCCCAACAAATTGGCTTTCAACGCTGCAACCGGCGAGTCAGAGCTAACAAACACTCACGCCTTATTGCCCTGATGCTCGGCTTAGTGTTTGTCACTCAGGTTCAGGCTGATGTGCGTCAACAAGCAAAACGTATGCACGATCGCCTTGCCGGTATTCCACCGAGTGCAGCGGTACTCGATGACATGAGTGCAGCCCTGAGTCGCGGTGAGGTGAGAGCGGCTGCCTACATCGCCATGGATGATCCGGCCTTTTACAACGTGACCTTAAAAAACTGGATCACCCCCTGGACAAATGAAGAAGGGGATGTATTTGCGCCACTCAATGACTACACTGCAACGGTCATCGGGATCGTGCGAGATGATGTGGATTTTCGAGAAATCCTGTTTGCTGATCTTATTTATACTGCCACCGCCGACAATGGCATTCCCATCAGTGGCATCCCCAATTACAGCAACAGCAATAATGATCACTACCTAGCCCTTGATGCACAAAGCGTCGATCTGAAACGCGTTTTACACGCAACAAAGCAATCAAGTTTAATCGGTTTACCCAGTGAAGCGACCGCAGGGGTGATGACGACACGTGCCGCAGCCAAAGCCTATTTTAAAGATGGGACAAATCGTGCCATGTTGCGTTTTACCTTGATCAATCACTTGTGTACGGACTTAGAAGGGCTAAAAGATACCAGTCGGGCGCCGGACCGCATTCGCCAAGATGTGAGTCGCAGTCCAGGTGGCGACAGTCGAATTTTTAATAACTCCTGTGTAGGTTGTCATGCTGGCATGGATCCGCTGGCACAAGCCTTTGCTTATTACAATTACCAATACGACGTTAATGCTGATCCCGAAGGTGAGCGCGGTAGCATCCAATATCATGCGGCTGGTCAAGTGGATGCGCAAACCGGTAGCCGGGTGCAAGGTAAATACCGCATCAACAGCAATAACTTTCCTTATGGCTTTGTCACTGACAATGATGATTGGGCAAATTACTGGCGTGAAGGTTTGAACAAAAACTTAGGCTGGGACACCAATCTCCCTGCCCAAGGAAGTGGAGCAAAATCCATGGGACAAGAACTCGCCAGCAGCCAGCAGTTTGCAGAATGTCAGGTGAAAAAAGTATTTGAGAATGTATGTTTACGTAGCCCACAAGATGCCACAGACCGCGCTGAATTGGCCGCCATTACTCAAGAATTCCAACAAAGTGGTTATCAGTTAAAACAGGTATTTGCTGATACTGCCGCTTACTGCAAAGGAGAATAGCCATGCACTTGTCGACCTTTGCGCTTCACTTCTTGAACAAACACAGACTGCGCACAGCCCTTGTTGGCAGCTGTGTTTTATGGCTCACAGCCTGCGGCGGTGGCAGCAGCGAGGTGCTACAAAACCCTGCTCCTCCCCCAGTGGATACTAACCCGGTGACATATTCTGGCCCGGTAAGTGCAACAGCCGATGTGCAACAGTTTAAATTAGCTCTGTGGGATAACATCAGTGGCAAAGACCGCTGTGGCGCCTGTCATATTCAAGGGCAACAATCCCCTGCTTTTGCTCGCAATGACGACATCAACTTGGCCTACAGTGAAGCCAATGCCTTGGTAAACCTTGCTTCACCCCAAGATTCTACCTTGGTCAGTAAAGTCGCGGGAGGTCACAATTGTTGGTTAGCCAGCGCGGCAGCCTGCGCCGATATCATGACAACCTGGATCAGTAACTGGGCGAATGTTGAAAATACCGCCAACAAAATCCAATTAGAAGCTCCGCCGATTAAACAACCCGCGGCCAACAAAAATTTTCCTGCGAGCAGTGCTTTGTTTGCCAGCACAGTATATCCACCACTCGCCACCTATTGCGCAACCTGCCACACCAACTCAGCCACGATTCCAATATCGCCGTATTTTGCGTCCAGTGATATCGATGAGGCCTATGCCGCAGCTAAAGCCCGCATAGACTTAGATAACCCAGTAAACTCAAGATTTGTCGGACGTTTGCGTGATGAATTTCATAATTGCTGGAGCGATTGCGCCAGCGAGGCTGAAGAACTGCGGGCCGCCATTCAAACCATGGCCGATGGCATTGAGTTAACCCAACTAGATAACAGCTTAGTGGCGAGCAAAGCATTATCGTTGTTTGACGGCACCCTCGCCACCGGCGGCGGTCGTTTTGAAAAAGATTTGATTGCCAAGTGGGAATTTAAAACTGGCAGTGGTAGCACTGCTTTTGATACCAGCGGCGTCGAACCTGCCATCAACTTAAGTTTGCATGGCCAGTATTCGTGGATCAACGGGTGGGGAATTCAACTGGTCAACGGCAAAGCACAAGGATCCACGGCCAGCAGCAAAAAACTGCATGACCTCATCACCGCAACTGGTGAATTTGCCATCGAAGCCTGGGTAGTACCGGCCAATGTCACCCAAGAGGGACCGGCAAGAATCATCAGCTATTCCGGTGGTGCACAAAACCGCAACTTTACCCTTGGGCAAACGTTGTACACCTACGACATGCGTTTACGCAGCAGCACCACCGATAACGACGGCCAACCTGCCCTGACCACTGCCGATGCCGATGAGGATTTACAAGCCAGTTTGCAGCATGTGGTGGTGAACTACAACCCGATAAACGGTCGGCAAGTGTATGTAAATGGCCAATTTACCGGCGATGTGGACAGCATCGAGACCGGTGATTTGAGCACTTGGAATGATAGTTATGCCTTTGTGCTCGGCAGTGAAGTGTCAGGAGAAGCCTATTGGGCCGGCTCAATTCGTATGGTTGCGATTCACAATCGTGTGCTGACTCCTGAGCAAATCAGCCAGAATTTTGCGGTGGGTATCGGCCAGAAATTTTTCTTGTTGTTTAACGTCAGCGACATTATCGATGTCCCTCAAGCCTATGTAGTGCTGGAGGTGAGTTTGTACGATAGTTATAGCTACCTGTTCAGTGAACCATTTTTTGTCTCCCTTGATGCCAATGCCAGCATTGGTAGCATCCCTATTGAAGGCATGCGGATTGGCATTAATGGCCGTGAAGCCAGTGTTGGCCAAGTGTTTAAAAATCTTCAAGGGCAAATTTCTGCGAGTGCCTATGTAGCAGGAGAAGGACAAACTTTATCCCGCTTGGGCACCATTATTCCTCTTGAAAAAGGCCCAGAACAAGATGAATTTTTTCTGAGTTTTACGCGGCTTGGCGAGCAAAGCAACTTGGTGGTGGAAGCAGATCCTCCTGCTCGTGCCCCCAGTGTCGATCTTGTGCCACAGGCGCAAATAGGCATGCGTAACTTCGCTGAAATCAATGCCAGTATGGCTGCTGCCACCACTGTACCCATAACTAATTCAGCGGTTAAAGCTGCATTTGAACAATTAAAACAACAGTTACCCGCAGTAACCAACCTAGACAGCTTTGTTGCTTCTAACCAAATGGCCGTGACTCAAATGGCGATTAAATATTGTGATCAATTGGTGGAATCCAGCAGTTTACGCAGCGCTTACTTCCCTGATTTTAATTTTAATCAAGCCGCCAGCACGGCCTTCACACCCACCGCTCGCGACGCCATAGTAAACGTTCTGAGCCAGCGCATGCTCTGCCAGAACTTGCTTGATCAACCAGAACAAGCGGCCGTCAATAACGAGTTAAATGACCTGATAACACGCCTGACTGACTGTTCGGGCGGGAAAATTTGCGACGCCAACTATACCCGCACGGTGGTCAAAGCAGTGTGTGCGGCTACCCTCGGCAGCGCCGCCCTGTTGGTGCAATAAGCCATGACGCGGAGACACTTCAACATGAAAAAAATCACTCGGTCTTATGGACTTAACAGCCCTTTATTGCACAGTTGTCATCACAAGCCTATCAGCCGACGCGATTTTATCGCCCAAGGTTTTATGGCCGGACTTGGCACCGTGTGCAGTGGGTCTATATTCACTTTACTCGCGGCGCCAGGACGCGCCAATGCCACCCTTTCCAGTGACTTAGAGGCCTTAAAAAGCAGCTGTGGTATTGCCACACAAGGCGCAGGCAAAATCCCCTTCATTGTGTTTGACTTAGCGGGCGGTGCCAACATTGCAGGTTCGAATGTATTGGTGGGTGGCCGTGGTGGTCAGTTAGACTTTCTCAGCACCGCTGGCTATAGCAAACTGGGTTTGCCCGGCGACATGGTACCGGCTATCGCCAACCCCACCACTGGCTTGAGTGACTTCATCAATACCGAACTAGGATTGGCCTTCCACGCTGATAGTGCCTTTTTACGGGGGATCCAAGATAAGTTTGCTGTGAGCCATCGCGCCAATGCTAATGGCGCCGTAATACCTGCTCGCTCTGAAAATGACACAGGCAATAACCCCCACAACCCCATGTATGGCATCAACCGAGTTGGTGCTGACGGCAGTTTACTCACCCTGATTGGTTCACGAAACTCTGATTCGGGTGGCAACTCTATGGCACCTGCCATGATGATTGATAGCAGCAAACGCCCCACTAAGGTTGACCGTCCTTCGGATGTCACAGGCTTAGTGGATACTGGTGATTTAGTGGGTTTGCTCAGCCAGCAAGACTCTGTGGCGGTAATGGAATCCATTCAACGTATCAGTGCCATGAAGCTTGGCAAAGTAGACAGTAAAATTACCACCGATGACGTGCTCAAAGACTTGGTGAATTGTGGTTATGTAAAAAGCGCTGATATCACTGACCGTTTTGGTGATCCTTCATCTCTTGATCCCGCATTGGACACTAATATCGTTGGCGAAAGTGGGATCTTTACGGCCGAGGAATTTGCCAACGACGGTGAATTTCAAAAAACCGCCTCGGTGATGAAATTAGTGATCAACGGCTTTGCCGGTGCGGGTACCATTACCATGGGAGGCTTCGATTATCACACGGGTGATCGTTCAACGGGTGAACTACGGGACTTACGCGCGGGTCGCTGCATGGGCGCCTGTTTAGAATACGCCGCTCGCCAAGGTGTACCGCTGATGCTTTATGTGTGCAGCGATGGCGCGGTGGCCAGCAACGGCATGGTGGACGATTCCCTCAATGGCCGTGGTAAAGGTGTATGGACCGGTGATAATTCATCTACCGCCGCCAGTTTCTTTTTGGTTTACAACCCGGCGGGTACCCCTCAATTATTAGGGGCGAATCTGGATGCACAGGCCAAACACCAGCAACTCGGTTACATGCGCAGTGACGCCTCCGTAGAAACCAGTGCCACGCCAGCCGCTAACAACGTCAATTTGTTAGTTGAAACCGTGATCCTAAACTACTTAGCACTGCATGGTGAACAAGGTAAATTTGCGACCTTATTTCCACAAAATGGTTTGGGTAACAGCGCCCTGCTTGATAGTCTCACAGCCTTTGAACCGATTGTGAATGGCGTGATTTAAAGCCAAACATAGGGTGATTTAAAAGTTTGCATGGTGTCTGACTGTAACGCAAATTGAGGCCAATCTAGCGTAATCGCCACGACCTAGGGCCTCAGTGTTTGACTATCTTTGGCTTTCTCATGGCGAGTTTTTGCCACAGCAAATTACAGCAATAGGCGAGATACCGAGACCAATGTGCTGGGGCTGAAATAATCAGGATGTGCTGCGTCGCCAAACTACGCTTGCCATGGATATCAGTCACCACTAATTGCACACAATATCGCCCCGGGGGCAGCGTGCTAGTAATGGTGATTTGTGGCTGGCTGCTCACCCATCTTCCTAGCACACTCTGTTTTAAGGCTGTTTGAGCAAGGTCCATTCGTAGCTCGTTATTTTGCCACCAATATCCACTGAACGTTTGGCACTGAGGGTAATATCATCGGCAAAGCCAACGGTAGTTGGCGCATCGAGCACGGCGGTAGGGCGTTTGTCATCCACCACCACAACTCTCGACACTGTCGGCGCTGACACATTGCCCGAATCGTCAGTCACTACCAATTGAAATTCATACACACCAGGCCTTAAGGCACCGGCTTCATTGTGGGTGATTTGCAGTATATCATCGCTAGACGTAATGGCTTGATTGACGCCTAGCTTGTTCGATTGGATGATGGGCATGACCTGACTCCTTTCCTGTTGTTTGAGTCATTGAGCATAGTTAACTTTTTATAAATTGCTCACTCACTTTTAGCGCTCATGTTGTGTGCAGCATTGAACGGCATGAGCAGAGTGGATTACGCACTAATTTGGGTTAAGCGATCTCTGTGTCGCATCGGGGCGTAATCACCACATACCTAATTAAATCCGGAGATATTATGCGTCAGTTAATGTTAAGCGCCTTGTTGAGTGTGTTAATCTCACCCGCCTTCGCCTTATACGATAGCAAACCGTTGCCCGAAGTAGCCGCCTTGCAAGGACAGTGGCAAGGTACACTGATCTACAATGACTACAGCGCACCAGGCAAGTTAGTCACGTTGCAAACCACATTGTTTGCTGCCTTGTCGAAACCGAATGAAATCATTTGGCACTTGGTATTTGATGATGGCCCCAACAAAACCATATATTCCTATGAACGCATGCAATTTGATTTCAATGCTGCTACGGTGGTTTGGACCTCGGGGGCCGATAAACCAAGCAGTGAAACCTATGCCATCATCGACGTAAAAAAGGCTGGAGAGCTAACAACATTCCAGTTTGAAGTGACTAAAGAGGCTGAAACGTCGAGATATTTTTTAGTCAGTTCTGCCACGTCACTGCAATTTACCAAATATGAAATAGATGAAAATGCACAGCAGGTGATGCGCAACCAGTACCAGTTTGAACGCCTTGCCCAAGCACAGTAATCTGGCAACAGCCGAGGCAGACGAACCAAGGGAACGTTGTCAGCCAGTACCAATTAAGTTGAACATCTAAGGAACCTACATGTCTCGTTTGCTAAAAATGTTCTTCGCTGTTTTATGTTTGTTAGTGGTGGTGGTTGCTGTGTTTGTCGCGCTTAATTGGCAACCTGATCGCAGTGTCGAACAACTCAGTGCCCGTTGGGCTAAGCCGCCATCACAGTTTATTGCCATTAACGGCATGCAAGTACACCTAAGAGACGAAGGCCCTGTCGACGATCCACGGCCTATTGTCTTGTTACACGGCACCAGTTCATCGTTGCATACCTGGGATGCCTGGGTAGACGCGTTAAAAGGCGAACATCGAGTCATCCGCTTTGACTTACCGGGTTTTGGCCTCACGGGACCAGAACCCACTGGTCTTTATGCTATTGAACACTATGCGGCTTTTGTCGTGGCTGTACTCGACCAATTGGGTGTTGAGCAGGTCACACTTGGCGGTAACTCCCTCGGTGGTTATATCGCTTGGGCAACGACGGTTTTGTACCCGCAACGGGTTGTGCAATTGATTTTGGTGGATGCCAGTGGTTACCCCTTTGAAGCCGAATCTTTGCCACTGGCCTTTAAAATCGCACAAACCCCGATACTAAATAAACTCATGCGTTTTGTCTTACCTCGCTCGGTGGTAAAACGCAGTGTGGAAAATGTATTTGGCGATCCTGCTTTGGTCACGCCAGCTTTAGTGGACCGCTATTTTGAGATCAGTACACGCGCGGGTAATCGTGGTGCCTTGGTGGCGCGTTTTGAGCAAACTCAGCCTGGTGAGTTCTCCTCTCGAGTGAAGGAAATCACTGTGCCCACCCTAATTTTATGGGGTCAGCTCGATCACCTGATCCCCGTTTCCTTGGCTGAACGATTTCATCAAGACATCGCCAACAGTCGGGTGGCGATTTTTGCAGAACTCGGCCATGTGCCCCAAGAAGAAAATCCTCAGGTGACGGTTAATGCACTCAAAAGGTTTTTAGCCGAGCAAACCGCGCAGTAACAAACGTAGTCTCTGCATCTGTGAGAATAATTTGTTAGAATCAGAGACGAACATGTGAACAGAGGAATGCATCGTTTGCAAAATTCACGCTTGCCAGAAAAATTCTTTAACATTCTGCCCCTACCATTGTTGGTCAGCAAACATCTTGTCAATTCAACAAACCACCCCATCGTTTTTGTCAATGACAAATTTATTCAAGAGCTAGGCTGGACCCTCGCCGATGTACCCGACAAACAAACGTGGTGGAAAAAGGTATATCCTGATAAAGATTACCAAAAAGTGGTAGAGCGTCATTGGGAATTACAGGTCAGTCTGGCCTTGGAAGGGGACGAAAGTTTTGTATTTTTAGATGTAAATATGATGAGTAAAGCTGGCGAGCTAAAACGTTATAAGGTGTATACCGAAATGAATAGCCAATTGATCCCCGGTTACTATGTGGTTGCATTTGAACAGATCAGCGATCCTTTCAGCTAATGAGCCAAACATCCTCCGCTTAATGCTTAGTTGCCACGCTTTGACTTTATTTAACTCAACACCAACCACATGCCAACAGCGATTAACAAAGCACCGGTTAGTTGGTTCATTAAACGCAGGTTATTGCCTCTATTAATCAATTTGCGCAAACCTTTCCCCCCTGTGGCATAAGCCAACATACAAACAAACTCACTGCACATGATAATACCCACCAATACGGCAAGTTGCATAACAAGGTTATTTTCTGTACTGATAAACGGCGGTAACAGCGAAATCATAAATGCCCAGCCTTTAGGGTTGGCCACCGCTGTGACAAAACCTTGCATGAGTAAGGCACGGCGTCGCTGGTTGATGGGAAGTGTGCTGTTGGTCAGTGCATTGGGCGTACTGCGCCACATTTTTACACCAATGTAAGTCAAATAAAGCGCACCCAATGCTTTAAACAGCCAAAAGATGCTCGGGTAATTGAGCATCAGTGCAGCAACGCCCAGCACCGCGCAAATGGCCACCAGCGCAACGCCCAGCATTTCCCCCCACATCATCCACAACGTTCGGCGCACACCAACGGTCATCCCTAAGGTCATGGCCAAGGTCATGCATAAACCGGGGGTCAAAGAAACCAAGAAAAACGTGGGAATAAATACCAACAATACTGCTACATCTGGCATGCTTATCTCTACTTTAAATGGGCTAAAAGGCGCTCAAGGCTTAGTCGTTTGAACTACCCACCGTAATTAAATGATTGAGCGCGGCAATCACAAAGCCCGTCGTGAACTGTGGCGAGAGAGTGTAGAAATACTCCCATGCTTGCCCCTTATATTCAATATACTTACTTGCCCTGTCTGGAAATTTAGCCACATAGGCCTGATTAACACCGTGGCCAATAATAGCGTCAACTACAACGGCATCTTGTAATTTTAAACTCGGGTTCTGAGCAAAGAAACTGGCAACTGCAGTGAGGGTTTCAATCGTCAATTGTCGATATTCGGGTGCTTGGATGTTGTTGAGCATGTGTTCGGTCAACAGCGCAAACGCCGTTTCTCCTGGTGTCATATCACTGAGCACAACGTCGCTATTGATCCGATTGCGTTTGTCCATTTTGTTGCCAATAACCAAGCCAGAGGCATGCTGCAAGATCAACCAAATTTGATTATTAAAGTTGGCGGCACGGCGATCGATAATGCCTTGATGTTGGCGCCACACTAACCAGCCGTCGATTGGCACAACTAACTGCTCTAAACCAAGATCTTGCTGCCAGTTTAGTTTTCCCGAATCCACTTTGGCATGCAATCTCTCCATTTTTTGCGGCAAGTCAGTTAACGATTGATAGTCCTCTAACACCGCTTCCACACGCAATTGGATTTCAGAAGGCGACTTCGCCATTAAGATTTCATAGGCCTCGTCGGCGGCGACTCTCTCGCTGCGAGCAATCTGGCTGGTTAACAACATAATCAGGTGGCTGACGCGGATCGTCAGTAATTCACTGAATAATTCAGGGCGGGCGCGGATCAATAAACCCAGACATAACAACACTTCTTGTGTGAGAATTTGATCGCGCACGTCTTCGCGGCTGTACATGCGAATGATATTGAGTAATTCCTCATCGAGTAGCGGGCGTGAAATCAACGAATCATCGCTGTATGAGCGCCCCACGTGAATGATCTTTTGTGCCACTAAAATGGCGCTCACTGCGAGCCCAAGATCGCTGTCTGATTTACCCAACAAACCTGATACATGACGTAAGAGTGACCACAAACGCACCCGCCCAGCGCGTAGGTATACATCGTCGAGTAGTTCACTGAGTTTATTGACTTCACCTTGCAACATCACATGCGAGTCTAAACCTTGCCGTTTTACCAAGGCGGCGATGAGGGCAACTTGCTCAAAAATATTGCCTGACTGCCATAAACGCTCCGCCAGTTCTGCGGTATCAGTAATCAGGTCAATCTCTAATTGTTCAGCCTGACTCAATTCTTGGTGTTGCAAACCGAGGGCCATGCCTTTCGATTGGCCAATAATCGACGTTAACGGACGCTCCGGCAGCCTAAAACCGTGCATCTGATCAACTCGTTCCTGAGTCGCGGTGGCGATCAATTCGGCCACTTTTCCTTTGCGCACAGGAATATCATCTACCTCCCCAGTGGCAATTTGTTTCATCAGATAGAAAAATGAACTGCGATCTACATCCAATAGTTGATGGGTCAGTAAAACAGTGACAATAGGACGCCCCATTTCTGTCCAATTACGATGTAAATAACGTAATTCACTTTTAAACCGTGTGACCAAAAAGTTGATGTCGTAGCTAAGGAAAAAAGCATGCTGGGTAAACGAGGGGGTAATACATAACACCCGGGATTTTTCTAATAAATACACGCGACTGGTGGTTAAGCTCTTGGGTATACGATGCAAACGACCACTGAGTCCCAAGCGCTCACAACGGCCGATTTGTGCGTGCACATCAGCGATATCCTCTGGCAAACATACCTTGGCGGGGGCAATATCGGCTAAAGTTTCGGTGGCCACGCCGTGGGTGGCTAATTCCTGTTGCAATGCCTCGTCTTCCGCCAGAAAAACCAGCTGCACAACGGGCAGTTTGCGTGGTTTGTTATGGCGTCTCCCCAAGGGATCGAGATCACCGGGTAAGATCAAGCCCTCTTCTAACATCATGCCCAATAAAAACAAACTTTGCGCCCATACCAGGGGCACGTTTTCGTTGGCTACACGCATTTGGGAGCGGGGGGCTTGTCGCTCTGCCTCGATGTGTTCGATAGGAACATAATAAAGTTCAGGTAGAAGTTTGTGGCCGTTTTGTTCCACCAGCACGGCATCGAGGCGCTGGCGATAATGGCTAATATTGGCCTTGTCATCACGGAATATGGCATCCAAGTATAAATAGGCAAAAAACAAAGGCCATTCTGATTCGATGTTTTCGAACTGTTTGAGTTCTTGCTCCTTGTAATGTAGCCGTCCTTCTTCTTCCAAGACAGTTTGGTGACCGTCACGTAAAAATCGTTTCAGTCCATAACGTCCTTCTAACTTACTCACAATTTCACTGCGGACTTTGTCACTTAAACTTTTGTCTTGCACCGCAAAGGCGGGAAAGCCAATAACACTTAGCAAAGCGGCATCGATTTCTTTGGTATTCGACTCCCGTGGCAGCATGGTACTGAGAGTAATATTGGCTTGGGCAATATTATCTGGGATGACATGAATGACGGAGCTTTGTCCGCCTTTTGCCCCATACAAATTAAACCCTGACAGGGCCTCTAGGGCGGCTTTGGCCATGCCCAGAGAACTCGCATTGAGTTCGACGCTGCCACTGTTGGTTTTAGCCCCACGTTCCCAAATCCCATAATCAGGTGTGCGATACGCTCGCTCGATGTAATAAACCAAGTTTTGAATAAACGCCACTTCTTCGTTAGTCCAAATAATGCTCAGACCAGAGCTGATCATCTGGGTCATGATCAACAAATACACCGATGTGGCGTCTATTTGTAAATGCCCCCACTCATGGTCGGCGACAACATTGGCACCGCTGGCGGTATCGTACTTGGCATGCAGCGAGTCCATGGGATGTCGGGTCTTTTTGAATGCTTCGACTTTGTGCGCTTGGGCCATCATGGAGCGTAACAGGGCGCGCATCAACTTCACCGAGCTTTGCTCTAACTCGTAACCACGTCCACCGTCATCATCTAGCTGTCGATAAGCTAACGCCAAACCCCACACAGCTAAAATGCTGTATACGTTGTCACGCACCCAAGCATCTTGATAGTTACCATGCGTGGTGATCGCCGTACTGGCGGGTAATAAGCCCGAGACAGGATGTTGCTTATCTAAGATCACCGCTTTAATTTGCTGGTAATAGCGGTCGAGGTTTGTGTGTAATTCAAGATCTCGCATAATCAATCCGGTTAGCTAAAAATAGGATGCAGACGATGAGTTATACCTGCTGCCTAGGTTAATCACACACGTGTTGCAAAGAAAATGTTACGTTGTCGGCTTTTAGTTGTCAGCTTACAGCAAAGTACAGGCCATAAATATGCAATCCACTTAGCATACAATACCCAGCCTATTTTACATGACACACCTTGCATAAGTTTTAACGTTCAGTCAGCGCTCTAGCCTAGACGTTGCCATCGCGCAAGCCAACGCTAAAAAGGATATTAATCCCATTTTTCTTATTAAGTTGGGAATACTGTCCCTTTTGGGTGGTGTTATGGCGAAGCGTGTTTTACACAATGTGCTATTTCCAAAGCAGCGTAAAATCCTGACTTGTTTTGGTGAGGACCTATTGTTAGCGATGAAACGAAGTGGGTATCAAGTTGCAAAACATAAAATTGCTGGAAGGTTCAAGATGAGTCGTGAAATCGTCGAAGTCTATGCCCACTAGCAGCCAATTGAAGCGCCACTGCTCATAGGACAGCTTGCTTACAGCGACTCAAACAGAGGTGGCGTGTGAATTTTGCCTACGATAAAGTGTTTCTAAGCTCAGCCTATCGCTTGCAAATCGATCCAATGCTAACGCTTCACTCCGGTAAGCTCTATAACGATAAAGCCGATAAAAACTTCCGGGCATTTCTCGATTCATCCCCCGATAGATGGGGGCGTATTTTAATGCAACGGCGTGCGGTTATTGAGGCACGCAAAGGCATTCGAGCAACGAGTCGATTAAACGAGTTGGATTACCTGCTGGGCGTACATGATGCTTACCGAATGGGGGGATCCGATTTAAGCGCGCAGCTTTAAATGCTTTTTTAGACAGCAATGCAGATTGAAAAAGACGATAACATCGGCAGTGATAAGTATTACCGCTGGTTGAAAATGCTAATTTCGCCAGGCTCATCACTAGGTGCTGCAAGGCCCAAGGCTTGTGTCACAGATGAACAAGGCCACTTGTGGATTGCCAAGTTTCCCAACTTAAATGATACCCATGACGTGGGGGCGTGGGAGATGGTCTGTTATGAATTGGCTTTGGCGGCAGGCGTGTGCATGGATGTAGCAATTTTCTAAACAGAAAATAACCTTGCGCGGTTATCAGCAGTCGATAAGATATGCGGCTTATGTATAAGCGTACAGACTTTGATTGGCCAAGCGTTGCTTTTCTGTGCTGCTGCCAATCTAGCGAACACACGATGTGAGTAAAGCAATGAAAAACGCAAAACAATCGCGCTGCGTGATTGGCATTAAAGGCCAAACGCCCGACCCCGATTACCCCGTTGATATCTGGTTCGACTCGCTTAAATCGGTGGCCAATGTGCTGTCCAAAGAAAACCAGCAATTGTTAAAAGTGATTGTCGAACAACAGCCGCAATCGGTGACTGAGCTGGCAGCGCTTACAGGCCGAGCGGTTAGTAATGTGTCGAGAACGCTGAAAACATTACAAAGTGCAGGTATCGTTGATTATGAAATGAAGTTTTTCAAGAAAAAGAGGTTTTACTTAAGACACACCTCTTTTTTTTTTATTACCATTTAATTTCCAGCCAATTATCAGTTGTATAACAATTAATTAGACTTATAAGCGGAGAGAATGTGCTTAATGATACTACTATTTCAATAGAGCTTTTAGCTGATGTTTTATCACAATCAAAAGCCACTATTGAATCTCGTATTCGAAAGGGGGAGTTAGAGGTAGATGCTAGCGGTAAAGTTTTAATTGAAAAACTGAGGAGCCAGCCAGAGTTTAAAGCTTTCGAGCAATCCACTTGGGATATAGAGGAAAAAATAACACCATATAGAAAGTATTCGCTTGTTGAGCTATTTGCTGGTGGTGGTGGTTTAGCCATAGGGATGGAAAGGGCTGGCTTTGAAACCATATTATTGAATGAAATGGATCGACATGCTTGTGCGACACTCCGCCATAATCGACCTAACTGGAATGTAGTAGAAGGTGATATATCAGGTGTTGACTTTACAAAAATAAAAAATGATGTTGATGTTTTGACTGGG
>Ga0210026_1000247_pt1 | contig 65720 bp, 66 predicted proteins | sample CryGeymeta201509_FD_183977 | JGI IMG/M metagenome (GOLD analysis project Ga0210026, IMG submission 183977) | Groundwater microbial communities from Crystal Geyser aquifers in Utah, USA - Crystal Geyser metaG 2015-09 (SPAdes) (version 2) | ecosystem: Environmental > Aquatic > Deep subsurface >...
CAAATAACATCTATGAACTAAGCTCATTATGATGTGAATAAGCTCTTGTTTTCATTAATTATGCTACATAAAACCGTTAACAAAATAATTCACTTTACAAAATGTCAAAGTCCGAAAGTTGAGTAATAACCTGAGATCGGGATAAGAGCTGTTTATAATCTCGGACAATGTTCTTGCTTTTTCCCTCCGGTTTAACGTGTTTAAAATTAAGGTTTTGAATCGGAGGGAAACAAAAAGGGTGGTAAGAAAAGAAATAATTTTTTGACTGACCAACCTCTAACTCAAGTTAATAAAAAGATTTTTCATGCGATAAAGTGCACCTTTTTACTCTAACATAAATCAAAGACATATCACACAACAAATAGTGTATTTTAATGCACTATTTGTTGTGTTCTACTTGTAAATCAATTAAACTCCATAGAAAAGAGCACTATAATGCACTATGTGGAATTAATTGAAATCATTAAAAATCGCAGAGATGACCTCAATATCAATCAGGAAGAATTGGCACAGCTTTCTGGTGTTGGACTAAGAACAATAAAGCAATTTGAAAGTGGGAAAGGAAATCCAACGCTAAGCACAATAAGTCAAATTGCAGAAATACTTGGTTTGGAATTAGGTTTAACAGTAAAAAAAATGAACCATGAGGAAAGCTAAGATCTTATTTAAAGATCAACTTGCAGGAATCTTAGTACAAGATGATGATGGATCGTTTACATTCAGATATGATGAATTATGGTTCAAGAACTCTTCAAAACCTGCTATTAGTTTAAGCTTGCCAAAAACTCAACAGGAATTTAAATCAGCTTACTTATTTCCGTTTTTTTATCATTTATTACCAGAAGGCTCTAATAAACAACTGATATGTAGTCAAAATCGAATAGATGAAACCGATGATTTTGGCATTTTGTTATCAGTTGCCCAATATGATATAATCGGCGCTGTTAATGTCATAAAAATAGAAGGCAATTCGGATGATTGAAATAAAACATTGCACAGGAACCTTAGCTGAAGGATATTCAACTTATAGCAATTCTTGTTTAAGAAACGTATTTAATGGAAAAAAAGTAAATCATTTTCTGCCGTATGATTGTCCCGTTTCGAATTCTGAGACTAATCTTTTATTTAATAACAGCAGAAAATATATTTCTATTTCTGGATATCAAGAAAAGTTCTCGGTTTTGCTAGAAAAGAATATTCTTCTTTTAATTCAAGAAGGAGAACAAGGGCAATATATTTTAAAACCGATTCCAACTTTCGGAAAAAAGCCTCATCAAATGCCAGCCAATGAGCATCTTACTATGCAAATAGCTAGACAAGTTTTTGGCATAGAAACCGCTGATAATGAATTAATTTTTTTCAAAAATGGCGAACCTGCCTATCTAACAAAACGATTTGATGTTGCAAAAGACGGTACAAAACGAGCACAAGAAGATTTCGCTTCATTAGCAGGAAAAACGCCACAAACTCACGGTGAGCATTATAAATATGACGGGAATTATCTCGAAATCTTTCATTTATTAAAAAAATTCGTCCCTGCGTATCCGATTGAGGCTCCAAAACTACTAAAACTTATCCTGTTCAATTATTTGTTTTCAAACAGTGATGCACATTTTAAGAATTTTTCGATTATTGAAACTAAAATGGGTGATTTCAAGCTAAGCCCTGCTTACGATTTAATAAATAGTAGCATTCACATTGATGATTCAGTATTTGCGCTCGAAGATGGATTATTACCCAAATCGATGGGACAAGGAAAAATCGCTCATCAATTCGGTAAACTTTCAGAAGAAGCCAGAATATATAAACAGATTTTTGATCAACTTTTTGAATTGATGGTCAGCAAATCGGACCAAGTTGAATATTTTATTCAGGCTTCTTATTTGGATGAGAGTACAAAACGACACTATCTACAAACGTATCAAGGGCGTTTAAATAGATTGATAAAGTGGGTTAAGTTGAATCATATCAAATCACTTACAGGTGGAAAAACAAATGAATACAAGTGCTTAAAACATTATTTTTTAGCAGTAAATAAATACAATTGAATTTCAACTATTTAACGCATTACAATATTATTCAAAATCAGGTTATCTAATATTTTTGGGTCAAGCTGGCCTTGGATTCAGCATCTCAGCTTAAGAACCAATCTATTCAAAAAAAAGTAATTGTTGCGTAAAAAGATATTGGACACAGATAGCACTTCGTGTTCATCGAATCGTAGAAGGGCACGGGATGACCGTTTTTTTTTGCGAAAACCACTGTATTTTATATAGAAACGAAGCCCGAATTTGAGTTAAACGTTAAATAATAGTGAAAATCGAATTAGAAATTCGTGTCTATTTTAATCCTTTATCGTTACTATTTTTACATTGTTTGCGGTCTACCAAAAAGCTTAAAAACTCTTTATTCCACTGTTTCATTGAGCAATCTCATTACGATTTTTGGTGACTTTCTTCAATTGGATGCATTTTTTTTCAGCTAAATGTCGCATTTATTCACTTATTTTACAATTTGATAAAATGGGTATCTATTACATAAATTTAACTAGTATTAAACATCGTTTATCTACTATATTTACTAATATCAATTGGCTACGAACTTCACTGATTTTTTAAAAAATTTGCTATTAGATTTCTAGTATTTAAGTTTCAATGAAGATTTTAATTTTGCAAGCGATTTAACGATAACATATTATATTCTCTCAATCAATTTAGATTATCTTTCAAAAAAGATGCAGCTATGAACGTCGCAACTTTTCCAATAGACTAATTTTCAATTTTTTGTTCATTTCTAAATTAAATTGGTATTCTGATTTCTAATTGTTTGATGTATTCTTAAACTAATTTATGAGTTTTCCTGAGCTTTCTAGCTTTTTATCAAGTAAAGCTATTGTTGAGTTATTAATCCATGAAGAACGGATGGTTTCTGGGTTTGGAATTTGAATCAATCTGAATTTCCTGAAATTGATGCTTCTTTTTGTAAAAAACTTGGATTTACCGAGCCCTTACTTTCAAAATCCATCAATGAATGCTTACTCGCAGATGATTGGAAGTTTTTTCTTGTATCACTTAACGAATTCTCTACCAACCCGACAAGTGTTTTTAACATTCAATTGCGTGGCACTTCAAAAAACGGTGAAATTCGCTATTTTAGATTTTTTGGAAAATATGATGAGTATGAAGTTGAATCGATTCTGAATAAAAGAATTGTGGGGGGATATCAAGATATTACCGAAGAAAAACTTAAGGATATAAGAACAAATAAAGACATCGCCTTCCTTGAAAAAATAATTGCGAATCAGTCTATTTTTATTCTTTTAGTCGATTCTAAGGCCTATCACACCTATGTTAACGATTATTATGTAGAATTTTTTGGCTGGAAAAGAGAAGATATTATTGGAACTTCTTCCTTGCTCGGAATAATTGATGAAGATCGCCAAAAATGTATAGATGCGGCTATTGCCTGTCAGGTAGAACCCAATAAAAAAATTACGGTAGATTTAACCAAAAATATTGAAGGGTCTTATCCTAAAGCAAGATGGGAGTTTATTGGTTTAACTGATAATGAAGGGAATTTTAATCAGACTTTATGTATAGGTTACGATATAACTGATTTAAAAAGACAAGAACTAGAATTAAGAAAAAGAGAATCACAGTTTCGTCTAATCGTAGAAAACAGTCAAGAAATTATTTATCAACTTAATAAAGATTTGCTTGTTGAGTATGTCTCACCTTCAATTAAAACCATTACTGGATATGAACAATCTGATTTACTTGGTTTACATGTTAAGCAATTGGTTCCCATCTGGGAGAGACCTCACATTTCGGCTGCATTTGAAAAACTACTACAGAATGAAGAAGATTTAGATTTTGTTGAATTAAACATAATTCATAAAGAAGGAAAAACGATTTACTTAAAAGGCAAAATTGCACGTTTAAAAAATGATGCTGGTGAATTAACAGGTTTTACGGGTGTTGCAACAGATATTACTCCACTAAAATTGAAAGAAAATGAATTAATACAAAGTGAAAACCGTTACAAACAGCTAGTAAAAAATAATTCAGATTTACTATTTCAATTAGATCGTTATGGTAACTTTATTTTTCTTTCCGATTCTTATGAAAAAATGTTTGGCGAACCAATTGAGCAAAAGTTGCATCAATCCTTCACTACTATCACACATTCTGATGATTTATCAGCGGCATTTGAACTTCTCGATCTTGCCATACATGAAAAAAAAATTATTGAACATTTTGAATGCCGTTTAAAAGTTGCCAATGGTAATTTTGAATGGTTTAGATTAAATGGCAGAGACTTATTTAACGATGAGAATAATTTTACATGTTTTAATGGACTTGCGATTCATAATCACGAAAAAAAACTACTTGAATTACAATTACAAAAAACGCAAAAAGGTTACGAAAATGCCTGTGAACAAGCCCAATTGGGTAATTGGGAATATGAAATAGATTCGGGTAAAATCTATTGGAGCCCAATGGTTTATAAAATTCATGAATTAGAACCTAGTACCGTTCCAACATTCGAACAGCTATTAAGCTATTTTGATGTTAATAATGGCTCAATATTACTAAAAGAAGCGGTTAATAATGCCATTCATTTTGGTAAATCCTATCAATTAGATTTACAAATTCGCACGCCTAAAAATACGATTAAATGGGTAAGAACTATTGGTGAGGCACAATTTATTAATGGAAAATGCACTCATTTACTTGGAAGTATTCAAGATATTGAATCGATAAAAGAAAATGAGATGAAACTTCTTGAATCAAAAAAATATAAAGAAGCCGTTCTTAGAACAATTCCTGATTTAATGTTTATTTTGGATAATAATGGAGTATTTCTAGAATTTTCAGCAGGCTCTTTAGATGATTTAATTCTACCACCTGAATTTTTTCTAGGCAAAAAAGTAAAAGATGTATTTCCACAAAAATTAGCAAAACAAATTTATGAAGCTATAGAAAAAGCCTTAAAAAGAAATCAACTTATTTCTATAAACTATGATTTACCCATTGGTTTACAAACGAACTGGTATGAAGCTCGATTTTCGAAGTTAAATGACACACAAGTTGTTGTTTTAGTAAGGAATACAAGTAATTTTATTGAGTCTGAAAAAGAAAAAGAAAATCTGATTAATCGAATTCAAAATCAGAATAAATCGCTTCAAAGTTATGCTCATATTATTTCTCATAATCTTAGATCATTAAGTACGAACATTTCGGGTATTACTTATTTAATGGCCGAAGAAATGCCTGAAATAAAATTATCTGAATACTATGAGCATTTAACGACTTCTACTAATAAACTTAATGAATTTATTAGACAAATTTCTGATACAAGTAGCATTTTCACTGTTGTAGACTTAGAAATTGAGCTAATAACGCTAAAACACATTGTCGATAAAATAATACACACTGTAATTGCTGATTTAAAATTAAACTCAATTGAGTTAACTATGGATATTCCTAAACATATTAAGGTAGAAGCAAATCGAGATTTCCTTGACAGCATTGTATTAAACCTATTAACCAATGCTATTAAATACCGATCTACAGAAAGAAAACCAACGATTCTACTTTCGGCTAAGACAGAAAAAGAATTTATTAAATTATCTGTAACTGACAATGGTTTAGGTATTGATTTAGACAAATACAAATACAAACTTTTCGGCATGTTTAAAACCTTTCACAAACATGAAGAAGCAAGAGGTTTGGGCTTATTCATGATTAAGAACCAAATTGAGGCAATGGGGGGCAAAATTGAAGTAGAAAGTGAAGTTAATAAAGGCAGCACCTTTAATGTGTATTTACCAAGAGTTGCTTAGACAATAAAGTTTCCTTAAATAAATGTTAGATAATTTCATAATCGTTAAAAAAAGTTAAAAACCTAATTATAAGGCGCCAAATGAATATCTTTGACCTCGCTAAACGAAAATAACCATTGTTTTAATTTTCTGTAATCGTGTTTTATGAGTCTTAAATTTAAATTATACTTTTTCTCAATAACTATAGCTTTTCTACCCTTAATTAGTATTCTCTCTTTTTTATACTTCCAAACTAAGTCTGAACTAGTAAATTCTGCTCAACACAACTTACAATCAATTGCAGACTTAAAATCAAAACAAGTCTCAACCTATTTTGATTTTATTCAAGCTGATTTGAAAACGCTGAGTAAATCAACATCAACGATTGAAGCCATTTTATTCTTTAAGCAAGCTTGGGTAAAGATTAGCAAGAAACATAAGCCTACCGAATATCTAAAAAAATATTATATCACTGATAATCCTTTTCCAATTGGTGAAAAAGACAAATTATATAAAGCTGAAGATGGATCAGAGTATTCAGAATTGCATAAAAAATATCATCCTGAGTTTCATGCTAAACAGCAAGAGTTTGGGTATTACGACATTTTTCTGTTTGATGTCTCCGGAGATTTAATTTACACAGTTTTTAAAGAACAGGATTATTCAACTAATTTTTATTCTGGTACTTACCACACTACAGGTTTAGGTCAAGCTTTTAAAAATGCCATGAATTTAAAAGATGGAGAAACGGTTCTAATCGATTTCGAACCTTATGAACCCTCTTATGGCGCTCCTGCATCGTTTATTTCTACACCCGTTTTTAAGGATAATGAGTTAATTGGAGTTTTAGCATTTCAAATGCCTTTAGCCAAAATTAATGAGGTAATGAACGATAGAGCTGGTTTGGGAAAAACAGGAGAATCGTATTTAATAGGATTTGATGGCAAATTACGTTCTGATAGTTTTCTTTTTGAGAAGAATACCGTTGAGAAATCTTTTGGCGGAAACATTGAACATGATTATAAAAAAGTCAGTGGATTTATTGAAGCAAAAGGCGGAAAAGCGGGCATTCTGCAAACGTCTTCTTATCACTTTACTAAAGTATTATCGACCTATTCTCCAATCAAAATATTAAATCTAAACTGGATTATTATTACCGAAATGGAAATTTCAGAGATTTTATCTTCTTTGAATGTAATCCAATTTTCCTACCTCATTTTAGGTCTTTCTCTAATCATCATAATTCCGATTAGTGCTTATTTTTTAATAAACAGCATCGAAGATCCAATAAAAAATGCTAGTAATTTATTTAAAATAGCCATTCAGCAATTTATTGGTATTTCTAGTCATTTATCTAGAAATTCAGAATTATTAGCTTCTGGTTCTTCTGAACAGGCTTCATTCGCAGAACAAGTTTCTGCTATGATTACAGAAATTGCATCTGGCTCAAAAATCAATGCTGAAAAAGCTGCAATAGCTTGGTCTAAATCTGAACAATTACAAGCATCTTCAGCAAAAGGAAATGACGATTTAGTTTCTCTAAAACATATAATGACAGAGATGCAAGAAAATGCAAAACAATCTACTACCATTTTAAAAAGTATTGATGAAATTGCTTTTCAAACAAATTTATTAGCTTTGAATGCAGCAGTTGAAGCTGCACGTGCAGGCGTTGTTGGTGCTGGCTTTGCTGTAGTAGCCGAAGAAGTTCGACGTTTAGCGATTAGGGCTACAGATGCAGCCAAACAAACAGAACTAATTATTAGCCAATCGCTGACTATTGCAAAAAGCGGTGAATTGGAATTAGAAAACTATGAAAAACGATTTGGATTATTAAGTTCTGATGCCATTGAAGTTCGAGAAATAATGCAAGATTTAAAAAATATTTCTGAAGAACAATCCCTCACTACTCAACAAATTGCAAGTGGAATTCAAGAAAATGAATCGGTGATTCAGTCAAATGCAGCTTCAGCTGAAGAATTATCAGCAACATCTGTTGAGATGCAACATGAATTAGAACGAGTTTCTGAACAAATTGACACCTTGCAATTAATGATTAATGGTCGAGAAGATGAAGCGTTTTATGAATAATTCTGTTTGTATTTGAAATAATAACACGCGTTTGAATTTAGGAAGCGAAATTTATTTTTTAACCTAAGTTCGGGATAAGAAAGAAATAGATTAATTGGTATAAAATAATTTCGTCCTTCTGTCCCGAACGAACGCTTTCGGGAAGAATCTTCGCCTTATGAATCAAGAATTTAATGCTCTATTTAAGGTAAAACTGCTTTTTTTTCTTCTTTTTAGTGGCTAAAATACTATTACCCCAATACTTGTCACGAACTCAGGTTTTAATCTTGTTTGTATTGAATTCAACACAAACAATCAAAGTAAAATAAAAAAGTTGAATTTCATTCGAGACGCCATATTTCTGCTTAAAAAGCAGATTTTTAGTTCATAACTCAAAAGAAACTCCCACTTTTACCAAAATTTAAATGCTAAAAATCACCTAATGACCTTTAAAGGGAGCATGGGAGTTGAATGCTGGCGAGCAATCGGCACTTATAAAACTTTAGACATTGATTTCATATTGCTCTCTATTCATTTTCATTATTAAAAACTCAGATTAAGTGCAAGATTAAATCGATTTATGATTTTTAAAAATGTCTGAATATTGAAATGAACAAATCCACAAATAAAATCTTATCAAATATTTACAGAATAACATAGCTCCAATGGAAAAAAGCTGACGGATATGTTCAATTGTCCATCAGATTTTAATTTTATCTGTCTTTTGTTCCTCGACTTATCGTATTTCCAAAAAATATGGCGTTCATGAGAACTTTATTTGGGCCATACCAAAACGCTCTGAAATTTGGATTATCTAAAAGCGCAATTACTTGTCCACTACCTTTTCCATACACCGAAACAGCAGCAGTTCCGCCCAATTTTTTAAGATTTGGGCCTGAAATATATCCACTTAATAATGGTTTAGCCGTGTACATAAATGGGTTAGCAAATGGATTTGATGAGGGTTTCATGAATAACTCATGATCACGGAAAACAGGAAGTGTGTTCGTAGTAATTCCATAAGCCAAAGGATGTGTTCTATCTAATTTGGTTTCAAAAATGGCTCCACCAATTTGTTGAGCACCGGTCAGATTCGAATAATCTGCATAAGCCAACGATTTTGAAGAATCTTGTTTTGTACTTTTTTCGAATTTTACTGCTGCAATTCCATGATTGGCAAGAACAGATAATGCGCCTTTCATTGCAATCAATGTTCCACCATCAGAAACCCACTTTCCTAGACTTTCTGCGCCACTTTTTCCTAATCCAGAATACCTTCCATCTGGCATCAAAATGACATTGTATTTGTCTAGTTCTGCATTTCCAATTTGGTCAACATCCATTAAAACAGTTGGAATTTCCATTCTTGTATCTAATAAATGCCATAATTCTCCGGCATCTGTGCTTGTAACTCCATCACCCGTAATCAATAAAACGGATGGTTTAGAAACGAGTTCATGAGAACGAGAACCGACATCAACGCCTTCTGCTGTTGCGCCTGTTTCTAATCCATACACCGTTAGATAATTTTTTAACGCTACTTCAATAAGTGTTTTTTTGATTACAGATTCTGTAACGTCTTGTCCACCAATTGAGATAATAGCTGAGCCGTAATCAAATTTCATTATTGAACCTTTTACACTTGCAGAAAATGGTTCTGTGTTTACTTTAACACGAATTCCCATTTCTTGTAATTGAAAAATCGCTCTGTGTGCAAAATACTCACTTGTTTCAAAAACATAAGCAACCGATTTTGCCGATTCGATCACAGAACCCATAATTACGGGTTCCGATTCAACTTTTTGGGTTTTTAATTTCGAAATCTCTTTTCCTGATACTTCTTCATAAGGCAAATTAAAGGCTAGTGGCATAGTCCAACTCGAAACATCATAAAATAAACTGTCTTCAAATGTAGTTTGAGTTTCGAAAATCGCACGGACTAATCTGTATTGAGTTTGTTCTGATGGAACGAAATAAGCTTTTTCAGCTTTAAAATCTGTTTTTCCGACTCTTGAATCAGAACTTAATTCTAGAATCTCAATGTGATGATGACGGAGCATTTTTACTAAGGCTAAGGTTTTGTATCTGTCGTGTTCATCACCAAAAACAAATCCTTTTACACTTGCTTTTTTGCCTTCGTTTAAGGCTTCCTTATAGAAATCACGTTGGTAAGTTAAGAAATCTGATTTCATTGCAATGGAACCTCTCAAAGTTGAAAATGCAGCCTCAACCTGATTTTTTATTGTAAATGAAAAAGCTAAATCGCCGTGCATACTTTCTTGAATGTGTCCACGAGAACTCGCCTGTTCAAATAAAATTCCGATTGCTCCATTTACATCAGGATAAGTTGAACCTTTTCCATAATAATAATCATCGTAACTCTCTTTTGAATAATATAAGGCATTTCTGGAATCGAAGGCTTTTGCATGAAATTCGCCCAATTTTCCCGTTAAAATTTGATTTTTTTTCGGTGTGATCGGATTGGTACGTGATGGAATTCCCGGTTGAAAAAAGAAGGTCGCATCGGTTCCCATTTCATGATGATCCGTTAAAATATTGGGTTTCCATTCATGGAATAAAGCAATTCTACCAACCATTTCTGTGTGCTGAACAGGTAACCAATCGCGATTTAAATCAAACCAATAATGATTTGCTCTTCCTCTTGGCCAATATTCATTATGCTCACGACTTTGGCGATCTGAAACTAAAACGTTTCCTCTGTTCGTATTCGCCCAAAATGCAAAACGATCTAATCCATCGGGATTAAATGCCGGGTCGAAAATAATCACACTTTTGTTTAAGGCATCTAAAATTTCAGGTTCATTCGAAGCCGCTAAACGATAAGCCGTTAAGACACTAGAATTTGCGCCACTTGGTTCATTACCATGAACACTAAATCCCATGTAAAGAACAATTGGCATGTTCTCTAGATTTGTTTTTCCAGATTCTGCTGGATTTGACAAAGAAACATGCTCTTTTTTGATGGATTCTATATTCGAATGATTTTCTGGGGAAGTAATGGTTAAAGCTACTAAACGTCTTTGTTCATAGGTTCTGCCATACTCTTTTATCGTAACTCTATCTGATTTTTCAGACAGAATTTCCATATACCGAAGAATTTGATCATGGCGCAAATGCCACTCACCGACTTCAAAACCGAATACTTCCGATGGTTTTGGAATATCGGGATTGAAATTTTCTGTACTAAAGAAATAATCAATCTTTTTAACCGATTGCGCTGTAAGAGATTGAGATAATAAAAGTAAAGCAAGTAAAACAATAGACTTCATAGATTCAAATTTGAAATTTATATATGAAACGAAAGAATTTCTAGCTCTGATTATTGTTTTTAAGCACTCATTTATGTTGTTTTGTTTGCAAAATGGATTTCTAGTTTCCATTAGCTTGAAGAACAAGCAAGAAATGAATCGTAAATAACAAGAAAATTCGTTGAATTTAAATCAGAAGCACCGCTTAGTATAGAAAATCAGAATGAAAATGCAGTTTAAAAATTGTAATTTGAAAAGAAAAGGTACTAATTATGAAGTTTAATGACCACGATTTAGTAATTGTCTTATCGAATAACCCAGAATTAGAAGAAATTCAAGGCGAAAAAGGAGAAATTTTGGGTTGCAGTGATGAGTATGAAAATGGAACAAGAGATTTCGGTGTTTTTATTTTAAGAGATGAGATTCTTTGGCAAATACATGAATCTGATATAGAGAAAGCATGAAATGTCGGAAGTTTAGTTATAGTTCCGGCCATTTCCGGCGCCAGCGTCCTCAGTTCCGGCTCAGTTCTGGCGCCAGCGTCCTCGCTGACATCCTTATTTAAACCATGAATTCTGCAAAGCGCCTAATTGTATTCCTAATGGCCGAATTTACGATTGTGCAGAAAGAATTTTATTGATGTAAGCGAGGACGCTTACATTATTTTTTCAAGCAACAGCGAGGACGCAGGCGCTAGAGAATTTAGGCACCGTCATCAATTCAACATTAATCATTAAAAATTAATAATTCCCCTCTGAAGCCTTTTCCTAAATCTACATTTCTGGATAAAACTTCTCGTGCAAATTAATGAGTAACTTTAGCTTTTCAGCTCTCAATGTATCCTTATCCTGTTCATAACTATAAAGCAAATTGCGCATCGTCCGAATCAACATCATCGCATTTCCAGCTTTTTTATAATAGGTTGGATTTGGATCTACATTATTCATTAACAAAAAGGTATCCAATTCTTTTCTTGATAAAAATTTCCCCCCTTGAAAAGGATCGATATAAATTACTTCAGTATTGTTTTCAAACAGTAATACAAAATGCATGGGCATATTCACGCCAAAAAACGGCAATTCTAATCGATGCGCTAAAGCCAAAACAATCATCGATAAAGAAAGCGGAATACCTTTTTTAGTTTCAAGGACTTTGTGCATATAACTAGAATCAGCTTTAAATAAGTCCTCTTTAGTTCCATGAAAGCCCTCCTTTTCAAACACATAATGTAGAAGAATATTCATTTGCTCAATATTATCGATGGCATACGTAATATCATGAGATAATTGTTTTGCCATAACATCCAATTGTTGCTTATAAACAGATGTTCTTAATGTTGGATTTCCAAATCGCGTTAGAAAAAAAAGAGCTCTTTCCAATTGAGCAAAATCAGTAATTCCTTCCTCATATAATTCATAGAAATCGGAATATAAAGCTGGAAAAGTGAGCTGAAGCAACATGTTATCTGCAACTTGTCTGCTATTTGTCTCTATTGCTTCTAATCGACATTCATCAATTAGGGGAACGGCATGTTCTCCCAAAGAGTAAAATCGCTGCTCAACCTGTTCTTTAACAAAAGGATCAGGATCTTCCAGTAAAAAAAGTAGCGACTGTATTTCTGATTTTGTAGTCATAAATATGTTTTGAAATTTGGGATTAAAAGGTACAGATTTTTTGACTTAGGATTATAGCTAGAAAACACCCGATTGACAGCTGTAAACGAAAGCATTGTTCTCATCCTCTTTTTTGAATTTTACTAAGACCTTTAATCAGTTGATTTTAACAAAATTATTCTTAAATTTAGCCAAGACTAATTATTTTTATTGCCATGGAAAACTTTTTATCAAGCTTTAATTTTTTTGAACAAGGACCAGTAACCCAAGCTTTCATTGCTGGTCTTTTTACCTGGGGAATTACAGCGGTTGGAGCCTCACTCGTGTTTTTTGTAAAAACAGTAAACCAAAAACTCCTCGATTCTATGATGGGGTTCGCAGCTGGCGTTATGATAGCTGCAAGTTTTTGGTCACTTCTTGTTCCTTCTATCGAAATGGCAGAAGAGCAAGATGTCATAAGTTGGATTCCCGCAGCAGTTGGTTTTATTGGAGGAGGAATTTTCTTAAGACTATGCGATGCTTTACTTCCACACTTACACATTGGGCTTCCATCCACATCAGCCGAAGGTTTAAAAACAAGGTGGAAACGAACTACTTTGCTCGTTTTAGCAATAACATTACACAATATCCCCGAAGGATTAGCTATTGGCGTTTTATTTGGAGCTGCCGCTTCTGGCGCTGAATTTGCAGGCAATGCAACTGTTTTTTCAGCTATAACATTAGCCATTGGAATCGGAATTCAAAATTTCCCTGAAGGCTTAGCCGTTTCAATGCCTCTCCGCCGCGAAGGAATGAAATCTGGAAAATCATTCTGGTATGGACAACTTTCTGCTGTTGTTGAACCGATTTCTGCAGCCTTTGGTGCTTGGGCGGTTTTGTATGTGCAGCCTGCACTTCCTTATGCATTAGCTTTTGCTGCTGGAGCTATGATTTATGTGGTGGTTGAAGAACTTATTCCAGAATCTCAACAAAGAGAGAATACCGATATTGCAACGCTTGGAACAATGATCGGTTTTGTAGTAATGATGGTTTTAGATGTCAGTTTGGGTTAGGTGATTTCATTTGATGTGTTAGTATATAAATCCTTCATCATTATAAAGGATGAAGGGAATTTTTGTCTTTATCCCTTATCTTATCTTATCTTATCTTATCTTATCTTAATTTAATTTAATTTCCTCAGATCGGGATAAGATTAATTGCAATAATTGTAATCAAAAAATTGAATAAGCATTTGTGATCCTTCATTTGCTTTTTGTACCATCTTTAATGTAAAACCAAATTAGGTAGAGATGCAGGGTCATAGTCCAGCAGGACGAAATTTATTGCTTATCCAGACCTCAGGTTATTTACAAACCCATTCAATGGGAAAACTCCATAAGATATACCCTTAGTAAAAACTATCTATCGGATCTTAGATGAAAATATTGTTTTACACATAGCCGACTGTGGTTTATTACAGAAAAACCTTGAAGTGCAACAAGTTAGAAAGCAGAACGTCTTAGCTTAAATCTAACACACACGACAAAGAGTTAATAACTATTCATCAATTGAACGCTACTTTAGTTTTTCAGGCAGTAATGAGATACCGCAACGAGTTTAGTTTTTTGGGGATAATTTAAAAATTATAAAAAACTAAATTGCGTTGCGGGTCTCATTTTTTAAGGGATAATTTCACCTACAACGTCGCCAAATCCTATTTTATAGCCAGCGTGTTCACACCAAGCGCTCATGCGTATAGTATCTCCATTATTCAAAAATGAGCGGGAAGTTCCATCCGAAAGCTGAATTGGTTTTTCACCTTTCCAGCACAATTCAATCATGCTTCCATAAGAGTCTGGTGTTGGCCCGCTAATAGTTCCGGATCCTAATAAATCACCTGTGCTTAACTTACAGCCCGTAATAGTATGATGAGCAACTTGTTGAATTTGAGTCCAATACAAGTATTTAAAATTGGTTAGTGAAATTTTTTGATATTCATCCATTTGTTTTGATTTTATATCAGCTTGGATGTGAATGTCGAAAGCGGCATCTTGTCTTCCAGCCAAATAATCTAAAGGTTTTGGATTTTGTTCAGGTGCGTTTACTCTAAATGGTTCTAGTGCAAAACGGGTTACAACCCAAGGTGAAATGGATGTTGCGAAATTTTTAGCCAAAAATGGTCCGAGAGGAATGTACTCCCATTTTTGAATATCTCTTGCGCTCCAATCATTTAAAATAACCATTCCCCAAATGTGCTCTTCAGCATTAGCAATTGAGATTGGCTGACCCATTTTGCCAGGTTTGCCAATAAAGAATCCCATTTCCAACTCAAAGTCCATTTGTTTACAAGCTCCAAAAATGGGAGGTTTACTTGGGTCAGGTTTTAATTGTCCTGATGGTCTTTTTATTGGAGTATCGGTTGCAACAACTGTGCTTGCTCGGCCATGATAGCCTATTGGCATGTGAAGCCAATTTTCGTTTAGTGCGTTATCTTTTCCTCTGAACATCGTCCCGATATTTGTAGCATGTTCTCTACTAGAATAAAAATCAGTATAGTCGCTAATTTCAACAGGAATGGTTAACATCACATGATTAATGTGATGTAGAGCTTGTTCTAATAGTTCAGAATCATTTTTAAGTTCATCACATTCATTATTTAATAAATAAGCCAATCGGCATCGTAATTCTTCAGAAGCTTTATTGCCAAGTTCCATAAAGCGATTTAAACGTAAGCGATTAAAAAGCTTTTTTCGTCCCCAACTAAATTCATCGAACATACCGTAGTCATCGAGGCGTGCTAAATCAACTACATAATTTCCGATACGAGTACCAATTCTATAATTACCATCTGAAATGGGTTTGAAAACCCCAAGTGGTAAATGTTGAATAGGAAATAGAGAATCTTGAGCTGAGCTAATAAAACTAGTTAAAGCAGGATTCCAGGTTTGTTCTAAAGTTAATCTCATAAATTATTGTTCTTTTATATTTACATTAATTGTAAAGAGCGTAAATCTTGCCTCGGTTCGTCGAAACTACAACTTCCATAACCCATGCAAAAATTTTCTCGTGCTTGTTTAATTTGTTCGGTATTTACTACATAATCGCGCCATTTCATTCCTTGATCTGCAAATGAAAAGTGATCAATTCTTTCTTCTGTAATCATTTCTTCTAATTCATTTAAACTCAATAAATGTGAGTAGGATAAAACCGCAGCACCCAAAATGTTAAAAAAACCATACATTCTAGTGTTCAAACTGGAGTTGAAATGACTCAAAGGGTGATGAAGACCAGCTGTGAATTTGATAGGTAATGCTTTTTCACGACATAAATGAATGGCATTCGCAACAATGAATGCTTCTGGGAATGTGTCTGAAGTAATTCCACCGCATCGTAACTTAAAACCTAAATGTTTTGCTTGTGGATAATAAGTAAGCAAGTTAGTGAATCGGTTCATGCTGTATTTCCAATCAGAACCTATCGACATTTCGATAAAAAATTGAGGTTTATAATGAGGATGAGTTGTTGCAATCGATACAAGTTCATCAAAGAAATGATATACTCGATTTTGATTGGCTTCTGCTAATTCTTTAGGTAGCTTAAACTCAAAAAAATTAAGATCAAACCGTGCAGGACTCATTTTTGTAGCTAGAGTAAGTTGTTCAAAGTCATGCTTGAAATTTTCAAGAAAAACCAAATCAGAATCGTCATATTGCGGTAATATGGATAATTTAATGGGCTTCTTATGCGAAAATAACTCCGTAGAAAAAGGAGCTAACTCATTTTGTTTTGTAATTGGAAAAACAAATCGTTCTAACATCCAAGAATCAGAATCCTTTTGATAGTTTAAGTAATTCGAAAACGCATCTAGAAAAGAAAGTTTAGCAGGGGGAAACATTCCTGCGTAATCAATTATCCGAGTCATGAAATACTTAAGTCCGCTACGAAGTTTTGACATATTAAAAAAGCGCTTTTTTATTTAAAATTCTCATAATTTGTCACAATTTTGTCATAGATGCAAGTTGTTTTTTCATCTTGTTGTAGAGTGAGTAAATTTAGCTAAATTAATAAGCTTGCCGTGATTTTGTTTAAAGCTAGTATTAAGATTCAGGAAGAATAGAATTATCTCAATATATGTAATTCTATTTTCGTAAATCACACCTTTTAAAATATTGTTTCGTATAAGTTATTAAAAATCAATTTATTGAGCTAACTCTGAAAAATAGTTTTCAATAAAATAATCGGGGATCTTACATTCAGTGAATGGGTGAAAACCAATAAATTCGACTTTTTAGAGCGGCATATTATTTACTCAAATTCGGACTTAGACCTTTTGTAACGTTTATAAATTATTAAAAAGGTTCAATTTTGCAAATAAAATAAAAACTTTAACCTATTCGCAACATATAGTTCTTATTTCACATACGTCAATTCGACATGCTTGTCCCTAACCCAGCATCTCAGCCTTAGAACTTAACCTGTACAAAAGAACTGCTTATGGCGTAAAAAGAGATAGGGCAAAAATAGCACTTCATGGTTCTACGAATCGTGTCGGGGCACAGGAGGATCCTTTTTGTAAAAACCATTGAAGTTTGTTTAGAAACGAAGTCCGAATTTGAGTTATTTAGTCAAATTCATTGTGTTAAAAGATCAGTGTTATTTTCTTATAAATTGTGGTAAAATCGACTTACAAGGAATAATCTATGAGAAACGTAAACTATAGTTCGTTTAAAAAAGTATATTTTGAAAATAATACAACCATGGAACGAATCTATTTTCATAAAACATGAAAAATCAGCATCACCTTAACGAGTCGCGCTTAGAAATCGATGAAATTGACAGTCAAATTTTAGACTTGCTTGAGAAAAGAAATACAGTTGTTCGAAAAGTTATCGAAACTAAAATTAAGAACAAGCTACCGGTTTATGTTGCTCAACGAGAAAATGAAAAGATAGAATCGTTTAGAGAAATGGCTGTTCAAAGAGGTTTAGATGCTAGTTTTGCGGAAGATTTTTTAAGAATGATAATGAGTTCTTCACGAGATAATCAATCAAGTAGTGAATTTCCAAGAGCAACAGATAGTTCAAAAACGATATTGATTGTTGGCGGAGCTGGTGAAATGGGGAGATTATATACCAAAATAGCAAAAGCAACTGGGTATGAAGTTAGAACTTTAGACAAAGACGATTGGCAAGATGTTGTAGAATTATGCGATAATGTAGATTGGGTGATAATTTCAGTTCCGATTTATCTAACTCGTGAAGTCATTGAAAAAATTGCAGCTTATTTACCAGAAAAAGCTGTTTTATCTGATTTTACTTCAACAAAAAATGGATTACTCAATCTAATGATGGAAAAACATGTTGGTCCAGTAATTAGTTTGCACCCCATGCACGGGCCAGATGTCCCAAACTTATCTAAACAATTAATGCTTATCTCAAAAGGTAGAGGATTTGAACAAACAGCCTGGATTTGTAAGCAATGCGAATTGTGGGGAATGCGTGTAAAATTGGTAGATCCCGAAAAACATGATCATGCTATGCACATGATTCAAGGTTTACGACATTTTGTTGCCTTATTGCACGGCTCTTTTATGAAAGCTTATGATTTAAAACCAGAAGATATTCTTGACTTTTCAAGTCCTATTTACCGAGCAGAGTTAATGATGACAGGAAGGATATTTGCGCAAGATGCACGTTTATATGCAGACATCGTTTTTTCTGATGAGGAAAGGCGAAAACTGTTAAAACATTTTTTTAATCATCATTTTTTAATATCACAATTGGTTGAAACGGGAGATAAAGATGGTTTTATTACCGAGTTTAATGCGATACGTGATTTCTTTGGGGATTTTGCTGAGCAAGCTTTAGAAGAAAGTGGTTATCTCATACATCGCTTAGCAGATCGATTTGCACATTAAATAATTCAGTTTGTTTATTTGATAATGCAATAATCTATAAATAAAACAATAACAAGATGATATAATATTTATTATTTGCTTCTTTATAATTGGTCTAAATTGTAATTAAATGAGAATTTAGATTGACTCTAATTGGTTTAAAAAGGAAATTTACCTCAATTATAAACTCAAAAGAAAGTTTTCAAATTATGAGTATTTCAAGAAAAGATTTTCTCAAAAAAGTCGGTGTGTTAAGTGTTGCCGGAGTTTCAACCGCAGCATTAGTAGCATGTGGTGGTGGCTCAGATGAGAAAAAAATGGTAAAGAAAGTAGCAGATCCATGCAAAGACATGACTGGTGTATCAGAGGCAGAATTAGGCAAAAGAAACACTTTCAAATATGTCGATGTTTCTGCTGATCCAAACAAAGTTTGTACAGGTTGTGCTTTATACAAACCAGCAGTAGCAGGTGCTACTTGTGGCGGATGTACATTATTTGCAGGACCAGTTTCAGAAAAAGGATTTTGTAACGCTTGGGCGGCTAAACCAAATATGGGTTAATCTTAACTCACAGATTTTAAACAAAAAAAAGCCGGTCCGATTAAAGACAGGCTTTTTTTGTTTTGTGTTGTCGTATGAGACAGGAAGAATGAACTCTGAAGAATATCTTCCTGCAATGATGGGTTTGATTAATTTCCGAATTCAGTTTCACCAGTTGTTAAGTTGATAAAGACGCGTTTACTTAAGCCTTTAAAAGTCATAAGAGCTGTTCCATCGCCAGTCATTTCAACGATTCCTTCAACAATCACTTCACCATCATCTGTTTTTGAATTTTCAGTAACAATTCGGTATTCAAATGTACCTGTTACGCCTTCTTCAAGATTTTGGTTTGCTTTAACAAGAGCTTTATCAATTACAACATTGGTAAGTTTAGTATAGATGTTATGACTTCTTTCTACAATATCGCCATTTCTTAAAGTCATTTTCATATATCCAGATCCTGAATGTGTTCCGTTAAGAGTTAACAACTCAGAAGCTTCATTTAAGCCGACCATTGAAAGTGTATCTACTTTAGATAAATTTCCTTCTTTTTTGTCGCCAGTTTCAGAACCAGTTTTTGTTGATGTAAAGTAAATGCTATTTACTGAGTCTCTATTATCTCTAGGCAATACAACAAACGTACCAGACTCATGTGTGAAAATGTGTCTCATACTTACAGCCATTGTTTTTGTAAATCGCTGTGTTGTAATTGTACGCTCGAAATCTAGGGAGTGAACACCTGTTTCGGCATCGTAAGAGTAATTAGCCTCACCCGCAAAACCTCTACCGGAAGAATCTCTTGGGCTTCCTGGCATGCCTGGCATTCCGCCACCGCCACGATTACCTTTACCGCCTTTTCCTTTTAATAAAGGATCGTTAGTTCCATAAGAAATTCCGTCTTTTGCAACGAAACCTGTAGCATCGTAAACAGATGCCATCAATCCGTCTGCATTATCAGATAAGGATGAACTCATAATTTCTGCGGCTTGTGCTAAATCGGCTTCAGAAAGTTCATTTACAGAGCCTTGTTCGTTACATGCTGTAACTGCTAACCCTAAGCTTAAAGCAATTAAGGTTGTTTTGAATAGATTTGATTGGGTTTTCATGTTTACCTCGTTGGTATTGTTGGTTGTGGTTTCTTATCCTTAGTACACTCTAAAATCAAATATCCCCTAATGAAAACAGTACATTTTTTTTTAAATGAGCAAAAATCGCAATTAAAATTCTATTTATTTAGAACTAAATCTTTGAATGCTATAAACTTTGAAGTTATGTCAGATTTGGAGGAAATGCTAAATCTTGCTGAAACATTACCATTAAAAGTGTTTGAATTACAAACAAATGAAAATGGCTATGTAGCATCAGGTGGTGACTTAAAAGAATTTTCTTCCCTTTTAAGTGAAGAGCAAGGTTTCGAAATGGCCAACAAAATGGCAAGCATTTTAAATCGTATTGAAAATCTGAATTGTTTAACCGTAGCGTCAGTTAATGGGGCAGCATTTGGCGGTGGATGTGAATTACTTTTAGCTTTTGATTTATTGTATGCAACTGAGAAAGCTCAGCTGGGTTTTACTCAAATTAAATTTGCTTTGCCTCCAGGTTGGAACGGAATGTCTCGTTTAATAAATAGAATTGGATATCATAAATCCTTACATGTATTATTAAACGGGAAGATTTTAAAAGCAGATGAAGCCAAGCAACTAGGAATTATTACGGAGTTATTTGATTCAGAAGCCCTGATAGATGAACAAATTCAATATTTTACTAGTATTCCAAATGAAGTAATTTTCAGTATTAGAGAAAATGCTCGTTTATTTAAAAATCATTCCAATCAAGATGAGCTAAAAAAGGAAGAATTGAAACGTTTTGCAAAAGCTTGGGGGTCAGAAGAGCATCATAATGCAGTTGAGCGATTTTTTAAATCTCGAGAGTAAGTCAAGTTTTCTTGTATCTTACCAATAATAACACCTTGAAAGTACATTCAACCGTTTATTGAGGGTTTATAGTAACTCATTTTCATCTTAACTATTCAACGTATCTATGATTACACTTTTAATTTTATCTGCAACGGTAATCACAAGTTTGACAGCACTTTTTGCAATTCCAGAATTAATGCAAAAAGGAATGTTGTATCCGTATCAGGTTGTGCATGAAAAAAAATGGTATCAATTAATTAGTCATGGGTTTTTACATGCCGATTTAACACATTTAGCGTTTAATATGATTACACTTTATTTTTTTGGACCGATTTTAGAACAAGTTTTAGGAACTGTTTTATTTCTGGTTCTCTATATTTCAAGTTTGATATTAGCTTCGGTTACTAGTGTTATTAAACACAAAGACACTAAACAATATGCATCATTAGGAGCTTCCGGTGCTGTTGAAGCCGTAATTTTTGGGTTCATTATATTATCCCCTCTTGAAAAAATCTATTTGTTTTTTATTCCAATTGGAATTCCTGCGGTAATTTTTGGCTTCTTATTTATGGCGTACAGTATTTATGCAGGAAAAGCGCAAAAAGGACGAGTTAATCATGACGCCCATATTGCAGGTGCTATTTGGGGTGTACTGTTTTCACTTGTAGCAATCCCAAATGCGTATACAAATTTTGTAAAGCAGATTATTGATCTGTTTTCTTAAGTATTGATAGTTGAGAGAGGAAACGTTTATTTTTTGGTTTTCCCTCAATTTGATAAAATTTATATGTCCAAGAATCCCGTTATGTATTAATACAGAGCCTTTTCGATAGGAATCTTCGAATTTCTGAAAAGGTTTTGTGAATTACTCAATTACGGCTATTCATTAGACATGTTTACTTGGTGTGTATATTGTTCATTAAGTAGAAGATTGTTAGGAAGATTCTAAAATTGCTTTTCAACTCAAACTCTGTTTTGAACCCTTGTAACCTGAGTTTGGGATAAGAAATTAAAATAACCTAGATAAATATAAATTTGGTCATGCTGGGTTCTGACCCGCATCTCTGCCTAATTTCGTATTAAAGTAAAGATGTCATAGCTATATAAATGCAGGTTCTCCATTGTTTATTCTTTTTTTGATTAAAACCGTTGAACTAATCATTAACCCGAACTAAGGTTATTAAGCCAAGTAATCATCAAGAAAACGAAGTGATTTTGATGAGTTAACTATTTAGGATGAATTAGATTAAATTGTTACTTTCAATTTTCTTTCACAAAATCGAGTTAACGAATTGACTAAAATTACTCAGAAACAATTTTTTTACGCTGCATTTATTTCTGGAATTGGATTTTTCCTCTTGCTTTGGTTGTTCACCATAGTGTTTAATATGCCATGAGTTGGATTGATTGGGTAATTCTTGGCAGTTTTTTAACTTACACTATTTGGGATGGAACTCGAGGTGGGAAACAGGCCAAAACGATTACAGATTATTTTTTAGCAAACCGCTCCATGCCATGGTGGGCAATGGGTTTATCTGTAATGGCAACACAGGCTTCGGCAATTACCTTTATTGGCACTACAGGGCAAGCATTTACGAGCGACATGCGCTTTATTCAGATTTATCTGTCTATGCCATTTGCCATGATTCTACTGTCAGTTACGCTAATTCCATTTTATCATAAGTTGAAAAATTTTAGTGCGTATGAAGTTCTAGAAGATCGATTTGGTTTAAAAACTCGCTTGTTAACTTCTGGATTGTTTCTGATATCGAGAGGTTTGGCTTTAGGGACCATTATAGCTGCGCCGGCTTATGTTCTTTCTCTTTTATTACACATTAGTTTGCCGATTACTATTTTGATTATGGGGTTCATTGCTACAATTTATACCATGTTTGGTGGGATTTCAGGAGTCATTCGAACCGATGTAAAGCAAATGAGTATTATGTTTTTTGGCATTTTCTTTTCTTTGTTTTGGATTTTGAATCAATTGCCTGGGTCTGTTTCAATTGGTGATACACTTTATTTGGCTGGATCTTTAGATAAGTTAAAAACAGTAGATTTCTCTTGGGATTTTAGCAATAAGTACACGGTTTGGAGTGGATTTATAGCAGGTTTATTTCTTATGCTTTCCTATTTCGGTACAGATCAAAGTCAAGTTCAGCGTTATTTAACAGCTAAATCACAAACGGATGCCCAACAATCGTTGTTGGTTTCTGCATTCGCAAAAATCCCTCTTCAGTTTACTATTCTTTTTCTTGGTGTTTTGCTGTATGTCTTTTTCATTTTTAATCCAATGCCACTGTCGTTTAGAACGGCTGACAATTCCAGTGTTCAAACAGAAGAGCGTTTAAAAGAATTTGCCGATGCTGAATCTAGTTTTGCAGCATTAGCAAAACTGAGGCAAGAAAGCGCTTTAAAAGCAATTGAAACCAGATCAAAAACGGATCAAGCAGCATTTGTAGCTGCTGATAAAGCCTTGCAGGATTTAAAAAAGTTGGAAATGAATCGTAGAGCAGAAGTACTCCAAACCGATTTAAATGACACCAATTATATTTTTCCTTTTTTCATCATTTCCTATTTGCCAATTGGTGTAATTGGGATAATAATATCTGCGATTTTTGCTGCGGCCTTATCAAGTATCGATTCCGAATTAAATGCTTTATCCACTTGTAGTATTGTGGATTGGTATTATCGATTACACGAAACTAAAAAAACAGATGCGCATTATTTGAAATCATCTAAAACAGCGACACTTTTTTGGGGAATATTAGCAACCATATCTGCTATTGCTTTAGGTGAAACCAAATCTATAATTGAATTAGTAAATCAGATCGGTTCGTATTTTTATGGTTCAATTTTGGGTGTATTTATTTTATTGCTGTTTTTTAAACGAGTTAGTGGAAATGCCGCTTTTGTTGGTTTAATTCTTGGAATGATTGTCGTGTTTCTAGCAGATTCTATTTTTTATAATCATGTTACTGATTCATATTTTTTCCATTCAACTTTTATTACAAGTCCTGAAAATTCAGGAAAAGCTTTTGCCTTTTTATGGTTAAATCCACTTGGTGCTGCAACGGTTGTTTTAACTGGATTGATTTACCCTTCGTCTCAGAAATCAGATAAACTTGTAGCTTAAGACGGAACTTATTAGGACTCACAGTCCTTCAAGATCGATAAGAAAATTAAATTGGTCTTTTAGGACTCACAGTCCTTCAAGTTCCATAAAATAATTAAGTAAGTTTTTAAGGACTGTGAGTCCTGATAGACCGTCCTACATTTTTTTCTTAAGGTGTAAATCGGTTTCGTAATATCTGCCTTTTCTCAAAATAACGACAGTTACTGTTGTTCCTGCTTTAAATTCTCTCAAAAGAGCCTGAAAATGAGTGTAACTATAAATCCGTTCATTATTGAACTTTACTAAAACATCTCCAGGAAGTATTCCTGCGTCGAAACTAGGCCCATCCTTATTTACACTAAATACAAAAACACCCTGAATCATAGGAAGTTGATATTGATACGCCCGTTCAACCGTAATCGGTTTTACATCAAATCCTGGATCATAATCTAAACTAACTGTTCCTTTTTCTCGAAGCTGTCGAATAATTTTCAAAACAGTATTACTTGGAATCGCAAATCCTAAGCCAACAAATCCATCGCTTGTTCCGCCAGTGTAAATGAAGGTATTAACTCCCATCACTTGACCTAAACTATTGCAAAGTGGCCCACCAGAATTCCCACGATTAATAGCAGCATCGGTCTGAATCATGTCTAAATAAACGCGCGGCTCTTGTGGATTTGGTCTGAAATCTCGTTTTGTTGCAGAAACTACACCAAGTGTTACAGAAGCTTGTCCATCAGAAAAAAGTCCAAAAGGATTTCCTACTGCTATTGCCCATTCTCCCACTAAGATTTGATCGGAATCGGCGAATTCTACAAAATCAAAATCTTGTCCAGAAATTTTTAACAGAGCTAAATCTCCATATTCATCATAACCAATCACTTGTGCTTCATAATCATCACCATTCGATAACGTTACAATAACTTTTGATGCATTATTTCCAATTACATGTTGATTGGTAACTACATAACCGTTTTCGCTAACAATAAAACCTGTTCCTAAAGAATTAAACTCTCTCATTTGTCCTGGCTCAACAAATAAACCATAAAACACATCCATTTTTAGTCTGTCACGCTCTTTAATTATCTCCGTTACGCTTATACTTACAACCGCTTTAGAAATGGTTTCAACCGCTTTTGTAATAGCATTTGAGCGTTGACCGGTAAGAATACTATCCGTTTGAATCTGACGTAATTTATCAGCGTTTGAATGGATTATCTGAGAATCAAATATAGCATCAGTGTAAAGAATTTCATCTTGATCAGATTTCGGAGTCACATTTTCTAATTTGGTACAATGAAGTCCAACTAGGCATAGAGAGAGAAGTAAAAGTTTAGAAACATTCATTTTCGTGAACAAATTTTAAGAAATGTATTTATTGGAAAGAAATAATCAAGCCTATAATGAATAATCTCTGTGACCAAAAAGCGCTGTTCCGACACGAATCATCGTTGAGCCCTCCTCAATAGCCACCTCTAAATCAGAAGTCATTCCCATCGAAAGTTCAGTTAATTGAATAGTTTCGGAGCTCCATTTCGATTTATGTTCTTCTAATAAAGTACGAAGTAATCGAAATTGTGGGCGATTGTCTTCTGCTTCAGCTTCAAGTGAACCGATTCCCATTAATCCTCGAACCGTAATGGATGGGCAGTTTTCCATATATGAAAATAAAGAATCAAGCTCTTTGGGTTCACATCCACTTTTTTGATCTTCATTACTAATGTTAACCTGAAAAAGAATATTCATTTTTCGGTTTTCAGTTGTCAAACGCTTTTGAAGTTCTTTTAATTGCTCTGGTTTTGAGATGGAATGAATCCAATTAGCGCGTTTTGCTAAATATTTAAGTTTATTGGTTTGTAGTGCTCCAATCATGTGCCACTGAAGGTCATCGGCTGTGAAATGTTCCCACTTTGAACTCATTTCTTGAACCTTGTTTTCTCCGAAATGACGTTGTCCAAGTTCATAAAAAACTTTAATGGCTTCTAGGGGATGAGTTTTGCTTACGGCAATAAGTTGAATGTCTTTTGGGTCTCTTCCAGCAGTGTGTGCTGCTTTAATAATTCGTTCTTGAACCTCAGAAAGATGAATTTGAAACTGTTCTACATCTTGTTTTGAAAAAATCACAATAAATCGGTGTTAGTTTAGATCTCTTATTTCATTTACTCTTTTAAAATTACACAATAAACGGTATATTTTACCCCTTATACCAATAATATTGATGACATTTTCGCCTTTGATATTAATTAGATTATTAGCACAGACCCGGGGAGGGGTGTTAAAATCAAGATTATGAACGTAACTGTACGTCATATCGTAGATTTTCTGCAACGGTGGGCGCCGGCAGATCTTAAGTTATCCTATGACAATGTGGGATTGCAGGCTGGAAATTCAAATGATTTTGTAACAGGAGTTCTAACTACGTTAGATGTTACCGATTCCGTTATTGATGAGGCAATCGAAAATAATGCAAATCTGATTATTGCTCATCACCCTGTTATTTTCCCATCCATAAATTCTATAACCGATGCAACTGCAAGTGGTCGTTTGTTAATCAAACTCATTAAAAACTCCATCAATTTATTTGTTAGTCATACCAATCTGGATTCTGTAAAAGGTGGCGTTTCGTTTGTTTTAGCTGAAACCTTAGGTTTAAAAGAAACTCAATTTCTCTCTGATGGTGAAGGTAAGTTATCCCGAATTGAAGCTAAAATTTTAGAAACTCAAGTAGAAAATCTCAACAATTTTGTCTCAAATAATTCCGAGTGGGTTTTCTCCTATCATAGCTCAAATCAGAAAAATGGATTTGCTTCTATTCAAATCGTTTTTGATGCTGCTTTTCAATCGAAATGTGTTTCGAATTTGACGGTACTAAATGTAGAACAACTATTTATTAGCAAAGTGCAAGGTTCAAATCCAAATTACGGTTTTGGTGTAATCGGATTGCTTCAGGAAAATGGTTTATCAATGAAAGAATTTTTTGCACAGATTTCTGAAAAATTAGGATTAGAGACTTTTCGTTTTAGTGGAAAAGCAAAGAATATTAAAACCGTTGCAGTTTGTGGTGGCTCAGGAAGTTCGTTTATAAAAAAAGCCATAAAAGCAAAAGCAGATGCTTACATCACTGCTGACATTAAGTACCATGATTATTTTATGGATAAGAACGATTTTCTCTTAGTTGACATTGGGCATTATGAAACCGAACGGTTCATTGCGCAAACACTTCAAGAAAAAATAAAAAGTGCATTTCCAGAATTATCTGTTTTGGTATCGAAAGTGGAAACAAACCCTATGCAGACTTTTGTACATCAGAATTTAGTTAAACAACAAAATAAACCTAAAACCCAGTAAACTCCAGAATATCTTATGGAAGACATTTTACAACATTTGGCTAATCTCCAATTCATAGATTCACGAATAGACGAAATTGCCCGCATGCGAGGTGATTTACCTGAAGAAATTGCTGATATCGAAATGGATCTTGGCCGAATTGAAAATAAAGTTAAACATTTGAGAGCTGAAGAAACCTCATTACGCAAAGAGTTGAAAATGCTTGATGGAGATATCGTTGAAGCAAAAGCCTTGGTTGAAAAGTATGAAAAACAACAACTTTCTGTTCGAAATAATCGAGAGTACGACGCTTTAAGCAAAGAAATTGAATCACAAAAACAACGAGTAAGCAATGCATTATCTCGTCTTGATGATATTGAAATTGTTTTAGATGAAACCGTTAAAAATGAAGAACATTACGCTCTTGAATTAGAAGATATGCAAGACTTGTTAGTTCGTAAAAAACATGAGCTCACTCATCTTAAAAAACAAACAAAAGAAGAAGAAGAAGCATTAATGCAAACACGTAATGCTGCTTGCAAGAAATTAGGCGACAGATATTTAAGAAACTATGAACGTTTACGTGGTGGTTTTAAAAACGGACTTGTGGTTGTACCAATGGTTAGTGGTGCAAGTATGGGAATGATGCTTCCTGCTCAAATTCAAGTAGATGTTCGCAAAAAAAATAGATTAATTATTGATGAAAACTCTGGTCGTATTGTAATCGATCAAAGTTTTTTTGATAATGCTGAACGCGAATTTAACTTATAAGATTGAGTAATCTCTGAAAAGTAGTTTTATGTAAAATCATGAGCTTTTTTACACGAATTGAATGGATTTAAAGATTAATTCGACTTTTTGGAGTAAGATTGAGCATGTTTAGTAAACGAAGTAAATTAAATCCATTTGGATTGACTCTGTAAGCTTTTGAATTGTTTTTTAGGTTTAAGAGGTGAAAAAATGGTTTATTTCTGACTATTGTACAAAAAATGAGTACAAATATCTTTTCAAAAATCGATAGGAATTAATGCTAATTTAGAAATCTATTTGTTAGAATAGTTTCATTTAAGTAATTCATTTTAGAAAAACATAATCGTCGGGCAATCGCGCTATGCTTAGGCATGTGAGGAAAGTCCGGACACCGACAGGCATCGTGCTTCCTAACGGGAAGGCGTCGGACGCACAGCTCCGGCGACAGAAAGTGCAACAGAGAAGAAACCGCCAACTTTCGAGTTGGTAAGGGTGAAATGGTGCGGTAAGAGCGCACCGCTTTTGTGGTAACACAAAAGGCAAGGTAAACCTCACGAGGTGCAAAACCAAATAAGGTCGTGTGTTGTCTGTCGCAATACGGCCGGGTAGGTTGCAAAGACAAGAGTAGTGATACTTCTTGCAAGATAAATGATTGCTGTCCCGATTTATTTCGGGATACAGAATCCGGCTTATAGACGATTACGCTGTGCATTTTATTAAAAAAGCTGTTAGACGAGATGTTTAACAGCTTTTTTTGTGAAATTTTATTGGAAATTTAGTTTAGGAATTAAGGGTATCCTCATTAAGTCTTTTAGGTCAGAGATTTTCTTCGAGAATTTTCTTAATCTCATTTTCGGATAAGCCAGTTAGTTCGGAAATTATTGAAATAGAAAAGCCTTTGTTATGAGCCGCAATTACAACAGCTGTATTTCTTTCTGCAATTCCCTCGACTTTTCCTTTTTCAAAACCTTTTGAAACGGCTGTTTCTAGAACGCTGTATGAATCTCTATAGCGTTTAAGACTTGCTTGGTAATTTTTGCGATCGATTTTCGGCAAATGTTCAATTAAAGATTGTTCAATGAATTTCATGAAAATGTTCTCCTTTAGCTTTTCTGGTATTTCTTGTAGGGTTTCCAGATTCCTGAAAACGTATAACCATTTATCTATCGGGGTTTGAAGTTCTACTGCTTTCTTTTTGAATTTAGGTATGATTCAAGGTAAATAAATGTGAGTTTGGGATAAAAAATTTCGTGTGTTTCTATATCAGTCAGTTTTACACGATACAAATAGTTGTCTTTGTTTTGTAGAGACTTATCCATTTTAAAATTGATGATAGCAATGGTTTAAACTGCCTTGAGTTCATAATTCCAATTCTTATCTCTTTTGCCTTGTTTTTGAATAAGAAACGAGGAGTAGAAAATAGTTCTATCAATAAAATATGTCTGACTAGCTCGTTGTAATTCAACGATAAAGTGTTCTCCAGCTTCATTGGTGCAGTATAAATCAAAGATGGAACTGCGTTCGTCTTCGGCGATTCCTAATTGCTCTGTATTGTTAAATGAAGAAATCTTTTGCCCTAAATCTCAAGCGCATCTGCTTTTTCTCATTGATCAATTATCGTGCAAAACTGAAGGTTTTCAATGTTGTTTACCTGCCATTTAGCTAAAATATATTGAGGGTTAAAATCTCAAAAGTACGCTCAAGCCCCAAAATAAAAACGGCGCTTCGAGGCGCCGTTATAAAATCATAAATGTTATTTTTTATCTATCTTTTTAAGGCTTTTGCTTTTAGCCTTCAGTTGCTTTTTAACTTCTTTAATATCTTGCTGCATTGGTAATAGTTCTGGAGCTGTATTACTAATTTCAATCATTGTATTTCTTACTTGTTTCCCAACAGTTTCAGCAGTGTACTCTAGCATTTTTTGACCCGAAATATTAGGGTTTTGTTTCACTTTTAATTCAGTCTGTGTAATTCGGAAATAATGTGCAGCTAACTCTTCCTTACCCATAAAGTCTAAAACAGTTCGTTTACTAGGAATACCTCTAAACTCTTTTAATTTACCAATATTCATATTATACATACCTCTATAACCAGCATTTTGGAATAAAGGATAAGATTCAATTCCTGCCTTTTTTGCTACACCTGTCAAAGATTGTTCTTTTTCTGTAATTTCGCCTTTTACAATAACGCGATCTACCTTTTCAGATTCCTCTAAATAATTTTGCATTGCTCCTGCCAATGTCGCAAAATAAGCTTGAGCTTCTGCTACTGGTCTTTTTTTGTTATCAGCATTCATAACTGTTAAGTAACATGCAAAACGAGATAACTTGAAATCAGTAAACGTCTTCCCATCAAGTTCGCGATTAACAGTAATAAAATTTTCATGAATAGGAATATTCAACGTAGTACTTGTAGTCATGGCTTTATTAATCGCTTTCATAAACGATTGCATGCTAGAATAATCTAACAAGTCCATTAAATAAGAAGCATACCAAAATGTAAACCCATTTTCATTAGAATTTTTCTCAAAATCATCATTAGAAAAATTATTTTGGAAAAATTCAAGAGATGTCATATAATAAATATCAATTACCTAAGATTGTTTGCAAAATAATTTATAGAATGGTAAGAGAATAGTAAATACGTGTCATTAAATGACACTTCATCTCTGTTAATAGATAACATAAACTTAAAAAGACTGATTTTTTAAAATTAGCATTTTCTATTAATTCTGAACAGCTATTTGTTTTAAGTACTGTTTTACATCTTAGTAACTTTTTATTAAGCACTCTACGACCAAAATCGCTACGGTCACCACTTTCACATTTAAGATGCTCAACTTTCGGACTTCGTTTCTATAAAAAAGGCAGTGGTTTTCGCAAAGAAACGGTCATCCCGTGCCCTGACACGGAATCTCTGTCCAATATCATTTTACGCAACAATCACTTTTTCTTTGCATAGATTGGTTCTTAGGCTGAGATGCTGGGTCGAAGCCCAGCATGACCAAATAACATCTATGAACTAAGCTCATTATGATGTGAATAAGCTCTTGTTTTCATTAATTATGCTACATAAAACCGTTAACAAAATAATTCACTTTACAAAATGTCAAAGTCCGAAAGTTGAGTAAGATGTTGCAAACTAAATATGCGACGTTTTTGTCAGAATTAAAGGCCATTAAGGGGCATGCGTTATTTTGAAAAAATCTTATCATAAGTTCGTTGGTTTACAACAGCTTGCCAAATTATACCTGCTCCAATAATAAAAAGTGCAACCGTTTGCATTCCTTTTATGAATGTTTTTTCTTCATGCTGCTTTTGTTCCTGTTTTCTTCTTTCTTCCATTTCACGAAGCATCATTATCATAATTTCCTCTTGTGTCGCGTCAGATTTTGGAAACGCTGATAACTGCGACCTAACAGAATCAATTTTTACTTCAACAGCAATCATTTCCATTTGTTCTTTTGAGATGTTACTCACATCCTTAGGTTCAATGTACCCAATAAATTCGCCTTGATTATCTGCTATCATAAAATAACCCCTTTGAAAACGAAGTGCATAAACAATGGTATTCAAAGCTAGTTTTCCATTAGGAACAGTAGAGTTTGGAGAAGCATAATAAGGCGCTTTATCTACTGCAACTTGCAATGTGTCTAGATCAGGATAACGTTCAATTAGTTTTGAGAGTTGAGCGTTTGCAGATGTAGAGAGCAGAATAAAGAATAAGAGTAGAGTTTTCATAGATACCTAAGAGTTTAGTGTTAATTAAAGAGTCGTTAGATGATAAGTGGAATACTAATAAATCTGTTTGTTATTTCTCAGATAAACTCTAATAGTTAAAATATCCATACATTTTAAACAGTTAAATTACTCTTATGAGTGATTGTTGGTTTGACTTTGTTTTACAAAAAGGGTATTTAGGCTACATTTTATTTAAAAGATTGCTAAAATCACAAATGGGTGAAATTTAATTTTGTAAAATCAATATATAAAGTGAAATTCAAAGAAATGAAAAACGCATATAAAATTTTCTTACTCATTATGGTTGCAACTTTATCATTTGAAAATGCATCCGCTCAAACTTTAACTCCTAAGGTCGATACTCTTTCTGTAGGTAAACAGGCAACAAATAAAGATACTTTGGCCTTTACTCAAATTAAAACTAGACATTTATTTGGTTTTGAATTACTAGGGGCTGGTGGTTTAGGTTCTGTCAATTACTCTTATTTTAGAAATCATGTAATGTATCAAATTGGATTGGGAGTATTTCCTGCTATTGATTTCATTAAAGCGGATGATAGTTGGCTTATCCCAATTCAAATTCAGCTTCAAAACCCAAAATATTGCGAATGTGCTATAGTTAATTTCGATATTGGTTTCTGGGGTAGGATTGATCTAACGAATCAGAATTCATTAGTTGATGAACAATATCATGCAGTTGGATTATCCTTGAAATTGAAAAATTATCTAAAAAATAATGAAGATTGGATAGTACAATTTGGAGTATATCCATACTACGATTTCAATCAGCGTAAGATGACGACAACTTTTGGGCTTCAAATTTCAAAATAAGTGAGACGCTAAGCCGAAAACTATCTCAGAGTTTTAAACTCTGACATAGTTAACTTTGTCAAAGTGAAGCACTTTGACAAAGTTTTTTACTTCCACTCATTCTTCAATTTCTCGATTTGATCTCGAATTCTGGCGGCTTCTTCAAATTCCATGCTTCTTGCTGCGGTAATCATCGATTCTCTTAAATAATCTAGGAATTTATTTTTGTCTTCAAATACGACTTCTTTCATGGCCGGATTTGGCTTGTAATGTAAACCATCGTCTGCAACTCGCATTAATTCCAGTCCGCCATAGCCATCCATTGGGGAATTTAAATCGATATCTTTGTTTGATATTAAGGATGGATCAACAAGTGGTTTTAACTCTTTTATTACCGTTGTAGGCGTAATTCCATGTTTCTTATTGTATTCCATTTGAATTTCACGTCTTCTATCGGTTTCTTCCATTACGGCTTTCATCGATTTTGTAATTCTATCTGCATAAAATATGACTCGTCCTTCAGCGTTTCTTGCAGCTCTACCTGCAATTTGAAATAATGAAGTTGTTGAGCGCAAAAATCCTTCTTTATCCGCATCCAAAATTCCTACTAAACCTAATTCTGGAATATCGATTCCTTCTCGCAACAAGTTAATTCCAACCAAGACATCAAACTCGCCTTTTCTGTATCGATAAAGTACTTCAACCCGTTGAATAGCATCGAGTTCGCTGTGCATGTAAGCAGCTCGAATTCCCATTTTTCGTAAATATTCAGAGAGTTCTTCACTCATTCGTTTGGTTAAGGCTAAGACTAAAACGCGCTGAGTTTTAGCCACTGTTTTGCGTATTTCATCAATTAAATCATCAATTTGATTTTTTAGAGGACGAACTTCAATCGGAGGTTCCATCAATCCGGTTGGGCGAATAATTTGTTCTACAACTATGCCTTCGCATTTTTCCAATTCGTAATTTGATGGAGTTGCTGAAACAAAAATGCATTGTTTAATCATGGTTTCCCATTCATCAAACTTCAGTGGACGATTATCTAAAGCCGAAGGCAAACGGAATCCATGTTCAACTAAGGATTCCTTTCGTGAACGGTCACCACCATGCATGGCATTAATTTGAGGAACAGATTGATGACTTTCATCACAAACCAAGAGAAAATCGTCTGGAAAATAATCCATCAAACAAAAAGGGCGCTCACCGGGATTTCGGTCTGCCAAATAACGAGAATAATTTTCAATTCCAGAGCAGTATCCAATTTCCTGAATCATTTCAAGATCGAACATCGTCCGTTCTTCTAAGCGTTTTGCTTCCAGATATTTACCATCTTCTTCTAAAACTTTTATGCGCCAGTCAAGTTCTTCACGAATGCCACGAACGGCTTGTTCTAAACGAGATTTCGTTGTTACATAATGAGAAGCTGGGAAAATGGTGTAATCGGTAATCGAAACAAGTTCTTCATTTGTATCAGGATTAATAATTGTCATTTTTTCAAGTTCGTCACCCCAGAAAAATAAACGAATAGCGGTGTCTTCGTAAGCGGGATAAATATCGATAACATCACCACGAACCCGAAATGTTGCTCGTTTAAACTCAACATCATTACGATTATAATGCAAGTCAACTAGTTCGTAAAGGAGTTTATTTCGTGGGATTTCCATTCCGACCACCAAAGGAATAACCATTTGGCGATACTCAGATGGGGAACCAATACCATAAATACAGCTCACCGAAGCCACAATAATTACATCACGTTGACCCGATAACAAAGAACTCGTAGCCCGAAGACGCAACCTCTGAATTTCATCATTAATACTTAAATCTTTTTCGATGTATTTATCCTGAGAAACCAAATACGCTTCAGGTTGATAATAATCGTAGTAGGAAATAAAAAACTCGACTTTGTTTTCAGGGAAAAAGTCGGATAATTCTCTAAATAATTGAGCCGCAAGTGTTTTATTGTGCGACATCACCAAAGTTGGTTTCTGAACTTTTTCGATAACCGAAGCAATTGTTCGTGTTTTACCCGAACCCGTAATTCCCAATAAAGTTTGAAACTTATCTCCACGATCTAAGCCTTCCGTAAGTTCTTTAATAGCTGTTGGTTGATCACCTGCAGGTGGGAAATCGGAGTGAAGTTTAAATAATTTTGCTTCGTCTTTATCTAGTTTGTCCATAAAAAATCTTAATTCGAATGATGGTGAAGCATTTCGTTTAATGAAATATGACCTTCATAATAGGCTTTTCCAACTACAACTCCATGAGAATGTATCACTTGTAATTGTTCTAAATCTGTTACGTTTTTTAGGCCGCCAGAAGCAATAAATTTGAGTTGAGGAAATAATTTTTGCAATCGATCATATAGTTCCACATTGATTCCAGAAAGCATTCCGTCGCGAGAAATGTCGGTTGAAAGAACATATTCAATTCCGAGTGGAAGATATTTTTCGAGAAAAATCTCAACAGATTCTTTGCTAGTTTCTAGCCAACCGCCATAAGCTAATTTTCCGTCTTTGATATCTAGACCGAGAATGCAGGTTTTCCCGCCTAAAACGGACAACATTTTTTCCCAATCTGTCGGATTTTTCACCACAATTGAGGAGCAGATTAATTGTGAAAGACCAGAATCTAAAAGACGTTGAGCGTCATCAAACGTGCGAATTCCGCCACCTGTTTGAACCGTAACTCCTAATTTATGAATGATTTCTTCAATGACAGGAAGATTAACAAATTTACCTTCTTTGGCTCCATTTAAATCAACAATGTGCAAGTGTTTGAAACCTGCTTCGGCATAAACACGAGCTTGTTCAAGTGGAGAAAGAGCGTATTCAGTTTGAGTATTGTAGTCGCCTTTTTTTAATCGGACAACTTTTGAATCGTAAAGATCTATGGCTGGAATTACGTGCATTAGAACGGTTTTTTTTAAGAATGAGCCTCAAAAATACCGAAACTGCGTGTTAAACTTTGCCAAAGTTTTCAACTTTGGCAAAGTAACCTTTGACAGAGTTTCGAACTCTGTCAAAGGTGAGTATGGTTAACGTTTTCGAGTAAACCCAAAAAGAACAAAGCCCGAAAGAACGGTAATCAATCCTAAAGCAGAAAAGCCACGAATCACCCAATGATTAAAATTGTCACGAGTTTTATAATCCATAGTATGAGTCATCCAAAGAAAATCGAAAATTCGCCAACTCGAATGTCGAACTTTTTGAAAACTTCCGTCTTTAATAGAAACATAAGCACTTAGATTATCAAGCCCCTTAAAACGAATTTCCCAAGCAGGTAAAGGTTTTTCACGATATTCGTGATGTGCACCAACTTTTTCAAGTAATCTGACTTCCATTACTTCGAATTTGGGTTTTATCTGTTCTTTTGCAATGGCAATCGCTTCATCTTTAGATAATTCTGTTTTTATTTCACCTGTTAACGCATTTACCAATACAGAATCATTAATCCAGAAATACGATTGATTTAAAATAAATCGAAGTTCTAGAGAAGAAATGGCTCCAAGTGAATCTGGAAATTTTATCGAATCAGATTGAATTTGTTTATGATTTATGTGAGCTTGTTCATTCAAAAACTGATCACCATGGATTTCATCAATGCTCGTCCAAGTGAAATACAAGCCGCTAAGAGTCCAAAAAAGAATTTGAATTCCTATGCTCACGCCTAAAAATCGATGGATTTTTCGAAGATAAAAAGTTGAGCTTTTAGCCATTTGGGGATTTCACTTTTCTTCGTTTTCCAGCCTCGGAAAGAAGCATAGATTCATTTCTGGTTATTTTTTTAATCAAGTTTACTTTTCTGAAGCGTAAAGCGCTCCAATCTTCATCAATAGCGACCATTCTAACGGGTTCAAATTGATGTTCGCCTAAAGATTCCCAACCAGAATCGCGATTTATATCAGATGAATATTTTTTTGATGATTTCTTTGGATAGCAAAACCAAAGAACGGCATCGTCTATTAGTTTTGGAGCTACTGCGTTTAGCGTCTTCTCAATTTCAGCTTGTTGGGTTAAAAAAAGTAGAGCAAAAGAAACGGAATCAAGTGAATTTAAATTCGTTTGAATTGTTGTAAATGGTCTTATTTGCTCTAAATCAATATTAAAAGACTCTGGAGCGTTCAGAATAAAACATACTGTTTGGTCTTTAAAATTCAACTTTTTAAAAAGGGGCGTCATAAATTTATTTTTAATGAATTGGCTGAAAACTTTAAAATAAGATAGTTAATTGAATGAGAAATAGAAGAAAAGTGATGAAAAATGAAAACTTTATTTGAATATCATTAATTAATGTCAGGCTTTCACAAATACGTTAAACGTTGAGTTTACTCTGAAAAGTAATTTTCAGTAACATTTTTGGCAAATTAACAGGATTTGAAATGGTTCAAACCGAAAGATTCGACTTTCTGGAGTGAGCTCAACATATACATCCAAATAATGAGTTTCCTCAGCTATTACAATTAAAAGCACTTGGTCAAAAGAATTTTCAAACCTATTGCAATAAACTTAACAAGCGTTTAGAATTAAAATTATTTGATGTAAGTGGATTAATATTAAGTATTCCATTTGCTGATAGAAGAAATAGTTTTTACCACAATGTTTAATTTTCAATTAGTTGAAACCTAGATTTCATATTCATAATTTTATTGAAAATGAAGAAGAACCTTAGGATGATAGTGTGTTTTATCATCGTGGTCTATTATTATTCACCCTCAATCAAGTTAGAAATAAATTTACAAATCGATAAATTATACTAAATTACTAGATGATGCGTATGTAATCCCATTAAATTTTGAGAGCTTAGTAGAGAAACCCATTTACAATCACTAAATAAAAATTTATGAAATCTATATTCTTTTCCCTGATTATGCTGTTTAGTCTAATTCTAAACGCAACCGCACAAGATCGAATAATTGCCGCAACTTCAGCTGAAACGAAACCCTTATTAGTCGGACAAACTACTCCAAATGTAGATTTAGTCGATTTGGAAGGAAAATCTGTAAAAATGCTGTCTGTAATAAAAGAAAAACCAACGGTTCTTGTATTCTTTCGTGGTGGTTGGTGTCCCTACTGTAATGCACAATTAATCGATTTAAGAAAAGCACTGCCGATGATTGAAGAATTAGGATATCAATTAGTTGCTGTAAGTCCAGATACGTTTGAGAAATCAGGTGAAAACTTGAATAAAAACAATTTAAATTTTCGATTGTTAAGCGATCCAACTATGGATGCTATAACTTCATTTGGTTTAGCCTATCGTGCACCTGAAAAGTATAAAAATACGCTTAGAGAGTACTCAAATAATAAAAATGAAGATGTGATTCCAATCCCAACGGTTTATGTAGTTGATAAAAATGGCTTAATTCAGTTTCAATATGCAAATACCGATTTCACTAAACGCATATCCAGTAAAATGTTAATCAATGTGTTGAAATTACTTTAATAACACTAATCATGAAATCCTGACAGTATTGCTACTTTCAGGATATTTTTGAAAAAGGGTTAACAAACGAGTTTAGAGAATATTTTTTTGATACGTATTTTTCAAGTTTATTATCAGATTCGCCAAGATTTTTGTCGCCTACTGTAATATTAAAAACTTCGCAGTGGTTATTTTAAAAAATTAGGTATCAATAATAAAATCAGTTAAAAGTCATAATTTTTGTACCTTTGCACCGAATAGCTTCTCACTTTTTATGATTTCAGCTTTAAAGAAAATTATTCGTGAACCTGTTAATAGTTTAACACATGCAATTGGGGCAGTTGCATCCGTTGTCGCTTTAGGGTTTATGCTTTATTACTCTATTAAAATTCAATCGGTATCAGCAATTTGGGCTTCATCTGTTTTTGGGTTTGGGATGACTTTATTATATCTAGCAAGTTCGATATACCATTGGTCATTAGGGCCAGAATCAAGAATATTAAAACTGAAAAAATTTGATCACATTTCTATTTTCATTTTAATTGCAGGTACTTATACTCCATATTGTTTATTAGCCTTAACAGATCCTTTACGTTGGATTATGTTTGGCATTGTCTGGACAATTGCATTTGCTGGTTTATTTATTAAATTATTTTGGATTACAGCGCCACGTTTTTTGTCAACAGCTATATACTTAGCAATGGGATGGATGGCCGTAACTATTTTTCCATTCATGAAAGATGAGTTTGGGATGGAAGGATTTTTCTGGCTGGCAATGGGTGGACTATCTTACACAATTGGTGCTATAATTTATGCGCTTAAAAAGCCAAATTTAATCCCTGATATATTAGGATTTCATGAAATTTGGCATGTATTTGTACTTGGAGGAACTTTTTGTCATTTTTGGTCCATATACAAATACGTTTTACCCCTAGCCTAACTGATTTATATGCGAACTTTCTTTTTTGTTTTAGTTCTTTTGTTTTGGAGCGGTTGCAGAAAAGAAATAGTACCAATAATTGGTAAAGAACCCTGTGCTTATTCAGTTGTTGAGTTTACAGGAAGATTAGATGCTCTAACTAAAGATGTTGCAGTATTTGAACGGGGAAAGTATTCCATTAAGTACAATGACATTCCTAAACAAGCAAGAGATACCCTAGAATTGACTGCTTTGTATCAGGTTTATTTAAAGCAAATTACCACTGGTGACTGTGAACCCTTCTTTGGTTCAATCAGGAAAATTGGTTCCGCATTGGAATAAAATGATTTAGTCGTCTAATAAAAAAGTGATTTAATCGGATAAAATGGTAAAAAGCGCTTTTCATGCTTAGAGAATTACAAAGCTTACCGTATTTTGCCCCTTACAATTTTACCTTCATTCAATATTTGGTATGTCATTAAAATATAGATGGCTTTCTGCGTTACTTGTAGTTCTTTCATGTTTCTTTTTCATAAATGGAACAATTGCGCAAGATAGTTTAGCTTCAGCACCTTCGGCACTTGAAAAATTAGTCTCACAATCTGCAGGCGCTCAGTGGACAAGTATTCTTCCACCCGTTTTAGCTATTGTTTTAGCTTTAATTACTAGACAAGTGTTATTCTCATTGTTTATCGCAATTTGGCTTGGGGCTTGGTTAGTTTCAGATTCAGGATTAGCTGGTATTGGAACTGGTTTTTTTGCAACCGTTACCGATTACATTGTTCCAGGCATAGCAACACCCGATCATGTTAGTATCATGCTCTTTTCTTTATTAATTGGTGGAATGATTGGAATTATTTCAGATAATGGAGGTACAGGTGGCGTTATTGATGTTGTCTCAAAGTTTGTAAAAACTCAACGTCAAGGAATGGTAATGACTTCGATTGTTGGTCTGTTCATTTTTTTCGATGATTATGCGAATACGATGATTGTTGGGAATACAATGCGTCCATTAACCGATAAATTAAAAATTACTCGTGCCAAGTTGGCTTATTTAGTCGATTCAACTTCTGCGCCAGTTGCAACTGTTGCTTTAGTAAGTACCTGGATTGGTGCCATGTTAGGATATATAACCGATGCCGCTGCAAAAATGCCAGATTATAACGAAGCGGCTTATTCGGTTTTTATGGGCTCATTAGAGTATAATTTTTATGCATTTCTAACCATTTTCTTTGTCTTTACCATTTCTGCTTCTGGAAAAGATTTTGGTCCGATGTTAACATCACGTATTCAGCTTTTAAAGGCTAAAAAGGATCCTTCTTTAGATAAGTATGGGGTTTATGAAGAAGAAAATGATTTTCTTAGAGATGATAAAGTGCATTCCCATTACTTAAATGCTCTTGTCCCGATTTTAGTTTTAGTTATTGGAACGTCTACAGGTTTGTATTTAACGGGATCTGGGGAAAATCTTCGCGATATTATTGCGTCTTCTAATTCCTATGCCTCACTTTTATGGGGAAGTTTATTGTCACTTACTTCTGCCATATTTTTAACAAGTGTTCAAAAAATTCTTACCATCGAGAAATTGATTAAATCTATGATGACTGGTATGCACACCATGTTTGATGGTTTAATTATACTTGTTATGGCTTGGGCTTTAAGTGAGTTAACCTCACAATTACACACAGCTGATTATTTAGTTTCTGTGTTTAGCGATTCTTTAAATCCATTCTGGTTGCCAGTTGTAATCTTTTTATTATCTGCCGTTACCAGTTTTTCTACAGGTTCTAGCTGGGGAACAATGGGCATTTTAATGCCATTGGTTGTTCCATTAACTTGGGCTCTCGGCAAATCAAATGGATTAGAGTTTGAAGTAACTCATGAATTGATTTATGCAGCAGTGGCTTCTGTTTTAGCTGGTTCAGTTTGGGGCGATCATTGTTCACCAATTTCTGATACAACAATTCTAAGTTCCATTTCAAGCAGTTGCGAACATATTGAACACGTTAGAACTCAGTTGCCCTATTCTATTTTAGTTGGTGTTGTTAGTGCCATTTCTCTAATTCTTGTATTTGTGCTGAATGTCCCTTTTTGGGTAATTTATCTTTCATTTATCCCAATATTGTATTTCAGTATTCAAAAATTTGGTGACCGTGCAAGTGAATTAAACTTAGACGATTTCGAAATTGAAGCAGCAGAAAAATTCGTAATGGAGAAACCTCAAACGTTGCACTAATGTTGTGAATTGTTCAAAGTTTGAAATCAATGAATGAGTCCACTCCAAAAAGTCGATACTTTCAATTTTCACCCTTCTAAATCCTACGAATTCGACGAGTAGTTTGCTAAAAACTACTTTTCGGAGTACACTCATCAATGTAAACTAAACTAAACTAAACTAAATGTTGGTAGAAATTCATGCTTTACAGTCTTAATAATAGAGTAAAACACTACTTATTTTGCAGATAACATGATTTTAAAGTAAACTCATACTCATTATCATAAAAAAATTCGTTTAACTAAGAATTAACAAAAATCACAAGCTTAATTCACTTGATCGCATTTTTTAATCTCATTTGATAATCTTCTGCATCAATTTCTATGCAACCAAATTGGGCAAGATGTGGAGTCCAGAATTGGGTATCCCACAATAGGTAGTTGTTTTCTCTAAGCCATTGATGCGCAAAATACAGAGCGATTTTATCTGCATCTGCTTGGCGTTTAAACATCGATTCACCAAAGAAAGCTTTACCCAAAGATGCACCGTAAAGTCCACCAATTAATTCAGAACCATCTTCTGACCAAATCTCGACACTATGTGCATAACCGAGTTTGAATAATTCGTAATAAGAGCGAATGATAATTCCAGAAATCCAGGTTGTTTCACGCTCAGCACAAGCTTTCATTACTTTTTTAAAAGCTTTGTCAATCGTAACTTTGAATTTACCTTGTTTTATGCGCTGTTTCACATTTTTGGAGACCTTAAAACCATCCATAGGAATAATTCCACGCTTTATAGCCGTGTACCAAATAACATCTTCTGAATCGGACTCATCACTCATTGGGAAAATACCTTGAGAGTAGGCCCAAATAAGTTCTTCTGCTAGTATTATTGGTTTAGATTTTTTCAATCTCATTTATTTAATGGCTCTTAATCGATCATTAATCTGCTCTACATGGCGAGAAGTATGATGCAGAATTACATAAAGCCAATCTGTAACGGTTAGCTCACCTAAAAATGGATGTGGAAAAATGGCCGTGAAATCAGAAATACTACCATTTTCTAGTTTTTCAATTAAAGACGTTCTTTGTTGAAGAAATACATTTTCAAAATCTTGAATAGATGAAAATTTACCTTTGGGTTCTAAAAAATCAGGTGCTTTTACTTTTCGAGCTCTGCTATCAACCAATAAATATTTAATTTTTGTGCTTCCTCTGATTTCTTCCGATTCGTGATATTTTACTGAATCTTGAGTAATAACGTGAATAAAAGTCCTATCGGCTCTATAAATATGTTCTGCAATTTCAAGAATACTCCATTCGTTATTTGGCTTTTCGGAAAGCTTATTTTCTTCAAGAGTGTGTAAAAGTTTTAATAATGTATCTGAATTAGCTTGTAATTCGTTGCTATAAGCACTTAAATCCATGTTAAATAATCAATGTGAAATCTTTTAGTAAAAATGGAAAGTACGTATAAATACAATTGATATGAATTCCGCAAAGTTGAATTTAAATTATGAAACTTTTCTTTTTTGACAGTTATTATCATTTGTGCAATTTACTTCTTCCTAAAAAATTGATAAGGATTTGTATTCTATGTATTCAAAAGAGACTCAGATTCGTGTAATCTCAAAGCGGTTATTTGTGGGTAAAAGCGTAAACATGAGTTTATTGAATAATAAAACAGGAGTTCTTTGGTCTTTATTTGGACCTTTGATTTATTCTATTCCCAACCGAATAGGCAGTGACAGGTTTTCTTTACAAGTATATGATACAACTTATTTTGAACGATTTGATCCTGAAAAAGAGTTTAAAAAATGGGCATTGGTAGAAGTGAGTTCTTTAGAAGTGATTCCTAATCAGTTAGAGTCGTTTGTGTTACCTGAAGGCAAATATGCGGTTTTTACTTATAGAGGATTATCTTCAGATACAAGTGTTTATCAGTACATTTTTTCAAAATGGTTGATGAACTCGGATTGGATTTTAGATGATAGACCACATTTTGAAGTTTTAGGCTCAAAATACAAGAATGATTCTGTTGATTCAGAAGAGGATATCTGGATTCCAATTAAGAAGAAATAATTTTTTTTTAGGAGTTTTTTTAACACTGATTGAAGAAGAACTTTAATCGAGTCTTATTTAAATTATTAAAAAACAATACTCTAATTTTATCTCAAGAATTTGTCGATCAAGCATTTCAATTAAATCTAGCGATTACATCTACAATTTTCTGTAAGTGAGAAATCAGATTAAAATTGGTCGATAAGTCCGTCAAAAAAATTACGGTTCCTAAATTGGTAAACAGAATCTAATTCTGTACTTTCAGCCTATTAAGAAAAGGATTAATGTATTATATCGGTTGCACAAATTGCTGTTTTAGTAACACTTATAATGTATACTTTTGGCTATATCGTGTCTTTGTATGCGGCTAGTTATTGGTTCTCTTCGGGTTTGATGCCCGAAAAATTACGGCAATTTAGCAGTACATCGATTGTCTTTCAAGCCGTTATTTATGCAACTGTTTTTATTCCATTAGTAACTTGGTTTTCGTTTTTTTTGGCAGTTGGTGCAGATATAAAGCAAACAGTAGTTTGGCAGGATTATTTAGGACATGTTTCTTTAGGAGTTCATTTAATTTGGTTTTTATTGTTGAAACCGATGGTAGTTGGTTTAATTGTCGGCATGATTTCGCCCGAGACCATGGGTTTTTCTGGAAGAAATAGAGCAGTGTTGGCATTTGTGATGCACAATTTGGGTTCTTATGCTATGATTCAGATTGTGAAATTGGTAATTTCGTTTACAATTATTTGAACTAGAATTATAATATGAATACAGAAATTAGTGAAGTAGAAGAGTACATTTTATCTTTCCCAAAAGAAGTTACAGAGAAACTTGAATCGTTAAGAACATTGATAAAAACAGTTGCTCTGGAAGCTGAAGAAGGATTTGCCTATAAAATGCCATCTTATAAAGTGAATGGAAAGCCCTTAGTTTATTTTGCCGCTTACAAAAAACACATCGGTTTTTATGCAACACCAAGTGGGCATGAAGCCTTTGAAAAAGAACTTGCCATTTATAAACAGGGGAAAGGTTCCGTTCAATTCCCAGTAGATAAACCCTTGCCAATGGATTTAATTCAGAGAATTATTGAGTTTCGTGTCGAGTTATGTTTGTCTGCTAAAAAGAAATGAGAAAATATAATCTACTTCATTTTTATAAATGTCAAGCTTTTATATAATATATGTTTCAAGTTTCAATGTATTTAGGGAATATTTTAATTTCAATCTTAGATAGCTTATAATGAATTAATATAGTTCAAGTAATTATTTTTCGTAATATTTAATACTTTTAATCCATTATGATTAATTAGAACTAGGTCATCTGATTCATTTGCAAAATCCGTTAGCTTAGAAAACCAAATTCGATAATCACCTCGGCCATTTGATCTATATAGAGACACTTCTGTTTGAACTTCTAATTTTTCATCATAAATAAAACTTGCAGGTAGCTTTTTTTTAAATTCAGGTCCAAATTGTTGTTCCTCATAATTGTGAATATCCTCAGTTTTGAGGAATTTTCTAACCCTTTGTGTGGCATCCATAATATTTTTAGATAAACCAGTTGATGTTGGAATAATGATTGAATAAGATGAAACTTTTCTTTCTAACTCAGAAATGATGGAATTTATATTTTCATTATTTTGAAATATTGATTTATTCAACAATTCATTCAACACTTTCCCTCTATGTATTCTAGCATTTAATTCATGACTTCCTTGCCTAGCAACTTCAAAATATTTCATTTCGTCAGGCGTTATTAATGCAAGATTATCTTCTTCACCCACAAAATAAAAGTCTACTTTATTCTCTAATTCATTTAAATGAAATTCTAGTGAATTTAAGTCTATTTTATCGATACTAAATTTAACTATTTCAATTATAAGAGAAAATAAATTTGCTTTATTAAACCAATAGCTTTTTTCTGAAAGTCCTAGTTTGTGAATTAAATTTAAAGCATCATATATTTTAGAAACAATATTATCATAGATAAGAAATTCGTCATTATATCGTCGTAAATATTCATTTATCTTTATACTTCTACTGAAGTATTGACCCTCTAAAATTGTTGAACAAATCAACATGATATATTGAGAATCAAACATTCTTTTAATATCATTGTCAGAGAATACTTTATATTTCTCAAAGAAATTAGTTATAAACTGTCTTTTATCCTTATCTATAGATATAGAGGTTTCTTGTATAGATGGAGAGTAGCTTTTATCTGCAAGTATTTTACAAAAAATAGCAAACTCACCTCCTCCATATTCAGCATTTAACACTTCATTTGAATTTAGTGAATAATTGGTACTATTTATTCGTTTAAAAACCTCAATAATGTTTTCTTTTCCAAGGTCTTTTAAATCTTTTACTGTTATAGAATAGTTTAAAAATCTTTTTTTTCAATGTCTTCTAACTCGTCAAACGACTTAATTTGTTTTTGGTTTTTAAAATCATTTTTTTCTTGGATATAATCTACTATTGTAGTCAATCGTTGTTGTCCGTCTACAACAATTTCTTTTGTCTTTAGTTCATTTAAATCCAAATCATCGCTAGCAATGTAAACTTCAGGAAAGGGGAAGTTTAATAATATGGTTTCAATGAAAGAAAATTTATGCTGCTTTTTCCAGACTAATTTTTTTCTTTGAAAATCTGGGCCTGTAATTAAATTTCCAGAAACGATTTTGTTATATAAGTCAATGAGTTTTACACTGTTAGACGGTATTGAGCTTTTTAATTTCATGATAATTATAATATAAGATTAACTTGAATATTTTTAATATTTTCTCTTTGATATGTTTCGAAATAATGCCATGATTTATATATTTCTATACTGATATCTCTGCCATAAAGCATTTTATACTTTTCTACTACTTTTCTAATTTCGTCAGTAAGTTTAAAATTGTCTGGTAAAAATCTAATAGCGATTCGTCCTTTTAAAGTATATTTAGCAAAGGAACTTCTTGAGTCCCAAATGCTTTTATGATACCCCATGAAATCATAAAGATTTTTCATTTCTTTATCAAACAAATCTGATGAAATAATTCCAATGTCTAAGTCAGACTTTTTTGATGAATTGTTATCAAAATCTTTGAATAGATATAATCCAGAGTTAGAGTTGTCCGGCTTTAGGCTAAATCCTAATTTCCCAGACCCAACAATAACGATGTCTCTAATATGAACATTTAGTATGTTTGCAATATCTTTCTTAAAATCAAATTCTTGACCAATTTTTATTTTAGAAAAAAAGTAAGTTTCATTTTCAATTATATACTTTTGAACTATTATATCAGCTTTTGCCTCTTTACAAATTTTAATAAATTCAGTTTTATTCATCATTGTATATTTTTCAGAATTTCCAAACCAATTGCTTTAGCCATTAATGGTGGTACTGCATTACCAACTAATGTATATTGAGGAACTGTATTTTTTCGTTCGCGTCCACCTGTAGTTCGTTTTCCTTGAAAAACAAATGAATCGTCAAAGGATTGCAATCTTGCCATTTCTCGCACAGTTAAAGCCCTTGGTGAGTTATAATGTACATAATCGTCAGGAATAGTCATGATCGTCGAGCTTTGTTCTTCTGGTTTTAGCACATTATAGTTTCTTTTATTAGAACTTAAACCACACTCTTCCAATTCACATTGTGCTTTTTTATAATCACCATTTTCTAAAATTATTTTTAACCTAGAAACAACATCCTCATTTTGGTTACTTGTTTTATGATTGTTTAGCAAATCAAAATATTTTTCGCCATTATTAAGTGCTTCAAAACTTTTAACATAAATAGGCTTTGTTTGAGGTTTATAGCGTTCAATTAGTCGTCCTTCTTTAGACCATTCTGCATACGATTTTCCCGATATAGCATTTTCTTTTCCATCAATTGATCTTTTTTTCAGAAGATTGATCATTTTATTAGCTGACCCATTGAATTGCTTAGAAATATTAACTGATTCATAATGATGAGCTTCTTGATTATTCCCTATAAAATCTAAATCATGTAAAGCTTCAAATACAGTTACTTTTTCTGCGTCTGTAACAGTTGGTAGGATTTCAGAAATAAATTTTTGGTCTTTTCTACAGCCGATAAAAAGAACTCGCTCACGATTTTGAGGAACCCCGTAATTTGAAGCGTTGGCAATAAAGGGTTTTTCTATTTTGTATAGCCTGATACTATTTAAAATCTTCACTAGTTCAGTTTTTTCATTTTCAGATGAGATGTCTAAAAGAGTTACTACTGTTTCGTCAAACGAAGCTGTATATATTTTTAGAGCAGTAATTATATCATTACAATCCTTTTTATGAATTGATGGTACTTTCAATTCATTGAAGGCATTTTCTATATGATAAATAGTACTTTCAGAACTTATCTGTGTTAAAAAGGTAGTGAAATGGTCAGTAAAGGCATCCCCATCAATATTACAATGGTCTTTTTCTTTTATTATATCTCGTTTAAGTTTTTCCCACTCCTTTGTTCGAGCAAGAATATTAAAACCATGTCTTATTGTATTAATTCTAGAGTCTGTTTTACTTGTTTTATAATCGGCTATTTTGGGTGTAATTTGTTTAAATCGAGAATCAACAAAACGAATGAATTCTTCTCGCCCCATTTCAATTTCTGCATTTCTTAACTTTTCAATTTCAACTCGTTTTACAATACATTCAAGAAGAAAACTATTTTTGTCAGATTTCATTTTTCGAATAAATGAAACCAAAACAGGAATTTCTTCAGTGTCTACTATCGAATTTATTTCTTGAATAATTAAGTCTTTTATTTTACCATTTTCCTTAGTTAAAATGCCTTTAACGTTTTCCATTACAAAGTATTTAGGTTTTAAAACCTTTATAACTTCAAGATAATGAGAGAATAAATCATCTTTTTTGTCGAATTTTTTTCGTTTACCAGCAAGGCTGAAACTTTGACAAGGAGGCCCGCCGCATACAACATCAATTTTTTTATCTCCAATTTTCTGAAGGAAGTTTTCCATGAAATCCGGTTCTGTAATGTCTTGTCTTAAAAATTCAGCATTTAAACCGAGTTGATGATTATATCTGACAATATGAGTCAATTCACAGTTTTCATTGATATCACTTGCTGCGATAAAGTTGAAAAACTTATTATTTACTTCAGCTTGTAAAAAACCCTCACTGAACCCGCCTGCACCGGCAAATAAATCAACGAAAGTGAAAGGTTTGCCATAAAGGCTTAATTGCTCTTTAACGATATTGATAGAATTACTCTCTTTATACCCTTCAATATGCTGGTTTAGTATTTCTTTTATTTCTTCCTGCGAAAACGTTTTTTTGTTAGAATTATGTAAGAGCTCGTTTGCTCGTGCCATTAAAAAGTCTAGATAATGATTAATTTCAGTTGATTCTAACGCATAATTTGAAACTCGTTGCTTTTTTTTATCGAATTGTTCTGGTGCAATTTTTTGACCAGTAGCCAATTTTATTTGAGTTCCGCTACAATTAATCCTGAGATGAATAGGTGCGAGGCCTTTTTTGTCTGGTTTGTCGAGGTAAAAGTTAATTGTTGCCATAAATACGATCAGTTTTTTGTTTACGGACAAATTTACGGACAATATTATAATACACAATTATTTTCTTATGTTTTGCTCAAGCATTAGTTTCGGTGAAACTTTCAAATGATACTAATTACACAAGAGTTAATAATTATCAAAAGCTATCAAAATCTCTTTTCCATTGAATCTTAACAGCAGAAATTTTTTCTAATTCAATTCGTTGCCCATCAATTATGCTAAACCCAGATTTTTCATAGAATGCTAACGGTGATAGATAAATTTCTCCATTAACTTTTAAAGTAGCATTGTGATCAACAACCCAACCATTCAGATCTTCGTTTTCAGATTTTAGGGTATCTAAAAGTTGTTTTCCAAACCCTTGTTTTTGAATTTCATGAGCTAAAATTATTGCAAACCATATGGCTCCTTCTCTCAAAAAAGAAAAAGCCCAAGCTTTAATCTGATTCTGTTCATCATGTAGTAAAAAGTGTTTTGGATTTATTAAATGATTCAAATACTGTTCAAATTCAGCTAATTCAGCATACGCTAAGCTTGCGGGATATTCTGCATTCCACAAATTCATCAAAGCCATTTTTTGTGACTCTTCAAAAGATAATGTTTCAACTAAAGTTAAATCAGGTTTCAAAAAGAATAGTATTTATAAATATTGAAGACTCAACTATCTTGACTATTAAAGATGATAGTAAAAAAACAAATTTATAGTTTTGTTAAGAATAAATATATCACCTAAAAATTTACTTAGAATTTTAAAAAGAGTTCAGAATAAATCTATAAATCTCAAAAAACTTTAAGAAAATGTTATCTAATTATTCTTTAAATAATGAAATAGTGTAATCCAATAATTCTTGTCCACCTACAGTTCCATGTCCTGGGACTATAATTTTCGCTTTGTTAAATTTCGCTTTTACTTTAGAAACTGTTTTCGACCATTCACCGACATTGGCGTCACCTAAAAAGCCTTTGCTAGCTCCGACTGATTTTATCATACATCCTCCAAATAAAATCTGATCTTTTTGGAAATAGCCAACAATATTATCCATAGCATGCGCTTCACCCAAAAAGGAAACAAGAAGTTTAGTTTGGCCAAGCTCAAACTCTTTTGAATCGTCAAAACTGTGTTTTGGAATGGGCAAGTGTTCCAATTTTGCCTTTTCGATGGTTTTAAAAAAAGCAAAAGAAGGTATTTTTACTTGGTGAAATGATTCTAATCCACCTAGGCAATCATCATGAAAATGAGTTGGAATTACACCTTTGATTTCACAGTTCAATGAGTTTTGCATCCAATTTATTAATTCAGCTGAGACAGAATCTGTTGTTGGAGTATCAAAAATAAATGCTTCGTTTGCATCTATTACAATAAGCCCATTGCATTCAACTTTACCAAAACTTTCGGTCTCCAAAAAGGAAATATGTTGAAAAGAATGCGCGCTTAACTGATTAATAATCAGAGTTTTAGTTGAATAAATGGTTTTGGTCTTTATGCTATCGGAAGAGGATAATCCAAAATTTATTAGAAGTAAAAAAAGAAGGTTCAAAATCATAATTTAACAATAGTGTCTATGAAATAATTTTAGCGGATAGTTGAATTTTATTGAGATTGATGTAAAACTGATTCAATGTAACAAGTTTATCAAAAAAGAAGCCAATGCAAATAACGACCTGGTGCAAGGGTAAAACTACCTGCAATAATAATGGCAAAAACATATAACAAAATCATTTTTCGCTGATGTTTTTTCACATCATTTTGTTTAATGGCTATATAAGCTGTAGGAACGGAGTAAAGGGTTAGGAAACTAAATGTATGAAACAAACCAAAATGATTGAAAAGTGTTGGTCCAAAATGAGCAGGCATAAAAAGAGTAACACTTGCTGTGAAAAGCATTAAAATCATGTAAATACGCCCCAATGCTTTATGTAGTGGCGTTCCTTTTTCTAAGATCCTCATTATTCCACCAATAATGAAACAAGGAATCACGGTATATAAATGAATATACATGAGTTGATAATAGTTGAACATGGTAGGAAATTTGGGTATCGCAAAGTTTTAATGAGTTGAGAAATAGGAGAGTATGAAGTTAAAACTTTTGAGTTTGTTATAAATTAAGGGTTTTAATTTTCGTGAAGGTGTTCGATAGAAAAGGTTTAATTTGATTGGTTTAATATACTCAAATTCAAGTTTTTAGCTTTGAGTTGATATAAACTCATCATGAAATCCCTCCGACTCCCTTTGAATTTCTTGCATCTTTTTTAGCATTTCAATGTTGGGCAAAAGGGAGAGTTTAGTTTCTAGTTTTGGATTCATTTGCTTGTAAGATTAAAATGTATACTCCTAAAGAGGAAAAAAAACGGTTTGCTCTGAAATTTAGCAAAAAAGTGATTTGGAATTTTATGACGCTTTAAAATCAAGGATATGTTAATTCATAACAGTAGCCTTTGGGTAAAATCAATCAGCATTTCTTAAGGCTTCACAAAATTAAAGCCTGCGTTTTTAACATCATCAACATGGAACATTGGACCAAATCCTCCAAAATCAAAGAAAACAGAATCGCCAGTTTTGTGTTTTTTAAAAACTCCTTCTAATGAACCATCTCGAATCTCATTCATTTTTTGATGGATTTCTTGAAGAAAAGAATGGGGCAAATTTTTTTTTCCGTGAGCAGGAAAAACTCCTTTTATTTTTTTTGAAATCGAATTTAGTCGTTCATACGTTTTGAATAGTTCTTCTAAACTTGCTCTGCATTTTAAGTTCAAAAGCCACAATCCTGATCTTGCAAAAGCATCACCGCCAAATAAAAAAACAGACTCAGAATCAAGAAAACTAATACTTCCCGTTGTGTGTGCTGGGGTCGCTATAATTTCTAATTGGCGATCCCCTAAATCGATAAAATCCCCATTTTTTACGAATCGAGTTGGGATAGGAAGTCCTTTTGCAATAAATGCGTTATACGTTGCAGCATTAAAATCGGCGGGTAAATGATCTTCCATTTCTGAATAAGAAAACATGGAGCTGGGATTCCATTTCCCATTTTTGATATTTTCAGTGGCTTTATTCCATTTTAACCCATGGTTTTCCCATTCGGTTTCACTCATTAGGGTTTGTGTGAAATAGCCGTTTCCATTCGAATGATCAGGATGGATGTGTGTATTTGCGACTTCTATTTCGTGGGTAGCAATATCTTTCAAGACTTCGGAATAATTTAAAATGCCAAAGCCGGAATCAATAAGAATCGATTTTTTTGACCCGTTTATTAAAAAGGAAGAAACAAAACCCATTTCTTCAATTTCAAAAATACTTGGGCTGAGTGGAGAAATAAGAATTTTTGGTTTCACGGAATGAATAGTCTATTAAATGTTGTTAATAAAAACGGAATTAAAGGGTAAATTCTCGCCAGAAGGTACTAGAAATTAATGTGAAAAAAACAGAATGAAAAGGGTTAAACCATCTGCAAGACTACTTCAAGAGTTTAATATTGTAATTCGTAATGATGTAGTACAGGGTTTGAAAAAGTTGAATACTAAAAAAAAATAACAGTGAGATTCATGATCGTAGCCAATTATTGTTCAGAAAATCTCTACTTGTTCTCTGGAAGTAACCATTTAGGCTGTAATTTCAAAATCTTATGGTGAATTTCACACGTCTCGATATGGCAACCTTTTAAATAGCCGGTGCTCATTAAAAACTCATTTACAATTTCACCACCAGTAAACTTAAATGTCTTTTTGAAGAGTTTTACCCATTCTTCTTTTGTTTTAGGATGATTAAAGTCTAACCAGTTTTTAAATGATCCAAATTCGGATTGCAAGTCTAAAATTACGCCAGCATTATGAATCGCAGCGTTCACTTTTAATTTATTTCGAATAATTCCTGCATCAGAAAGAAGCCGAATTTTATCACTTTCGTCGTAAGCAGCAACTTTGGCAATATCGAAATTATCATACGCTTTTTTGAAGTTCTCTTGTTTATTCAGAATGGTCGTCCAACTTAATCCTGCCTGATTAATTTCTAGAACTAAGCGCTCGAAAAGTTCATTATCCTGCTCAATTGGAAAGCCGTAAGCTGTATCGTGATAGATTTTATGTAGGTTTGTAGGTTCTAAATAAACTACAGCTTCACAGTAAGATTTAGGTTTTTCCATTTTTGAATTAATTGATTTATTAATTGGTAAATTGAGTTCAGGTTAAGGATTATTAGAATAATTTTAATCAAAACCCAGAATAAACAATAGGAACGTCAATTGGTTTAAGAAGCACGAGCGGACGCAACGGCACAAGCGGACGCTTGCGCTAGAAATGTAAACTCAAATTAGTCAGCGATTCCAAACGAACGGATTTTGTACGGAATGATGAAATTTAATTTTAATCAATTTAACTTATTATTTCTTATTCTGTACTCAAGTTAATAGGTAGAGATGCTTTTCAAATACTCCAAAACTCGTTCCCAATCAGGAAATCTTGAAGAACCGAAATGAATAAATTCGCCTTTAAATGCAGCAGAGCCGTTTTTATATCGGTCGTCTACCAAAAAATCGCCCATTACAAAATCTTTTCGATGAGCGAGAATTAGTTTTTTCTTTGCCAAGTCCCCAAAGTGTTTTTCAAGCCAAATACGTTTTCCGGTATAAGAATCCGGCACATTCCACATTGGTGTGGAGAGAAAATAAACATCAAAAAGAGGAAATAACTGATTTACTGATTCTATGGCATCTGTAATGGTAGGCAAATCGTGGAAAATGAGAGGATTTGCTTCACAAATCTCATCAACAAGACGAGAACGTTCTTCGTAATCTCTTAAATGTTCTGCTTTAGTATCTAACCCGGGATTAAGTAACTTCACACCTAGGTCAAAATCTGCAATTACGCCATCCATATCTAAAAATAAAATTTTTTTCATTTCGTTCGACCTACGGTTAATTGATGATAAACCGAATCATTAGGTTCCCATAATTCAATTTTTCTATTTTCGTTATCCAAAATGTGAACAAATTTCCCATATTCAAAAGTCTCAATTTCATCACATAGTACCACGCCTTCTTTTTTGAGTTCTACAACCAATTTTTCCAAATTCTGAACTCTGTAATTGACCATAAACTCTTGTTTGCTCGGCTCAAAATAGGCTGTGTTTTTTTCCATTGGACTCCATTGAGTAAATCCCTTTTCCTCCGAATCGGCTTGTTTCCATTCGAAAGCTGTTCCGTAACGGTCTGTTTGTAAGCCAAGATGTGTTTTGTACCAATTTTTTGTATCGTCAGGATTTTCTGTTTTAAAGAAAATGCCTCCAATTCCAAGTACTCGTTTCATTTCTATTTCCTTTTAGTGATTTTGTAGTATAAATGAATATTATAGATAATAAAAAGGTTAATTGGATTGATAATTGCTAATTACTCGAGCTACACGATTCGTTAGATTATTAGATCTAGTTTTTTTGAGTTGTTGAAAGCGGAAGCTTTTATTTTTTATTGCACTAGCGGACGCTAGCGCTAGAAGTGGAATCTTCCCAATTTTTAAAAGGCTTCTTTTAATTGGGAATTGTTATTTAAAAAACTCCCTATCTTTTTGGTATGAATACAATCGAAAAAATTCTAGAAAAATTCTTAGTTGATACAGGTATCAATCTCGCTATTATTCCTTATATCCGACTTATAAGCATCCTTATCCTTTTTTCATTAGCGGCAATGTTATTCTTTTGGTTAACAAGGCGTTATTTCATTAGTGTAGTTTACAAGCTATTCAAAAAAACAAGTTTTAAATGGGATGATTCTCTTGCAGATCATAACGTATTTCATAATGTAGCTCATATTGTACCCGCAGTCTTATTTCGTGTATTTGCTGGAATAATTTTTCACGATTTTGAATATTTATTGCCCATGGCGCTCAAATTAACCGACATTTATCTTGTTGTTACAGGCACCATAATCGTTTTATCTTTTCTAAAAGCTACTGAATATTTGTTAGCGGATTCAAAAATATTCGAAGACAAACCCATACAAAGTTATTTTCAGTTATTCCGTATTGTGTTTTACATTGCTGCGGGAATTTTGATTTTATCTATTCTCATGGATAAGTCACCTATCTATCTTTTAAGTGCTTTTGGTGCCCTTTCTGCCATTGTTTTATTGATTTTCAAAGATACTATTTTGGGCTTAGTTGCAAGTGTTCAAATTGCTTCTAACGATATGGTTCGTGTGGGCGATTGGGTAGAAATGCCCAAATTTAATGCTGATGGTGACGTAATTGCCATTAATTTAAACACCGTTAAAATTCGGAATTGGGATAAAACCGTTACCACTGTTCCTACCTATTTTTTTATTACAGACAGTTTTAAAAACTGGCGCGGAATGCAAGAAAGTGGCGGACGTAGAATTAAAAGAGCACTTCATATCAATACTAGAACCATAAAATTTGTTGATCCAGACTTTCGTGTACGCCTAAAAAAATATCAACTAATTAGTTCGTTTATGAGCTCAAAGCAAGAAGAAATTGAAACGCATAATAAAAAAAACAACATTGATACGTCTGTGTTAATAAATGGTAGAAGAATGACAAATATTGGCGTTTTCCGCCGCTACATTGAGTTTTATCTGATTAATAATAAAAAAATTAACAAAGGAATGACACTTTTAGTTCGTCAACTACCCATTGAAGACAGAGGAATTCCAATTGAAGTCTATTGTTTTACAACAACAACTGTTTGGGCAGAGTACGAAGAAATTCAATCAGATTTATTCGATCATTTATTAGCAGCAGCAACATTCTTTGAGTTAGAAATATATCAGCAACCAAGTGGAAGTGATATTGAATTAGCGGTTTCCAAATTGAAATAAGCGTGTTAAGTCAGTTTAATTCGTAGAAAGAACAAAAATCCAATCAAAAATTATTCGGAAAATACGCTATTAAAGAAACATTGCGGATTAACTAAGGTTTGAAACACATTAACCAACTCTTTTCAACATTAAACCGTCCATCTTGTTTGGAACAGATTCTCTTTATTTGTGTTGTGTTATGTCCTTTTCAAAAACCCTTTTTTTATGCTTAAGTGTCTTTCAAATTATTTCCTGCACAGGTCGTTTTGGAAGTTCCGATGTCACATCAGAGGAAGAGCAAAGAACGTTTTATCAACGTGAAATTCAGCCCATTTTTAATGCTTCTTGTGCCGGAAGTGGTTGTCATGTTGGGGGAAATGCAGGAAATGTTCGTCTTGATTGGTATTCGAGAACCTTGGAAAGTGTTGGTACAAAATTGGGAAGAACCATTATTCCAAGAAATTCTGATGAAAGTCCATTAATACACGTTTTAAGTGGCTCAATTAATGGCGTTTCTCAAATGCCAATAGGTTTTCCTAGACTAAGTGATGTGCAAATCCAATTACTGAAAGACTGGATTGATAATGATGCTTTAGAAGATTGACATAAAAAAAGCCTTACCAAAATAAATAAGGTAAGGCTTGTATGAAACTAGAAAGTTCTTTTCTTATCTAGGATTAGCTTTTGTTTTATTGATAAACTCTTGATTATCCACGATTGGTCTTCCGTTCATATTGGCTAATTCGATAGTATAAGCGTAAACTAACTGAGTACGACGTGCATATTCATCAAAAACAATTTTTGAAATTTCATCTCCTGGGCGGTGATATTCAGGATGTGTTCCATTAAAGAAAAATGAAAATGGAATACCAAGACGACCGAAATTCCAATGATCAGAACGGCGATAAAACTGGTTTCTATCATTCAAGTCATTGTATTTCATATCTAAATTTAGTTTTGTTGATTTAGCATTGGCACTAGTTAAAAGACTATCCATTGCTGAAGAAATAATGCTTCCGCCAATAATGTAAATGTAGTTTTTTTCGCCTTTTTTTACATAATCATCATCAATACGGCCAATCATATCCACATTGATATTTGCAATAATGTTTTCAACAGGAACGGTTGGGTGGTCAGAGTAGAAACGGGAACCTAAAAGACCTTTTTCTTCACCCGTTACATGTAAAATAATGACACCTCGTTTTGGACCAAATCCGGCATTTTTAGCATTAGTCAAGGTTTCAGCAACAGAAAGGATTCCCACTGAGCCAGAACCATCGTCATCAGCACCATTGTAAATTTTGTCTCCGTTTTTATCAGCAGTTCCAACGCCAATGTGATCGTAGTGTGCACTTACAACGACATATTCGTTTTTCAAAACAGGATCGGAGCCCTCAATTACAGCAACAATATTATTTGAAACAACCACTTCTGGTTTAGAATCGTTTTTAATTTCAATGGTTGCAGAAAGTGGAGTCGCTTTAAATTCATTAAGATTTTTTGATATTTCAGTGAATTTCTCTTTTAATGCTGTTGTATCAGCCAAGCTCAACAATTTAGTTGCTGTATTTGGATTGATTAAACAATAAGAGAAACTTAAACCTTCTTTTCCATCATCCAAATAAGCTAGGCGTAGTCCACTTGTTTTACCGATAGAAGCTTTTGCATTATCTACATTTTTCATAAAACGAGTTTCAGTTTCAGGAATCATGAGTAATCCTTTAGCGCCTAAGCCTAAAATGATTTCACGATAACGAGAACTGTTATTCAAACCTGGGCTAAGTACTGTATCGCCGTCAACTACTGAAGGAATTTCCATAAATACTAAAACCCATTTGTCTTTAACGTCAACACCTTCGAAAGGTATAACGCCACGAACTTCGTCTGTAACACCGATTCCGCCGAAAATAACATCAGCAGTAAAAGAATTTTCACCACCGTAGATTTGTAAAATATCTGGAGTTGAATCGGCAGTAAGCATAGATTCCATCACTTTAACTTCTTCGTTAATCATGATTTTACCTTTATCGCCTTTTTCTTCGGTTCGCTCAGTAATAGAAATCTTGAAAGAAACGGAGTTTAATTTGCTAGTGTTTAATTCAACAGGTTGAAGATAAGAGCCATCTCCCATTCCTCCTTTAACACCAAGGCGTTTGTATTGATCAATAATATAGGTCGCAGCTTTTTCTTGTCCTTTTGAGCCTGTGTCTCTACCTTCAAGTGAATCGTGAGCAATTACAGAAAGATGTTTGTACAAATAAGTGGAATCGATACCTGAAATGTAATCTAGGGCATTTGTAGGTTTAGTTTCCATGGGTTGCGTTTGTGAACAGCCGATAAAAGCGATCACAGCAGAAAGTAATAGAAGTTTTTTCATGCTTTATATTTGGATTGTTTATTGATAAGAATCGATTTCAAAATCTAATTTAATGTCTTCGGCGCTGAGTTCTAGGTAGAAATCTATGGGAGTATCGCCAATAAATAAAACTAATTTTTGTTCTTTTATCAGTTCTAGAACAGCTAAAAAAGTGACAACAATAGTAAGTCTAGATTCAACATGTTTACAAATTTCGACAAAGGATAGTCGTTTTGAAGCTCTTAATTTTTCGGCAATAAAGAGCATTTGTTTTTCAATATTGGTTTCAAACTGTTCAATTTTGTGTGTAATTGGTTTTTTTGCTTTCTGAAGTAGAAGATGTTTAAATGCGGTCATTAAATCAACGAGGGTAATTGGTCGCAAAAGTTCTCCGCTGTCTGCTTCTGCTTCTAATAAATCAGGTTCGAAGTTACCTCTTCGGTATTTTTTTTGAGCTTTATTGTCAAGAATCTGTAATTCAGTTCCCACTTCTTTGTAGCGTTTAAATTCTAACAAAGCTTGCATAAGTTCATAACGAGGATCTTCTTCCGGTTCAAACTCATCTTCTGTTTTTTCGGTCGGAATCATCATTTTGGCTTTAATTGACATTAATAGCGAAGCCATATAAATGAATTCAGAAGCAACTTGAAGATCTAATTCGTCTAAAAAGTGAATATATTCTAAAAATTGAGCTGTAATGTAATTTATCGGGATATTATAGATATCCAATTCATCTCGTTTAATAAAAAACAGTAATAAATCGAGTGGTCCTTCAAAATTTTGGATCTGAACGCGGTACATTTGTGGAAACTATGGCAAAGTTTTAAACTTTACCATAGTTTGACATGTTAAAAAGCGTATTCAAATGAAAAAACAATATGTTATGATAAAGAAATTGATTCAACTCATAGATTTAAAACCACATCCTGAAGGTGGTTGGTACCGCGAAACCTGGCGCTCTGAAGAAACTTTCACAAGAATAAATGGAAGCGAACGCGTAATTGGGACAGCCATCTATTTCATGATTCATCAGTGAGTTAAAACGCATTGGCACAAAGTAAATTCTGCTGAAATCTGGCATTTTTATTCATGTGCGCCATTGGTAAATGAATTAAAAAACGAAGAAACGGAAGAACTCGAAGAAATTTTGATGAGAACGAATTTGGAAGGCGGATTTTTACCCCAAGCTTTGGTAAAATCGAATCAGTGGCAACGTGCTTATTCTACTGGGGAATATATTTTAGTTTGGTGTGCGGTTTCGCCTGGGTTTGATTTTTTGGATTTTGAACTTATTGAAGGAGAAATGATAGCTTAGTGAAGTTGTGTTAGAAGCTATTTCATGTGTTGAAAATAGTTTTTTAAAACTTTAAGCAGAAGGATAATAACATGTTGCTCCAGCTTGTTTGGATATCTGTTGTGCTTAATCAAATAAATTAATTGCTTAATAATATTTGGTTCAATACTTCTTCTTTTCTCTCATCAGTTAAGCAACAATTTGCTAGTGTAATTGCAACATGCCACATCAAGACTGGCGGAACGGCGTTTCCAATGGCACGATATTGTCTATTTTCTGAAACCGTATCTAATTTGAAAGATTCAGGGAATGATTGAATGTTTGCTGCTTCTCTCGGTGTGAATCTTCTATATTTTCCTTCAAACATTAAAACTGGATCTGTTCCATTCAAACTTACTTTAGATAAATGAGAACTTATGGTGTTGCAAGGCTGATTGAGGTCTTGAACTCTTCCTTTATTCATTTTTTCACGAACACGAAGCATTCCGTCAACTGCTCGTTGACTGAAAAACCATTTTTCGTCTTGATTCGCTAATGGATCAATTACTTGCTTGAGTTTAACTTTTGCATCTTTTAGAGTAATTGGTTGAGGAAAGCGAAAATTGAAATAGTCTTCAAATTCTCGGAACCCAATTATAAAAACTCGTTCTCTTTTTTGAGGAACACCAAATTCAGATGCATTAAGCAATTTATACTGAATATAATAACCAGCATTTTTGAACTCATTTACAATCATTGGAAAAGCTTTTCCTTTGTTAGCAGACAAAAGCCCCTTGACATTTTCGCCTATGAAAAAACGAGGTTGTTTTTCCTTCAAAACATTAACCATTTCAAAAAAAAGTTTGCCTCTTTCGTCTTTATAGCCAAGGCGTGGGGGGTTTTGCGCACTTATTGAAAATGATTGACAAGGAAACCCCCCAAGTAAAATATCATGGTCAGGAATTTCACTCGGCACAATATCTCGAACATCCATTATTTCACATTTATGTTCAAAATTACTGTTATAGATTGCTGTTGCATAGCTGTCATTGTCGGCTGCATATACAACTTGAAAAGGCAATTCAGCAAAGTGTTTTCCAAGGAAATTAAAGTCTCCTTGAATTCCTAAATCCATTCCTCCGCAACCGCAGAATAATGAAGTTACTTTCAGTTTCTTATTTCTAATAGCTCTTCCCATTGTCCCGATGTATTAGAAAATTCAACAACTAAATTTTTATCTACTTTCAAATTTCCTTGTTCAAATTGTTTAACAGGGTTTTGAATCATAAATACATTTTTGGTTTTGTCATTTACTACCAAGTAATAAATGAAATAATTATCACCCAATGTTTCGGCTGTGTCCCATTCGTTTGGTGTAAGTTTAAAGCGATTGTTGTTAATGGCTTTTCGTGATTTTGTTGTTTTTACTTCGATATAGCGTTTCTTTTTTTCTAATTCAACGCTTTGAATATCGTAGCCAACCCCTAGCGGAGTAGGGATTTTATTTATCAAGTGTTGCCTGTTTGATTTGTCTTTAGTTCTTATATATTCGTGAGCCAAAATCAAACTCTCTCCATAATCTCCAATGATTTTAGTAGGCACTTTTCTATCGCCAGTCATTCGAGAACAATATTCTTGAATTAAAGTTGAAATATTTTCTTGTACTGCTTGGTCAAGTTGTGGGGCGAAGGCTTCAATACCATCAAACTGATTGACAAAAGAAAACCAAGCTTCTTCCACTGCTGAAATTTCAGGATTTGTAATTTCTTGTTGAGCATAAAATCTGTCATATTGATTAAACCAAACGGCTTTCTTTAAATGATAATCAATAGCTTCTTTGTTTTCAGTATTTAAATAATAGTAATAACCAGTTCCTTTGTGTTGCAAAAGGTTTGCTAAAACCATATAATCCAAAATGTCACCTGCATATCTGCAAACATCACCATTTGAGGGGTATGCTCCCGTTTTTTCGTTTCTTAATTGGTCATAAAGGTGGTCATATTCAATTTTATCGGCTCTGTGTTTGAGAATCATTTTAGCAACATCTTTTGGATGTTTACCGTCTCGTGTAACTCTTAAATCAAAGTATGCACATTGAGTTAATTCTTCTGCCGTAACGCTATATGATTTACCAGTGAGTTTCTCGCCTTCAATTAATAACTGCAAAATGAAATTACAAGGTTTAAATTTTACACCTACTTCAATTTGCTTGATAATATTGTGAGATTTAATATGTCCGCCCGGATATTGGAAAGAGTATAGGAAATAGTTAAAAAACTCGTCTAAATATTGATTGTTGGCAAGTCTGATAGCCATTTTACTTGGTTGAAGATGTTTATCTTCTTCTTGAATAAAAGCAAAAAGGGCTGATATTTCAGTTCTCCAATTGTCAATCGTTTTTTGTGTCGAAGAAGCATTTTTCTTAAAGTCAAAAAGCACATTGTTTAAAACGGCTTTAAACTCTTTTTCGGGCAATACTTCCATTTCTGAAATTGAAGTTGCCACATAAAGTAAAACTTCTTCCACATCATTTTTAAAACGTGGTCTTAAGTGATGCAAACGAAAAAAGTATTCTTCAGAAATTTTATATTTCTGTTGTTTACTCATAAATATTTTTTCAATGAATTGGCCAATACCTCTGCCAATAGGGGAGGAACAGCGTTACCAACTTGTTTATATTGACTTGTTTTGCTTCCTAAAAAAATAAAAGTGTCAGGAAATGATTGAATTCTTGCACTTTCCCTCACTGTTGGCACACGGTTAAATTTGTAATGAAAATGATGTCTGTGCCCTGTGTCTATTGTGAAACTTGGCTTTTTGCTGTTTAGCCTAGTCCAAGCAATATTTACATTTCTTGTTTTGTGAAGATATTCGGGTAAGTTTTTGTAATTACCGCCATCAGGAACCATTGAAATGATTTCAATCGTCTGGTCGTTATGATTTGTGATTTCGTGATTGAACAAACCTATTGAGCCTTCTCGAATTTTTTCTTGATATTCGGATTTTATTTTTAAAGGATATTTTGCACCGTCTGCAATTGATTTTTCAGGTAAATCTGAAATGGCTTCACTTGATGAAACAAATTCAGGGTTTTTATTTTCAGGAAATTTGAAATTTTCTTTTCCTTTTGTTCCTATAAAAAAGGCTCTTCTTCTGTTTTGGGGAACGCCAAATTCAGAAGCTAAAAGCACTTTATAAACTATACTGTAACCCAATTTTTCAAAATCTTCAATGATGGTGTCTTTAACAACACCTTTGCCCATTGAAACAATGTTTGGTACGTTTTCCATTAGGAAAACTTGCGGTTTATAAAACTCCACAAAACTCACAAATGATTTATAGAGCTTGTTTCTTTCGTCAACTACAATTCTTTTTCCAGCAATAGAGAAACCTTGACAAGGTGGTCCGCCAATGATTATATCAGCTTTTGCAATTCCTGTCTTTTTACATATATCATTTGGTGTTTCATTAAACAAGTCAGCAACTAATCCTTTTGAACCTCTGTGATTGAATTCAAAGGTTTTTATCGCATCCTGCCAATGGTCAATTCCAAGTACAACATCATAACCAGCTTCGATAAAGCCAAACGAAAGTCCTCCACAGCCGCAAAACAAATCTATAACAATTGGATTTACATTACTCATTCGTATTAAACTTTATTTCTAATTGTTTTGCGTTCTTATTTTTTAAGTAGTTTACTTTTTCCTCGGCAACCATCAAAGTTTCAATTGAGCAATTATTTTCATAAATCTTTTTTGCAAATAAGTCACTAAAGAATTCAGTTTTTATGTCATCCTGTTTGAGATTAAAAATAATTGCAAGTTTGACAAGTCGTTTCTCGTCAAACTCCCTTTTACCAGTTTCGATTTTACTCAAATTCGCAGAATCTAATTCTAGTTTTGCAGCCAACTGTGTTAGAGTCATTCCGCTCTCTGTTCTTAGTTTTCTAATATATTCTCCAAAATTGGTCTTCATGCGACTTGCTTATTCTGACTTGTCAATAATTGACAAAATATAAACACTATTTATCAAAATAAATAAATAAAAAATTAATCTTAGTGATTAATATAAGCGTGGTTATTATAGTGAGCTTTGTTTAAGGTTTAATAGATAAAATAATACGGTGAAGTCAGAAAGTCGAAATTTTAGAATTAATAACACATATTAACCAGATTTGCTTTTAATTAAACTTAGCTTATTTATTTTTCTCTAAAAAATGTGTTTCATACTCTACTTTTCAGATTAAGGGGGAATGGCGTTCGATGCATTGAGATTTACCCATCAAAGAAAACCGCTTAATTCAACATTAAGCATTCAAAATTTAAAATTCGCCAAGTTTAAACGCTTTTCAAATACGCATCAAGCAAATCGAGAATTCCTAAAACGTCTTGTTTAAATACGCGTTCGCCAATTTGATGATAGGGATAGATGGCTGGCTCCAAAGCTATGGACGCTACTGGATTTAAGGAATTTCTATTCACAATGCGCCCGTATATCATGTAGTCGTTGGTATTGTTGGCGACTGTCATTTCAGGATTTATGTTGAGTAGTGCTTTCGAAACTTTTTCGGTTATTTGCACTTCTCCGTCTGTTGGCGTTTGCTTGTACATTTCCCACCAATTGCTGTACATCGCAATTCCAGATTTTCCTTTAAATAATGGCGTGGTATCAATCGTGATAATCGCTTCGGTTTCTATGCCTTCTTCAATAATATAGCGTGAAAGTTCATCGGCGCCTTGTCCGTGCGCTAAGCTTCTGCCTTTGTTTTTTAGGCGTTCGGGATGTTCTTTCATGCCTTTGCTTTCTTCCATTTCAGAAAAAAGAATCACCAAATTCGGATAATCAGACTGAGCAGCTAATTCCATTATCGCTAGACAAATTCCTAGTCCAACCGTGTCATCTAATTGACCTTCAATTTCTTCTTTGGTTTCGGAAAAAGGTAACGTTGCCGGTGCTTCAGATCCCCAATGATCAATTTTATCTAAATGCGCGGTCAACACAACTGTTTTGTCTGCCTTTTTTCCAGGAATATGAACAACTAGATTATTTACAGGAATTTTCTCCAAACGAGCATCAGGAATAAATTTTACAACCGATTCGATATACGGATGCAAGCGCTCTTCATAAGAAGAAAAGGAAGGGATTTCAGCGCAACGTTTAATGTGAGGAAAAACTTGGTGAGTAGACATGAGTGAAAAATTTTAAAACAGAATTAAGCGAATTAGACGCTTTGTTTGTGAGAAGCGACAATTTCGGAAATATCTACAGCGCGATAAATATGTGGAAAAACGCCATGATCGCTAGATTCTTCATCTTTTACGGAATCGCCAAGTGCATCACGATCCAATTTTAGAATCATGATTTCATCAACTTCACTAAAAAAACGCTCTATTGTATCAGGAACTTGTTCAGCGCGTGAACAATGAATAAAGCCTTCGGTAAATAAACTATCTGGAGCAATTTCACCGGTTAACTGATAAATTTCCCACTCCTGAACAGTGGTAATGTGATATATTGTATTTTTGCTTTTCATAACCAAAAGATACAAAAATGCAAATCAGTTATTGGAAATCCCGTTGGCAAAAAAATAATATTGGCTTCCATAATCCCGAAATAAATGCTTATTTATTGGAGTATGCGCCAATTGCTATTCCAGAAAACACAAAAAAAGTTTTAGTTCCTTTGTGTGGTAAAACAAAAGATTTAATTTGGTTGCGAAATCAGGGTTACGAAGTTGTTGGAGTTGAAGCTATCCCTTTAGCTTGTGAATCGTTTTTTCTGAAACAAGAAATTCCTTTTGAACTTAAAAAAAGTCATGGATTTACCATTTATTCGTCTGAAAATCTAGAATTATGGTGTGGCGATTTTTTCAAGTTTCCAGATAAAGTGATTTCCGAATGTCAGTTTGTTTATGATCGAGCTTGTATAGTTGCCTTGCCAACAGAACTCCGCCTGAAATACATAGCTAAAATAAATCAGGCTACTATTTCTGGAACAAATATGTTGATTCACACTTTTTTTTATGATCAAGAAAAAATGGCAGGACCGCCATTTTCGGTATCAAATGAAGAAATGGAATTGCGTTTTTCAGAAAAATGGAGTCTAAACACACTATTTGACAATAGTGTTTTGGCAAAATATGAACGATATTGAACAAAAGGTTTAGATCAGCTCAGTGAAAGTGTACTTCATTTAGTAAAAAAGTAGTCTAAGGCTGATTTTTTTACCATATTTGTGTATCATTTACACCGAATGTTTTATATTAACGTTCTGAACA
>Ga0210026_1000272_pt1 | contig 61970 bp, 55 predicted proteins | sample CryGeymeta201509_FD_183977 | JGI IMG/M metagenome (GOLD analysis project Ga0210026, IMG submission 183977) | Groundwater microbial communities from Crystal Geyser aquifers in Utah, USA - Crystal Geyser metaG 2015-09 (SPAdes) (version 2) | ecosystem: Environmental > Aquatic > Deep subsurface >...
TTGCAGTGGCAGCCTTCCCCATATTCCTGTTGGGTCGGCATCCGCATTAACCTTTTCGAGGCCTGCTCAGCGGTAACGAGCGTTACGGCCTGCATGGTCGCCAAGTTCCTTTTTCAGAACCTTCTACACCAGAGGCTTCAGCCACTTCGTTACCTCCATGACTACTCCAGTTGCTTCCGGCCGGAGCGAAAGTGGCCGGGCGGGTTTCGCACCCGCTGGACAAACAGCGCCTTTGCACGGCGCACAGGAATCTAGGTTCAAGGGCTCCATGGGCGGAGCGTCCCGGTCTGAACCCGTGGCTCGATGCGCTGAAGCCGGGGTCGTAGATCGGGGTGAGCACTTGGGCGATGGCTTGCTGGATGACCCGGTCGGTGACGGTGCACTGTTTGGTGCCAGGTCTTGCCATCACACATTCGGCCTTAACTTCGACTGTCCTCTTTAGCCGAATTTGAGTGGGTTGACAGGACCAGCATGATGGGCAGGTTATCGGCCTCACCTTCCACGCCCACCCCCACCTTGTCGGAACCGATCTGCTTCGCCGCCGAGATGGCGGAAGGCACCATCACCGGCCTGCTGCCCCCGAAGAAAAAATAAGCTCTTCTCTCAAGAAACACCATGCAACACGTTGATTCCGTAGGGTGCGCCGGCCCGGCCACCTCAGCCGCCACGTTTTTTCTCCACCGCCCACACCGCCGCCTCCACCCTTGAGCGCAGGTTGAGTTTGCGTAGCAGGTGCTTGACGTGGACCTTCACCGTGCCCTCGGCGATGTCGAGTTCGCGGGCGATCAGTTTGTTGCTCTTGCCCAGGGCGATTTGTTCCAGGATGCGGCCCTCCTGTTCGGTGAGGCCGGCCTGGTCGGGGTCTTTCGGGCGGTTGTCGTCGCGTAGCGAATGGGCGAGCAGGCGGGTGAGGCGATCGGTGAGCGTCACCTGGCCGGCAGCAGCTTCCTTGAGCTTGCCGACCAGCTCTTCCGGGTCCATTTCCTTCAGCAGATAGCCGTCGGCGCCGGCACGCAGGGCGGCGATCAGGTCTTCCGCCTGGTCGGAGACGGTGAGCATGACCACACGCGGGTCGTTGTCCCAGGATTTCATCACCTTGAGCACGTCCAGCCCGCTCATGCCCTTCATGTTGAGGTCGAGCAGAACCATGTCGGGCGCCAGGCTTTTTGCCATCTCGATGCCTTCCTGGCCATTCGAGGCTTCGCCCACGACCTCGAATTGGCCGGCCATCCGCACCAGTTGCATGACGCCGCGGCGGAACAGCGGGTGGTCGTCGATGATGAGCAGGCGTTGCGGGCTATCGGTCATGTTCGTGATTCCTGCTGTGTCGGCGTGAATTCCAGCGCCACGCGGGTGCCGCCTTGCGGACGTTCCTCGAAGCTGAGATGGCCATGCAGACTGTGCGCGCGCTCTTCCATGATGGCCATGCCGTAGTGGTGCAAGTCGGCCGCTTTGGCGATGCCTTTACCATTGTCTTCCACCAGCAACCGCGCCACGCCTTCCGGCTGGCAGCGAAAAGCGACCCGCGCATGGCTGGCGTTGGCATGGTGTAGCACATTGGCGAGCGCCTCGCGCACGATCTGCAAGACGTGGATTTCCTCGTTGGGCGAGAGCGGGCAGGCGTCCAGGGTGGTATCGAGTTCGACAGCGAGCTCGCCGCGCTCGGCGAATTCGGCCACGGTCTCTTCCAGCGCGGAATGCAGGTTCTGGCCCGCCATCTTGAGGCGGAAGGTGGCGAGCAGTTCGCGCAGTTGCCGATAAGCACCGTTCAGGCCTTCGCGCAGTTCCTCCAGTATCTCGTCGGTAGGCTGGCCGGCGGTCATGGCGGCTTTCAGGCGGCTGACCTGGATTTTCATGTAGGCGAGCGATTGCGCCAGGGAGTCATGCAATTCGCGGGCGATCACCGCGCGTTCCTCCAGCAGGGCGACCCGGCGGTTCTGCTCGATGCGCCGTTCCGCGCCAATGGCGACGCCGATATGGCGTGATAGCGCCTCCAGCAACTGCACCTGCCAGGCATCCAGTTGCCGGCCGAGGGGGATTTCCAGGATCAGCACGCCGTACTGGTTTTCGGCGTCGGACAACGGCAGGGTAAGGCGGCGGCGGAAGTTGTCGGCGATGCTGATGCGGGTCTGGTCGCTGCCGTGGCACCAGCGGCATTCCGCCTTTACGCAGGGGTTGGCACCGCTGATGCCATCTTCCGGCCGCATGGTGCTGGCCACGGCCTGGCCGGTGTCGCCGCCGTGCTCGCCCAGGCAGATGATGCCGTGGCCCAACCCCAGCACTTCCTCGATGTCGCGCAGCACCGCGAGATAGGTTTCCCGTCCCGGCGGCGCCCCGTGCAGGCGGGCGATGGAATGGTAGAGGAGTTCCAGCGACTGGTTGCTGCGGGTGAGTTCGGCGGTTTTCTGCCGTACCCGGCCTTCCAGGTCGGCGTAGAGCTTGGAGAGGTCTTCCGCCATCAGATTGAAGGCGCGCCCAAGCTGGCCCAGTTCGTCCTCGCCGGTGTGGTCGGTGCGCGCCGAAAGATCGCCCCGGCCGACGCTGCGGGACAGTTCCAGCAAGCGTTGCAGGGGTTGCACCAGATGCATGTGGATCAGCCAGACGGTGAGCAGGACTACCAGCACGGTGAGCAGCAGCGCCACGCCCAACACCAGGCGCATGACCCGGATCTTGGCCTCGGTGGTGTCCTCCATTTGCTTGACCAGGCTGTCGAGGTGATCGACGAAGCGGGTCATGTCGGCGAGCAGGGCGGCGCGGGCCGCCATGTCCGGGTTGGCAATCTGGCCTTCGGCCACGGCCTGGAAGCGGGGACGGATGCTTTGCCGCCATTGCTGGAGCATGTGCCGCCAGGCCACAGCCAGTCGCGTGTCGATTGACGTGGCCAGCATGGCCTGGATGGCCGGGTCATCCAGGGTGGCCTCAAAGCCACGCAGGGCGCTGGCCATGCGCGCGGCGCCATCGCGCCCGGCCAGCACAGGCGCGGTGAGCGGCGCTCCCAAATACAGGCTGGCCATGCGCCAGCTCTGCATCCGCAGGCTACCGGCGCGGTTGATCGCTTCGCCGCTGCCCTGGGTGGATTCCGCCACCAACCCCGACACCGACATGCCCACCACCGCCAACAAGGCGATGGCCGCGATGGCCCCGCCCATGCGTAGCAGCAGAGAGTTTTGCAAGGCTTTCCAGGCGAAGAGGCGGGGTTTGGGCGGCATCATAAAGTAGCGCCGGCAGGGATACCGGCGAGGCAACAAGCCGGCTAAAAGCCGGCGCTACAAGGGCTACTCCTTTTACCCCTAGGCGCGACGTTGAGGAAATACCCCCTCCGCGCCGAGGCGCTTCAACCGGTTCGCACCAGTCGTTGGCGCCGTATAGATAACAACAACTTGGCGCGTTACCCCCCTACCCATTCGGAGGTATTGGCCGGCTTTCCCCCCGCTTTACCCCCTCTTTCAAGCGGTTTTCCCAACGCGGAAACTGCGCCCCATCGAATTCGGACATCCTGGTGGGGAATGCAATGACGCCACGTTCGCAACAACAACTCTCCGTGCTGATCATGAGCACATTGGCCTTCACGGTGTGTTTCGCCGTGTGGATGATGTTTGCCGTGATCGGCGTTCCGCTAAAGGCACAGCTCGGCCTCAACGAAACCCAGTTCGGCCTGCTGGTCGCCATGCCGGTGTTGACCGGCTCGCTGATCCGCCTGCCCCTGGGCATGTGGACCGACAAGTTCGGCGGCCGCATCGTCTTCTTCGTCCTGATGCTGTCCACCGTGATACCGATCTGGGTGATGGAATACGCCACCGCCTTCTGGCATTTCCTGGTCATCGGCCTGTTCGTCGGCCTGGCTGGCGGCTCCTTTTCGGTGGGCATCGCCTACTGTGCGCGCTGGTACGAGAAAGCGCGCCAGGGCATGGCGATGGGGGTGTTCGGCGCCGGCAATTCGGGCGCGGCGCTGACCAAACTGGTGGCACCCAGCATCGTGGTGGCCTACGGCTGGACCATGGTGCCCAAGGTCTATGCCATAGCCATGCTGGTGACCGCCATCCTGTTCTGGTTCTTCACCTATGACGATCCCGAGCACAAGGTGCCCGCCCACGTCACCGTAATGGACCAGATCCGGGCGCTGAAAGACCCGACGGTGTGGAAATACTGCCAGTACTACTCCATCGTCTTCGGCGGCTACGTGGCCCTGGCGCTGTGGATGACCAAGTACTACGTCACCGAGTATGGCTTCGACCTGAAGACGGCCGCGCTGCTGGCGGTGTCATTCTCCCTGCCGGGCGGCGTACTGCGCGCTGTCGGCGGCTGGATGTCGGACAAGTACGGCGCGCACCGGATGACCTGGTGGACGCTGTGGTTGTCCTGGATCTGCCTGTTCATCATGTCCTACCCGCAGACCGAGTTCACCGTGCAGACCGTGAACGGCCCGCATACCTATCACATCGCGCTCAGCCCGGAAGTGTTCACCGCGCTGTTGTTCACCGTCGGGGTGGCCTTTGGGTTCGCCAAGGCCAGCGTGTTCAAGTACATCTCCGACGACTACCCGCACAACATCGGCGTCATCTCCGGCATCGTCGGCCTGGTCGGCGGCCTCGGCGGCTTCCTGCTGCCGATCATGTTCGGCGCCCTGGTCGATCTCACCGGCATCCGCTCCTCCGCCTTCATGCTGATGTACGGCATCGTCTGGGTGAGCCTGATCTGGATGTACACCACCGAGGTTCGCAAGATGGACCTGATCAAGAAGCCCGCTGTCGCGGCGGACACCCTGGAATGACCCCCTTCACTACTCACCCACGGAGCCAACAATGAGTACCAACATCAAGGAATGGGACGTCGAAGACCCGAAATTCTGGGCATCGACCGGCAAGTCCATCGCCAACCGCAACCTGTGGATATCGATCCCCAGTCTGCTGCTCGGCTTCGCCGTGTGGCTGATGTGGGGCATCATCGCCGTGCAGATGGCCAACCTGGGCTTCCCCTTCAAACAGGAAGAGCTGTTCACCCTGACCGCCATCGCCGGCCTCTCCGGCGCCACCCTGCGCATCCCCGCCTCGTTCATGATCCGCGTCGCCGGCGGGCGCAACACCATCTTCCTGACCACGGCGCTGCTGATGATCCCGGCCGTCGGCACCGGCCTCGCGCTGATGGACAAGAACACGTCCCTGTTCACCTTCCAGTTGCTGGCGCTGCTTTCCGGCATCGGCGGCGGCAACTTCGCCTGCTCCATGTCCAACATCAGCGGCTTCTTTCCGAAGAGCCAGCAGGGCACAGCCTTGGGGCTGAACGCGGGCTTAGGCAACTTCGGCGTCACCACCATGCAAGTCCTGATCCCACTGGTGATGACCGCCGGCATCTTCGGCGCGCTGGCCGGCGACCCGATGACCCTGGCGAAGGACTCCGGCTGGATTCTCGGCAAGATCCCGGCCGGCACGCCCACCTTCATCCAGAACGCCGGCTTCATCTGGCTGCTGGCGCTGGTGCCACTCGCCTTCCTGGGCTGGTTCGGCATGAATAACCTGCTGCCGCTCACCCCCGGCCTGGGCGGTTCCTTCAGCGCCATGGCCAAGGTGCTGTGGCTGTATGGCATCGGCTTCGTCACCGCCCTCGCCGGCCTCTATCTCTACCTGCCCGCGCCGACCGGCCTGGGGCTCTTGAACATGTGGGTGGCGCTGCCGCTGACCATCGTGCTCACCCTGGTGGTGATGCGGCTGTTCGCCTTTGGGGAAATGAAGGCGGGCATCCAGAAGCAGTTCGGCATCTTCAAGAACAAGCACACCTGGTCGCTCACCGTGCTCTATGTGCTCACCTTCGGCTCGTTCATCGGCTTCTCGATGGCGCTGCCGCTGTCGATCAAGGTGATCTTCGGCGACAGCCACCTCCTCAACGCCGCGGGTGTCTGGGAACACATCAAGAACCCGGCCGCCCCTTCCGCCTTGACTTATGCCTGGATCGGCCCCTTCGTCGGCGCGCTGGCGCGGCCCATCGGCGGCTGGATATCCGACAAGGTGGGCGGCTCCATCGTCACCCAGATCATTTCGGCGGTGATGGTGGTGGCCTCCGCCTATGTCGGCTGGATCATGATGCAGGCCTACCACTCGGCCACCCCGGAACAGTTCTTCATGCAGTTCCTGGTGGTGTTCGTCGTCCTGTTCGCCGCCACCGGCATCGGCAACGGCTCCACCTTCCGCTCCGTCGGTTACATCTTCGACCGCCAGCAGGCCGGCCCGGTGCTGGGTTGGACCTCGGCGGTGGCCGCCTATGGCTCATTCATCGCCCCCGAGGTGATCAAGAACCAGATCAAAGCCGGCACCCCGGAAAACGCGATGTACGGCTTCGCCATCTTCTACGCCCTGTGCCTGGTTCTGAACTGGTGGTTCTACCTGCGCAAGAACAGCGAGATCAAAAACCCGTAACGAACCGTAGGGTGCGCCGCGCGCACCTTTTACTAGGCCACCTCAAACCGGTGCGCACGGCGCACCCTACAGGAGAAAACACATGAGCCACTTTCTCGACCGCCTGACCTACTTCACGCGCCCACGCGAGCCCTTCTCCGGCGGCCACGGCGTACTGACCATCGAAGACCGTAAGTGGGAGGACGCCTACCGCAACCGCTGGCGCCACGACAAGGTAGTGCGTTCCACCCACGGGGTGAACTGTACCGGCGGCTGTTCCTGGAAGATTTTCGTGAAAAGCGGCCTGGTGTCGTTCGAGATGCAGCAGACCGACTACCCGCGCACTCGCGACGATCTGCCCAACCATGAGCCGCGCGGTTGCCAGCGTGGCGCCTCGTTCTCCTGGTATCTGTACAGCCCGCACCGGATCAAGCATCCGATGATTCGCGGCCGCCTGCTCGACCTCTACCGCGCCGAGCGCAAGGCCGGCCGCGATCCGGTGGAAGCCTGGGCGGCGATCCAGGCCGACCCGGCCAAGCGCCTGAAATACACCAGCGTGCGCGGCCTGGGCGGCTTCGTGCGCACCCACTGGGACGAAGTCACCGAAATCGTCGCCGCCGCCAACGTGTACACCATCAACAAGTGGGGTCCGGACCGCATTTTCGGCTTCTCGCCGATCCCGGCCATGTCGATGATTTCCTACGCCGCCGGCGCCCGTTATCTGTCGCTCATCGGCGGTGCCTTGGGTTCCTTCTATGACTGGTATTGCGACCTGCCCGCCGCCAGCCCGCAGACCTGGGGCGAGCAGACCGACGTGCCGGAAGCGGCCGATTGGTACAACTCCACCTACCTCATCATCACCGGCGCCAACCTGCCGATGACCCGCACGCCGGATGCGCACTTCGCCATCGAGACCCGCTACAAGGGCACCAAGATCGTGTCGATGGCGCCGGATTACGCCGAATACGTCAAGTTTGCGGACTTGTGGATGCCGGTGCGGCAAGGCACCGATGCCGCCGCCTTCCTGGCGATGGGCCATGTCGCGTTGAAGGAGTTTTTCATCGACCGGCAGATTCCCTATTTCCAGGAATACACCCGCAAGTACACCGACCTGCCAATGCAGGTGACCCTGCGCCCGCATGGCGAGGGCTATGTCAGCGACCGCAACCTGCGCGCCTCCGACCTGGGCGGCATGAATGAAACCAACAACCCCGAGTGGAAAACCATCGTCTGGGATGAGATGTCCGGCGGCTTCGTGGTGCCGGGCGGCTCGGTGGGCTTCCGCTGGGGCGAGGAAGGAAAATGGAACCTGCTGGAGAAGCAGTCCGACGGCTCCGACATGTGCGCGGAGCTCTCCTGCCAGGGCAAGTCTGGCATGGAAATCGTCTCGGTGGGCTTCCCGCACTTCACCGAGAATGAGCCCGATCTGCTCTGGCGCAACGTGCCAGTACGCCGGGTGAAGCTGGCGGACGGTTCGGAAACCTTCGCCACTTCGGTGTTCGACCTGCAGATCGCCCAGTACGGCATCGACCGTGGCCTCGGTGGCGGCAACGTAGCCCGCTCCTACGACGACGCCAATTGCGCCTACACCCCGGCCTGGGCCGAGAAGGTGACGGGCGTGAAGCGCGCCGACCTGATCCGCACCGGCCGCGAGTTCGCCGACAACGCCGCGAAAACCAAGGGCAAGTCGATGATCATCATGGGCGCGGCGATCAACCACTGGTATCACAACGACCTGGCCTACCGCTCGATCATGAACCTGCTGCATATGTGCGGTTGCGTCGGCCAGAGCGGCGGTGGCTGGGCGCATTACGTGGGCCAGGAAAAGCTGCGTCCGCAAGCCGGCTGGGCGCCGATCGCCTTCGGCCTGGACTGGCACCGTCCGCCACGGCAGATGAACGCCACGTCCTATTGGTATTTCCACACCGACCAGTGGCGCTACGAGGCGGTGAAGGCCGACGACCTGCTCTCCCCCGCCGGCCGCAACCGCAACAAGGGCTATTCCCTGGCCGACTACAACGTGGCCGCCACCCGCATGGGCTGGCTGCCGTCGGCGCCGCATTTCAACCGCAACCCGATCGAACTGGCCGCCGAGGCGGAAAAAGCCGGGGCCAGCGATGAAGCCGGAGCCGCCAAATACATCGCCGAGCAGCTCAAATCCGGCGCCCTGGATGTGGCCTTCGCCGACCCTGACGACCCGGTCAACTGGCCGCGCAACCTGATCGTCTGGCGCGCCAATCTGATCGGCAGCTCCGCCAAGGGCCACGAGTATTTCCTCAAACATCTGCTGGGCGCGCAGAACGGGGTCATGAGCGAAGGCGGCGACGGCAACCACTGCAAGGAAGTGAAGTGGCATGAGAAGGGCCCCACCGGCAAGCTGGACCTGATGGTGGACATCAACTTCCGCCTCAACTCCACCGGCGCCTACTCCGACATCATCCTGCCCACCGCCACCTGGTACGAGAAGAACGACCTCAACACCACCGACATGCACCCCTTTATCCACCCGCTCTCGGAAGCAGTGAGCCCGGGCTGGGAGTCGAAGTCCGACTGGCAGATTTTCAAGGCCATCGCCCAGTCCTTCTCCAAACTGGCGGCCAAGCACCTGGGGACGAAAAAGGATCTGGTCGCCCTGCCGATGCAGCACGACTCGGCCTTCGAAATGGCACAACCGCTGGGCCAGGTGAAAGACTGGAAACGCGGCGATTGCGAGCCGATCCCCGGCAAGACCATGCCGCTGATCAAGCTGGTGGAGCGCGACTATGCCAGCACCTACAACAAGTACATCGGCCTCGGCCCCTTGATGGTCAAGCTCGGCAACAATATCAAGGGCATCGACTGGAACACCGAGCAGGAATACGAGGAACTGAAGAAGCTCAACTACACGGTGAAAGAGCCCGGCGTGTCGTTCGGGATGCCCAGCCTGGAGGAGGACATCGCGGTGTGCGATTCGGTGATGCGCATGGCGCCGGAAACCAACGGCGAGGTGGCGCACAAGTCCTGGTCTGCCCTCTCCAAGAAAACCGGCATCGACCATCACCACCTCTATGCCGGGCGCCAGGAAGACAAGATCACCTTCCGCGACATCCAGGCGCAGCCGCGCAAGATCATCACCGCGCCGACCTGGTCCGGGATTGAATCGGAGCACGTCTCTTATACGGCGGGCTACACCAACATCCACGAACACATTCCATTCCGCACGCTCACCGGACGCGCCCACTTCTACCAGGATCACGAGTGGTTCCTGGACTTTGGTGAAGGCTTCTGCGCCTTCCGCCCACCGCAGGACCTGGGCGCGCACAAGAAGGTGCCCGCCAGCGTGCTGAACAAGCCGCACCTGACCTTGTCCTGGATCACCCCGCACTCCAAGTGGGGCATCCACTCCACCTACCAGGACAACCTGCGCATGCTCAGCCTGTTCCGCGGCGGCCCCTATGTGTGGATTTCCGAGACCGACGCCGACAGCGTGGGCATCAAGGACAACGACTGGGTGGAGGCGATCAATGCCAACGGCGCCACCATGGCCCGCGTGGTGGTGTCACAACGGGTGCCAATAGGCATGGCGCTGATGTACCACGCCCAGGAAAAAAACGTGAACGTGCCCGGCAGTCCGTCCACCGGCAAACGCGGCGGCATCCTCAACTCGGTGACGCGGGTCATCGTCAAGCCCACCAACATGGTCGGCGGCTACGCGCAACTGGCCTACGGTTTCAACTACTACGGCACGGTTGGCTGCCAGCGCGACGAAGTGGTGATCCTGCACAAGGTGGAAGACCAGGCCATCGACTGGCTGGAGCGGCCGCTGACTTCGGAACGGGAGGCGCAACTGAACCCTCCGGGGATCGGGCAGAAGTAGGGGTTTTCTCCCTCTCCCGCCTGCGGGAGAGGGGAGCAAAGGGTTTAACCGCCGAGGTTTCAGAGGTTACGGGTCTCATGGCTGGGTCTTCGCATCCCGAGGGCCTCGGTGGTTAACAAGCATTTGTGATCGTAGGGCGGAACGCGAAGCGGTTCCGCCGATGTGAGCGGCGGATTGCCCCACTGGCATCCGCCACGAAATAGGAGCGTGAAATGAAAGTCAGAGCGCAATTCGCCTTCGTCTTCAACCTGGACAAGTGCATCGGCTGCCACACCTGTTCGGTGACCTGCAAGAACGTGTGGAGCAACCGCAAGGGCGTCGAATACGCCTGGTTCAACAACGTCGAATCCAAGCCCGGCATTGGTTATCCGAAGCAGTGGGAAAACCAGGAAATCTGGCGCGGTGGCTGGGAATTGAAGAATGGCAAGCTGCAACTGAAATCCGGCAGCAAGCTGGACCGCTTGCTCAATATCTTCGCCAACCCGGACCTGCCGGAAATCGACGACTACTACGAGCCGTTCACCTTCGATTACGCCCACTTGCAGAACGCGCCGCTGTCCGAAGCCGCCCCCACCGCGCGGCCGGTGTCGCAGATCACCGGCGAGCGGATGGAGAAGATTACCTGGGGGCCGAACTGGGAAGACGACCTCGCCGGCGAGTTCGCCAAGCGCTCGCAAGACCAGAACATGCGCAACCTGGAGAAGGCGATCTACGGCAAGTTCGAGAACACCTTCCACATGTACCTGCCGCGCATCTGCAACCACTGCCTCAACCCGGCCTGTGTGGCTTCCTGCCCGTCCGGCTCGCTGTACAAGCGCGAGGAGGACGGCATCGTGCTGGTCGACCAGGACAAATGCCGCGGCTGGCGCATGTGCATCTCCTCATGCCCCTACAAGAAGGTGTTCTACAACTGGGAATCCGGCAAGGCGGAGAAGTGCATCGGCTGCTATCCGCGGGTGGAATCCGGTATGCCTACCATTTGTTCGGAATCCTGCGTCGGCCGCATCCGCTACAACGGCATCATGTTGTATGACGCCGACAAGATCGAGGCCCTGGCCTCCACGCCCAACGAGCAGGACTTGTACCAGGCCCAGCTCGACATCTTCCTCGACCCGAATGATCCCGAGGTGATCGCCGCCGCCCGCCGCGACGGCATCCAGGAAGACTGGATCATCGCCGCGCAGAAATCACCCATCTACAAGATGGCGGTGGACTGGAAGATCGCTTTCCCCATGCACCCCGAGTTCCGCACCCTGCCGATGGTCTGGTACGTGCCACCGCTGTCGCCGGTGCAGTCCGCCATCGACCAAGGACTTCTGCCGACCGAAGCCGACGGCTGCATCCCCCGCGCCGATACCTTGCGCCTGCCGCTGAAATACCTGGCCAACCTGTTCACCGCCGGCAAGGAAGAACCCGTGCGCACGGCGCTCAACCGGATGATCGCGATGCGCTCCTACATGCGTTCCATCCATGTGGAAGGCGTGGCCAACGTCGAGGTCCTGAATAACGCCGGCATCACCGAGGACATCGCCAAGGAGATGTATCGCTACATGGCCATCGCCAATTACGAAGACCGCTTCGTCATTCCCACCGGCCATGAGGAAGTACGCCTGGACGATTTCCACGCCTTCCAGGGCCAGAACGGCTTCACCTTCGGCAACGACTCCTCGCCCGGCATTTCGCCCAACTCCCTGTTCCCGGAACGCCGTCGCGAGTCGGTGGAATCCCTGCAACAAGCCCCGGCGGCGGATGAACTATGAACCAGGAGAACCCGATGTTCTATCAAGTCTTATCCAAACTGCTCGACTACCCGGATGAGGCCCTGCTGGCCGCGCTTCCCGAGTTGCGCGGTGAAATCAGGCGTGGTCTGGAAGCCGCTGAATGGCTGGTGCTGGACCGCTTCCTGAACCACCTGGAAAAGCTCGATCTGACCGAGGCGCAAGCGGCCTATGTGATGACCTTCGACCTCACGCCGGAACATGCCCTGCATCTCACCCACCACCTGTTCGGCGACGACAAGAACCGGGGCCCGGCGCTGATCGATCTGTCCGAGTTCTACAAGGAATTCGGCCTGGAGATGGTGGCCAATAATGTGCTGGCAAATGATTCGGCCGCGAATGAAGGCAGCAACGAGATTCCGGACTATCTGCCGCTGATGCTGGAATTCGCCGCCCAGCTTTCGCTGGAGGAGTCGCGCTTCTTCCTGGCGCAGTGGGCCCGCGTGCTGAACCAGCTCGCGACCAACCTGGAAGACGCGCAAAGCCCTTACGCCCCGCTCATCCGCCTCGTCGAACAACGCAGCCTGCTGGTCAGGGCCGCCGCCTGAAAGGAGTTCAGATCATGGACCTGCATCAAATCGTCTTTGGGGTTTACCCCTACCTGTGCATCGCCACCTTCGTGCTGGGAAGCTGGATTCGTTTCGACCACGAGCAATACACCTGGAAAAGCGATTCCAGCCAGTTGCTGTCGAAGAACGGGATGCGCCTGGCCAGCAACTTCTTCCACATCGGCGTCATCGCCATCTTCTTCGGCCACTTCGTCGGTCTGCTGACCCCGCACAGCGTGTTCACCGCGCTGGGCGTCTCCGATATGGCGCACCAGGGCATCGCCATCCTGGCCGGCGCGATCTTCGGCTTGCTGGCGCTGATCGGCGGCCTCGGCCTGTGGCTGCGCCGCCTGTTCAACAAGCGGGTGCGCGCCGCCAGCCGCTGGATGGATATCAACATCCTGGGCTGGATTCTGCTCACGCTAATGATGGGCCTGTCCACCTTGCCGTTCTCGGTGGGACATGCCGAACACGGCGACGCCACGATCATGCTGCGCCTGGCGGAATGGGTGCAAAGCGTGGTCACCCTGCAACCCAACCCGGAACTGCTGCGCCATGTCGATACCGTGTACAAGATGCACCTGTTCCTGGGGATGAGCGTATTCCTGTTCTTCCCCTTCACCCGCCTGGTCCACATCTGGAGCGCGCCGGTCGGCTACCTGTTCCGCGCCTACCAGATCGTGCGCGCCAAGCGCGCCGTGTGATGGAGGCCGCCATGCGATCCACCGCGCACATGCCGAAGATCAACTACCTGGAAGAAGCGCGTGACAGCACCAGCCCCTACGCCATCTATACCTGCAAGTTGCTGGTCGACGGCCAGGAAGTACTGACCGACCAGGAAGGCTACATCCTCGACATGGACGCCTGGAGCGAAGGCTTTGCCCGCGCCCAGGCGGCCAAGGAAAGCCTCACGCTCAGCAACGAGCACTGGCAGGTCATCCACTTCATTCGCGAATACTACGAAGACCACAACGTCCAGGCCCAGGTGCGCGACATGGTCAAACACTTCCGCGCGGCGTGGGGGCCGGATCGGGGAAACAGCCGCTATCTGCACGACCTCTTCCCGATGGGCGGCCCACAAAAACAGGGCAACCGCATCGCCGGGGTGCGCAAGACCAAGGGCGAGCACTGAGCTTCACGGCTTTGGTCGAAAAAAACGGGCCCGATCGGGCCCGTTGTCTTGTTACCCGCCAGGCTACTGGCAGACCTGCTGCATGTTGAAGGGGAGCAGATCGGTGCTGTTGAGGGCTTCCATACCGCTGGTGATCAGCCAACGCAGGGCTTTGGTGGGGAGGGGAGTGATGCCGATCAGTTCGGTGGGGCATTTGAAGGTCAGCACATACAGCGGCTTTTCTCCGGTGGGGTAAACCTTCTTGATGCTCGGGAGGATGGATATGTCCGCTGACGGCAGGTGGGGCTCGGGCAGGAACGACTTCAAGTCGCTGAATATCTGGCCCAGGTCGACGGTCGTGTTGAATGGAATCATGCCCGTTGGGAGTGGAATCTGGCTCGTTTGGAATGGGGCCATGGCGGTCTGATTGAAGGCTACGCTGTTGGCCAGATAAGGATTGATGTAGGGCTGCGCATTGCGCGCGGCTTTCTCTGCCTGGGCCGGCACGCCCGTCGTTGCAGGCGCGGCCGCGACAAGCGCCGGGGTAGCTGGTGTGGCCACGACGATCGCGCTCGCGGGGGCGGCAACGACCCGCGCTGCCACGGGCAACGGCGCTACCACCGGCGCCGCCAAAACTATCGGCTTGGCCAAAACCGGTGCTGTGGCCTGGATAGCCGCGGGTAGATGGGGATTCGACTTCGCTACAACGGCCGCGGCTGAACCGGGCTGATAGGGATTCATCAGCGTGGCGACCGGTCGCGCATCGCTGGCGGGTGCTTTCACTCTGGCAACACGTTTCACTTTTCTGCGCGGCTTCTTGGTTCTGTGCAGATTTTTGGCCTTTTGCAGCATAGCTTTCGCCGTAGACCCGGCCTCGACCTTGTTGGGCTGTGTGCCACTCCAGGCCGCGCCGCTGTTCAGTAACGCAACGGCGGCGACGAGCAGGCAACTGAGAAGCTGAGGGAATGCTTTCATTAGTCCGTCCTCTATGAATCGGTGATCCCGGCTTGCCGCTGCAATCGGGAGAAAAACCTTAGGGATAATACCGCTACCGGAGCCTTCGCAGCCTGCTCAAAAAATGGCGGGGCGGCGAAAGAGCAAGAGCAGCAATGATGACCTTCCTGGGCTTAAGGGGTTCCCTATTTTGTTGACTTCGTCTGAGGGGCCTTGGCGGGATAGGCATCATTGCCACACATCCGTTGCCAGTACATCCGTTGCCAACTTCTCGGCGCGGCAACCTGAGGCGTCGCAGGCGAGATAGCCACCGCTGTCTCCATACCAGTCCGGCAGCACCCAGCGATCACAGGGGCGGCCATCGACGTTGAGGCGGTGGTGTGCGGGGCGGTGGGTGTGGCCGTGGATGATGCGGCTTACCGCATGGCGGCGGAAGGCTTCGGCAATGGCTTCCGGGTTCACATCCATGATTTCCGGGCGCTTGCCGGCTTTCGCCTGTTCACTGCGGCAGCGCAGGGCGGCGGCGAGGGCGTGGCGCTCCGCCAGGGGCTTGGCGAGGAATTCAGAACGCCAGCCAGGGTCACGCACCTGGGCGCGGAAAGCCTGATATTGCGCGTCGTCCGTGCACCAGGCATCGCCATGGGCCAGCAGCGTGGGGCTACCGTACAAGTCGATGCGGGTGGGATCTTTCAGCAGGGCCAGGCCGGCGGCGCGGGCCAGATCCGGGCCGGCGAGGAAATCACGGTTGCCCGGCAGGAAATAGAGGGGAACGCCGCTTTGCGCAAGCTGCTTCAGTGCGGCGGCGATCCCGGCGTGGAACGGCAGCGCGAGATCGTCATCGCCCACCCAGGCTTCGAACAGGTCACCCAGGAGGTAGAGAGCGTCGGCGCGCGGCGCTTTCTGGTTGAGAAACCGCCGGAACGACGCGGCGGCGCCAGGCCGTTCCGGCGTGAGGTGGAGATCGGAGAGAAACAGCGTGGCCGTAGCCACTAGTGGCATGGAGGCGTTCAGCCCTCCACGACCTCCGCGGTTTCGATCATCACATTTTCCACCGGCACGTCCTGGTGCCCGGCACGCATGCCGGTGCGCACCTTGCGGATACGGTCGACGGTATCCTGGCCTTCCACCACGCGGCCGAACACGCAGTAGCCATAGCCTTGCGCGGACGCTTCGCGGAAGTTGAGGAAGGCGTTGTCCGCGATATTGATGAAGAACTGGCTACTGGCGGAGTCAGGGTCGGGGGTGCGCGCCATGGCAACGCTGTAGGCGACGTTCTTGAGGCCATTGTCGGCTTCGTTGCGGACCGGCGCGCGAGTGGCTTTCTGTTCCATGTCGGGGGTGAAGCCGCCGCCCTGAATCATGAAGCCGTCGATCACGCGGTGAAAAATGGTGCCGTTGTAATGGCCGTCGCGCACGTATTGCACGAAGTTGGCGACGGTATCGGGAGCGGCCTTGGCGTCCAGTTCCAGGGTGATGGATCCGAAGTTGGTTTGCAGTTTGATCATGGGGTGGGCTCGGTTGGGTTTCTTGGCGGTGGAGTGTGCCGCGAAGCTCACGGCGGTGAAGCTGAGCAGGCAAAAAGCCAGGATGAAGCGGGTCAGGTTTTGCATGAGGGGGGATCAGTGTTGCGCGAGTCTGGTGGGTAAATCGGTGGTTTTTTCCATCACGATGCGCCAAAGCCCCTCATCCAGGCGCCAATAGAGGCGTTTGCGGCTTTGGCTTACGAGACGATCACTGCTGTAGCGCTGGGTAAACTCGGCATAGGCCAAGGGTTTTTCATTCTCGGCGCCGGGGTAGAGGAACAGGCTGATGTCTTCCAGTTCCACTTTGATCCAGGCCTTTTCGGTAATGTTGTGGCGTTTACTGTCCGCCCAGGCGCGGCCTTCGCCACGCAGGAAGGCGCTGGCGTAATGGCCGAGAAAGCGATCCGCATCGCGTCCCTGCCAGGTCGCCCGCCAGGTCTGGAGCCGCGTCAGCAGATCATTCCTGGCCTGCTCCCAGGCTTCGCGGTCGATCCAGTCGGCGCGCTCGGTGAGCACGACCGGCGTGGCGCCCGGCTGCACCCAACGGCTGATTTCTTTCAAGTCGGGATTGGTCACCACCACGCAGCCGTCGCTGGAGCGGGGCGGGCGGCTGTAGGTATCGGAAGGCACACCATGCAGCCAGATGCCGTGGCCACCGCGCCCCTGGATACGGTCCCACTCGTTCGGGTAGTCGAGCGGGAAAGCGCCGGCACCGTAAAGGTCGGCCAGGCCTTTGCGCGGCAGTTCCTTGGCGATCTGATAGATCCCCATCGGCGTGCGCTTGTCCCCTTCGCTGTGCTTATCGGTGCCGTTCTTGCCGATGGTCATGTAGAAATCGGTTTTCAGGCGCGGCTCGCCATTCACGTTTTCGAACAGATAGAGGCGGGCGCGCGAGGCATCGGCGAGCAGGGCATATTTCTGGCCACTGGCAAGTTGCAGGATCTGGCGCGGCAACTGCGCCGGATCAGGCTGGTCGATATAGCGCAGCAAGCGGACGCGGGCTTCATCGCGCAGGTCGGACAGCGATTGCGCGGAAGTCGCCGAGTGCGATGCCACCGTACCGATACCGGAGAGAGGGCGGGCGCGGGCCATCAGCAGGTCGCCCTTGATCAGGTGGGCGAGCTTGAAATCGGGGCGGATGGAAATGACCCGGTTGACTTCCCTGAAAGCGTCATCCAGGCGATTGCTGCGGATATCCTGAATCGTCTTGCCGATCAGGGCGTCGGGTGAAGGCAGGAAGCGCGCCGTGTCGGCGCTGGCCACCAGGATGGGCGCCGCGCCATTGGCCGCCGCCAGGCCGGGCAGCGCGGCCAGCAGAACCCGTGCGAGGGTGGACAGCCATTTGCCCATGTTTTTCAACGCTCCTCGACGATTTTCCAGGCGTCACCCTGTTGTTCCAGGATCAGAGTTTTCTTGCCCTTGTCTTTGTAGGTGTTGGAGGTGTAGCGCTGGGTGAAACTGACATGGGCGGTGTCACCTTGCAGCTTGATCTTGATCCGGTCCAGTTCCACCTTGATGAATTCCGGGCGGGTGACGCGGGTTTTACGATCCGCTTCCCATTCCGCGCGATCACTCCCGCCCGGTACTTTGAAGTCCTTGCCGTAGAAGGCCAGGTAGCCTTCGGCATCACGCTGGCTCCATACCTCGGCCCAGGCATGGACGGTACGTTCGATCTCCGCGCTGGGGTCGATCGCCACGGCGGCCACTTCAACGGGTTTGTTCGTTGCGGCAGGCACGGCCTGGGGTTTGGCGGCCTCCGCCACCTTGACGGGGGGGGCGGGTGATGTGGAGCGGGCCGGCTCGGTCGAGGTGATGGTGGCCTGCGCCAGTTGGCCGGTTTTCGTGGTGGCGGCCTTGGCGGGGGCTTTGGCCTTGCCCGTGTCCTGCATGTGAGTGGGGCTGAACAGATCGCGAATCATCGCCAGCTTGGTCAGCGCCGAGGTATTCGATTTGTCCAGTTGCAAGGCCTTGTCGTAGGACTGCGAGGCCATCTTGGCGTAAATGTCACCCAGGTTTTCATGCGCGGTGGCATAGCTGGGGTGGGTGCGGATGGCCATTTCCAGGCTGTTCTTGGCGCGATCGTACTGAGCCTGGGCGGCGTAGAGCACGGCCAGGTTGTTGTAGGGCTCGGGCAGTTCCGGGTAATCCTCGGTGAGATCGGTGAAGACTTTGATCGCCTCGTTGTGGCGGTTCAGTTCGGTAAGAATCAGACCTTTAAGAAAGCGCCCCTGGGCATCCTTCGGATTCGCCGTCAGGAAGGCATTCACCTTTTCCAGGGCGGCGGCATTGTTGCCCAGGCGAAATGCCTGATTGGCGTCTTGAACACTGGGCATGGCGGCAGGCGCCACGGCGGGAAACCAGACGAGGAGGAGCGCGACGGGAACGGCGCGGGCGAGGCGGGAGGAAAAACGGGAGAGAACCATATGTGCTAAGCTTTTTCGCGGTTTTTTGTGGGTGATGGAGCAAGCCCCAGGCCGCGCGGATTCTAGCCCGCGCGGGGCGCATTGCAAAATTACCCCCCGCTATTCTCTCGCCTCCACCGCCTCCCCTCCTGATCAAGCCATGAGCGATTCCGCCCCGATTCAGCATTTCATCCGTTCCATCATCGAAGCCGACCTGGCCAGCGGCAAACATGCCGCCATCGCCACCCGCTTTCCGCCCGAACCCAATGGTTATCTTCATATCGGCCATGCCAAGTCGATCTGCCTGAATTTCGGCCTGGCGCTGGATTACCAGGGCACCTGCAACCTGCGTTTCGACGATACCAACCCGGAAAAAGAGACTGAGGAATACGCCAGCGCCATCCAGGAAGACGTGCGTTGGCTGGGCTTCAACTGGAATGGCGAAGTGCGCTGGGCGTCCGATTACTTCCCCGCGCTTTACGCCTATGCGGAAGAATTGATCGGCAAGGGTCTGGCCTATGTCGACGATCTGACGCCCGAGGAGATGCGCGAGTTTCGCGGCACGCTGAGCCAGTCGGGGCGCGAAAGCCCGTATCGCAACCGCGCCGCCGCGGAAAACCTCGACCTGTTCCGGCGCATGAAGGCGGGCGAATTCCCCGACGGCTCGCGCACCCTGCGCGCCAGGATCGACATGTCCAGCCCCAATATCAACCTGCGCGATCCTGTGCTCTACCGGATCAAGCGCGCGCACCACATTCGCACCGGCGATGCGTGGTGCATCTACCCGATGTACGACTATACCCACTGCATTTCGGATGCCCTGGAGCGCATCACCCATTCCCTGTGCACCCTGGAATTCGAGGATCACCGCCCGCTCTATGACTGGGTGCTGGAGCAACTCTCGGTGCCCTCGCATCCGCGCCAGATCGAGTTCTCTCGTCTGGAACTGCGCTACACCGTCACCAGCAAACGCAAGCTCAACCAGTTGGTGGCCCAGAATTACGTCGCTGGCTGGGACGACCCACGTATGCCCACCCTCCACGGCATGCGTCGGCGCGGCTACACCCCGGCTGGCATCCGCGAATTCGCCCGCCGCATCGGCATTTCCAAGAGCGACAACGTGATCGACATGGCGGTGCTGGAAGGCTGCATCCGCGAAGACCTGGAAGCCAAAGTGCCGCGCGTGATGGCCGTGCTCAACCCGCTCAAGGTCGTGCTCAGCAATTACCAGGAGGGCGTGACCGCTTCCCACGGCGCCGGCTTCCATCCCCAGCATCCGGAATTCGGCGAGCGCGACGTGCCGATCAGCCGCGAAATCTGGGTGGAACAGGACGACTTTTCCGAAAGTCCGCCCGCCGGCTGGCGCCGCCTGACGCCGGGCGGGGAAGTGCGCCTGCGCTATTCCTACGTCATCAAGTGCGAGGAAGTGGTAAAGGATGTGGAGGGCAAGGTCATCGAACTGAAATGCAGCATCGACCATGAAACGCTGGGCAAGAATCCGGTCGGCCGCAAGGTGAAGGGCGTCATCCACTGGGCCAGCGCCGCTCATGCCCTGCCAATCGAGGTGCGTCTGTATGACCGCCTGTTCCTCGACCCGGAACCGGACAGCCACAAGGAGCGCGACTTTCTGGAGTTTCTCAATCCCGACTCGTTGCAAGTGGTGCGCGGCTGGGTGGAACCCTGCGTGAGCGAAGCCGCGCCGGAAACCCACTATCAGTTCGAGCGCCTCGGCTACTTCTGCGCCGACCGCTTCGACCACCGCAGTGGCCACCCCTCCGGCGCGCGACTGGTGTTCAACCGCACCGTGACGCTGAAAGACTCCTGGGCCAGGGAGCAAAGCGGATGCTGACGCTGCACAACACCCTCACCCGCAAGAAAGAAACCTTCGCCCCCCTCATCCCCGGCCAGGTGCGCATGTATGTCTGCGGCATGACCGTGTACGACTACTGCCACCTCGGCCACGCCCGCGTACTGGTGGTGTTCGACATGATTACCCGCTGGCTGCGCGCTTCCGGCTATGACGTGAATTACGTGCGCAACATCACCGACATCGACGACAAGATCATCAAGCGCGCCTTCGACAACGGCGAAGCCTTCACCGCACTGACCCAGCGTTTCATCGACGCCATGCACGAAGACAGCGCCGCCCTCGGCGTGCTGCCACCGGACCACGAGCCGCGCGCCACGGAATACGTCGGCCGGATGCTGGCCATGATTCAGACCCTGATCGACCGTGGCCATGCCTACCCGGCGGCCAATGGCGATGTCTATTACGCGGTGAGCAGCTTCCCCACCTATGGCCAGCTTTCCGGCAAAACGCTGGACGACCTGCGCGCTGGCGAGCGGGTGGAGATCGACCCGAACAAGCGCGATCCGATGGATTTCGTATTGTGGAAAGCCGCCAAGCCGAATGAACCCGCCTGGCCCTCGCCCTGGGGGCCGGGCCGGCCCGGCTGGCATATCGAATGCTCCGCGATGGGCAGCGATCTGCTCGGCGCGCATTTCGACATTCATGGCGGCGGCCAGGACTTGCAGTTCCCGCACCACGAAAACGAGATTGCCCAGAGTGAAGGCGCGCATGGCTGCAAGTTCGTCAACTACTGGCTGCACAACGGCTTTGTCCGCGTCGACGATGAAAAGATGTCCAAGAGCCTGGGCAACTTTTTCACCATCCGCGAAGTGCTGGAAAAATACGACGCCGAAGTCGTGCGCTTCTTCATCCTGCGCGCCCACTACCGCAGCCCGCTCAACTACTCCGGCCAGCACCTGGACGACGCCCGCGCGGCGCTCACCCGGCTCTACACCGCACTGCGCGGCGTGGACGCGGCCAAGCTGGACATCGACTGGAACACCCCGTTGCCGACGCGCTTCAAAGCCGCGATGGACGACGACTTCAACACCCCGGAGGCGCTGGCCATCCTGTTCGAGTTGGCTAATGGAGTAAACAAGATCAAGAGCCCTCATCTAGCGGGGAAGCTAAAGGCTCTTGGCGGGGTTCTGGGGTTGCTTCAACGTGATCCAGACAGCTTTCTGCAGGGGCGTCGGGCGGCAACTTCAGACTTAACGGCTAGCTACCGTATCGAAGGTCCGGATAACTATACCCCCGAGCACATCCAGGCCCTGATCGACGAACGCCTCGCCGCCCGCAAAGGCAAAGACTTCAAACGCGCCGACGCCATTCGCGACGAACTCAAAACCGCCGGCATCGTGCTTGAAGACGGCCCACAAGGCACGACCTGGCGGCGGGAATAGCCAAGTCGGTCGCACGGCCGCCTTGGAGCGCGGGCGCGCGAGTATTCCTTACTATCCGGGCTATAAGGCTGTCGGATGAAGTCAGTACAGCACGACCAGGACCACGCGCCGGTTCTGGGCACGGCCTTCGCGGTTCATGTTGCTGGCCACCGACAGGCTTTCGCCATAGGACATGGCGGAGAGGCGATGCAGGGGGAGGCCCCCTCTGGCGTGCAGGTAGCGGCGCACGGCATCCGCGCGTTGCTGGCCCACTTTCAGGTTGACCGCCGCGCTGCCGGTGCTGTCGGTATGGCCCTGCACTTCGATGAAGACGCTTCGGTTTTCGCCCTTGATCCTGGCGACAAACTCGTCGAGCGCGGCCATCGCCGCCTTGCTCAGCAGCACCTTGCCATGGCCGAATTTGACCTTGTCTTCAGACAGCACGACCTCGTAAGCCAGCTTGCCTTCGGCCAGCTTGCCGGCGGCCGCGGCGCGCTCCAAAGCTTCCTGAGCGGTCTTGGAAACCTGGGCGATATCCGCTTCATTCTTGCCTAGACGATCCGCATGCACCTTGAGGGTGATGACGGCTTCGTCGAGTCGTTTACTGGTGGCCTCCACATTAGCGGTGCTGGACCTGATCGCCGCATCCGTGCTGTTGGCGCGGCTTTCCAGCACATCGACCCGGGTGTTCACGGGCTTGAGCTGGCCTTGTACGTATTCGCGTACATATTTCTGGGTGGCACAGCCGGAAAGCAGGAGTGCCAATGCCAGCAATTTCGCAAGATTCTTCATCTAAAGCTCCATTGGTTTCGAGTAACGCGTTGATTTTAGATTAACTTAATGGTGAAAAACGGCCAACCTTGAATCAGGGGTTTTCCTGCGCTGGAAAATAACTGCTATCCGGCGCGTCTAGCCTGATTTCCACCGGAGTGTCGTCGACCTTGATCGGTTCCACGCCCACCAGGCTGGGGAAAGTCAGCACCGCAGCCACCATGAGCACCTGGATGATCAGGAAAGGCACCGCGCCCCAGTAGATGTCGGTAGTTTTCACTTCCTTCGGCGCCACGCTCTTGAGGTAGAACAGGGCGAAACCGAACGGCGGGTGCATGAACGAGGTCTGCATGTTGATGCCCAGCAGTACGCCGAACCAGACCAGGTCGATGCCCAGCTTCTGCGCCACCGGCGCCAACAGCGGCACGACGATGAAAGCGATCTCGAAGAAATCCAGGAAGAATGCCAGCACGAACACCAGCAGGTTCACCACCAGCAAGAAGCCCAGCTCGCCACCGGGCAGAGCGCTGAGCAGGTCCTCCACCCAGAGGTCGCCTTCCAGCAGGCGGAATACCAGGGAAAACACGGTAGAGCCAATCAAAATGAAGATGACAAAGGTGGTCAGCCGTGCCGTGGCATCCATTGCCTGGTTCAACACCTCGCGCCGCAAGCGTCCCCTGGCCAGGGCCAACAACAGCGCGCCGGCCGCGCCCATCGCGCCGCCTTCGGTGGGCGTGGCGATGCCCAGAAAGATGGTGCCCAGCACCAGGAAGATCAGCAGCAGCGGCGGCAGCATGGCGGCTAGCGATTTCACCAGCAGCGCACTGCCGCGCAGGCTGCGCGCCGCGACTGGCAGCGCCGGCATGGCAGCCGGCCAGGCCAGGCTGACGACCAACACGACCCCGGCGTAGAGCAGGGTAAGCAGCACGCCGGGGACGAGGGCGCCGCGATACATGTCGCCCACCGACACGCCCAATTGATCGGCCAGGACGATCAGCACCAAAGACGGTGGAATGATCTGCGCGAGCGTCCCGGAGGCGGCGATAACGCCGCTGGCCAGGCGCTTGTCGTAGCCGTAGCGCAGCATGATGGGCAGGGAAATCAAGCCCATCGCGATGACCGAGGCCGCCACCACGCCGGTGGTGGCGGCCAGCAGCGCGCCGACGAACACCACCGCGTAAGCCAGGCCGCCGCGGACCGGCCCGAACAACTGGCCGATGCTATCCAGCAACTCCTCCGCCATGCCGCTCTTTTCCAGAATCAGCCCCATGAAGGTGAAGAACGGAATCGCCAGCAGGGTAGCGTTGGACATGATACCGAACACCCGCTCCGGCAAAGCCTGCAATTGTTCGATGCCGAACCAGCCCAGGTGCATGCCGATGCCGGCGAACAGCAGACCGTTGGCGGCCAGGGAGAAGGCCACCGGATAGCCGAGCAGGAGGAACCCGACCAGGCCGAGGAACATCAGGGGCGCCATGAATTCGATCATCACACCACCTCTTCCGCCCGCTCCTGAACCAGCGAGGCATGGCCGCTAAGAAAAGCGGCGCGCTTGATGACTTCCGCCACGCCTTGCAGCCAGAGCAGGGCAAAACCGAGTGGAATCGCCAGTTTGATCGGCCAGCGCGATAGCCCGCCGGCATCCGGCGAGGTTTCATTCACCGCCCAGGACGCCGCGAAACCGTCCCAGCCCATCCAGATCATCAAGCCGCACAAGGGCAGCAGAAACAGCAAGCCGCCGACCAGATCCACCCAGGCCTGCAGACGCGGCGAGAAACGACCATAGAGGATGTCGATGCGGACATGGCCGTTGTGTTTGAGGGTGTAACCGGCGCCCAGCAGGAAGATCAGGGCGAACAGATACCACTGGATTTCCAGCCAGGCGTTGGAGGAACGGTCGAAGCCGTAACGCATGATCGCGTTGCCGGAAGAAATCAGCGTGGCGGCCAGCACCAGCCACATGGCCGCGCGACCAACGCGTTCATTGAGCGCGTCGATGAGACGCGCCAGGCTTAACAACCCACCCACTTCACTCGCCCGCCACCGTCATGTTGTCGATCAGAATCGACCCCACCCGACGTGAGCCACGGGTTTCCACATCCGTGCCAATGGCGACTATCCCGCCGAGCATGTCGCGCAGATTGCCGGCGATGGTGATTTCTTCCACCGGATAGACGACTTCGCCGTTTTCCACCCAGAAACCGGCGGCCCCACGCGAATAATCGCCGGTCACCAGGTTCAGGCCTTGGCCCAGCAACTCGGTCACCACCAGGCCGCGACCCATCTTCCTGAGCAAGCCAGCCAAGTCCTCGCCAGTGGCGGGCACAAGCAGGTTGTGGTTGCCGCCAGCATTACCGGTGGTCTTAAGCCCCAACTTGCGGGCGCTGTAACTGCCCAGGAAGTAGCCCTGGATGACGCCATCAGATACCACTTCCCGTTCCTGGGTCGCCACCCCTTCCGAATCGAATGGCGCCGAGGCGAGGCCACGCGGCAGGAACGGGTTCTCGATCATCTGGAAGAAGGACGGGAACACCTGTTGCCCCAGGCTATCGAGCAGGAAGGAGGATTTGCGGTACAGGTGGCCGCCGGAAATTGCCGCAACAAAGTTGGCGATGAGGCCGGTGGCGACGGGGGCTTCGAACAGTACCGGGCATTGCCGCGTGGCGAGCTTGCGCGCATTCAGACGCCGCACAGTGCGCTCGCCGGCGCGCCGACCCACCGATTCCGGCGTATCCAGGTCTTCCGCCGCGCGCGCAGTGGTGTACCAGTAATCGCGCTGCATGGCGCCGTTTTCCTCGGCGATCACCGCACACGACAGACTCTGCCGCGTGCTCGGATAGCCGCCGGAAAAACCCAGGGTATTGGCATAGATGAACTGCGAACACTGGGTGGACAGCGAGGCGCCTTCGGAATTTTTGATGCGCGCATCGGCTCGCAACGCCGCCGCCTCGCATTCCCGCGCCAGGATAGTGGCCCGCGCCACATCCACCGCCCAGGGAAGGTAGAGGTCCAGGTCCGGCACCAGGCGCGCCAGCAGGTCTGCCTCGGCCAGACCGGCGCAATCGTCCTCGGAGGTATAGCGCGCGATGGAGAGCGCCTTGTCCACGCTGCGCGCAAGCGCGTCCGGGGAGAAGTCGGAAGTCGACGCATGGCCGCGCTTCTGGCCTAGATAAACGGTGACACCAATGCCTTTGTCGCGGTTGTGCTCGATGGTTTCCACCGCGCCGTGGCGTACGGAGACAGAGAGGCCACTGCCTTCAGAAATCTCCGACTCGGCGGCGGTGGCGCCGGCGGCCAGGGCCAGATCAAGGGTTTGCGCGGCGAACGCCTGCAGGGCTTCGCGGGTAAAGCTGAATGGACTGTCTGACACGGTTGAACCTGGCGTGTTGGCAAAGGCCGCTATGATACCCGCCCCTCGCTTATCCCCCGAATGCCATGCACCACCATGACCACGATGAAGATCACGAAGAATTCGCGGATTTCCGCGACAGCAAGACCCGGCGCAAGAACGAGATGAACGCCTTGCAAGACCTGGGCGCGGAACTGGTGGAGCTGTCGCGCGAGCGGCTGGAAAAAATGCATCTGCCGGAGCGGCTGTTCCAGGAATTACTGGAAGCGCAGCGCATCACCGCGCACGGTGCCATCCGCCGCCAGTTGCAGTTCATCGGCAAGCTGATGCGCGAGGTGGACGCCGAGCCCATTGCTGAACAACTGGCCGCCATCAGGGGCGAATCCGCCGCCGCCAAAGCCGAGTTCCACGCCCAGGAACACTGGCGCGCGCGCCTGCTGGAAGACGATCAAGCGCTGACTGAATGGCTGGCACGGCATCCCGGTGCCGACGTCCAGCTAATGCGGCAATTGATTCGCAACGCGCGCCGCGAAGCCAGCGAAGGCAAGCCGCCCAAATCGAGCCGCCAGTTGTTCCGCTTATTGCGTGGCGCCGGTTCGAACAATCCCACCGACAATCGCTGAACACTCCTGCCGACATTCCAACGAAGCGCAGAAAATTGTCGGTTTTTTTTACATTTATCTTCATTCAATCATCAAGTTACTTTCACTTCCTACGATTTTTACAGCGGCATGGCACTTGCTTAATCCTTAATCAATCTACTTGATAACCCGTACTTGTCGCCGTGCCTCGCCGCAACCCACAATCTCTCTCAACCTCTGCCCTGGCCGCCGGAATACCCTCGTATCCCGGCGTCCTGATCAAGCTACTCGACGCCTTGGCGGGTGCCAGCAGCTTGAGCGATGAGGCGCGCACCTGGTTCCTGCTGGACCCGGCGCTGACCCTGGCGATCCTGCGTCTATCTGCCCGTCCCGGGGCCTCCTCGAACCAGCACAGCTTTGCCCTGCTTTGTGGGCAAGTGTCGCTCGCCACCTTGAAAGGGCTGGTCAGCAACGTCGCCATCCGGCAACTAGCCAACCCCGCCACGACCCTGCCCGACGCCGACTGGCTGCGCGCGATTTCACGCGCCCATTTGTGCCGCGCTCTCGCGCAACAAACGCTTTACCCCTCACCCGACGAAGCCTGGCTGGCCGGCTTGCTGTGTGATTTCCCAGGCATCCAGCGAGCCCTGTCGGCATTGCCGTGGCGCGGATTCCTGGCCGATGTGCCGCGTTTTCTGCTCGAGCCGGCCAGCCGCCTGCACGATGTCACGCCGTTGCCACGCCTGGCCGCCGCGGCCTGGCATCTGCTGGAGACGCGCAACCCGAGCGATGCCGATACGCTATCCTTGCTGTCCCCTCCAGACCATGAATCACTTAGGGTGATGCTCCAGGAAATGGACAAATCGGTGGAAGTTTTCTCGGCACTCGCGCGCTCACAGCAGGATCTGATGGGTGCGGTCTCGCGCTTCACCCAGGCGGAGCTGGCCACCGGGGAAATCCTGGAACGGACCACTGACGGCGTGCTGGCGGCGGCCCGCCTACTGGCGGAGCAGGACGGGTTGTACGACCCGCTCTATCTGCGCCTGGATAAACGCAGCAGCATGCTGGAGTCGCAAGACCTGGGCGAGTTGCGCGCGCAGCCTATCTCGATCCGAGTGGAGGGCAGCAACGCCGCCGCCGTGCGCGCCCTGTTTACACGCCTGCCCGTGGTGGTTTACACCGACGCGGGCAGTGATGCTTCCCTGTTGGATATCCAACTAGCGCGCCAGGCTGACGCCGACGGCGTCGCGGCCATCCCGGTGGGCGAAGGCGCCACACGCGGCGTACTGATGGTTTGCGGCGATCGCGAAGCATTGACCGACATCACCGCCCATGCGGAGCGCTACACCCACTTGGGTAGACTGGCGGCGCGCGCCACCCCGGCAGCCGAGCCAGCCGCGGAAAGCGGTGACTCCACCCTGAGTGGCCGCGTGCATCGCGCCGCTCATGAAATCAACAATCCCCTGGGCATCATCAAGAACTACCTGTCCATCCTCAAGGCCAAGCTGGGCGATGAGGCGCCCATCGCCGACGAGCTACGTATCATCCATGAGGAAATCGATCGTATCGTGCGCATCGTGCGCACCCTGGCCCACACCGATGGCAGCCAGGCCATGCTCTCGGAAGAGACCGATATCGGCCTGCTGGCGGAGTACCTGGTCAAGATTACCGCGCCCACCTGGCAGCCACGCGGCATCCAGGTCACTCACAAGCCTAGCGAGGGACTGCCGCGATTGGCCTGCGATCGCGACAAACTCAAGCAAATTCTGCTCAACCTGCTGCTCAACGCGCTGGAAGCGACCCCCAACGGCGGCAACGTACGCCTGGAAACCGCCCAGGCCACCAACCACAAACACGAACACTTCATCGAGCTGCAAGTCAGCGACTCCGGCCCCGGCATCCGTCCCGAGTTGGCGGAGCAATTGTTCGCTCCCGTGGCAACCGAAAAAGGAGAGGGCCATGCCGGTCTCGGCCTGGCCATCGTCAAAACACTGACGGAAGAACTCGGTGGTAGCCTTTCTTTCAAAACCGGTTCCTCGGGTACCACCTTCCAGCTACTATTTCCCCTGGAATAGCCGAAAGTTATACGCCATCTATCCAAATCTCCCCCGCGGGCTGCCGATGCCATTCGATAACGACGCCTCTTCCTCCGTAGTCAGCCTGCTCATCATCGAAGATGATCCGCGCTACCTGGAAAGCACACGGCTACTGCTGGCCCCACACATCCAGATGATCGACACCGCCATGACCGGAGCTCAGGCTTTGGCCTGTCTGGCGCAGCGCGGCTACGACCTGATCCTTCTCGACCTGCGCCTGCCCGATACCAGCGGCCACGAACTGATGGCGCACCTACGCGAACACTATCCCGCGAGCCGCATCATCGTCCTGAGTGGCGACAACCAGATCGACTCCGCGATCAACTGCATCCGGCTTGGCGCCTACGATTACCTGCGCAAACCCTGTGAGCCGGAAGAATTGGTCAAGACCGTGCGCAATGCCGCCAAGAAAGTACGGCTGGCGCACGATAACCAGCACATGCTGCAACAGATCGAACAGTCCGAGCAGTGGCACCGCCTGCTGGTCAACACCTCACCAGACATCATCTACACGCTGGGGGGAGACGGCCGTTTTACCTTCTTGAACGAGCGCATCAGCCATGTGCTGGGCTATCACCCGGATGAGCTGGTGGGGCAAAGCTATGAGGCCATCGTCCCGGATGACGAACTGGAAAATGCGCGCTATCGCCTCAACGAACGCCGTACCGGCGATCGTTCCACGCGCAATGTCGAGCTACGCCTCAAGCGCAAGGAGGACCTCCTCACGGGGAGCGGCGACACCACGGTGGCGGTGGAAGTCTCAGCGACCGGGATGTATCGCCCGCTACCCGATGGCGGCGGCGAATTCCTCGGCACCTACGGCGTCGCGCGGGACATCAGCGCGCGCAAACAGGCGGAGGCGACCATCGTCTTTCAGGCCTACCATGACCTGCTCACCGGCCTGCCCAACCGCACCCTGTTCAACGACCGCGTCGGCCAGGCCATCGCCCAAGCCCGCCGCCACGGCCAGGCACTGGCGGTCATGTTCCTGGACATGGACCGTTTCAAGGTGGTCAACGACACCCTCGGCCACCTGGTGGGGGATGGTCTCCTGCAAGGCATGGCACAGCGCCTGCGTGACAGCCTGCGCGAAGGTGACACCCTGGGGCGCATCGGCGGCGATGAGTTCATGCTGTTGTTGCCCCATGTGCGTTCACGCGACAACGCGGCCTTCATCGCGCAGAAAATCATCGCCTCGCTCAAGCACCCCTTTTACGTCGACGGCCATGAAATCTATTCGGGCATGAGCATCGGCATTGCCATCTATCCCGACGATGGCGACACGCTGGAAACCCTGGTCAAACATGCCGACCTGGCCATGTATCACGCCAAGGACCACGGCCGCAACGACTTCAGCTTTTTCACCCACAATTTGCAACACTCGCTCAGCGGCCGTCTGGCGGTGGAAAACGACATGCGCCACGCGCTCGCGCGTGGCGAATTCGAGATGTATTACCAGCCGCAGGTGGATATCCAGAGCCAGCGCATTCGCGGCATGGAGGCGCTGATTCGCTGGCATCACCCGGAACGCGGCCTGGTCATGCCCAATGATTTCATTCCCATCGCCGAGGAATGCGGGCTGATCGCGCCGATCAGCGAATGGGTGCTGGAAACCGCTTGCCAACAAGCCATGTCCTGGCGTGCCGCCAACCTGGCGCCGATCTCGCTGGGTGTGAATCTCTCCGCGCGTCAGATCGAGCACCCCCATTTCGTCGACAAATTCATCCAGTCTCTGAAAAACAACGGCATCGACGGGCAAGGTATCGAGATCGAAATCACCGAAAGCACGCTGATGCGCGACATGGATGGCGCCATCGAGAAGTTGCGGCGCCTCGCGGATCAGGGCGTGGAAATCTCCATCGACGACTTCGGCACCGGCTATTCCTCGCTTTCCTACCTCAAGAAACTGCCGGTACACACCCTCAAGATCGACCGCAGCTTCATTCAGTATCTGGTCGCGCCCAGCAACGGCAGCACCATCGTCGCGGGCATCACCGCCATGGCCAAGGGGCTGCATCTGAACGTGGTGGCCGAGGGTGTGGAAACCAGCAGCCAGCTCGAGTACCTGAAGACGGTCGGCTGCGACGCCTACCAGGGCTATCTGTTCAGCCGCCCAGTCGCCGCTTGCGATGCCACGGCGCTGCTGCAACGGCACTGAGGTCCTGAGCCCTTAATTAGCTGTGCCCCCGGCCCGGAAAAATCGCCTGAGCCGCCCCCCACGGGGGCCAAGTCGTTCTTGGGGCGTCCCGGCGAACGACTTGAGAGAGGACACGCCCTGGCGCCTCGGCCGATCATGGATGGCTCTCGCGTTGCTCCAATTGATACAGCCAGGCCAGCAATTCCGCCACGGCGATATACAACTCGGGCGGGATGCGCGCGTCCATATCCACCTGCATCAACAGCGAGACCAGTTCCGGCGATTCATGCACGAACACGCCGGCCGCCTGGGCGCGAGCGATGATTTCCTCGGCCAGAAGACCGCGCCCTTTGGCGACGACGCGGGGCGCGCCATCGTCCGGGGCGTAGGCCAGGGCGACGGCTTGCGGGGCGGGATCAGGCTGCATCAACTGGGCCACCATCGAGGTTGACCCCCCTGTTGACACTGAGGCCAGCCGGTTGCAGGCCCGCGGCCTGGAGCGCTTGTTCCAGGTTGGGCAGCGCGGCACGCAGGGCTTCCTGAGCGTTCGCCTCGGTCGCGCTCAGGCCGACAGTGAGGCGTTCCCCCAGCAGTGACAGGCGGGCGATGACGCCACCCAGGCGCGGCAGGGTCAGGCGCAATTCGGTCGCCCAGGTATTCGCTGCTTCCCCACTCCCCGTATCACCGCTCGCCCGCTCCCGCACCTGCCATTCCAGCCACTGTCCCGGCCAGGCGAAGCCCTGCCAGAGGAACGGCGCGCCGTCCAGCATCAGCAGTTGTCGGCCGGCGAGGCGGGCGGCATCGATCGGCATGTCGGTCAGGCCAGCGGCGGTAGCCATGTTATGGGCACCGTCGCCGAGGCGGGCCTGCGGCTCGCGACGCAAATCGGCCAGATCAAAGGTGCCGCGTGTCCAGCGCGCCAGATGCGCCTCGTAGAACAAGCCGCTTTCACGCAGGGTCTGGAGGAGTCGCTGTGGCAGCGCCGGCTGGCTATCCGCCGCACCGGCTTGCAAGGCGGCGAGGTTGGAGGTGGCGCTGCCGGCGGCGAGGCTGGCGCGGGTGCCGTCCACCGGCGTGCCCCCGGTCAACGCGGTGGCGGTGGCGAAGGCGCCAGTCAGCGCGGTCATCGGCGGGTTGGAGACGCCGTTGGGCGAGGACGAATTCGCCAGTGGCAAGGGATTGCTGAGAATGGGGCGCGGCGCGGCCACCCCGGCCTGGGCAAGTTGCATCATTTGCGCGGGACTGGGGGTGGTGGGTGGCGGGCCGGCCTGGGTGCTGGCTGTCGGCTTCGCTAGTTGCGCCAAGGCGGTGAGTTGCTGCGCGGTCTGCGACAGACGCACCGGCTGGGTCGCGCTCACCACGGGCTGCTCCATGACAAAGGTGGGACGCGGCAAATTCTGGAGATAGGTCAGGCGGATCGTGTCGCCGGCCTGGGTGCCGCGCGGCAGCGCCATGCTGAGCCGCTGCCCCGCCACCTGCACCAGACTGCGTCCACCCGCCAGATTCTCGATCACCCTGCCCTGATAGCTTGCGCCAGGCTGGAAGGCATCCTTGTTCGCGGTCGGCGCGCTCTTGCCCAGCTCCGGCGGCCCCGCGCCCTGGGTTTTCAGCCAGGTAGCGAGCAACTGCGGCAGGGCGGAGAGGTTCATGAATCAGCGCGCTGCAAGGCGATGATCAGTTCGGCTTCGCTGCGGGAAATGCCCAGGCGCACGGCCAGTTCCTGCGCCGAGGCTCCTTCCCGCGCCAGGCGCATGGCGGAAGCCAGAGTGGTGGCCTGGGTGTCGAGCGCGGATTCCAGCGGCGGCTTCGCTTCCAGGTTTTCCACCCGCGCTTCGAGAGCGGCCAGTTCGCCCCGCAAGGCTTCGAGGTGCTCATCCAGTTGCGGCGTGGCGGCTGGCTTGCGGCGGCGTGAGAACAGCAGCGTCTCCAATAGATAAACGACCGTGGCGAAGACCACGGCGAGGATCACGAAAATGAGCAGTTCACGGCCGCTAAAGGTGAGGTTTTCCAACATGGGGGCAAGGTTTCGCGCGCAAGGGGTAATGGGGAATGAGGGATATAACGGCGCGAAGCCGGGTTTCCTTTAGTTCAGCCCGCAAGCGGGCCTCCTACCAGGGAAACGGCGCGGCGTACTCGTCGATCGAGCCTTCCGGCGGCCGTTTTTCGGGCTTGGCAGGAGGTTCGGGTTGCACGGGGCGTGGCTCACGTTTCCGGCGCTGCCGTTTGAGCTGTTCCTGCCAGTGTTCCAACGGCACCGCCGAGTGATCGTCGATGCGCACATTGATATTCATCGGATCCACATCCGCCACCGGATCGCGCGCACATTCGCGGTGCGGTGTCGAGCTCAGACAAGAAACCCGCCGTAGGCGTGGCGGTTGTTTCACGTTAAGCACTCGCTCAAGGTAGCCATGCCTTTTCCCACTCATCCAGATGGTCTTCCAATATCCAGTGGGCGTTGATGTAATCACGTAGCACATCGCCGCGTCGCGCCAGTTGGCCGCGGTCGGCGACTTGGCTGCGGATGGCTTCCACCCAGTCCTTGAAGCGATTGGTCACGCGGGTCACTGGATACACACCGCGATAAGGCGTGAGATCGGTGCAGATCACCGGGTAGCCGAGCACGCCGTATTCGAGCAGGCGTAAATGGCTCTTGCCGTGGTTGAACGGCACGTCCTCCAGCGGGGCGACCGCCAGGTCGAGGTCGAGGCTGGCGAGTTTGGCCGGGTAAGCTTCCAGCCCCACGCCGGGATGGGATTCCGCGACAAAAGGCCGGATTTCATCCGGACACATACCGAAGAAGACCCAATCCACCTCTTTGGCCGTGGCCTTGACCACGTCAAAAATAACCGCCAGATCGCCATCGTGGGTGACGCTGCCGGCCCAGCCGACGCGGGCCTTCTCGCGCTGACGGCGCTCAGGCTGCAACTCGCCCCAGCGCGCGCGTTCGACGTAGTTCTGCACCACGACGATGTCATCGGTGTAGCTCTGGTACTGCTCAGCCAGGTAGTCGGTGGAGACGATAAGGCGGTCGCACATCGCGATGCCTTTGCGAAAGCGCTTGTGCAGGTCTTTTTGCTCGACGAAATGCTTCTTGCGAATGCTGCGGATCGGGATATTGGTGATCAGATCGTCGATCTCGTAGACGCGGAAAGCCTTGCTGTGGCGGATATAGCGCTCAACCAGTTCGATCTGGTGCGGGTCCACCTGGCGTTGCAGCAGGATGGCATCGGGCTCCATGCGAAACAGTTCCGGGGGCGTCAAGTAGTTGCCGGTATCCCAGCCCATGATGCGGCCGGCGTCGTTGAGCGCGCGCATGGGGGCGATGACGCGGTATTCGCCACAGCCGAAGCGGTCGGCGGGATGGGCGAGGACGCGCGGGCGCGGCCGCCACTCCGGGTCCCAGGCCAGGGCCGGGGCGATTTCGATGAGGAAATCACGGCCATGGGTGGAGAGATTGCGGTTGAACGCCGGATCGAAGGCGACGTCATGGCGCCAGGCGTCATAGAAGCGATCCTGCTCTGCCGCGAATCGCGCCGCCTTCGCATCCCGCGCGCGCGCTTCCACCTCGCCGGTCTGGCTCACGGAACCCTCATGCAGCAGGTGGGCGTGGGGAGTGAATACGTTGCGGTAACCCTGATGGCACAGACGCTGGCAGAAGTCGACGTCGTTGTAAGAAACCTGGAAGCGCTGTTCATCGAGGCCGCCCAGTTCCAGATACAGTGCGCGCCTGACCAGCAGACAGGCGGCGGTGACAGCGGAGTATTCCTGGGCGAGCTTGAGGCGGCCGAAGTAGCCGTCTTGCTCGGCGGCCTGGCCAATGAAGGGATGGTCCGCCGGCGCGTCGTTCATACCGAGAATCACCCCGGCATGTTGAATCCGGCCGTCTGGATAGAACAACTTGGCGCCCACCGCGCCGATATCCGCTTGCTGCGCGATGCCCAGCATTTCTTCCAGCCAGTCCTCATGCAGCACGGCGGTGTCGTTGTTGAGCAGCACCAGATATTCGCCCGTCGCCTCGCGCGCGCCGCGGTTGTTGATGGCGGAGAAATTGAATGGGCCGGCGCAGTCCAGCACCTTGAGGCGCGGTGAAGCGAGCGCCTTCAGTTCGTTCAGGTAGGCCACCGCCGCGGGCTCATCGCTGCCGTTGTCGAGCACCAGGATTTCGCAGTTGGCGTAGCCGGTGCCCTCGATCAACGAGGTCAGGCAGCGTTTCAACAGTTCGACCTGGTTTTTCGTCGGGACGAGGATGGAGACCAGCGGATCGCCGCTCACCGGGTAGCGCACATGCAAGGTGCCGGGCAGCAGCCCCTCCTCCAGCCGCGCGGCGATGCCAAGGCGTTGCAGATGCGACTCCAGGGCGCGGCGGTGGCGCGCCGCCACCGTCTCGGCATCCACCTGGCTATGGCCGCCCTCGGCGTGGCGGTGGTAGAGCACATCGGCAAGGTGGCCGATGCCGGCATGATTCACCTTCTCCCAGGCACGCAGGGTGAGATCGAAGGCTTCCACCCCTTCCATTGCCAAAGCGTAGCCGTTCAACTCGGTGAACAGATCGTGCCGCAGCAACAACAGGCCGCCCACCACGAAGGGCACCGCGCGCAGCATTTCCAGATTGAAATCGGTCTTGAAGAAAGGCGTGGAATGCGCGTCTTCGCCATCCACCCGGTCTTCGTCGCTATACAGCACCTGAAATGCCGGATGGCGCGCGGCCTTGTCCGCGCAGGCGAACAAGGCGTGTGGCGCCAACTTGTCGCCGGCCTCCCACATGCCCACCCAATCCGCTTCGATTTCCAGGAGGGCACGATTGGCCGCCGCCAGATGCTGCTCGGCGGGCGCCTGAATCCAGGCGATGTTGGCGCTGTCCAAGAGCGCCGGATGTGCTGGCTCGCTGGCCACGACAGTGAGCTTCCAGTGCGGATAGAACTGGTGGCCCAGCGCCTTGAGGTTGTTGGCCAGGCGGGCCTCGCCTCCCATCGGGACGATCACCGCGAGGTGGAAGGCCGGGCGGTGCGACAAGGCTTCCATGCGCTCCGCGATCCACAACGCATCGCGTTTCAGGTAGGAGTGGCCCAACTGCCAGAGGTGGTAGAAATTCTGCGGGGGCGTCTGCGCCGCCTCGCCCTCCTTGAGCGGCCGGGCCAGGAACATGATCTGCAGCGCCTTGAGGTCTTCAAATTCCTCGTCGCTCACATCCTTGAGCACGATCTTCTCGGTTTCCACCGTGCTGCTGCCGGCCGGCCGGGTCAGATCCTGCAAGCCGGCCGTCGGCGTGCGAGCGCTCTTCACCACGCGATAGCCGGTTTCGCGCAGCATTTTTTCCATCTCCGCGCGGGTAAACCAGCGGATGTGGGTGATGTCCGTCAGGCCCTCGGCGGCATAGGGAAAACGACCACTTGCCAGTTCGTTGAGCAGCCACAGGTTGCGCGCGTTGGGCAGGCTGACCAGGACCTGGGCATCTTCGCTGAGCAGCGGGCGAATGCGCAGCAGGGCATCCCAGGGGTCATACAAATGCTCCAGCACGTCGGCCAGGATCACGGTGTCGATGGAACCTGGCGCGATGCCCTCGGCGGCGAAGTCGATGTTCTCCAGCTTCCCGCCGATCACCTGATCGATCCGCCCGACAGCGCGCGCAGCCGCCGCGCGGTTGAGTTCGATGCCGGTGACATGGGCATCGGGCCAGGCCGCCTTGAGCAGTTCTCCGGTGGCGCCGGTGGCGCAGCCGACATCCAGCACCCGACGCGGTGGCCGCTCCAGCAAGGCAAGCAGTTCCTTGCGCGCGTGGTCGTGGTAGGCCCCTTTCAACGCGGCGTCTTCCGGTTGCGAGAGTTGCTCCCAGACATAGCCGCCTGGCGGACGCGCCGCTGGCGACTCGAAGCGGCGCGCCATCTCGGCCATGAGTTTCGCCACCCGCGCAGCGGCGGAACCGTCCACGCCAAGGTTGTAGTACTTCGCCTTGAGTGACATGAGTTCAAGGAGGCCAGTACGCAATTCAGCGTCGGAGAGAACCAGGTCGAGCAAAGTAGTCAAATCAGCCGGCGTCGCTTCGAGAATGCCGGATTCGGCATCAAAACTGGGCCCCATGCGTAGCCCCAGTTCGTTCATCAGGTTGATCGCAGGCGTGCCGGCCAGCATGGCTTCCACGGACAAATTGGAGTCCACCGACACCAGGATGTCAGCGGCCGTCACCAACAGGCTGGTGTCTTCATGGGTATAGACGTAATCCCCGGCGGCCAGTCCCGCTTCGGCCGCCAGTCGGTTGACGGCTTCCCGCCCATAAGCCGCGTTGGATGGCCGATCCTTGATGACGATGTTGATGGACTGCCCCGCCTCGATCAGCGCGCGGCAGGCGAACAGGAAAGTCGATAGGGTTTCCTCGTAGATGCCCGCATAGGAAGCGGCATTGAGAAATGCCGCCCAGGTGGTGCCGAACACCAGCAGGGGAGCGTTTGGATGCAAATGGTATTTCTCGTAAATGACCTCACGCACGCGCTGCTTTTCCAGCTTCAGGTCGGCATAGCTATCCCAGGCGGGATTGCCGGTAATGGTCATGCGTTCCGCGGCGATGCCGATATCACGGTAGCCCTCGCCGCCGCGCTCGCCGAACACCGCCAGGCGGTCGGCGTGAAGCGCGGCATGGACGGTATAGGGCGTGGCCAGGGCCAGGCCATGCGCCAGGTGCAAACTGGGTACATGGCGCTCGCGCGCCCATTCGACTGCCATGCGGAAAAGCGGCTGCAAGTCTTCATTGGTGGCCAGCAGTTCGACGTCGAATGCCGCCTCGGCCCGGTCCAGCGCTTCCACCATGACCATGCCCCGTTCCAGACGCGCCGCCAGTTCCTTGCCCAATACCGCATTGAAGCCTTGCTCCTCGAAGCCGAGCTGTTCGCAAAAATTCCGCCAGGCGGGGCCATGTTGCACCTCGGCGAACTGGGCGACCTTGGCCGCCGCCGCTTCCGCAATGGCCGCACGGCGTTCCACCGACAAAAGGTATTCCAGTGGTTGCAGACTGCTGCCCGCACCTTCCACGATGCCGCGCAATTCATCCGAGCAGCCGCAGGACAGCGTCAGCACAACACGCGGCCGCTGCTCCAGATAAAGGCGCAAAACCTCGATGTTCTTGTCCCAGAGCAGGGAGATCAGGGCGGTCTGTTTCATGCGGGGTTCGACGGAGTGGCCAGGAAGGCAAGCAGTTCACGGGTGAGGTCATATTCCAATCCACCGGCCAGGGAAATGCCATGGTGGTTGAATATCGCCGCCACCTCGGGCCGCTCGGCCAGGCTGCGCAAAGTGCCGCTGACGACCTGGTCGAGCGCATCCTGGTATTGCCAGGTGAGTAGCGTGCGGGCATGGCGTTCATCGAGAAACGCAGCGAGGTCGATGCGGTCGGGAAAGTCGCGCCAGGCGGAAAGCAGGAAGTGCAGAAACACCCGGTTGCGTGGGTGATCCAGATGCCGATTCAAGCGCTCGCGCCAGTCCTGGTCGAAGGCGGGAAGCAGAGCGACGAGGTTGGCGTCTATCCCCCGCGCCATGGTGGCATTGAGGCGCCCGTCCCGTTCCAGCCAGGCCAGATTGCCGGCTGCATCGGAAACATTGTCGAGCACCACCATCATGCGGCCGGTCACCCGCGTGGTCAGGTGGGCGAAGACATCTTGTTCGAGGAACAAGGCGAAAGCCAGCAAGGCCGGATCGGAAATCAGCCAGGAAAGGATGCGGTCATAACGGGTGCCATCGGCCAGGCTGTTTTTCAGCCAGAGATTGGCGTTGCCGCCAGCGAAAACCCCGGCATAAGGCACCACGGCAACGATGCGCAGGCCGAGATGATTGGCGGCATCGACCAGGTCGGCCGCGCGTATCCGGCTCATGTAGCCGCCGAAATCGTTGCCGGGGTCTTCCGGTCGCGGAGGCAGCCCTTTGGCGGCGCAGGCGGCCTCTTCGTGGTCCTGGGAATGAATGTCGAACAGGATGCGCCCGCCGGGCCGAGCCGCCCGCTGCCATTCGGCGAGGATTTCCCGCCAGTTGGGAAAGTGCACCAGGACGTTGAGCGACATGACCGTATCGAATTCGCCATCCGGGAACGCCAGATCCGCCAGATCGCCTTGCTGCAAGCGGATGGGGGTGTCGCCGGCCAGCTTCCGGGTCTGCTCCAGCATCGCCTGGGAACTGTCCACCCCGGTCACCTCCAGCCCGGCCCTCGCCAGCGGCAGCGAGCCACGCCCGGTGCCGATGCCGACGTCGAGCAATCTGGGGCCGACCGCATAGCGTGAACATAGCTCGACCTCGACTTCATTCTTTAACCGGCTAGTGCCCCGGTTCTCCACCATGCGTTGGTGATACCACGCAACCATGTCCGGGTTCTTCCAGGCATCGGTTTTCCAGTCGATCAGGTCTTTTTCCATGACTTTTCCGTGTTACCCCAGCAGATCCCAGGACATCGGCGTGCCGCGCCGCACATCCCGCCCCACCCGCTTGCCTAGCAGCGTGTCATAAAGCCCGGGAGCCAGGCCGAGTCCCGGGCGGATGGCGCGCAGATTGTCCGGGCTGAAGGCTTCGCCCGCACGCATGTCGCGCACCACGTAGAGCGAACGGCGGAACACCAGGGAATTTTTCTCCGCTTCGCTGGGGCCGTAGCGCACCTGGCCCAATGCCTGCCAGGCACGTTCACTTTCTACCCGCAGTTGCGCGAACTCCTCGGGCTCCAGGGAGAACGTGGCATCGACTCCACCATCGGCGCGGCGCAGGGTGAAGTGTTTTTCGATCACCGACGCGCCCAGTGCCACACTGGCTACCGCCGCGCCCAGGCCCATGGTGTGGTCGGACAGGCCGACCTCGCATCCGAACAAGGCGCGCAAGTGCGGGATGGTCAGCAGGTTGGAGCTCTCCGGCGTGGCGGGGTAGGTGCTGGTGCATTTCAACAGCACCAGGTCGCGGCAACCGGCGCTGCGCGCGGCGCGCACCGTCTCGTCCAGTTCGGCGACCGTTGCCATGCCGGTGGAAATAATCATCGGCTTGCCGGTGGCGGCCACCTTGCGGATCAGCGGCAGGTCGCTGTTCTCGAACGAGGCGATCTTGTAGGCGGGAACCTCCAGTGCCTCCAGTAAATCGACGGCGGTTTCGTCGAACGGCGTCGAGAAGGCCAACATGCCCAGTTCCCGCGCCCGCTCGAAGATCGGCTGGTGCCATTCCCAGGGGGTGTAGGCCTGCTGGTAGAGCCGGTGCAGCGATTGCCCGCCCCAGAGCGGATGTTCGATATGGAATTCACCTTCATCCATATCCAGCGTCATGGTGTCGGCGGTATAGGTCTGTATCTTCAGGGCATGGGCGCCCGCGCGCGCCGCCGCCGCGACGATTTCCAGCGCCCGCTCCAGCGACTGATTATGGTTGCCGGACATTTCGGCGATGAGGAAGGGCGGCTGGGCGCGGCAGATGCGCCGACCGCCGATCTCGATTTCAGTCATGAAGGACCTTTCTGTAAAGCGCGTGATCGGTCGCGAAGCCCGCCGCCTGGAAGGCGCGACTGGAAGCGATGTTGGCGCTGGCAATCGCCGCCTCCAGCACCCGCACGTCGGGACGCTGCCGGCGCAACCAGGCTTCGCCCGCGAGCAGCAGACGCGTGCCCCAGCCCTGGCCGGCGAGTCCGGGTACGAGATAGATCGACACCAGGGCGCGGCCGTCGGCAATGTCGTAGCGGAGCACGCCGAGCGGCGCGCCCGCCCGCTCCACGATCAGCAATTCCCGGTCGGGATCGGCGAGCACCGCCTCGAACCAGCGCTCATGCGTGGCCGGCGCGATCTCGGCGGGATCGAAGGAGCGCCGCCGCGTATCCGGGTGATTGCGCCAGGCGAGCAAGGCCGCGCTGTCCGCCGTGGTGGCGCGGCGCGGTGTCAGTTGTGTCGCCAGCAGATGCCCGGCGACGCGGCGGGCGCCCTCGCCATCGACCAGACTCCAGCCCTGGCGCGAGAGATGCGCCAGCAACTGCGGCAGCGCGAGAAGCCAGGCCAGGGCATTCGCCCAGCGCGCGGCATCACAGTCGACGGCGGCGCCGAGATAGATCAGTGCACCGGCCTCGGCGAGGACGCGGCATTGCTCGATCTGATTGGCTGCGGTCGCCACCACCAGCGCCGGCAGGCCGACGCAGCAACGCTCCCAACAGGCGCCGCCGCCGGCGCCGAGGCAAAGGTCGGCGGCCGCCATCAGTTCAGCCATGTTCTCCGCCTGGAGGTGTAGCGCGGTTCGCGGCCGCGCGGCGCAGGCCGCAGCGATGGCGGCACGATGGGGGTTGGTGGCACCGATGACGACGTCGACGTCGAGCTCGTGGCGCCCGAGGAGGTCGAGCGCGGCCAGCGCCTTCAGTGTCTCGCCCTCGGCGTCGGCGCCGCCGAAAAACAGCAGCAAACGCGCCACCCGTCCGTCGCGTGGCGGTCGCGCGCGGCGCGCCGCCGCGAACGCCGGTCGCAACAGGGCATGGCGCGGGCCGATGAGCTGGCGGCAGGTCGCCGGCAGCAGGCCGTCATAGCGATTTCCGGTTTGCAGGTTCTGGTCAAGAAGGAGGTCGCAGTCGTGAGGGCGATCCGCCTGGTCGTCGATGGCCAGAATTTTGTTTGCCCGGCCGCGCTGCGCCGTTTCCCAAGCGGCGGCGAGCGCGTAGTGGTCCACCACCAGCCAATCCCAGGGTGCGCCTTGAGCGAGCGCCGCCGCGCTGTTATCGGCGTCCACACCCGAATCCGGAAGCCAGTCGAGCGCATGGCCGCGCGCGTGGATCAACTCGCCCAAATGTCCGGGCAGGCGCCGACAGAGGAAGTGCGTCTGCGCGCCCGATGTCCGCAAGGCATCGGCCAGGGTCAGGCAGCGCATGACATGGCCGGCACCAATCTGGACGGAAGCATCGGCACGGAAGGCGATTTTCATGTTCGTAAGGCTCGCCGACATCAGGCGATGGGCACAAAGGGCGGCAAGGTAAATCCGAGTAGTTTGGCAGCCCGATTCAACGCCTGATCGAAACTCACGAACAGGGTGGCAGGTAAAACGGTAAGCAAACGATCTGCGCTGGCCAGATGCATGGCATCGTAGCCACGCAAGGCAAAGCCTTCCGCCAACTCCGCAGCCCGGAGCAACAGGTCTGGGTCGGTTCTCACATAGGAAATGGAAGTCTGCCAGTCGGAAACGAAACGGCTGACGCAAGCGGCGTGGGCGACGCTATCCAGACGCCCGCCGCGCAACGCACTGGCCAGGGCCGCGCGCGTTTCCACATAGGCGATTTCATGGCATGCGACTCGTTCGGAACCGGCGAACAACGCGGCAATCTCGCTACTACCTGCTTCAAAAACGTACAGTTTGACCAGAGCAGAGGTGTCGAAATAGCAGATCGGCGCAGACATTCACTCATTCCTTAGCGACGGTTGGTGATCACCCATTCCGCCAATGTTTCACCGGTGATGGCCGGACATTCCTCGACCGGCCGGCTCAACTGCGGGGGCGAGGCCGACCAGACCACCCCGGGTATCTCGGGCAGCCCGTCCGGGCTGGCCTGAACGGCAAGCAAACGAGCGACCGGGCGGTTGCGCGAAGTAATCAACAGCGACTCACCCGCTGCGACAGCATGAAGGCAATCGGATAGCCGGTTTCTCAGTTCACGCACGGAAACGGGATGGGTTGGCATGTTTTTTACTCAAAACGGTTATGTGTGTACACATGTTACGCCAGAAGCGTAACGTTTGCCCCGGGTTATGCTGAATTTCCAGACACTCCGCCTGACTGGAGCGCGGCGAACATGAGTTCCGCGCGCAGCCAGTCTTCCTCCGTGTCGATGTCCTGTACCCGATGGCGCGGCAGGATGACCGGCACGGAGGCGGGCGAGAACAGGATTTCGTCGTTCAGGAAGGCGGCGGCCCGGCCCCAGTAGAACTGGCCGGCGTCGTGCCAGGCCGGCTCCAGGTCTTGCGAGCGGGTGGCGCGGTATTCCGGGTACATCGCTTCCACTTCGCCCTGGGCGTTGAGGCGCAGCGCGCGCTGGATGGGGAAGGGAAAGCTGGTGACGGAAAACGCGAAGGATTTGCCGGAGCCCATCAGGCGATCATGCCCCTCGCGCAGATCGCCGGCCCGCACGAAGGGGGCAGTGGCATACAGGCAACAGGCGAATTTCACCGCCATGCCCTGCTCGCCATGCCAACGGATGGCCTGTTTGGTGACCGCGTTGGTGCCGGTGTGGTCGTCAGCCAGTTCACGCGGGCGCAGGAACGGGATTTCGGCGCCGTGGGTGCGCGCCACTTCGGCAATCTCTTCATCGTCGGTGGACACCATCACGCGGTCGAACAGGCCGGATTCCAGCGCGGCCTGAATCGACCAGGCGATGATCGGGCGGCCGGCGAACAGGCGGATGTTCTTGCGCGGAATGCGCTGGCTGCCCCCGCGTGCGGGAATCACGCAGAGTTTCACGCCAACGCCTCGCGCAGCGCGGCCACCACCCGATCCTGCCCGGCATCGCTCAGGCCGGGGTAGAGCGGCAGGGTGAGGGCGCGGGCGTAGTAGTCCTCGGCAACCGGAAAATCGCCGGGAGCGAAGCCGAAGCGCCGGTAATCCGGTTGCAGATGCACCGGGATGTAATGGACGTTGACGCCGATACCGGCCGCGCGCAAATACTCGAACACGGCACGGCGGCCAGGTCTTGCCAAAACGGCATCGTCCAGGCGGATAACGTAGAGATGCCAGGCCGATTCAGCCTCGGGGTCGCGCCAGGGCGTTTGCAGGGGCAGGCCGGCGAGCAGGCGGTCGTAACGGTCGGCCAGGCGGCGGCGCGCGGCCACGTAGTCGTCCAGACGCGCCAGTTGCGAGAGGCCGAGCGCGGCCTGCATGTCGGTCATGCGGTAGTTGAAGCCGAGTTCGACCTGTTCGTAATACCAGGGGCCTTCCGCGGCCTGGGCCGCCGCGTTGCGGACGATGCCGTGGCTGCGCAGGCGCGCCATGCGCGCGGCCAGTTCGGCGTCGTGGCACAACGCCATGCCGCCCTCGCCGGTGGTGATGATCTTGACCGGGTGAAAGCTGAACACGGTGATGTCGGCATGGCGGCCATCGCCGACCGGCTGGCCTTGATAACGTCCGCCAATGGCGTGGGAGGCATCTTCGATAAGGCGAAAACCGTAGCGATTGGCCAATAAGCGAAGGGCTGCCATGTTGCAGCTTTGCCCGGCGAAATCCACCGCGACCACGACCTTGGGCAGTTTTCCGGCCTTATCGGCCTGTTCCAGTTTGTCAGCCAGGGCGGCGGGGTCGAGGTTGAGGCTGTCGCGGCCGATGTCCACGAAATCCACCGCGGCACCGCAGTAGCGGCCACAGTTGGCGGAAGCAACGAAAGTATTGGGCGTGGTCCAGAGGCGCTCGCCCAGCTTCAGATCGAGCGCCAGACAGGCCAGGTGCAGGGCGGAGGTGGCGCTGTTCGCGGCAACTGCGTGGCGCGCCCCACAACGCGCGGCGACGGCTTCCTCGAAGCGGGGAAGCGCCGGCCCCTGGGTCAGCCAGTCGGAACGTAATACCGCTGCGACCGCAGCTACGTCCTCGTCACGAATATCCTGGCGACCGTAGGGAATCACACTCGAACACACATTCCGGCGCGCAGGTTGAACTGGCGGATACCCTCGATGTCGAGAAAATGCGGGTTGCTGCCCGAATTGAATTCAAAGCCTTGCGCAACCGGAGCGCCTTCCTCGCCGAGGCCATTGACCCGGTAATCCATGTCCATGCCAAAAAAACGGATCGACGGTTGAATCACGAAATGGTCGCCGAATTCGAGGGTGAGGTGCGAATCGTCCGCCGGGCACATGATTTCATGCAGCTTCTCGCCCGGACGGATGCCGACCACGTGCGTGGCCAGTTGCGGCGCCATCGCGGCGGCCAGATCGGCGATGTGTACCGAAGGAATGCGCGGCACGAAGATTTCACCGCCGCGCATGCGCTGAAAATTCTTCAGCACGAAGTCCACGCCCTCTTGCAGAGTGATCCAGAACCGGGTCATGCGCGGGTCGGTGATCGGCAGGCTGTCCGCGCCGTCGGCGATGAGTTTGGCGAAGAACGGCACCACCGAACCGCGCGAGCCGACCACGTTGCCGTAGCGCACTGCGGCAAAGCGGGTCCGCGCGCCGCCGGCCATGTTGTTGGCGGCGACAAACAGTTTGTCGGAGGCGAGCTTGGTGGCGCCATACAGATTGATGGGGTTGGCGGCCTTATCGGTGGACAGGGCGATGACCTGGTCGACGTTGTTGGCCAGGGCCGCCTTGATGACGTTCTCCGCCCCGTGGATGTTGGTCTTGATGCACTCCATCGGGTTGTATTCGGCGGCCGGGACCTGCTTCAGGGCGGCGGCATGGATGACGTAATCGACCCCGTTCATCGCCTGGTTCAAGCGCTCGCCGTCGCGCACATCACCGATGAAATAACGCATGCAAGGGTCGCTGAACACTTGCTGCATCTCGAACTGCTTGAGTTCGTCGCGCGAATAGACCACGAGGCGGCGTGGCTGGTAGCGCGCCAGAAGGGTACGAATATAAAGCTTGCCGAAGGAACCGGTGCCACCGGTGACCAGAATGGCTTTGTCGTCGAACATGGCGTAAGCGGGTTTTTCGGAAACGCCAGGACTTTACTCGATTGCCCGCCGGCCTGGCTTGCCGATGTTCAGCCCTCGCCTCTCAGACCGGCGGCGACGTTGAGGTTGATATTGATCAGGATGTCCAGTTTTTCCGGGGCTGGGTAGGCCAGGGCTTCAAATGTACGGCGGTCGATGAACAAACTCAGCGACAAAAGGTTGTGCTTGACGTCTTCGGGTAGCGGGTTGTCTTCCATTGACAGTTCCGCCTGAAAAAACGACCAGACGCGCTGGTTGTAGTTGAGCGCATCTTCAAGTTGCGCATCGTGGTTCTCTCGCGTCCAACCCTCACGGATGGCCCGCAATTGCATCGCCGCCTTGGTCAACACGGTCGCTTCGAGATCGCGCTGTGGCAGCGTGGCCTTTTCTACATTGCGGTAGGCGTCAAGCGGGTTTCTGGACATGGCTGAGCAACTCCTGTTCGTAACGAATCAATTCGCGCGCTGCTTTCAGCGCCTGGTAATAGTGCCCATCCAGCACAAATTCGCTCACCTTGCCGACCCGATCGGTCGTGCTGGGCGCCACTTGAATGACCGCCTTGACCTGCTCCCAGTAATACTGGTGATAGCGCGCCAGGTTTGGGGTATCCATGTACATGAGCTGAACCGCCAGATAAATCCGTTTACAAGGCGAATCGGCCTCTTCTTCCTTGAGAATGTCTTTTTCGCGCAGCACCGGGACATCGTTCAGTACCGCCAACTGACAGCGGCTGTCACCATTCACGAGGACGGCCCCGCCGAGAAAAATCTTTTCGTGGGGCCGCAGATCAAGTTTAAGAGGCATGGTGGCCCATCACTTCCCTGACTTCGACTCCGTGGCCTGCACAAGTTGGCGCACATGACGACCGATCCCGCGATCGCCAAGATCAGCCATCTGCCCGCGGACACCGGACGCCTCGTTTTGTACTTCTGGCGAGTCCGCCGACTTCACAAAATTGACCACGTCTTGCCACATCCCCGTCTGCAAATCTTGTAAGGCCACCCGCATGGCTTTGACCTGATCGAGTGCCTTGCTCACGTCCGCATCGCTGGCAGTCTTCGGATCGAGCGCGGGCAAATCCCATATCCGATCCTTGACTACATGGCCATCCTTGCTGGCCGCATCCACCTTGGCGCCAATGAGACGCCCAACTACGGCTAAGGGCTCAGGCGGTGGGTAAGTCAGTTGATCGATCTGTTTGCGCAGGCCATCGACCTTGTTGAGTAACGTGACGCGCATGGGATTGTCGATCGGGTAAGGCGGGAACATTTTCACGATTTCATCCAGCTTGTTCTCCACCTTGCCCAGCAACTGACTCGCTTCCGCCACCGCGCTACCCATTTCTCGTACCACCGACGCAGCCTTGTTCAGTGTCTCCTGGTGCACACGCGACAGCGCATAGGCACCCGCCACTTGGGCAGAATCGGGCGTCTGCCGGTCAGGCGCAATACCCGACTGCCGCAAGCCAAAATCTTCTCGATCAACCGCCCCGACGAAACGCTGCGTGGCCGCTGAGCCAGGCTGAGCGACCACCGATTGGCCAAGGCCAACCCCTGAGATTTCGTTCACCATGTTCACCCTCCCCCCGCGTGAACCCGAGGGTTCACGCGGGTCAGGTTAACGGGCATTGCTACCCTTAGAACAGCCTCAGGATTGCCTGTTGCGCCTGGTTGGAAATACTCAGCGCGGTGGTGCCCAAGGTATTCTTCGTCTGCAGCGAAAGCAGGTTGGCGCCCTCCTCGTTGGTGTCCGCTTCAGTCAACTTCGTCGCACCGACCACCAAGGTATTCGTCATCTCGTTAATGAAGGTCTGACGGGCGGTCAGGGAGCTCAAGTTGGCGGACAGTTCAGAGGACTTGGTTTGCAGGGTTGCCATGGCACTGTTCAGGGTCGCCTCCGCCGCATCCAGACTAGATGCGGTGCTAAGGTCGCCCGAAGTGATATTGCCAGTTGTGCCCGCGACGGTGAGCGAACTACCGCCACCCGAGATGGCCAGGCCACTGGCGCCAGAGTTGAAACCGGACATCACAATCTTGGTCGTGGCGTTCTCGTTGAAGTTCACCGTCAAGGTCACGCTGCCGCTGGTCAGGAAGTTGGTACCCTTGTAGCTGGAGTCAGTCACCAGGTTGTTCAGTTGCTCAACCAAACGGTTGTACTGCCCGGTCAGGCCACTGGCGCCGCCGGTGGCGGAACCTCCCAGGGTCACGGCACTGTTAACCGTGTCGTTAATGGCCGAACGCGCCTGGGTCATGACGCCGCGCAACGCTTCAATGGTGGTCAACACCCCCTTGATGCCCGAGTCCGCCGCCTTGACGGTTTGGATGGCTTCACTGATGTTGTCCTTGAGGCCTGACAGTTGGTTGGCGCGGGAGGTGTGGCTTTGCGCCGCGAAGAAGTTGGCGGGGTTATCAACCGCGGTGTTGACGCGCTTGCCGCTGGAAAGCCGCTCTTCAGTGCTACCCAGCAACCTTGCTGTGGTTTGCAAGCTCAACAGGTTGGCGCGCATGGAAGAAGTGAGGCCGATTTCGCCGATTGCCATGATGAAACTCCTTTTCTAGGGTCGATTGAGGGAGGGCTTCTGCCTCCGGGGCCAGGACGATATTCCGGGCCTTGCCCTGGTTTGCGGACCTGGATGGGAAAACTTTAGGCTTTTTTGTGAAATTTTTTTGGCCGCGTCCGGCGTCATTCCACGCGCTCGGGGAACAGCACATCACTGAAGCCGAAGTTGCGCAGGTCACGGATCCGCCGTGGATAGAGGATGCCCCAGAGATGGTCGGTTTCGTGCTGCACGACCCGAGCATGGAAGCCTGCCACCTCACGCGCTATAGGCTGGCCAAATTGATCAAAGCCGGCATAGTGAAGATGGACATGGCGCGGTACCTTGCCGCGCAGGCCGGGCAGGGACAAGCAGCCTTCCCAGGCCTCCTCCACCGCCTCGGATAGGGCCGTCAGGACGGGATTGAGCAACACCGTGAAAGGCACGGGTTCAGCATCCGGATAACGCGGGTTGCGCTCCACGCCGAACACGACCACCTGCAGATTCACGCCGATCTGCGGCGCGGCCAGGCCGGCCCCATCCTGGCTGCGCATAGTGTCGCTGAGGTCGGCCACCAAGGCGTTCAGCTCCGGCGTGGCGAAGGACTCCACCTTCTCCGCCAGGCGGAGCAGGCGGGCATCACCCATGCGCAGGATGTCGCGGACGGCCATGTAGTTCCTCCTCAGGCCGTGCAAACGCCGCCATTGCGAGGCGGGATGGGGGCGCCATAACTCATGCAGGCCAGGTTGACCAGCACCGTGCGCAGACGGCCCATGACGGCATTCAGGGTGGCCTCGATCACGTCGGGTGAAATGCCGGTGGAGCTGTCGCCCCGTCCGGCGGCCCAGTTGACCGAAACCGCGATGGCCGCGTAACAGAGGCCGATTTCTCGCGCCAGATAAGCTTCCGGCATGCCGGTCATGCCCACCATGTCGGCGCCATCCTTCACCAGGCGGTCGATCTCCGCTTTGGTTTCCAGGCGCGGCCCCTGCACACTGGCATAAATGCCGCCGTTCATGAATCCCTCACCGGCCTTGGTCAGCGCGGCGCCGCAACGTTGCCGCATGTCCTCGCAATAGGGCCAGGTGAAATCAAGGTGGGTGACGGGCTTTTCTCCGTAGTCGGCGAAGGTGGTTTCGCGCCCGTGGGTATAGTCGATGATCTGATCGGGCACCGCCAGGCAGCCCGGCGCGAGATCCGGATGCATGCCACCGACGCTGGCGACCGAGACCACGTGGCTGACTTTCTGCGATTGCAAGGCCCAGATGTTGGCGCGGTAGTTCACCAGATGAGGCGGAATGGTGTGGCCGTGGCCGTGCCGCGCCAGGAAGATCACGGGGTGGCCGTCGAGTTCGCCAAAGGTAAGCGGCCCGGAGGGCTCGCCGTAAGGGGTGCGGATGACTTGTCGATGGGTGATGGTGAGGGCGGGCAACTGGGTCAGCCCGGTTCCGCCGATGATGGCCAGCATGGGGTCGCTTGTGTGGGTGGTTGATGAAGGAGTTATGAGATCAGCTTTCCGGCAAGTTCCTGGTACAGCGGGAACTTGCCGTCCGCGGAGATGAGTCGCCCATCATGAGCCAACACCGTGGCGATGATGATGCGGTCTTGCGGAGCCCGGTGATGCTCCGGGAGATCGACCCCCAGCCTGGGCGCCTGGAGGATCAAGTCATTCCAGCCCAGCCCGATCAATTCCAGATGCTGATTGATCCACCACAGCCAGACATGGGTATCCAATACGATCATCGCGGCAAATCCCAATTCGATTCAGGCAAGGTATCCAGAATGTCGCCAAGAATTCGCACCTTGCCGACGATATCCGGGTGGGGTCGGCGGGCTGCTTGATCCCCGGAATCTTCGAGAACCAAAAAAATGGCCTCGACCGCCTTGTTAGGCGGCAATAAGGGTTGCTGCTTCAAGTGGCCGAGGGCGTCCGTTTCGAGAATGATGCGTTCGGCATACATGCCACATCTCCTGGGTGAGAACCAAGCCTACCACTCGCCTAGCCCGGATATTGCATGAATTCGCGTGATGCCCTAAAGGATACCGGGCTGCGCCCATAATCGCGCAGGCCATTGTTTGCAATGGGAATTTTGCGAAGGAGCGGCGTAGTTATTCATACGCCCGACTGAGCAAGACTTTCCAGTGCGGACAAGGGACCAGCGAGGGCACGCGAGTATTCATGCAATATCCGGGCTAGGCATCCTTCATTGCGTAAATCCCCGGCAGATTGCGCCAGACGCCGTAGGCATCCATGCCCATGCCGAAAACGTAGCGATCGGGCAGCGAAAGGCCGACGAAATCGGCCGCGATGGGTTTGCCGCGACCGATTTCCTTGTCCGCCAGCACGGCGATTTTCACCTCGGCGGCACCCAGTTCCAGCAGGCGCTGTTTGGCGGCAGCGAGGGTGTAGCCTTCGTCGAGAATGTCGTCCATGACCAGCACGCTGCGGCCGCTCAGATCCTGGTGCGGCAGCACCGCCCATTCGATCTCGCCACCACGTGTGCCACTACGGTAACGGGTGGCGTGCAGATAGTCGAACTCAAGGGGGAAACCCAGGCGCGGCAACAGCTTGCCGGCGAATACCACGCCGCCACCCATGACGCACAGGGCGACCGGAAATCTATCCGCGAGGGCATCGCTGATCTGGCTGGCGAGCCGGTCCAGCGCCAGCTCGATTGCGGTGGCGCCGTGCAACAGTTCGGCGTGGTTGAGTAGGTTCCAGGCTTCTTTCTGGTTCATGCGCTACATTTTCCCCGCCAGCGTTCTCTGCCGGCGCGCTTCGTACAAACACACCCCGGCACAGACCGAGACATTGAGACTTTCCACCTGGCCGAACATGGGGATGCGAACCAGCACGTCACAGTGTTCCCGCGTCAGCCGGCGCATGCCGGCCCCTTCGGCGCCCAGTACCAGGGCACACGCTGAAGTGAAGTCGGCGTCCATCAGGGTGGCGGGTGCTTCGTCATCGGTGCCGATGATGAGGATGCCGCGCTCCTTCAGGTCGCGCAGGGTGCGCGCCAGATTGGTGACGGTGAGGTAGGGTACCGAGTCGGCGGCGCCGCTGGCGGCCTTCATGGCCACCGCCGAGAGGCCGGCGGAGCGGTCTTTGGGGGCGAGCACGGCATGCACGCCGAAAGCATCGGCGGAACGCAGGCAGGCGCCGAGATTGTGGGGGTCGGTGACGCCGTCGAGCACCATCAACAGGGCCGGTTCGCTGAGTTCTTCCAGCACCTCGTCGAGGTCCTTCGCCAACTGGATCGGGCTGGCCTGCGCCACCACGCCTTGCGACTTGCCACGCGCCATTTCGTCGACGCGGGCGCCGTCGGCCAGCACCACGCGCACGTTCTTGTCTTCCGCGACCTTGGCCAGATCCTTGGCGCGGCGGTCGCGCCGGCTTTCATCCAGGTAGATGACCTGGAGGCTTTCCGGGTGGTGGCGCAGGCGCGCGGTGATGGCATGGAAACCGTGGATCAGGACTCTTTGGCTCATTTCTTTCGGGCTTTCTTCGGGGTTTTATGCTGCAAAGCCGCGTTGCTCGCGGCGGGGGCGGCATTGTCCACCAACGTGAAGTCGATGCGACTGGTTTCCAGATCAACGCGCGCGACGTTGACACGCACCTTGTCCCCCAGGCGGAAACGCTTGGCCGTCCGCTCGCCCAGCATCTGGTGGCGGGCGGCGTCGAAGTGGAAGTAGTCCTGGCCCAATTCGGTGACATGCACCAGACCTTCCACGAAGACATCGTTGAGCGCCACGAACACGCCGAAACCGACTACCGCGGAAATGACGCCATCAAACTCTTCTCCTAGCTTGTCCTGCATGTAGTAGCACTTGAGCCAGGACACCACGTCGCGAGTGGCATCGTCGGCGCGGCGCTCGGTCTTCGAGCATTGGGCACCGATGTTTTCCCAGTTACCCGGGTTGTAGGTCTCGTTGTTCAGACAGGCCTTGATGGCGCGATGTACCAGCAGATCAGGATAGCGGCGGATGGGCGAGGTGAAATGGGTGTAAGCCTCATAAGCCAGGCCGAAATGGCCGGCGTTCTCCGGGCTGTACACGGCCTGCCGCAGCGAGCGCAGCAGCACGGTTTGCAGCAGTTGTTCGTCCGGGCGGCCTTTGAGTTTGTTGAGCAGATCAGCGTAGTCCTTGGCATGTGGCTCATCGCCACCGGTGATGAAGAAGCCGAATTCGGCGAGGAATTCCTGCAAGGCTTTCAGCTTCTCCGGCGTCGGGCCTTCGTGTACCCGGTAAAGGGCTGCGTGTTTGTGGCGGGCGAGAAAATCGGAGGCGCTGACATTGGCCGCCAGCATGCATTCCTCGATCAGCCGGTGCGCGTCGTTGCGGGTGGTGGCGACGATGCGCTCGATCTTGTCGTGCTCGTCGAACAGCATCTTGGTTTCCACCGTCTCGAAGTCGATGGCGCCGCGCTTACCACGCGCCTTCAGCAACACCTTGAACAGCTTGTAGAGGTCTTGTAGATGCGGCAGCACCCAAGACTTGTCTTCGGGCGCCTTTTCGGCGGAAAGCCAATCCCAGACCTGGTTGTAAGTCAGCCGCGCCTTGGAGTGCATCACCGCCGGGTAGAAGCGGTGCTTCTTGATGTTGCCGAAACTGGAGATTTCCATTTCGCACACCATGCACAAGCGGTCCACCTCGGGGTTCAGCGAACACAGCCCGTTGGAGAGTTCCTCTGGCAGCATGGGAATGACCCGGCGCGGGAAATACACCGAGTTGCCGCGTTCCAGGGCGGACACATCCAGCGGCGAACCCGGCAGCACATAGTGGGACACGTCGGCGATCGCTACCCACAGGCGGAAGCCGCGCCCTTCCGGCTGGCAATACACGGCGTCGTCGAAATCGCGGGCATCCTCGCCGTCGATGGTCACCAACGGTAGTTTGCGGATGTCCGCGCGGCCAGTGGCCAGGTCTTTCTTCAACACGCCCTTGGGCAGTTTCTTGGCCTGCGCCAGGACGTCGCTGGGAAACTCATTCGGCAGGTCGTACTTGCGAAGGGCAATCTCGATTTCCATGCCGGGATCGGCATAGTTGCCCAGCACCTGGATCACCTTGCCCACGGGCGGCGCGTGCCGGGTCGGCTGTTCGGTGATGGCCACCATCACCACATTGCCATTGGAAGCGCCGAGGTCTTCATCGTTGGGCACCAGGATGTCCTGGCTGATGCGCTTGTTCTCCGCCACCACCCACTGGTAGCCGCGTTCCCGGTAAAGGCGGCCAACAAGGTTGGAATTAGCGCGTTCCAGGATTTCCACCACCCGGCCTTCCTTGCGCCCGCGCCGGTCCTGGCCATGCTCGCGCACCATCACACGATCACCATGCAGCACGCCACGCATTTCTTTCTCTTGCAGGAACAGGTCACCCGACTTGTCGTCTGGAACGAAGAAGCCATAACCATCGGCATGGCCTTCGACGTGACCGCTCTTCACCTCGATCTTTTCCGGCAGGCACAGCGCGCCGCGCCGGTTGACCATGAGCTGAGCATCGCGCTGCATGGCGCGCACGCGAACCATGAAAGCCTCCCTCTCGTCGGCTTCCAGCCCCAGGCGCCCGGCCAGTTCATCGACGTCCACCGGCCCGGTCGCCTCACTCACCAGTTGCAGAATAAATTCCCGGCTCGGCATAGCCTGGCCGTATTTGGCGCGTTCGCGCTCCAGAAACGGATCTTGCCAGCGTAAGGCTTTCTGACCGTGGTGAAGCGGCGCGCTGGGCCGCCTTGCGGATGGGTTATCGGCGGGCGGGGAGCCAGGCTTCTTTGCCCTGGGTTGCAGGGGTTTCTGGGGGGGATTTTTTACGGATTGGGCAGGTGTTTTTTTCGTTGACATAACCGTTCGGGTCTTTAAAATGCGCGTCTTCTTGGCCCAGGTGGCGGAATTGGTAGACGCACTAGGTTCAGGTCCTAGCGCTCGCAAGGGCGTGGAGGTTCGAGTCCTCTCCTGGGCACCAAGTCAAAAAAAGCCGGCTTGTTTATACAACAACGCCGGCTTTTTCATGGCTGCTGGTGTTCATCAAGCTCCCGTGCCCCGCGCTGGACGGGGCGCATGGTATCACGCCCAACCCAACGCCAGCCCACCCCCGCTCACAGTTTGACAGCACGCCGATCACCTCGCTGGCAGCGCTAAAAAGCTATTCCACACGCTATTTATCCCTCCGCATAATGGCTGTCATGTTGAAACGCCTTATGCAACGCCATCTTCTCCTGTTAGCGGTGGCCGGCCTGGTCGGCTGCGCAGCGCCTCGCTATGAGACGGCCACGCTCCGGGAAGTACCCACCGAGGGATCGGCCCAAGCCTGTTTGCAGGGATGCGAGGCCGATCTGAATGCCTGCAAGCAAACCTGCGCGGAGAATTACCAGGCCTGCCTGAAGCGGGTGGAGCCCGAGGCCGAGGCGCATTATCGGCAGGCGTTGGATCATTACGCGGCCGAGTTGGAACAGTATCGGCGCGCTATGGCCGCCTACGAGTTCCAGCAGTGGATGCACTGGAACTGGGCGCGCGATCCTTTCTGGTATACCCCCTGGCCTTACCCCTATGCTATCCAGCCACCACCCCCCAGGCCGCCGAGTCGGGAAGCCGATATGAACCGCTTGCGCGAGGAACAATGTGGCGGGGATTGCGGTTGTCAGCCGCCCTATGACGCCTGCTTCATCGGCTGTGGCGGGAAAATCACCCGCGAACAACGTTGCGTCAGAAACTGCCCCAACACTCGCTGAACCCAGGCTACCGGCCTGAATGGAACCCGCTTATCACGCAGCCTGGTTTGCCGCCGCCGCCACCGCCGGTGGGATCCGTTCAATCAGGCGGTGGTCGAACGGTTTCGGCAGAATGTAGTCGCGGCCGAATTCGAGTTTTTCCAGCGCGTAGGCGTCAAGCACTTCCCGCGGCACCGATTCGCGCGCCAGGGCGGCCAGGGCGCGGCTGGCGGCGATCATCATGGCTTGGGTAATGGTTTTGGCGTGGGCGTCGAAGGTACCCCTGAAAATGTAGGGAAAGCCAAGGACATTGTTGACCTGGTTGGGGTAGTCGGAACGGCCGGTGGCCATGAGGGCGTCGTCGCGCGCGGCATGTACCTGCTCGGGCGTGATTTCCGGGTCGGGGTTGGCCATGGCGAACAGGATGGGCCGGGCGGCCATGCTCTTGACCATCTCGGCGCTGACCAGGTTGGGGCCGGAGACACCGATGAACACGTCGGCACCCTTCATGGCACCGGCCAGGGTTCGCACCTCGGTGTCCTTGGCGAATTCCTGCTTGTGGGCATTGAGATCGGTCCGGCCGCTGTGGATGACGCCCTTGCTGTCCACCAGGGTCATGTTGGCCTTGTTGCCGCCCATTGCGATCAGGAGGCGCATGCACGACAAGCCGGCGGCGCCGGCACCGAGGCAGACCAGCTTGATGTCGTCGAGTTTCTTGCCTTGCACATCGATGGCGTTGAGCAGGCCGGCGCACATGACCACCGCGGTGCCATGCTGGTCGTCGTGGAATACCGGGATGTCAAGGCGCGCCTTCAGGGCCGCCTCGATCTCGAAGCAATGCGGGGCGGCGATGTCTTCCAGGTTGATACCGCCGAAGGTGGGGGCGATGTTGACCACGGTTTCGATGAAACTGGCCACGCTGGGGGCGGCGACTTCGATGTCGAACACATCGATGCCGGCGAAGCGCTTGAACAGGATGCCCTTGCCTTCCATCACCGGCTTGGAAGCCAGCGGCCCAAGGTTACCGAGGCCGAGGATGGCGGTGCCGTCGGTAATCACCGCGACCAGATTGCCCTTGTTGGTGTAGCGGTAAGCGTTAGCCGGGTCTTTGGCAATCTGCCGCACCGGCTCGGCGACCCCGGGGGTGTAGGCCAGGGAGAGGTCATAGGGAGTGGTACAGGGCTTGGACGATTCCACGGAGATTTTCCCGGGACGGGGAAACTCGTGGTAGTCCAGGGCTTTCTGGTTGAGGTCGTTCATGCGGTCTCCTCGGGGCGGGTGAGCGGGATGGATGATTTTGTATAGTAACTTGCTGCATTGCGGGAAAACAGGCGGAGCTTTCCCGCCATGGCCTCCCGTAACAGCCGAGCCATGAGTTCGGTTACCCTACGCGCCGCCCCTCACGCTGAAATGTGGCACGAAGGGGCTCACCCACAGCACGCTTTCATCGTTTGGAGGAGAAAACCATGAGCAATACCGTATTCCGCAGTCTGCTTTCCATCCTGGCCTGCCTATTCACGCTGCCGGCCCAGGCCCAGCTCGCCCCCCCCGGCATTCCCTATCTGCCGATTGCGGCACCCGGTACACCCAATCCCTTCCTGCAATGGCTACCCGTGCAGACCATGCCAAGCTTGCCGTTCGCCGGTATGCCGATTCCTTTCGTCGGCACCCTGCAACCGGCCCCGACCAAGCCCTACACCATACGCCCCGGCATTCCGCAGCAGACCAAGCGGCAGATGATGCAGATGATGATGCCAATCATGAGCAACGTGATGCGCATGTCGATGCCGGACGCGATGAACTGGTTCGCGCACAAGGTGAAGGTGAAGCCGGGCCTCTCCTTCGACGAAGTGGTGGAATCCATGATGCTTCGTGCCAACAAGCTCAATTTCAAATATGTCGGCAGCAACCTGATGTACAAGGATTTCCAGGCCGTGCTCGGTGACATGGACGCTCCCCGCATCGAAGTGCACAGCTTCTGCGACATCGCCGTCGGCCGTGACCTGCTCAAGATCAGCCCGGAATTCCTGGTGTTCCTGCCCTGCCGCATCGGCGTCATGGAAGACGCCAACAAGGAAATCTGGGTGATGATGCTGGACTGGAACCTGGACTGGGTGGCCGGTTATGAAGGCCAGATGGGGGTGACCCCGGAACTGGCGAAGGGCGCCATCGACATCCGCAACAAGATGGAAGACATCATGATGGCCGGGGCGAATGGAGATATTTAATTGAATGCCCGCTCCAACCTGGTGAACGCGGGCCACTACGAAAACTTCCCGGTGGCCTCGTTCATCTTGCCACGCCGGCTACGGCCGCCGGTGCGGGCGATCTACGCTTTTGCCCGCACAGCGGACGATTTCGCCGACGAGGGCGACGCACCGGCCGCGGAGCGCCTGGCACACCTGGCCGAGTACCACGCGCATCTCGACGCGCTGGAACGTGGGGAGACGGTGGATCACCCGATCTTCCAGGCACTTGCCCCCCACATCCGCGCACACGCCCTACCCTACGGCCTGTTCCACGACCTGCTTTCCGCCTTCGAGCAGGATGTGGTGAAGACTCGCTACGACCACTTCGGCGAAGTGATGGACTACTGCAAGCGCTCCGCCAACCCCATTGGCCGCTTGTTGCTGCATCTCTACGGCGACCGCGACGCGAAGCACCAGGCCTGGTCGGATGGCATCTGCTCGGCCTTGCAACTCATCAACTTTCTGCAGGACGTGGCGAAGGACTGGGCGAAGGGGCGCGTCTACCTGCCGCGGGACGAGATGGCGAAATACGGCATCAGCGAGCGGCAGATCGCCGAGGGGCGCGTCGACGGCCTCTGGCAGATCTTCATGAACAGCCAGAGCGAACGCGCCCGCCGCATGTTGCAGGCCGGCTCACCGCTGGGCCGAGCCTTGCCCGGCCGCATCGGTTTTGAAATGCGCCTGATCATCCTGGGCGGCTCGCGCATCCTTGAAAAACTGTTTGCGGCCCAGGGCGACGTATTCCGGCAACGCCCGGTGCTGACCTGGCACGATTGGCCCGGCTTGCTCTGGCAGGCGGCATTTCCGGGCAAACGCAAGGCGGCGGGGGGAGGTAGTTCCGTAGGATGTGGTGAGCGCAGCGAACCGCATCGCTCCCCGCCGAGGAGGCCGCATTGATGCTACGTCTCTGATGCCCTCCCCTGACCCCCACGCCTATTGCCAGGAAAAAGCCGCGGCCAGCGGCTCCAGCTTCTACTACAGCTTCCGTTTCCTGAACCCCGCGCGGCGCCGTGCCATTACCGCCTTCTATGCCTTCTGCCGCGAGGTGGACGATATCGCCGACGAATGCCACGACGCGACGGTCGCCCAATCCAAGCTGGCCTGGTGGCGCGACGAGGTGGCACGCCTGTATGCCGGCGCCCCCTCGCACCCGGTTACTCAGGCTCTGCTGGAAGCGGTGGAACCCTTCAACCTGCCGCGGGAAGCCTTCGAGCAGATCATCGACGGCATGGAAATGGACCTGGGGCGCGTGCGCTACCCCGATTTCAAGGCGCTGCGCCTGTACTGCCACCGGGTGGCCGGCGTGGTCGGCGAAGTGGCGGCGCTGATCTTTGGCGTCAGCGACCACACCACTCTCAAATATGCGAACCGGCTGGGTTTGGCGTTCCAGCTCACCAACATCATCCGCGATGTTGGCGAAGACGCCCGCCGCGGCCGTATCTACCTGCCGCAGGACGAGCTGGCCGAATTCGCTGTCAACGAAGAGGATCTGCTGCACGCGAAAACAAACGACAACTTCCACCGCCTCATGGAATTCCAGTACCAGCGCGCGGAACAGACCTACGCGGAAGCGCTGGCCCTGCTGCCCGCCGCCGACCACCGCGCGCAACGACCCGGCCTGATCATGGCCGCCCTCTACCGCGCCCTGCTCCAGGAAATTCGCCAGGATGGCTTCCGGGTACTCGATCGGCGCACCTCGCTCACGCCGCTGCGCAAGCTGTGGCTGGCCTGGAAGACGTGGATGCGGGGATGAGCGGCGTCGCCATCGTCGGCGGCGGCTGGGCGGGCATTGCCTGTGCCGTGGAATTGGCCGGTGCTGGCCGCCTGGTGACGCTGTTCGAGGCCGCGAAACACCTCGGCGGACGCGCGCGAGGGGTGGACTGGAACGGCATCCGCATCGACAACGGCCAGCACCTGCTGATCGGCGCTTATGGCGAAACCCTGCGCCTATTGCGCCGCCTCGGCACGGATTCCCTGCTGGAGCGGCGTCCGTTTGAATTGCGCGCGCCGGGCTTCCGCCTGGCCCTGCCGAGTCTGCCCGCGCCGCTGCATCTGGCCGCTGGCCTGTTGTTGGCGCGGGGTCTCAACTTCACGGAAAAGTGGGCGGCCGCGCGCTTCATGCGGGACTTGAAGGCGAGCAACTTTTCCCTTCCTGAAGATATCCCCACATCGCTGCTGTTGCGCCAGCATCGGCAACCTGCGGCGCTGATCGCCAAACTCTGGGCGCCGATCTGCATCGCCGCCCTCAACACGCCGGTTGAAATCGCGTCCGCGCAAGTCTTCTGCAACGTGCTACGCGACAGCCTGGCCGGCAGCCGCGCAGATAGCGACCTGCTGATGAATCGCGCCGATCTCGGGCGCCTGCTGGGTGATGCGGCATTGGCCTTTCTCGGGCAGCGGGCCAGGCTGGCTGAGAAAGTCAACGGCCTCACCCGAACTGAGACTGGCTTTCAACTAGCCGGCCCGGAGCAAGCCGCCGAACAAGTGGTCCTCGCCGTCCATCCCGGCCGCCTGCCCGGCCTGCTGGCCGACCTGCCGGAAATGGCCGCCATCAGCAACAGCGTGGCGGGCTACACCTGGCAACCCATCCTCACCCTCTGGCTACGTTTCGCCACCCCAACCGTGTTTCCCTTCCCGTTGCTGGCCTTGAGCGATGGCCATGCGCCCTGGGCATTTGAACGCAACGACCTGGCGCCCGGCCTGGTCGCCATCGTCATGAGCGCCGACGGGCCGCATCTAACATGGCCGGTGGAACGCCTGCGCGACGACTACCTGGCCCTGCTGGCGCGCGCCCTTGGCCCCCTTCCCGCATTGCGGGACTGGAAGATCATCACGGAAAAACGCGCCACCTGGACCTGCACCCCCAACCTGCCTCGCCCCGACAACGCCACGCCCTTGCCGGGCCTCTATCTGGCCGGCGATTACACCCGCGGTGATTACCCCGCAACCCTCGAAGGCGCGGTGGTGAGCGGCATAAAATGCGCGCGCCTGATCTTGAAAAACAACCCGTAATCCCATGCCCCCCTACTCCCCCGCCCCCGACCTCCTGAAAAACCGTGTCATTCTCGTCACCGGCGCCGGCGGCGGCCTTGGCCGGGCGGCGGCGCTGACATTCGCCCGGCATGGCGCCACGGTGATCCTGTTGGGGCGCACGGTGGCCAAACTGGAGAAGTTGTATGACGAAATTATGCAAACAGGCGGGCCGCGGCCGGCGATTTTCCCGATGGACCTATCCGCCGCCACCGACGCGAATTTCGAAGCGCTCGCCCAGGCCATCAGCTACCAGCTCGGCCGCCTTGATGGCGTTCTGCATTGCGCGACGGAATTCGAGAATCTGGCGCCATTGGAGCAGGAAGGCCTGGCCGAATGGCTGCACCTATTCCGGGTCAACGCCGCCGCCCCCGCCGCCATCAACCGCAGTTGCGCCTCCCTCTTGGCGGCCAGCGCGGCATCGGTGATTCTGGTCGGCGAAACTCACGGCCATGCGCCAGCCGCGTACTGGGGCGGCTTTGCCGTCTCGAAAGCCGCGCTGGAAGCCTATTTCAAAGTGCAGGCCGACGAATGGTCAGACGCGCCCATGCGCGTCAACCTGTTCACCCCCGGCCCGGTGCATTCCCCGCAACGCATGAAAACCCACCCCGGCGAAGACAAATCCCACTTGCCCACCTGCGAAGACCTGACCATCCCCCTGCTCTGGCTGATGGGACCGGACAGCCAGGAAACGCGCGGCCGGTTTGTCAGCCCCTGATAGCGAGCCCACATAACATGAAATCGCGCCGCGCCGCCGCCCTGCTTGCCCTGCTGGTTACCGTCAACGCCGGGGCGGAAACGCCGCCGCGCGCGGAGGCGGCAGTGCCCATTCTCGGCATGGTGCTGCCCGATTTCGCCGCCCTGGTACGCAGCCAGGGGCCGGTGGTCGTCAACATCCACACTTTTCCTGCCCAACCCGCCGACAAGAGACCGTCAAATGCGGCGGCGGCGCCGCATGAGCAAGGCGTAGGTTCGGGTTTCGTGGTGGCGCCGAACGGCATCATTCTGACCAATAGCCATGTTGTCCTGGGCGCCGGCAAGATTACGGTTCGCTTCGCCGACAAGCGCGAACAACGGGCCCGGGTGCTCGGCGTCGACCCGCTGACCGACGTCGCCGTGCTCAAAGTGGAAGCCGACCATCTACCCACCGCCACGCTGGGTGATTCCTCGCAACTCGCGGTTGGACAGTGGGTCTTGGCCATCGGCGCGCCGCTCGGGCTGGAGCGCACGGCGACCCAGGGCATCATCAGCGCGCTCGGCCGCTCGCTGCCCAGCGATAGTTATGTGCCCTTCATCCAGACCGACGTGCCGATCAACCCCGGCAATTCGGGCGGCCCATTGTTCGACGTGCAGGGGCGGGTGGTGGGCATCAACTCCCAGATCGTCAGCAACACCGGCGGCTACATGGGCTTGTCCTTCGCCATCCCGATCAACACCGCCATTGCCGTGGTCCGCCAAATCCTCGCCCAAGGCCACGCGACGCACGGCTGGCTGGGCGTGAGCGCGCAGGAACTCAGCCAGGAACTGGCCCATGCCTATGGCCTGGAACTCCCACGTGGCGCTTTGATTACGGAAGCCAGGCCGGGTGGCCCAGCGGCTCAGGCCGGCCTGCAGCCCGGCGACATCGTGCTGGCGCTCGATGGCGTGGCCATTGTCGACAGCGCCGATCTCCCCCCCATGATCGGCGCCAGCGCGCCAGACAGTGAGCACCTTCTGCGCGTGCTGCGTGAAGGCAAGGTGGGCCAGATCAGACTGCGAATCGGCGAACTGGGTACGGCGGAAAAGCTGGCCGGGCCGCGAAAACGGTTGGCACGGCTCGGAATAGGGGTGTCTGACCTGAATGAAGCCACCCGGCAGGCATTGAGCCTCCATGGCGGGGTGCTGGTCGAGGAAGTCGCCCCCGGCCCCGCCGCCAGCGCCGGGATCCAGGCTGGAGATATCCTTCTGAAACTCGGTCGCCACCCGCTGGAGAACAGCGCCCAATTGCTCGAACTCGACGCCGGCCTGAGCAGCGGCCTGACCTTGCCGGTCCTGATCAAACGCCAGGACAACCTCAGTTTCGTGCCGCTCACGCTGACCACGGCCGAGACGCCGGCGAACCCATAGCGGGCTGAAGCG
>Ga0210026_1000273_pt1 | contig 61861 bp, 64 predicted proteins | sample CryGeymeta201509_FD_183977 | JGI IMG/M metagenome (GOLD analysis project Ga0210026, IMG submission 183977) | Groundwater microbial communities from Crystal Geyser aquifers in Utah, USA - Crystal Geyser metaG 2015-09 (SPAdes) (version 2) | ecosystem: Environmental > Aquatic > Deep subsurface >...
CCGCCTAATTTATTAACCTGAACAAACTGCTCCCATTGCAAACGATACGTATTGGTTTGATTGCTGTTATTCACCAACACAATCGTAGCCGTCCTGTCGCGCCCCTCCATAACAACCTGAAGCGGCGTGATCAGCAATTGCGCACGAGCCACATGAGCCGAAGACGCCATCACAATGACAAACAAGACCAATACACGAAGCAATTTCATACAATATTCCCTTAATATAAGTTTTTTATGATTTTAAGATTTATAACACATTAACAGTAAGCGTCATCAGGGCAATAAAATTTGAATTACCAACATAATTCGTTCCATTCCCATTCGTTCGTATCCGCGCACCAATATTGATAATCGCTTCACCGCTCGCATCTGTATTGGGCGGCGCATCAATATCAAAATTATCAATCACCATCTGCTGCCCCGCGGAAATCATTTGCTGATCGACCGAAACACTCACCGTAATAGGCCGCAAAGGCGCAGCGCCGGTCAACCGATACACCCCAACCTTCCCGCTTGTAACATAATCAAAATTCGCCCCCGCAGAAACACTGCCCGTGGATGCAATTGTAATATCGTAAACAGCGTCATTACGCCTTACGGTTGCCTCACCAAAATCAAGCGGCTCGACAGTTTCAATGCTTTGCGCATAACCATCACGCACGTTAAACCCTGCAACCAAACAAACAAACGCTGTCACCGCTAAAAAAAACCGCAAAACCGATATTGTTATTTTTACCATGCCATATGATAGCGTTATTAATAAATCGGAACAATTACTTTCCTAAAGATTAAATAAAATCACATTATATTAGACGCCACTCTTTCCTAACCCCTTAAAATTAGGTATCTTTTATATGTGGGAAGTGATTCTTGGGTATATCGCTTTTCTATTTTGAGTGTTCTTCACGTTCTAAATTCTTTTCTTCCCACATTTCCGTGGGGCTGCTGGTTTAAATCTTTATGACCAAAAACATATTATTATGTTGCACATTGATTGTACCGCTGTTGGCCGTAAGCGCCTGCAGTCAGCAGTTTATACCCAATTCAAACTCAGCAAATACCAGCACAAATACCCAAAACGCATCTGCTGATTCTGGAGAAAACGCGAGCAATAAAGGCTTCGCAAACAACCCGATCGTCGCCCCGCCTAGCTACGATCAACGACCACTAAAACCAGGCGAATCACCACCTCCTCAAACACTGCCGAATGGCCTGCCAGCGCTCAAACCTCTTAAAGGCGTGAATGTAGACAAGCTGTTTTCAGAAAATATCAACGACACCAATCGTCGCTTTGAACGCGTAGAAAACGCGGTTGTCGATATGCGCCGTGAATTCGAAGCGGTTAAACCCGCTATCGTAAGGCTCGTAGCAGTGGAAGAGGACATCCAAAAAATGGTTGAACAGCTAGAGGCAATTGCTTCCCAAGAGCAATACGCAGCCCCGCCTCAACGCGCACCCATTCAACCATCAACAGCACCGCAAAATCTGACACCCACAGATATGCAACCCACGCCACAAAAGACGTCAACACCAATACCTTCTGTCAGCGTGGCAACACCTGCCCCACAGCCAGCAGCAGCGCCAAAAACAAACAATACATCATCCGGCCCCGTCGTTAAAAACCTGAGAACAGGAATACATAACGACAGCGTAAGGCTTGTTTTGGATATGAGCTCTAAAACACCATATACAATCGATCTCGATAGCAGCGAGAACATCCTTGTTATCGAACTCCCACAAGCAGGATGGAACGGGGCCAACTCCAAAGCATTCGGAGCAAAAGAACCTCTTCTCGCCTCCTACAACGTTGAGAGCATGAACGGCGGACAAGGCACGCGCATCGTCATTCCAATGAAAAAAGCGACACGCATTATAAAGCAAGCCGTGCTCCCACCGGGCAGCAACCCGAATTTCCGCATGTATATTGATTTAAGCTTATAAGAGCAAGGCAGGCACATGACCAAGAAAACAGTTCATTTCAAAAAAGGCGAGCGCATCATCACAAAAGGCGATGAGGCAACAAACGCGTATATGATCATATCGGGAAAAGTGCGCGTATTCCTTGAAGAAGACAGCAAACAAGTCGAGCTCGCACATCTAGAAAAAGACAGCATTTTCGGCGAAACAGCAATATTCACCGACCAAGTCTATGGCGCCAATATCGAAGCCGACGAGGACACGGAATTATTCATTATCACCCGCCAATCTTTCGATGAGATGCTAAAAGGATCAGATCCCGTCATGCGCGCACTCATCCGTATGCTCATCGAACGCCTTAAAAACACCAACGAAGCCCTCCTCAAAAGCGAAACGCGTGAATTTATGGATATCGCGTTCATTTAAAGTGAAAACGAATAATAATGGCATCAGGCTCTAAAAAAGTAATCATCGCCGCGTTAATCGGCAACTCCCTCATCGCTGTAACAAAATTTGTTGCATCAAGCATGACGGGAAGCTCGGCCATGTTCTCGGAAGGGGTTCACTCCCTCGTCGATACAGGCAACCAGGCATTGCTACTCTACGGCTTAAAAGCAGCCAAAAAACCCGCAAGCACAGCCTTCCCGTTTGGTCACGGCAAAGAAATCTATTTCTGGAGTTTTGTCGTCTCCATCCTGATCTTCGCACTCGGCTCCGGTATTTCTATATACGAAGGTATTCACCACATCCTCCACCCCGAGGAAATCACAAACCCGCTCATCAACTATATTGTATTAAGCCTCGCCATGGCATTTGAAGGAGCGGCTTTATGTGTGGCATTCAAAGAATTTAATAAAACACGCGGCAATAAAACCTACTTAAACGCAGTCAAAGACGGGAAAGACCCATCCATGTTTGTGGTCTTATTTGAAGACAGCGCAGCCATGCTCGGCCTATTCGTCGCCATTATCGGCATTACGCTCGCCCAAATCACAGGCGATATCTGGTGGGACGGTGTCGCATCAGTAGCCATTGGCGTTATACTTGGCATGACTGCGGTATGGCTTGCGATTGAAACGAAAGGCCTCTTGATCGGTGAAGCCGCAAGCCCGGAGACAGTCGCCTCAATCCGCGACATGGCCGAACAAAAAGATGAAATCAACGCAATCAACGAAATCCTCACACTGCATATGGGCCCGGAATATATTTTGGTGAATATTTCCATTAATTTCAGGAACGATATTACCGCAGATGCATTGGCAACATTGATTGATGCGCTTGCTAAAGAAATCAAAGTCAAACACCCCTTCGTCAAACGCGTCTTTGTAGAAGCAGAATCACTGAAAGAATTAGGAGATCACCATGACTGACCTTAAAGGAAAAACAGCCCTCATCACCGGATCAACAAGCGGCATCGGCCTCGCATTGGCGCATAATCTCTCCGATCATGGCATCAACATCGTCCTGAACGGTTTCGGCGACGCAAAAGAAATTGAGCGCGAGCGCAAAGCAATCGAAGATAAAGGCGTAAAATGCATCTATAACGGCGCAGACATGACCAAATCAACCGAAATCGAGCTGCTCGTCAAAGAGGCGGAAGAGACATTCGGCACAGTCGACATCCTCATCAATAACGCAGGCATCCAATTTGTGAGCCCCGTTGAAGACTTCCCACCGCAAAAATGGGAAGCCATCATTGCCATCAACCTATCTTCGGCGTTCTACACATCCCATTACGTTGTCCCCCTCATGAAAAAAGCGGGATGGGGCCGCATTATCAACATCGCGTCCGCGCACGGTCTTGTTGCTTCACCGTTCAAATCCGCATATGTTGCCGCCAAACATGGTATCGTCGGCCTCACCAAAACGCTAGGCCTCGAACTGGCTGAAGATAACATCACCGTCAATGCCATCTGCCCCGGCTACGTAAAAACCCCGCTTGTCGAAGGGCAAATCGCCGACACCGCAAAAGCCAGAGGCATGAGCGAAGAAGATGTCATAAACAAGGTTATCCTTGATGCGCAATGGACAAAGAAATTCGTGACAACCGATCAAATCGCCCAACTCGCGCTATTCCTCGCTTCCGATGCCGCAGAAAACATTACTGGCTCGACACAATCCATTGACGGTGGATGGACAGCGGCGTAAGCCATTTACCATCAATTTAGCTAAAGGTTTACATAATTATTAACTCTTTTTAATACTTTTTGCGTATATAATAGAAGCTGTGAATAAAATAGCCGCCTACAAAAACACGGCAAAAAATAGGGATTAAAGGGACATGGCATATAAAGATGTAAATCAAATGGATCGCGCCGATGGCGAGGCACAAACCGAAACCATCCAAACGCTGCACATCAATGGAGATACGCTTGACCTGCCCCATGATAGCTATGTGAGAGACGCGGATATATCACGCGATGGCGCAGATTTAGTCCTAAACAGCGATCATGGCACGATCGTCGTCGAAAATTACTTCTCAGGCATAGAATCCCCTATCCTCATTTCACCCAGCGGCGCATCCCTCAGCCCGCAATTGGTAAACTCTTTCGCAACAAGCGGCAATGAATACGCACAAAGCACATCCATGAACGATGCAAGCCCCGTCGGCGCAGTACAAGAGATCAGCGGAAACGCAACAATCACACGCGGTGACGGCACAACAGAAGATTTATCGCTAGGATCACCAGTCTACCAAGGCGATATCATAGAAACAAACGCAGGCGCAGCCGTTAACGTCGCCTTTACCGACGAATCCAATTTCGCCGTCTCCGAAGACACACGTCTTGCAATCGACGAATATGTGTTCGACCCATCATCCGAAGGCAGTGTTCAAAATTTCTCAGTGCTAAAAGGCGTCTTTGTTTACACGTCCGGCCTCATTGGACGCGATGACCCCGATGATGTATCAATCGACACACCAGTTGGATCAATCGGTATTCGCGGCACAATCATCGCAGGTGACGTCAACGAGGGTGAAATCACAGTCGTAGAAGGCGCAATCGTCCTTCGTGACCTAAGCGGCGGGGAAATGACCCTCGCTAGCCAGTTCGAAACAGGACGCTTCACGAGCACAAATGGCATCCAAAACCTTGGACAAAAATCAGCAACTGACGTCGTAGAAAAATTCTCTATCGTGTCGAATGTAGCGCCGAACATGTTCTCATCCATTAACGATGCCGCAACCGAAAACGCGCCAGCAGCAGCAGACACACAAACAAACACAGAACAACCAACACAGCAAACCGCCCCAGAAGCCAACAAAGAAACCAACGAAGAAACTCAATTCGATGCTGACGGCGCAACTGACCAAGACGGCGACAACAAAGTTGACGGAACAGTTGAAGACGCTGGCGGATCCGATGGCGCCGCCCTAGATGGAGCAGACGCAAACACGGCGCAAGAAACAGCACAAGACACGAACCCAACAGCCGTACAAATTGCACAGGCTCTAGGCATGTCAAACGGTGATAACGCTGTGAATATGACTGGTAATAAAGGCATGGGTGGCATGGCAAATATGGCCATGGCAACAAAACATGCCGTAATGAACGGTAAAGCCATGATGGAAAACATCATTGAGGCAAAATCCCACATGGATATTGTGGATCAGATAAAAGGGAAAGCTGGCTATCTGGAAAATTCTGACAGCGCCATTAATCCGAACCTCTTAGATAGAATTATAGCAAAATCCGGCGCATCCCCGACAAGTGATAAAGATCAAAACTACGTTAAAGAATATTTCCAAGCCGGTGAATTAACGCAGTGGAGCTACGATTTTGGTGATGATTTTCAGGGGGAAACTTTTTTAAGGCTCTCTCAAAACACAATTGATACCTTAAATCGTTATGACGCTTATGGAGGAACAGGAAACGGTGGACTTGATGATTTATTGCATCATTGGTCATTTGGCGGCGCCAGAACAGGTGTAGCATCAGGGGACGCCCAATTAATTTTAAATTTTGACGAGGATTTTTCCACCGCCCCATTAGGCGAGGACATTACACCAGGAAGTTTCGGAAGTTTTACAATTGAAATCGAAGCCGTGAACGCAAATGGATCAGTCATATCAAGCTATAACTTTGATATGTTTAATAATTCTATTGGTGCCTCACCATCCAGTGCATGGGGAACTCCAGGCACTGATATTTCTGGAACGGACGAAATATTTAACAGCCCCGTTGGAATAGACTCCTCCTTACTGACGATTGGCGCAAACAGCACAACAGATAATATAACGGTCTTCATGGGCGATGGAGTTGATCGCATTGAGATTGGAAGCGGAAACCCCGTAACTAACAGTACAATTAACCTTGGTAGCGGCCAAAATACAGCCACCCTAAATGGCGGCGGCACAAGCCTAGGCAACACAATCGTTGGTGGAAACAACAGAGATACCTTTACCATCAACAATGCCGACAACAAAATGTATGGGATGGATGGAGACGACAAATTTGCAATCAACCAGACAAGCTTCTCTACAATAACAAACAACACAGTAATCGACGGCGGTCAAAGTGGCTTTAATGCCTATAAAACATTAAACCCCCTATCGAACACTAACCAAGGCATCGGCGACACTCTGCTTCTTAATTCAGCAGGCAGCTTTAATTTCTCTGCGATTACCAACGGCCAAATTAAAAATATCGAACGCATCGAATTGGGAGCAGGCAACCAAACCATCAAACTCACTTTGGATAGTGTTATGGAGATGACGGATGGCAGAAACACGCTCCTCATCAGTGGTGATAACAATGATACATTCGATACATCCGCGTTGGATGGCCAAGGATTTAATTTAGAATACACCAATAAAGCAATAGATGAAGGCAGCGGCACGCAAAACTTCAAGGTTTACAGCAACGCCGAAGGCGTAACACTCATTATCGACAGCGATATTAATGGCGCGGCATCATTAGTAGCCTAAGCAACTGCAAAGATGGCCGAAAAACTAATCTATGCGCGTCAACATCGAAACCGCCGTCTGCCATCCCGCATATAATCGCGCCCGTTCATCATCATGCATCGCTGGTTCATAATGTCGATCCGCATGCCAAGCATCGCGCACATCATCAAGCGAATCAAAAACTCCCACTGAAAGCCCCGCCAAACAGGCCGCGCCCCATGCCGTGGTCTCGACCACCGCTGGAATCTCTATATCCATATTGAGCATATCCGCCAAAAATTGACACATAAACCCATTGGCCACCAATCCACCATCGGCGCGGATCACATCTGGCTTGACGCCGCCATCGGCCTCCATCGCCCCCATGAGGTCGCATGTCTGATAGGCCTGCGCCTCCAAAGCGGCGCGTACGATATGCGCAGCGTTGCTCTCACGCGTAAGGCCGCATATCATCGCCTGCGCATCTGGCTTCCAATGCGGCGCGCCCAACCCCGTAAAGGCAGGCACAAAATAAACCTCGTTATTATCATCAACGCTACGCGCCAAATCCTCGCTGTTGGCGGCATCATCAAACAGGCCCACGCCATCGCGCAACCACTGTATCGCCGCTCCCGCAATAAAGATCGACCCTTCTAACGCATATGAAACCTTTCCATCAAAACGATAAGCCACCGTCGTCAGCAACCTATGCTGGGACACCTTAAAGTCATCGCCAATATTCATCAGCGCAAAACAGCCAGTGCCATATGTGGATTTCACCATCCCCACATCGAAACACCCCTGCCCGATCAACGCCGCCTGTTGATCCCCCGCAACTCCGCCGATCGGAATTTCCGCGCCCATATAAGCACTATCAATACAGCCGTAATCCGCAACATTATCATAAACATCCGGCAACATACTGCGCGGAATATCAAACAGCGCAAGCAGCTCTTCATCCCATTCCTGCGTCACAACATTGAACAACATGCTGCGCGAAGCATTGGTCGCATCGGTCGCATGAACAGCGCCCTTGGTCAGCTTCCAAAGCAAAAATGAATCCACCGTACCGAACAAAAGCTCACCAGCCTCCGCCCGATCCCGCGCCCCCTCAACATGATCCAATATCCATGCAATCTTCGTGGCAGAAAAATACGCATCCAATAACAACCCTGTTTTTGCGGTAATCATCTCCTCATGCCCCGCATCATTCAATGCTTGGCAATGCTGCGCCGTGCGCCTGTCTTGCCAGACAATCGCATGATAAACAGGCTCGCCCGTTTCACGATCCCAAACAATGGTTGTTTCACGTTGATTTGTAATACCCGCCGCCACAACACGGGAAAGATCATTCCCCAACGCATCGGCGATTTGCGTCAAACATGACAGCGTATCATCCCATATATCATTCGCATCCTGTTCAACCCATCCTTTTTGCGGATAATGCAGCGTCAATTCTTTTTGCTGCAAATGAATGATCTTACCAGCAACGTCAAAAACAATCGCACGCGAGCTGGTTGTCCCCTGATCTATCGCAAGCAAATACGGCTCTGCCATCAAATACGATCCTTCCAATATTGACGGATATAACGATCAACATCCGCAACAACGTCATCACTCACGTGAAGCCCAAGCTTTGAGCGTCGCCATAAAACATCCTCCGCAGTTTGTGCAAATTCATAGCGCAGCAAATATAAGATTTCGCTCTCATAGACTCCGCCGCCGAAATCTTGCCCCAAATCCTGAAGATATCGCGCCCCTTGCAAAAACACATCCATTGATGTTCCATAGCTGCGCGCATATCTGTGCAGCAAAGCTTTAGGCAACCATTTATAACGCTGCGCTTGTGTCATCAAAAACGCATCAAAATCCGCATCCTTAATATCACCGCCCGGCAACGCCGCCCCCGCCGTCCATGGCGCGGCGTCACGATCATGCATTTTAAGAATCTTATCAACCGCTTGCTCGGCGAGCTTTCGGTAAGTTGTTAACTTGCCGCCAAAAATCGACACCATCGGCGCAGCATTTTTATCATGTGCATATAATCTATAATCACGCGTCGCCGACGTCGCACTTTTGCCCGCATCGCTGGATTCACTATACAATGGCCGCACCCCGCTATAGGTCCACATCACATCTTTCTTGGTAATCTCTTTAGCAAAAAACTGGTTATGCGCATTAATCAAATACGCCATCTCGGCATCTGAAATCCTTGCCTCACGCGGATCACCCTCATACTCCTCCTCGGTTGTACCAATCAGCGTATAGTCATGCTCATATGGGATCGCGAAGGTAATACGATTATCCGGTTGCTGCAGGATATAAGCTTGTTCCCCTTCATATTGACGCGCAACAATAATATGCGATCCCTTAACAAGGCGAATATCAGGTATCCCATCCTCATCATTGAATGCACTATTATCATCAACCAAATGACGCACCCAAGGGCCCGCAGCATTTATAACCATCGATGCATTCACAGCATGCTTGTGTGATTGCTCACCTTCTTTTTGATATTCGACAATCCAATAATCATCTTGGACACGGAGTTTGACACAACGATGGCGCGTTAAAATCGTCGCGCCATGCGCCGCCGCCGATATCGCGTTTAACGCAACAAGCCGCGAGTCATCCGCCCAACAATCGGCATACGAAAACCCTTTATTATATTCACTGCGAATAGGCGCGCCGCGCGCATCATGTGCGAAATCAACACCACGCGAAGCCTTCAAGGAATTACGCCTTGCCAAATGGTCATATAAAAACAACCCCATACGCACCATCCACGCAGGGCGCTGTTGCGGTGTATGCGGTAAAATAAATTCCATCGGCCAAATAACATGCGGCGCCATTGATAAAAGCACTTCACGCTCTTTCAAAGCATCGCGCACCATTTTAAACTCATAATATTCTAAATACCGCAGCCCACCATGAATAAGCTTCGTGCTGGACGAGCTGGTCGCGCCGCCAAGATCCTCTGCCTCAAGCAATAAAACCTTGAGCCCACGTCCCGCTGCATCACGCGCAATACCCGCGCCGTTAATGCCGCCACCGATTACACATAAATCATAATTTATCACTGTCATAGCTTAAGGGTACATCAGCTATAAACCCCTGCAAAGCATGATTATCAACAAAGCCAAATTTGAAAGATTATGATGCTTTTGCCATGCGCGCTAAAAGAATACGCAACTTCGCTTCTAGCTGAACAGGTGAAAACGGCTTCGAAATATAAGCCGACACACCAGAAGATTTTGCCTCGACAACAGATTCAATGTCAGAACGCCCCGTAATCATTAAAAACGGAATATCCGGATCAACGGTGCGAATTTGCCGAAGCAATTCAACGCCATTCATATTGGGCATATTCCAATCACAAATAATAAGGTCAACAAAATCAAATGCAGAATCAATGAAGTTAAGTGCCTCACGCCCATCCCCAGATTCAAAAATCTGATTTATCCCTAACTCCATCAGCATATTTCGCAACATAGAGCGAACCTCGTTTTGGTCCTCGGCAATCAAAACCTTCAATTTACTCATATCATCTAACGCAGAACTCATAGCACCTCCTTTTAAGCGTTGATAGCCAAAGCCATAGGCTGTTCCTGCGTGAGAGCGTAATAAACGCTGTCGCACAACAAATCAAAATCAATTGGCTTTGAAATAAAAATCGCATCATCAGGAATATCCACCTTCGCATCCACCCCGCGCGACGGATAACCGCTCATATAAATTACGTGTATGTCAGGCCGCAGGGCCTGCATCATCTCCGCAAGCTTCAATCCATTCATGCCCGGCATCACCAAATCGGTAATCATGATATCAATCTCACCCAGATGATCCTCTTGAAGGACAAGCGCGTCATCACCACATGACGCCTCAAGCACATTCATATCGTGACGAGACAAAACCTCGGCAATAATGCGCATCAAATCCGGTTCATCTTCCACCACGAGCGCGGTATATCCCTGAAAACTAAGCTCACCAGACGCATCACGAACCACGGCTTTAGCTGGCTCTGTTAACACTGCGGAATGCGGAATATAAACACTAATCTCTGTACCCACGCCCTGTTCGGATCGCACATCAATATACCCGCCCATATCCTTAACCAGACCATAAACAACAGACAAACCAAGCCCCGTGCCCTTGCCCTGTTCTTTTGTTGTAAAAAAGGGATCAAAAATACGTTCACAAACATCTTTCGGCATCCCCATTCCATTATCTCGCACCTTAAGGCAAAGATAATCACACTCACGGTCCTTAACGAAATAAGGCAAATAATCCGCCTTTTTCTTATTCAATGCCACGTGAATGACGCCAAGATCGCCAAAAGCATCACGCGCATTAACCACCAAATTCATAATAATTTGAACAAAATCATCTTCTGCGCATCGGCCAAATAAATCACCATCATCAGAGTCAATTTTAAAAACAATGCTCTCATCCAACAAAGGCCGCAAAAGAACGCTCTGCTCGCGAATAACCTTGCCGATATCAGAGACCCGCTCCTGATGTGTTTTATGACGCGCAAATGCCATCATCTTTTTGGTAAGTCCCGCTGCGCGTATGGAAGATTCTTTTATTTTCCCCGCATAAGAAATCATCGTATCTGGCTTGGCTCTATTCATCTCAATCATCCGCGCATAGCCTTCTATGATGGATAGAATATTATTAAAATCATGAGCGATCCCCGCCGATAGTTGTCCCAGAGATTCAAGTTTTTGCGCCTTATAAAACTCAACCTCACGCTGCTTAAGCTCAGTAATATCGGTTAAAACCCCGACATATAAATCGACATTCCCTATTGCGTTTAAAACAGGGCTCAAACGAAAATCATACCAACTTACTGCCCCCTCTTTCTCGAACTGAACCTGCTTTTGCAATGATTTTTTATAATGCACGCAATCCATAAAACTTTGCACATCATCACATTCTCCAATAAGACCTAGCAAAGTAGAGAATGCAGGAAAGTCATCCTCATCAAGCGGCAAACCCATGATCTCTTTACACATACGATTACAAAAAATAACAGGTAAATGTCGCTGCCGAGGATCCAAAATAAACACCGCGCTTGATATCGCCTCGATCGCCAGATTAAGCTCCGTGTTAATCTGGTTCAAAACTGAAATATCTTCATTATGCGCTTTCAAGACACTCACATCCCTAATAAGAGCAATCGTGGACGCGTTATCGCCTTTATACATTTCAACCAGATATGAATGCCCACTATCACCAACAACAACCTCACGAAAATGTGACGTATCATTGGCCCCCTGAAGCGCACGAAATGAATACAATGACTGCGTATCATCGGACGCATGATCAAAAATATAGGCAATAAAATCAGTAAGAGAGCCAACGATACGATCATCCGACAACGCGTTAAAATAAGACAATGCAATGGTGTTTGCATATTTAAGACGATCCTTATTGTCAAAAATCAGAAAGCCCGCCCCACCAAGTTTCAATATATTTTCAACCGCATGGATATAGTTTGTCTTTTCCCGATTCCTGTATGACAGGTAAATCAAGATGAGCACCACAAGACAAAAGGTACAAACAACAAAGACAGAAAACAAATTCACCAAAACAACCACCAAGAGAAACAGTAGGAAACACAAACAACCATAGGTTATTTTTCATGCACAACCAAATGAAACCACAATCCTTATTGGCTTTGACATACACAAGTATTTTAAAAACACTGATTTAGTGAGAAAAATTATTACAACCATAGCATTAAGCATTACCGGCCTCGCTGCTGGCATCATCACGATGCACTGCGCATATGCGCAAACACAACATTCAACGAATATATACGGAACGCTCGGCCTCAATACGATCCCGAATGCACGCATGGACGAAACAGGAACCATCCGCACACAAATCAGCCAACTTGACCCATATCTGCACGGTTTCATCGGCATACAAATCGCTGATCCGCTTTATATCGGCCTCCGCCAAAGCGCAGAATTTTCAAGCTTTAGCAACGACGCGAAACACCTATACCCGGGCATAGATGCCAAATTACGCCTGAACAAGGAAAGCGCGCACACACCCGAAATTGCATTCGGCGTGCAATCCGGCCTTGGGCATAAGCGCCAATCTGGGGAATATCTCGCGCTCTCCAAACGCTATAAAGATTTGGATGTGACGGGCGGCATTGGTTGGGGGCGTTTTGCCTCCGCCGCGCATATCGACAATCCATTAAACGCAATCAGCAGCCATTTCGGCAAAGACAGACCCCTCGACGGCGAAACACCAACGAAGCCGCAAAATTGGTTAACCGGACAAGATATCGGTTTTTTCGCAGGGGCCGAATATTTCACCCCGATAAAAGGCCTATCCCTAAAAGCAGATTATGGCGGCGATGCTTATGAGGCCGAAAAAAACGCCTTTAATTTCCGCCCCGCCGCGCCATGGTCAATCGGCTTTAATTACAAGCCTTGGAATTTTTTAGATTTCGGCCTCGCCGCCCAAGGGACAGAGAAAATTATGGCGAGATTATCCCTTCAGGGAAATATCAAAAATTGGCGTCATCAATCCGCGAAATCAAAATCAAACACACCGCTCGCCCCCTATCGCACAGACACCGAGACAACCACGCTCATCAGCCGCGACGCCGAGCGTGACCATCTCCATTTAAAAAACGTCACCGCCGATTATAATATCGCCAGCGCGACCATCCAATATAACAACCACAATTCCGCGCCCAACCAACTGGGCAAAGCCCTCATCCATATGGCCAATAACGCAGGACAATATATCGAAGCCCTCAAACTCTCCCCCGTCGTAAACACCCTACGCGGCCCAAGCATCACATTCATGCGCCGCTCTATCGAAAGCGCATTTGCACATAACAACGGCAGCACCGACGAAATCTGGCACACCACTGCATTTAAACATGATTTCAGCGGCCTTCAAAAATACCGCATCAACGACTATAACGATTATGATTTCAAGGGCATCAACGTCACCCTAGACAACCAAATAAGTCTATCCGAGGAAGACACCAGCCTCCTGCGCCGCACCTCGCTCATCGTAGAAACAACCGGCCCACATCATTTCAAATATTTCACCAGCGGCCTCGGCCTAAGGCTCAACCTTAGTGATAATATCGGCAAATTAAAACGCACGAGAGCGCGTAGAGCCACTCCGATAAAAAGTGATGTCTATGATTTCGCTGATCGCTTCTTCGCGATTGATACCGCCTATATCGCCCTGCCCCATACCATCATGCCAAACCTGCATAGCAATCTAACGATGGGATATCTGGATGAGAATTTTGCCGGTCTCGGCGGTGAAATCCTTTACCGCCCCTTTGATAAACGATACGCAATCGGCGCGGAAAGCTGGCTGGTCAAAAAACGTGACCCTTATACTGTCGCAAATTTAGGAACACGCGACACATCCCTATTCTCAGGCAGCCTCAATGGCTGGTATGACATCCCCAAAGCCGATGTGGTTTTCGGGATCAAGGCCGGACGCTTACTCGCACAAGATGTCGGCGCAACCGCAACACTCACCAAAAACTTCAAAAGCGGCGCAACCCTCGAAGCTTACACGAGCATCTCTAACCAAGCCGACGCTGATCTCTTCGGCGGCACAACGCATACCGATCATGGCCTCCGGCTAAACATCCCGCTTGGTGGGTATAAATACCTGAAAAACGCCAATATCCGCGTAACCGCCGCCCCCTTTGGCAAAGATATCGCACAAAGCGTAGACAATCCCCTCCCCCTATACAAAGCCACCAACCAATTCTCCCTCTCCCACCTCGCCAAACATTGGGATGAGTTGAACGAATAAAAAAAAGGCCATCTTCTGTGGGGAGAAGATGGCCTGTTAGTTTTGTATCAGATCGGATGAAGCTAAATGAAAAACCTGACACTTTTCTACGTAATCAAATCAAAAAATATAATCTTTCTATGCTACAGGCTCACCAGCCCGTAAATTTTTTTCCCTATATCTGCGCCTAATTTCTGTTCCAAATTGGCGCTGTCCCTAATGCTTTTTTCACTGGCCTATAACTAAACCTTATACTTTTATATTACATAAAATTTTATGTAAACACAACAATATTATGTAAAATTTTAGATAAATTTACAACCACACTGAAAGTTATAATAATTTCAATAGATTAACATAATCATCCGGCAAACTCTGCTCAAAATGCATAGTCTCTTCCGTGATCGGATGGATAAAAGAAATCGCCCCCGCATGAAGCGCTTGGCGACCAAAGCTTAAGACCTGCTCTTGCGCGTCATCATCCATGCCATGCTTTTTCATCGCCGCTTTTAATGCTGTTAATTGCGGCCCATACATAGGATCACCCACCAAAGGATTTTTGATCGCCGCCATATGCACGCGGATTTGATGCGTTCTACCGCTCTCTAACTTGCACTCAACCAGAGAAAAATAGCCGCCGAAATCTTTTTCAACCATATAATATGTCTTCGCCGTCTTGGCTTGGCGTACATTCACGGCCACCTTAAGGCGGTTACGCGGATCACGTCCCATGGGCAAATCAACATGCCCCTTTATCGGCATAGGCACACCGAGCAATAACGCCTTATAAACACGGCTCAAACTACGATCCTCAAGCTGCGCTGATAAGCCTTTATGCGCCTTATCATGCTTGGCAACGACCATAAGCCCTGTCGTATCCTTATCTAGCCGATGCACAATCCCCGGCCGCATAACGCCGCCGATGCCCGAAAGCTCGTCACCACAATGATGAAGCAGCGCATTGACCAGCGTCCCTGAATGATTTCCCGCGCCCGGATGCACAACCAATCCCGCTTGCTTATTGATCACCAACAAATCAGCATCTTCATACACGATATCAAGCGCGATATCCTCTGGCTCCGGCTCCGCGGAGACCGCGTCAGGAACAGTCAGAACAAGCTTATCCCCCTCGCTCAACTTCCACGATGCCTTGGTAAAAACCTGTCCGTTTAATGTCACCGCGCCGCTTTCAATCAAAGCCTGTATCCGTGAACGCGAATAATCGCTTTGTATCTGCGCAAGTGTTTTATCCAGACGATCCCCTGAATCAAAATCGTCAATATCAAATTCTAAAATAATACTCATAAGGAATTCAGCACACGCTCTTTCTTTGGCTTACAGGGGTCAATGTAGCTATCGACTTTCGGGGTCGCAATGATCCACCCCTCGTTACTGCGCTTTTCTATCGGTTTACCCGCTTCGGCCTTCGCACCGTCACCTGATACCACATCATTCTCTTGCTGATAAGCAATTTGCGTCGTACCGACCATAATACGTTCCCCCGACGGCCCAAGCACGAAATCATGGACATCCGCAATTTCTCCTTGGAAATAGGCCTGCGAGTCAAAAACAACGCCGCGTGGGTTTAATGTCACAACACGGGCATAATCTTTAACGACCTCCCCCTCTTCCGCGAAAGTGCTCTTAATGGGTTTAGCGTCAATCATCACGGAAATCACATCATCCTTATTCACCATCAACCCTTTGCCCGTATAGTCCATATCATTGGTAAAATAACGCTGCCATTGCATCTCGCCATTATCACCCGCCACACGCATAAGCCATCCTGCCTTTAACGGGTCTTCTTGCCCCGGCAAAGCTGTCCCTAACACAGCAATACTGCCATCGCTCATCTGCGCCACCTTGGTTAATTCCGCCCCGACACCGCGCGGATATTGCCGCTGCCAATCGATCCCCCCCCTTTCATCAACCTTCAAAAGCCAGCCAGTCTTACGATCACGGGCATTATTCACATACCCCGTAGCCAGATAACGTCCGTCTTTTGATGGAGTAATTGAATAAAGCCCATTATCAGGGCCAGGGTTAAACGCACGTTTTGATATCACCTGCATCTTGGAATTTAAGCGATAAAACTCACTAAAACGTGGCGCAGCGGATCGTTTATCCTCAACACTTGCCGCCATCACCAATCCTTTACCATCGGGCGCTAATGCAACACTGCCATAAACAAAAGATCCGTTTTTATGACGAAATGTCTTCTCGCGGCGCAACGCCCCGCGTCCGTCAAATACACCAATCCAAAGCGATGAAATCTCTTTCGCCTCCTGAATACGTGCAAGCACCATGTAATCATCACCATAACGATGAACGCTCAAAATATTATCCAAGCCTTTAACTTTGCGCTTGGTTTCCCAAGCAACGCGTCCGCGGCGATCAATTTCTTGCAATGTTAAATCCGGATATGCCTGCCCCAGCGATCCACGCGTACCTGCCACATACATGTTAGCATTCTCCATCGCAACCGCCGCGCCATAACGCTCATCGTGATCCTCATCACCATGCACGCCATCCCAAATGGCAAAAGCGCCAATCTCCGCCTCACGCAACTTTAATATAGCCTCAACATCAAAATCACAGCGCTGCGCACGCGCTTGCAACGGAACCAGCGCCCCGATTGTGACCGCACACATAACGCATAAATTTGTGATCATTGTTTTCATACCAATACAGTGTAAGATTGACGCACATAAAAGTCTATGCCAGTAAATCAAGTTCATGCAAACAAACCACGCCCCATTAAAAATCCTTATCATCAGCGATGCATGGCATCCGCAGCTGAACGGCGTTGTGCGCACATACGAACATTTAATTGAAGAGCTGGAAAAACGTGGCCATATAGTAAAAGTCATCGGCCCAAGTGATTTCCCGTGCACCATCCCAACCCCGGGCTATCGCGAAATCAAACTCGCCATCGCACCATATAAACACCTCAAAAGGCTAATCGATGATTTCGCGCCGAACCGTATCCATATCGCAACCGAAGGGCCACTAGGCTGGGCCGCGCGCAAATACTGCAAGAAACATGGCCGCCAATTTTCAACCTCGTTCCATACGCTCTTTCCCGATTATGTCGCAAAGCGGGCCGCGAAATATCTACCCTTTTTATACAAACCAGCCCATGCAATCGCCAAATCCATCATCCGCCACTTTCACCAACCCTCCATCGTTATGATGGTCGCCACCCAAAGCTTAGAAGACACATTGCGCGAATGGGGCTTCACCCCCGCAATCATGCGCCTCACACGCGGTGCAAAAATTGATACCTTTTCACCCGGTGAAAAAACCAAATTCAAAGACCTCCAATCGCCCATCGCATTATATGTTGGACGCATCGCGATTGAAAAAAACATCGAAGCCTTCCTCAGCATGCAATGGCAGGGCGAAAAAGTCATTATCGGCGAAGGCCCGGCCAAAGCAGAGCTAGAAGCAAAATACCCGAGCGCTCATTTCCTTGGCAAAAAAACGGGGAACGAGCTCGCCGAATATTATCGCTCCGCCGATGTCTTTGTCTTTCCATCACGCACCGACACATTCGGCATGGTTTTAATCGAAGCCCTTGCATGTGGCACACCTGTCGCAGCCTATAACGTCACTGGCCCCAAAGACATCATCACGCAAGACTATCTCGGCGCACTCAACGCAGACCTAAGCAAGGCTGCTCTTAACGCCCTAACACATGGAACTGCGCAAGAACGCGCCAACCACATTGCCCAACATTACACATGGGAAACAGCCGCACAGCAATTTGAAACCGCCCTAACCGTCCCCATTATCAATGGTAAAATAATTGCAAACGGGTCATAATAAAGATACAAACGAATGCTCAATCAATACATGAGCTATAAGGAACACTCTGAAATGGCAAACATCCTCATCGCTGAAGACGACACCTCAATGCTCGGCTTTCTAAAGCTTGCATTGGAAAAAGCAGGCCACACCGTGACCGACAAAACAAATGGTGTAGACGCGCTTGAAACACTTAAAAATGAAAACGCCGTATTCGACCTTTTATTAACCGACATCGTTATGCCCGGCATGGATGGTATCGAATTATCTCAACAAGCCACCAAATTCCAGCCTGAGTTGAAGGTCATGTTTATAACCGGATTTTCCGCTGTCGCTGTGGGCCGCGAAGACATCAAAGAAGACAAAGCAAAAGTCCTCTCCAAACCATTCCACCTCAACGATTTGGTTGAACAGGTCGAAACACTTCTAGCTGCCTAAATAAAACGCTTGAAATATCAACGCGGAAAGATTATTTATTACCCAACCGTGAAAGTGGGCGGTTAGCTCAGTGGTAGAGCACTTGCTCGACACGCAAGGGGTCACAGGTTCAAGTCCCGTACCGCCCACCATTTTTCCAAACACCATAAACTTGACACACCCCTCATAAAATGTGAAATAAGGGCACGTTAAACGTGGCATAATGCCAAAGCCGGTCGCAGAATTCCTACCCGGCGTACAGAGAAAACAAGGAAACCATGATGAAAACCCTCGTTGTCTGCTCCGGCGGGCTAGATTCAGTGACATTGGCCTATAAAGTCGCACGCGAACATACATTGAGCGCGCTCGTCTCTTTCGACTACGGACAGCGCCACAAAAAAGAACTATCCTTCGCCGCCAATATTGCCGAAACACTCGCTGTCCCGCACATGATCATCGACATCTCAAACGCCGGCGCACAACTTAACGGCTCTGCACTGACTGATAATATCGTTGTGCCCGACGGTCATTACGCAGAAAACTCCATGAAAGCCACAGTCGTGCCCAACCGTAACGCAATCATGCTCAGCATCGCATATGGCATCGCCTCCGCTCAAAACCTCGACACGGTTGCAACTGCCGTCCATGGCGGTGATCACTTCATCTACCCTGATTGTCGTCCCGCGTTTATCAAAAGCTTTGAAACCATGCAAAACCATGCCCTTGAAGGTCTATCATCCATAAAACTCTACACCCCGTTTTTGGAAACCGACAAAACCGAAATCGCCCGCGAAGCAGCCCGCCTTATCGTGCCCATCGAAAAAACATGGTCTTGCTATAAAGGCGGAGATATTCATTGCGGTCGTTGCGGCACATGCGTTGAACGCATCGAAGCCTGCCACCTTGCGGGGGTATATGACCCCACCCAATACGAAGATCCCAATTTCTGGCAAAGCGCCATAGAAACGCATAACAAAGGAGCGGCATAATGTTTACAATCTCCAAGGAATACCATTTCTCGGCCTCTCACGTCTTACATGGCCTCGCCGAAGATCACCCCTGTTCACGCCTGCATGGGCATAATTATATCGTCGAAGTAGAGCTTCAATCAGAGACATTAGACGATACCGGATTCGTGCGTGACTACCGCGAGCTAGATGCGCTTAAACACTATATAGACACCGAAATCGACCATCGCCATCTCAATGAGGTGCTCGGCGAAAACAACACAACTGCCGAACAAATCGCCAAGCATATCTATGATTGGAGCAAAGCGCGCTGGAGCGAAGTCTCCGCCGTGCGCGTACGCGAGACACCAAAAACCACCGCAGAATATAGGCCATCATAACATGATCCGTATCAGCGAAATCTTCGGCCCCACCATCCAAGGAGAAGGCGCATTAATCGGTCAACCAACCGTATTTGTGCGCACAGGCGGCTGCGATTATCGCTGTTCTTGGTGTGACACGCTCTACGCGGTGGAAAGCAAATATCGCCACGATTGGAACCCCATGAGCGCCCAAGACATCATGACAAAGGTAAAATCCCTCTCCAATAACAAGCCACTGACAATATCCCTATCGGGCGGAAACCCGGCAACGCAGCCATGCGGTGATCTCATACCCCTCGGTCAAAAGGACCAATATCGCTTCGCCCTCGAAACCCAAGGATCAATCGCGCAAGACTGGTTCAAAGACCTCAACGTGCTCACCCTATCGCCCAAACCGCCATCAAGCGGCATGGAAACCAATTGGGATATGTTCGATGAATGCATCACAGCCGCAGGTGAAAAACCAGAAATCGCTTTAAAGATCGTAGTCTTTGACGATAAAGATTATGCCTACGCTCAAAACGCCGCCGCAAGATACCCTGCCCTGCCTCTTTACCTTCAACCGGGAAATCACCAAGTCAATGGCATCGCCGACATGGACGGGCTGAACCAACGCCTGCAATGGCTCGCTGATAAAGTAACCAACGATGATTGGTATGACGCTCGCGTTTTACCACAACTCCATGTTTTAATCTGGGGCAATGAAAGAGGCGTCTAATAAACTAAAGGCATCACACAAGGAACATAAGAAATGACAAAAGACATATACAAAGACCTAACCCAACTCGGCGGCGCAAACACAGTCGCAAACACCCCCGATGAAGCCATCCTAGAGCGCGTGCCAAATCCGCATAAAGGATCAGATTACGCCGTGCGCTTCACCGCACCAGAATTCACCTCCATCTGTCCACTCACCGGACAACCCGATTTCGCGCATCTTGTGTTGGATTATGTCCCCGATGAATGGCTTGTGGAAAGCAAATCACTAAAGCTCTTCCTAACATCCTTTCGCAATCATGGCGATTTCCACGAAGCATGCACAGTATCAATCGCCAAGCGTATCGCTGAAATCACCAAGCCAAAATGGCTGAGACTAGGCGGATACTGGTATCCACGCGGCGGCATTCCAATTGATATTTTCTACCAAGAAGGCGAACTGACGAAAAGCGTTTGGATCCCTGAACAAGGTGTCGCCAATTATCGCGGGCGCGGATAACAACACATAATAAAATTTTACATAAATCAAAACAGAAAGTGGGTGCGAAATTGATCCACTCGCGCTATACTATGAATTGAGCGTCACTTCTGACATCATCTTCTTATTCCAATCGGGACCATTTATGCAGATTAAATTGATAACAAAAACAACACTTTGCGTCTTTGCAATGGCGTTTTTAATAGCGTCCCCGACCCTTGCGCAGGACGAAGTCAATGCAGCATCCCCAATTGATATTCTCCCCGCAAAAACAACAAAGACAGACACACCAACATATAACGACGCATACGACACGCATCCCCCGCTAAAAATCAGCCCCGATAAATCCGAGCTTATCCGCCTTGATAAAGAAGCAGGGTCCATCATAGTCGGCAGCCCCTCTCATCTGAGCGTGCTAGCAGATAGTGCAAAAACGCTCGTGCTCGTCCCCCAACTTCCCGGCGCAACCTATGTCACAATTTTGGATAAACAGGGTGAAATCCTTATGCAGCGTCATGTGATTATCGGCAGCCCCAAGAAAAAATACGTCCGCATTCGCAAATCATGTAACGCCGACCAAGAAGGGTGCGAAAGCACACAGGTCTATTATTGCCCCGATATGTGCCATAAGGTTAACGTCGCGCAAGAAGCATCCGAAAGCAGATCATCTGGCACTGATATAAGACAAAGCGGTAGCGCAGCAACAACCGAAGATGTACTGGATGATTCAGCACAAGAAAAACAATAAAAACACCAATCCATCTAGGCGAATCGTCTGAGTTTTGATAAAAAAAGCATTAAATATAAGGGCAGAGAATGAAACCATACCGCATCAACAAAACAATCCTAATGGCCAGTTGCGTATTCGCGCTCGGTGCATGTCAAACGACAAGCAGCACATCGACACCACCACAAAGCAGATCATCAAAAATCGACAACGCAATGCAACGCGCCGCAATTAGCGCAAAGCGCTCTGGCAATGCAAACAAATCATTATCCGTGCTTGAGCAAATATACAAACGCAACAGTAACAATGAACAATCCGCAATAGATTACGCCGCAGCATTACGAAGAAATGACTACGTAAACCGTGCATCTATCATCATGGAGCCATTTGCAACAGACCCAGAAGCGTCATCAGCCTCTAAAACTGAATTTTCTGCCATTATGTTAGCAAAAGGCGATTATAAACTCGCCGAAAGATACGCCCAACAAGCCGTGACAAGAGATGAGACGAACCCCGAGGCATATCACTTCCTCGGCGTTGCATTAGACGCCCAAAGCGAACATGAAAAAGCCGAGCGCGCATTCCGCAAAGCGTTAGACCTCTGGGATGGCGACCCGACGAGCATCATGAACAACCTCGCGCTTAACCTCGCCTCACAAGGGCATCTTGATGAGGCTGCTGATATCCTTCAAAAAGCGCGCGAAGTCTCGCCTAACCGCGAAGAAATCGAACGTAATTTACGCATCATAACTGCGCTTCAACAATCAAACGGTATTCCAGTCCCCAAACCGAAAAAGAAACCGACAATCTAGGCTTCTGACATTGCGTTGTAGGAATGAAGACCGCCTCCAAATGGGGGCGGTTTTTTTTGAGGACGCTAGATGCATAGAGGCAACTACATACCTGCCGCGCCAGCCTGTATCCCCGCAGGACCAAGAATCACAATAAAGAGCGCTGGCAAGAAACATAAAATCATCGGTACAGTGAGTTTTGGTGGCAATGACATCGCCTTTTCCTCCGCGAGAGACATACGCATCTCACGAAGCTCTTCCGACATCACGCGCATCGCTTGTGATACAGACGTTCCGTATTGTTCAGCCTGAATGAGAGATGTCGCGAAACTTTTCCCCGCGCCGCTACCAACCCGCCGCGCGAAATCCTGTAACGCTTGACGACGATCATTTAGCATCGCCATTTCCGCGCTCAATATACCAAGCTCCTCGGCCAATATGGGTGAGTGCTCCGCTATTTCTTCCGCAACACGGTCAACCGTTTGTTCCAAACCAATCCCCCCCTGCACACAAATCAGCATCATGTCCAAAGAGTCAGGAAAAGATAAATTAATCTCAGTTTGTCTTTTTTGAATTTTGTTTTTAATCAAAATATCAGGCAGCTTGTACCCAAAAACTGCTGCACCTAATAACGACAACAAAACAGTTGTATCTCCGACGTCCGCGGCCTTAGGACTTGAAAATATAATCATTAAAATGACGCACAAAAATATAGGTGCAACACCTTTTCCAATCATGAATTTAAGCGGCGCTGACGGATCTCTAATCCCCGCCTGAAGCAGGTTATCGCGCATATCCTCGCCCATTTTTCCCGCCAATTGCTGCACCTTATAAAAGCCAGCCATGGAATCTTTCGCTGATAGGTTTTGATCTTTTGCCTTGTAATGGCTTCCATCACGCGTCGCGTCAAAAAGCGCTTTTCGACGCTTGCCAATAACATCACGATAACGCTCCTTCTCATCGCTTTTGTTTAAAAACGGGAGCGCTATCCCCGCAAAAGAAAGTGCAGCAAGAAATGATACAATAACCGTAATAATCATTTGCTGATCCATAACTCACCTAAACCCTAAAATTAATCATTTGCTTCATAATAAGAACACCAACACCCATCCAACCAATAGCACCATAAAGCAGCATATTTCCGGTTCTGGTGGTAAACATCACTTCAAGATATTCGTAATTCAAAAAATAAAGCCCCAATGTCACGATCACCGGCAAAGACGCAATAATCGCCGCCGAGGCAACCGCCTCCGACGACAACGCTTTAATCTTACGCTTCAACTTAAAACGTGAGCGAATAACGCCGGATAAATTCATCAAAACCTCTGATAGGCTCGATCCCGTCTGCGCTTGAATAGATAAGCCCGTTGCAAACATTTGCATCTCAGCCAATGGGATACGACGCATGGCTTCTTTCGCTGCCTCATGCAAGGGAACGCCAATCTTTTGCTGATCATAAATACGACCCATTTCATCGCCAACAGGTCCATCAAACTCTTTGGCAATCATCGAAATTGCCTCCGACACGGGCATCCCCGCTTTTAACAAACGAACCGTCGCCTCAAGAGCGTCAGGAAATTCCATCAGAAATTTCTTCTGTCGATTGGCAGCCATTTTTTTAATCACGAACCGCGGAAATCCAAACAAACCGATAAATGCAGCCAAAAACATGATCGTCGGCGTCTGTCCCATCGCATAAGCGCCACCAAGGAAGATAGCCAAACTAACAAGCGAGAAAACCCAAAACTGTTTCACACTCCACGACACGCCAGCCTGTTCCAGCATCATGCTGATCGTTGTTTTTGTCTTCGCTTTACTCTCTTCTTTCTCATCCCTAAGCTTTTTAGCGATATCCGCACGCCGTTTATTCTGTTCATCCGCATCATCAAGCTTAGCATCAGCGGCTCCTCGCTGCCCCGAGATCACACTCATAACCCGCTTTTTGCGCTCCGCCTCACGGTTCATCATCACCGCAACAATCGTCCCCGCAACAACAAGAACAACTACAACAGCTAAAATAATCGGCAGAAATTCCATTTAATCAAACGCCTCTTCCATGGCTTCAAGCACATATTGGTCAACGCCATATTGACGCGCCTTATCGAAGAATTTGGGACGAAGCCCGGTCGAGCGATGCTTGGTAATCAACTTCCCGTTATCATCCTCACCTTCTATATCCAGCACAAAGAGATCTTGCATCGTAACAACCTCACCCTCCATACCCGTAATTTCAGTCACATGTGTGGTTTTACGCGAACCATCACGAAGACGCTGCACTTGAATAATCACCTGAACCGCGCCCGCAATTTGCTCTCTAACCGCCGCTTGCGGCAGATTAAGCCCACCCATCGCAATCATGTTCTCCATACGAGACAAGGCCTCACGCGGGTTGTTCGCGTGAACTGTGCCCATCGAACCATCATGACCAGTATTCATCGCCTGCAGCAAATCAAATGCCTCTGGCCCGCGCACCTCACCCACGATAATACGTTCAGGACGCATCCGCAGACAGTTCTTAACCAAATCGCGCATTGTCACCTCACCCACCCCTTCAAGGTTAGGTGGACGCGTCTCAAGGCGAACCACATGCGGCTGCTGAAGTTGTAATTCACAGGCATCTTCGCATGTAATAATGCGCTCGCCCTGCTCAATATAGCGCGTCAGACAGTTCAGCATCGTCGTCTTACCCGAACCAGTACCGCCAGACACCAAAACATTCACACGGCTGCGCCCGATTGCCTGAATGAGCTTCGCACAACTCGGCGTCATTGATCCAAATTCGAGCAATTTATCAAGCGTCAATTTATCTTTCGTGAATTTACGAATGGTCATGCACGCGCCATCCACGGCCAAAGGCGGAATAATAACATTCACACGCGAACCATCGGGAAGGCGCGCATCACAAATGGGCGAACTTTCATCAACGCGACGCCCAATCGCGCCCACGATCCGCTGACATATCGTCGTCAAATGTTGGTTGTCTCGAAAATTAATATGCGTGCGCTCAATCTTACCGTTTACCTCAATATATGTGGTATCAGGGCCGTTGATCATAATATCGGCAATATCATCGCGCTCGAGCAATTCTTCAAGCGGCCCAAAACCAAGCATGTCATCCGCACACTCCTTGGCGATGCTCTGTAATTCCGCAGGAGTTAGATCAAGATTTCTAAAGCGTGCAATCTCCTCTACCGCGCTGTAAACCTCTTCCCGCGCTGCTTTCGAATCCATCCGCGCAAGTGCCTTAAGGTCAATCCCATCGCGTAAATCAAGCCATATACGGTTGCGCGCACGCTGTAATCGTAATGTCGTAATGCTGTCTGCGCCATCACCGACAGCTTCTTCAATCTCTTCTGCAAACGGGTCTTCATCCTTAACAGCTTTTGGCGTCGCATCAACTTTCGGCTTCTTAAGCACTTTCGCTTGCTGCTGTATTTTCGGCTCAACAGTCGTAATCTTCGGTTTCTCTACCGCAGCAATTACATCTACCTTTGGGGTATCAATAACCGGTGGAATTTTCTCACCCGCATTCTCTTCCTTAGGTTCTATTTCACGCTGATCCACAGAATCAGATTCAACCGCAAGATCATCAAGATAATGTGCAGCCTCTTGCACATCATCTAATACGGAATCAGGTTTCGATACCACTTGTGGCTTCTTTTTCTTATTGGGTGTTGTTTGTTTTTTACCAAACATAACGAACCTTTATGTCAGTTGTTATTGTTGAATTATTTCGACGATAATTTACGCATCAAACCGCCTAGCAAGCCGCTGCCACTTCCGGCTTTATCCGCAGCATTATCAACTGTGAAATCACCAGATACAATCTTTTGAACAACAGGCAGCAACGTAGATTTAACAAGCGTTTCACCGTCTTTATCGGACGTAATGCGGCGGCTAGCATTCTCATTACCCTGAAATAGCTTTGCATCAAACGGCACAACAGCAGATACATTCAAATCCATTGCCGTTTCAATATCTTTCCTTGGCACATCTTGGCCACTTACCATACCTGACATATTGATAATCAACTCAATTCCATCATCCTCACCACCCCGAAGATCTTTAATCTCCTGGACTAAGCTGCGCGATTGACGCAAAGAAACCAGCCCCTGCGTCGAAACAAGGTTAATCTGATTAGCGCGTGTAATAACAACATTTTGTAACGCTTGCGGGCTGTGCGACAAATCCACGAAAACAACCGGATATTTCGCCATCAACACATCAATCATCATCTCCAATTGATCCGCACTGATCGATTGATCCAACATCACATCACTGCCACTTGCAAGAACGCTCAGCTTATCTGTGACCTTATGGATCATACGATTAAAATTATCCTGATTCTCCGCTTCGATTTCTTTCGCCGCTTCAAGCAATGTTGTAACCGGCTCAAACCCAAGGCCGACACTCATGGTCGACCAACCACCGCACGCATCAAGCAAAAATGTCTTTTGCCCCATAAACTCCGCTACACCACACGCCGCTGACTGACATAAAACGGATGTTCCGACGCCGCCTTTCGCGCCTATAAACGCAATCAAGCGACTGCCCTTGACCCCGATTTTTTCAATCAAAGTCTTGGCACAAATCTCCGCCATCACATTCGCCATAATAGGCTTAACGAGATAATCGCTAATCCCCATATCAATCAACTTACGATACAAATTCACATCGTTTTCAGGGCCAATAACAATCGCCGAAGTCCCCTCCGTACAATGCCCCGCCAGCTCTTCAAGCTTGGCCGTGAATGCTGCGTCAATTGTCTCTGTTTGCACAATGACAAGATCAGGGGATTCAAACTCTTGATAAGATTGGATCGCGCTATTTACATCGCCATCTTCGACACCGACAACAACACGAGCAAAGCGCCAATCCGTCTCCAATTGTCGTGCGGACGCTAGCGTCTCTTGGTCTTTTGAAAATACAGCTATACTGGCCTGCGGCAATAAAATCGAATTGCCCTGCCCTTTACCCTCTGAATTTAAGCTCTGGTTTTCTACCGCGCTCATTAATATTGTCTTTCATCCGTCAATTTATTCTTTTTTACCGACTTATTCTATCAGAAATTCCTTATGAAACATTAACGATAGCCTATTATCTTAGCCCGTTATTCTGATGACGATTCCCCATCAAGCGGCTCATTTTGAACCCCCGTTCTATAACCATCAACAATATTCGCCGCGCGACGTCCATCGGATGTATCTTGCGTCTCTCCCCCGCCCATTAAATCTTTAGGACGCGCGATTTGTTTTGCAAAGATGGAATCACGAGTGCATCCCAATTGATACCCTACAGGGGTATCAATATTACGATCATGCATGCCCGGCATCATCTCGCAATCATCCGGCGCAGCAAGCGCGAATGAATCATAAGACACAACCGCTCGCGCAACATTCCCCTGCCCTTTTACCGGCAGAATTGATGAATTAACATGCACACCATTCTTACGAAAATCCTCACTAATACGCGCAGCATGACTACTCGCATGCATCGCTGTATTTGTGCTTGATTGAGGGTCATAAATAACCGTCAAATCCACATCACCGCCATCACCCTGACTGCTATAATGACGTGATAATGCTGCGATATACCCTGCATCCATTTTATCGACACTAATATCTTCGAAAATCTCTTCTTGCTGCAGCTTCATTTTGTTCTGCGATAATTTGGTTTCTGAATGCACAATATTTTCACACCCCTGCAACAAAAAACCACTCACTAGCACACTGGCTGACAACACTAAAACTTTATTCATTTTCATCGCTATATCCTCTTAAAATCACTATCAATGCTTTAATCCAGCAAATATCCAAATCCACCATCCATAGAAAACAGATCGCTATCAGTATTATATTCACGTCGAATATTTGCAGCAAAGGCCTGCGCCAATGGATAGCTCCGCTGCTTTGGAACATCTTCGACTACTTTTTCTTGCGCATATGGCTTCACAAGAAACGGTGTAACAATCACAACCAATTCCGTCTCATTGCGCTCAAAACCATGCGACGAAACTAGATCACCGATAACCGGCGCTTTACTCACACCAGGCAATCCCGACATACTTTTCACCGCATCTGACTGCAATAATCCCGCAATCATAAGACTGGAACCGCTCGCCATCTCTACCGTTGTCTGCGCGCGTCGAATATCACGCCCCGGAACGGTCAAATCCGCCAATATAACCGCATTTTCGAAATCAAGCGATGACACCTCCGTATCCATCTGCAAGGAAATACGGTTTTCAGAAAGAACAATCGGTCTGAAGTTCAAAGACACACCAAACTCGCGAAATTCAACAACGACGTTACCAACATTATCGCGACCAACAGGAACCGGAAATTCACCACCAGCAAGGAAACCTGCCTGCTCACCAGATACCGTTGTCAAATTCGGCTCAGCTAATATATTGGCTAAATTCTCTTTTTCAAGCGCCTCAAGGAAAAGCCCCAACTGGCCAACCCCTTTCAAACCTGTGTCCGCCAGAATACGAGCCGCACCGACTGGATCCTGCGACAATGCAATATTTGACGCGGCGCTTAAAGCATCCGTCCCGCCCAAAAAGCTACTAGGCTGCGTGCCGCCAAAAATTGTTGTTGCCGCCAATTCATTGGGATCATTCGTTGAGGTTTGAATGCCCAACTCACGCAACACATTGCGGGTGGCTTCAACAATTTTAACCTGCAACATAACCTGTTGCTCACCGCGCGTTTCAATTAAATTCGAGATAAGCTCATCAATCGTCTTATCATCATCTTGCAAATCACCTACATAATGCCCAACAAGATTAGAAATCTTAGATGCCGCATCAGGATTCGACGCCGTTCCCGTTAAAATAATCTGGTCATGAATTGAGCCAACCTTCACATTTTCACCTGGAAACAGCTCATCCACCTTTGACTGAATTGCCATCAAATCGTATGTCACATGAATATCCAAACGCTTAACAATGTCGCCATTCTCGTCCAGCGCGATAATATTCGTGTCACCTACCTTTAAGCCAACAATATAAAGCTTGTCTGATTGCACCGCCATCACATCAATCAATGATGGGTCGGCAACCAACACATCCGCGAGCTCAGAACCAACACCAACCAATTCGGCCTTACCAAGTGTAATCTGAATAGGTTTATTCGTGATCACTGGCTTCATGTCCGCAAAATCCCCTTTCGCGGCAAAAACAGGCGAAAACGGAAGCGCACCAATCATTAAACATGCCGCAAAAGCAAAACATGCAAATATTTTTAAGCGAGGTTGATATGATCGTTTCATAATTTTAGCTTTCATTGTGATTTACGCAGACATTACATTTGAATATTGAAAATGCGACGGAACGCCTCATCTTCGACTTAACGGGTTGGAACCGCCTGAACGGAATTACCACTATAAATTCGAACCGTGTTAGAAGTCGCACCACTCTCTTTGCGGGCACGATCCATTTCCTCATAAACTTCTTCTTTGATTGATGTAAGACGCGCATCGGACACCGTTGGCCATTTACGCTCTAAAGTTGCGTCATCGCCAACACCACGCAGCACAAGGTTCAAATCGCCCATATCTGCCGCCAATGTTAATCGCTCTGCATCTTGCGCGCTCAGCGCCAAAGTAACCGTCTTACCAACTTTTATCTTATCGTCGGTCGCACGCTCCGCACTTTGATCAACAGCAAGAATTTTAACGTTCTGCAAAATTGTTTCCGTCGCAGTGTTATCAAGGCTAAGCGCCAGAGATTTCGCTACACTTGGGTCATCATCCGCGCTGCGCACATTAACCTTATACGTCAAAATCACGTCTACAAAATCACCAGGGCCAATAAAGCCAGAAACCATACTCGCCGCTTTCACATCAATCGCCATCGCGCGCATGCCTGGCGCTAAACTCGCCGCTACAAAATTACCCTTAGCCTGCCCTAGTAAAGCCGATTTCATAACCGGCTCACCTTTGGCAATATTACGTGCCAAACGCCCCTCAAGAGCTTCAGATGCAGGCTGCTCATCTAACTGACGCACCGCGCCAGGGAACATGCTCGATTTGGGCCATGGCTGCCAACGCAAATCGCCATCGTTTAATTCCTGACCAATTTTCAAATCTTGAACCGCAACCAAAACATTAATACGCGCTTCTTGAATAACTGCCTCTTCCTTACCGCCCATCATCACCTGTACCATCACCGCCACAAGAACAGCGACCAAAACGGCACCAGCCAAAACTATTAAAACATTTTTATTCATGGTCTACCTCGTTAGAGAACAAAGAAAGGAAGAGTATTTGTTAGAAACACAGTGTTAATCTGGATTATAAAAAGAGCGGAACACCCTCTTTAAGTCTGCTATGGCATAACTTTGCCATGGTTATTTATAAGTGTGCCTTTTTTAAGTTAACAATTCGTGAACCTAGAAAATTAAATGCAAAATAAAAAATAAGTGTAAAAAAGCAGAGCGACCTATAGAAAGATACGAAACGTATCAACACTAAAGTACCCTATTTTAACAAAAGAAGCCAGCGCGCCGAGCACAATAGCAATACCATAAGGAACCTTGCTCGCCCCGCCCTGCACCTGATCTATCCAACTGCCTTTTGCAGGCTCCTTAATCGGCTTATATTTTTTTAAGATGATCGCTGTCACACCAAGCAATCCGCCAAACAAACTCGTATACACCAAAAACATCGGTATCGCGGAAAACCCCATCCATACAGCAAACGCACTGACCAGTTTTTGATCGCCCGCCCCCCATATCCTGAAAGAATAAAGCGCAAAGCTTCCCACAAACACCAAAACAAAGCCCAAAATGTGCGACGCAATCGGCGCAAAAGGCCCAACACTGCCAAAAACCCACAACAGCAAATAACAGACAACAAACACGGAAAATATAATCACACTGTTCATATTAGGAATGCGCATACCTTTGTAATCCGACATCGCCGACATTGCGCCATACGCAAGCATGACGAACAAACAGGACAAATAAACAATGAGTGAAAACATAAAAAACCTATTTGTTAAGAGCTATTGCGATACAAAGTAAAAACCCGCCCAAACGGGGCGGGCTTTTTATAAACTTAAATGCTGACGTTAAAGCCCTTCAGAAGAGAACCCATCATCTATACCTTGAAAACCCGCTTCGATACGATCTCCTAAAGTAAAGACCAATGCAACGATAGCAAGAGCGATAGCAGCGACCATGAGTCCGTATTCAATCGCAGTAGCCCCATCTTCGTCACGAAGGTAAGCGTCTCTTAAAGCAAGTAATTTCAGCATTGAAATATCCTTCTACGAGATGACTAACCTTATAGGCCTTCAGCAGCGAAGTTATCATCCACGCCTTGGAAGGCTGCTTCGATACGATCACCCAATGTAAACACAAGCGCCACAATACCAAGCGCAATCGCCGCAGCCATAAGGCCGTATTCAATCGCAGTAGCGCCCTCATCATCACGAAGGTAAGCATCTTTCATAGCTAATAATTTCAACATAATATAATCTCCTTAATAAGATTGATTTGATTTAAATTTCGGTTAATCCCACACTTCACATTTTTTGGAACAGTTACATGAAGATCCCAACCGTTACTCATATTAGAATATCGGGATTTGATTAAGGGAAGGTTAAATTACACAGTTATTACTTATATTTTTAAAGAAAAAATGCAAAAAAATCAACTAATAAGTTTATTTAATTTTATGTAAAATTTTATCTATTGCTTATTTACTTGTAAAAATAATAATTTTACTTAAACAGATTAAGTATAAAGCACCCCCCCCTCAATTGCCTTTAATAGACATACTGACACCCACAGTAAAAAACCAAAAAAGAAAAAAACAATTATTGCGCATAATATAAAAAGCCCACTTCAACAAAGCGGGCTTCTTTTTAAGAATAATATAATAAGACCTATTAACTCTTAATATGCAGATTACTTAACTCCTGCGCTATATCGCGAAAGACGCTCAAAAGCTCATCAGAGCTTCTAACATGTTCATGGCGACCACCATTAATCGCACACCCCTGATATAACGCTTTTGTAGCATTATCGATCCCGCCAGAGCTCGCCTCAAACGTAATCGTGTAAATCGTTGGCCCTTTATCCATGGCCTTCATATTATCACACGTATCTTCAAGACGATCATCAAGAACCCCCGATGAACCAACACTATGTGTGCCATTACGACCGAATGCGCCATAAGGACTGCTGCGGACGTTATCACCGTCGGTCATCATCACAATAACCTTGCGCCAAGCTCTATCATCCCAAGACACGCCCTCAGTAAATGGAGCCTCGGGCGAAAGCATGCGCCACCCCCATACCATACCGATATTACCAAATGTCGAACCATTTGCCTGCATCTCACTTAAGCGATTTTTGAGAACAGTCATATCTTCCGTCAACGGCAAAACCGAAGCGGACGGGCAAACATAATTCGGCCCGCGCGTAACATAACGCGCCCCATATCTATAGCTGGTGCTTCTACAACTAGAGTCAGTTGAATTATAATAATTACACACCCGGTTCGTGTTGCTTGAAATATTACATTCCGGCGCATCTGTAAAATTATTACGGCACCAGCGATACATATACCAAGGCCCAGAATGATCCATCACATCCGTGCCGTCATCTTCTTCTAAAACACAAATATTGGTGTCTTTATCATTACTAAATTCCAAACCAAGTGGATTGGACAAAAATGCATTTTCATAGGCGTTTCCATCATCATCATAGCCAAGACCATAAGGCCCAACATTCACCGACGTTGCATAAGGCACAATACCAACCTTCACAAAATCATTTTGCGCCTGAACAAACGAACCATATCGGCTCAAACAATCCTCAGTATTATCGGAATCATAAGTTCCATACAAAATCTCGACAAACTCGCACGCCGCCGTTCTTAGCTTTCCAATATTATTATTGGTACCCATTGACCCTGTATTATCAAGAACAAGAACGACCTCTAATCCCTTAACCTCTCTCTGGACAACCACCTCCGCCGAGACGTTAATTTCGTCAACACCAATAACGCGTACAAATAAGGTCGTATAAACAGCCTTACCCGAAACGCTCACCAAATTCCCATCAACAGAAACTATTGGCTCAAAAGTCGCGCCAAGCTTTTCCGGTGGGTAATTAACCTTAAAGAAATCCTGCACTTTTTGCTTAATAACACCAGAATCATTCGAAGATGCCGTCGCCGCCAACGCCGCCGCATCAATCGCCTGAGAGAGACGCTGTTTGACCATATACGCCTGCGCGTAATCAATCGCCATCCCCGCCGAACCAATAACCACCGGTGCCATCACCGCGAACATAATCGCAATCGCCGCGCCAGTATTGCGGATATAAGAACGGCCAAACGCCGCCATAGTATTTATGATGTTTATTTTTGTCATGTTTCACCTAACCTTCAGATTAGAATATAAAAAGAATTTAAATGCGCTCAACAATAGCGCTCTTTCGCCCACGGGAGAATGCAATCTCACGCATCGGAACCAGACCAACAGTAAATTTACCGATTGAAAAACCTAAAAACAGCGGATCATATTCATATTCAATACTCACAACAATCACACCATTATTCGCCTCAGCCAACGACGCAACAGCCGCAAGCACATCCGGATTGGGTGTCATGTTACGTGTCTCACGCCATTCAATATATGCATCCGCATCATCATCAAAACCGATGCTAACAATATCAACACCATAAACCGAAGTATCAAATGGCTGCAGCGCAAGCTCACCCGCCATTATCGCTTCATTGATCATGCCATCACTCATTTGTGAATCACGCGCGATAAGATCCGCAGTCACCTGGGATGCACGAATAGCTTTTTGCCCCGCTAAAATAGCACTACCCATGTCATATGTACCAACCAACAAGACGGCCAAAAGCGGAAACACAAAGGCTGATTCAATTGCCGCAACACCATCACGGCACCGCGCCCATTTGATTAACAACGATCTCAGAAAATAAAACATATCAAACCGCCCCATCAAAATCATAGGGCTCTGATTGCAAAACAATCGTCGACATAAAGAGTTTAGAACCACTTCCGCCCGTCAACAAACTACCCACAATAGGAGTCATAATGTGATAACGATACGCAGTACGAACAAGCACACGGTCACTTGAGCCGCCCGGCGCCACACCGCGCGAAACCATATTACCGTCTTCATCAAATTGCGCCGCCGCGCTGGCAAAATCACCAAAACTATCAAGCCGCTGCACCTCAATTTGAATATCATTACAATCTAAAAAGGCCATTTTATAGCTGCAAAGAGCATCACGAAACGCCTCCTCAGGTGCTGATGCGGATTGCTGAAGCTGCCCCGTTCTAATCAAGCGCGCCGCTGAATTGGTTGCCCCCTCCAGCAAGCTCGCCGATGTAAACATCAACGACATTTCAATAATACCAAGAGTAAGCATCATATATGGCGCAAGCAATAAGCTAAACTCAACGGCGGTAACACCATCGTCTTTGCGCGCCCATTTTCTATATAATTTACCCAACATTTGTATAAAATCACTTTCAAATTTCAGGCACAAAAAAAGCGGCTATCATCCGCTCCAACTTTCTGCACCCACAGAACCTAACTTCTCTTATTGTTTCACAAGACCAGTAAAGAAAGCCTTAATAGGCATAATTACGACTTGTCCTCTTTTTCAATCGCAAACCCATATTGATCAACCGCAATCTCTCTCGTGACCTCTTTACCCCATCTATCAACAAGTTCTTTTTGACGTTTCTTGATTGCCTTCACACGCGCCTTGCCTCGCTGCAACAACAAACTCGCGATAATGCCCGTCATAGCCCAATCAATCAGATACCCAATCGCAGCCGCCGCATACATAACAACAATCGCCTTTGGATTTGTTACAATCTCAATAGCCTGCTCAAAATTATGCCCCTTCGTCCATAGATCTAACAAAAAAGGAACCGCGCCCGACAAATTCATAGCCCCCACTGTAATTGCCTTTGATTTGCGCTTAGAACGATCAACAAAAGCCGCAGCCAATGTTGGCAACATCGCGATAGAAAGCATAAAAGTCGTTGGCAAAAAGACAATCGCCATCAACAAACCAGCCGCACTTAATATTTGTTTTTTAAAACCACCGCTTTTAGCCTTTTTCTTCGCCATAAAAAATCTTCCTTAAAATATACTATTGCCACTCATGAACATATAAGTCGTCACAAGAATAAACAGCGCAGCAAGACCACCCGAAATAAGCGCAGCAAAGTCCCGGCCAGTTCCACGGCCAAAACTGCCCTCATCTTCCAATTGCCTTGATAAACGATCTTCCTCCAGCTTTAGCTGAGCATATTCAACCATAGCAGCCTTATACCCACGCATATCCCTTTCGTGCACATCAGGGCTATCTAGAAGATTAGCCATCTTCACCAAATCACCCAGCTTCACATATTTATCAATATTCTCTTTCAGCTTGTCTCTGATATCCTGATCATGAAAACGCTTATAAACAGTCGGAAGTCTTTTCTGAAAAGCCTTTGCTATATGTGGAAAAGGATCAAGCCCAGACCGCTTTTGGATGATCGCAAAAACTTTTAAATTCGCAAGAAGGTTTTTATGATCATCGGGGGAATTGATATCATACAAATACGCGTCAATGATTTTGGAATCTTTCATCGATAAAAATGCTGCAACATGCCTATCAATAAACAAAGCAGGACTATCACCCTTTTCACAAACAGATTCAAACGCAGACATCATTTCTTCGGGTGTTGACACATAGTAGTCTTTTAACTTCAAACTGAGGCATGGCACGTCCGGAGATAAGGTGTATAGGCAACGCTCAATACCAACACCAATCTTATTCTGCCGTAAAAAACTGCGACAAAAATCAAATTTTGAAATCCATCCCGAAACAGCAACATTCGGATTTTCACTGGTTGTAACCCAATTCATTGCAACAGATTGCGTAAACATATCTGCAAATAATTTGACATCACGATTATTTACTATTGTGTCATACAGCGCATTCCCGACCCCGTCACCTGACATGCACAACCCTCGGAAACGAAGTGGCGCCATTGCATCCAAAAGCGAAGAGACATTGGAAACAAGTCTGTCTTCATAGCCTGGTCCGCGCCCTCTTTGAATAGACGATTGATATGCCTCTTTTAAACGATCAACAGCAACACTATCCTCCAAAGAGCGCGTTAACCATTGCTCCAAAACGCCATCTTCAACGAGCTTAACCGTTTCAGATGGAGCCTTATCAAGAGCCATAGCAAGCAATTGAGGATAAACAAATTTTTCACCATTAAACAAAATCGGACGCGCCGATTTTGCTCGGCTTGATGACTGCTTTGGGCTAAGCCTGCGCCCATCAAGCCACACTAAAATTTCATCTACCGTCCATCTCTGTGATGGTTCATCATGCAACAAACCACGCAGCAACTCTAAGATAGAGCCCTTAAAACGGTCCTTACCGGTCACGGCGGCATAACTACCGACCTTAACCTTCTCACGAATAATTTCCTCATCGCTCTTCCCCTCAAGAGGATCAGAAGAGCGAAGAATAACAGCCAACGAAACACCAAACGCATAAATATCATCAGCCAACATACCGCTTCCACGACTAATCGCATCCGCTTGCGCACGCTCTATCGGCTCATATATAGATGGTTGCGTATACGAAGCTTGTGCAGACAAACAATCCCCTAACACAAACTCACTTCCCTTGCCGCTTTGAAACATATTACCGGGGCGGATTGCGCCGTGAACAAAATCCTTATCACGAAAATCCTGCAAAACATTAACCATGGGCTTAACGATGCTCTCCATGACTAAATCTTGCTTCCAACCCATCGCCTGTTCTTTATCGCGCTCCAAAAAACGCTCACCAATCGAGTATTTATACACAATCACATACCGCTCTTGCTTAGCTGGCGGCCAATAAACCTTACCGTACGAAACCAAGGGTAAAAGAGCTGGATTAATAATTGAAGCATACCTCTCCGCCGCATTTCGGCGTGGTACAAGATGGCGCTCACACACAATTGCAATTAAATTATCGGAGCTTCGCCCCCTAGATACAGCCTTATAGGCTTTATTTTCCAAGGAGTCATAAGATGGTAAAGGCTTGCTGGGGAATATTTCGATATTACCATCAAATTTAACAACCGTTACTGGCGTTTGCACCTTTGGCTTTGTCGAAGAAACATCCTTCTTGCCTTCACCCTCAGCAGGCTTTTTATCACTCTTAGTTTTATCGTCCGCCATAAATACTCTAAAAAAGGAATTTAAAAAACTATACGCAGAAAGAGAAAAGGCTCCCTGAAGAATATCAAGGAACCTTTAGTGTAATCGTGATCTAGGCAAAAGTAAAATGACTTAAGCGATACAAACTACCCCTGAAACGGGTCTTGCATTAAAATCGTGTCATCACGCTCCGGGCTAGTCGAGAGCAACGTAACAGGCGCGCCGATCAATTCCTCAATATGCTTAACATATTTCACCGCATTCGCCGGGAGGTCAGCCCAGCTCTTCGCACCATAAGTGCTCTCGCTCCAGCCTTCCATTGTCTCGTAAATCGGCTCCGCCATCGCTTGTTCAGCCTGTGACGCAGGAAGATAATCAAACTCTTTCCCGTTGATCATATAACCAACACAGATTTTAAGCTCTTTCATTCCGTCCAAAACATCAATCTTAGTAAGCGCAATCCCTGTGATCCCGCCAACCGTAACCGTCTGACGAACAATCGCCGCGTCAAACCAACCACAACGGCGCTTACGCCCTGTCGTCGTTCCAAATTCATGCCCCTTCTCACCAAGATGCTGACCAATCTCATCAGTCAGCTCGGTTGGGAACGGCCCTTCACCAACACGCGTCGTGTAAGCCTTGGTAATTCCAAGCACAAAATTCACCGCATCGGGGCCCATACCAGAGCCTGTCGCCGCCTGCGCCGCCGCCATATTTGACGATGTCACAAACGGATATGTCCCATGATCCACATCGAGCATCATGCCCTGCGCACCTTCAAACAATATACGTTTTCCATCTTTGCGCGCTTTATCCAAAACCTTCCAGACAACGCCCTTAAACTTAAGGATATCATCACGAACCTCCATCAAAGGCTCATAAATCTCGGCAACGCTCATTTCATCCGCGCCAAGCCCTTTAAGCAAAGCATTATGATGAAAAAGCATTTTTTCGATTTTTTCTTTCAAAAGATCAGGATATTCCAAATCACATACACGGATAGCACGACGTGCAATTTTATCTTCATAAGCCGGACCGATACCACGGCCAGTTGTACCAATCGCGGCATTACCGCGCGCCTTTTCCATGGCAATATCCAACGCAGGATGAACTGGAAGAATAAGCGGCGCATTTTCCGCAATCATCAATTTCTCGGGATTGACAACAACCCCTTGCGCTTCAACATTTTTAATTTCATCCATCAATGCCCACGGGTCGATCACAACGCCATTGCCGATAATAGAAAGTTTTGATTTACGAACAATGCCCGATGGTAACAAATGAAGCTTATATGTAACCCCATCAATAACCAGTGTATGTCCCGCATTGTGACCGCCCTGAAAACGCACAACGACATCCGCGCGACTCGAAAGCCAGTCCACAATTTTACCCTTGCCCTCATCACCCCATTGAGAGCCTATCACGGCTACATTCGCCATAAATCATTCCTTATATGTGTTAAATCTCTTCGACTTTACCGTCTTTATAGATATGGGTGCAAGTGCTTAAAAGCTGCAAATCTTCATCGCTCCCACGAACAGTAATATATTTCTCATTTTGCAAACGCTGCAAGACATCCCACCCCGCATCCATCGACACAAACACCCGCGGCTTTCCTATAAATGCAGGCATTGCGGTGCGAACCGTATCCATATAAAGCGTAAAGCCAGCCGCCGCCTCCGCGCAAACATCACCATCGCAATCAATTGCATAACGCCCACCACGACCAATCTCACCATGCGCATCAGGGGAAAATAAAGTGAACACAACGCCGCTATGATACTCAAAACCCTTCGTCTCCAACGGATCAACCGTATAAGAAACGCCCGATATGCCAAGCTCATCCGCCGCCTTTTGAACCCGTGCAATCACCGTTTTCAATTCGCGCACCTGCGTCAAAGCATCCTCGCTCAAACCAAGAGCCTCAAGCCGCGCTATCGCCTTATCAGAGGTGCCCGCCAATTGCGCACGCAACGAATCAAGCGCATCTTTATCCGCGCCCGCCGCCTCAAAAACCGCATCAACAATATCAGGGAGAGAGAAATCAATTGTAACCTTATCTAGCCCGACATCCGATAAACCCTTAAGCGCAATAACCGCCATTTCTATAATGTCGTCATTTTCTGCGCCCCCGACAAGCTCACATCCAACTTGTGCAAATTGGCGGAATGTCCGTTGCTGACTCGCGCGCGTGCGTATCGCATCATTGGCATAAGCAATACGCAAAGGGCGCGGCGCATCTGCCATACGTGTGGTCGCTATCCGCGCAATCTGCGGCGTAATATCCGAGCGCATCGCAAGCATTTTCTCTGACAAAGGATCCATCATACGAAATGTCTGCTGCGCACATGACGCCCCAGGCCCCGGTGCAAGCAAGCTTTCCTCAAACTCAACCAATGGTGGCTTAACACGATCATATCCAAATCGTGCAAAAGCCTTCATCAAAATACCGATACCTCGAAATTCCGCATCCGCCTCAGGGGGAAGCAAATCCTCAAAACCTTTCGGCAACAACATCGGTGATTTTATTCGCTCATTCATAGTGTTAGGGATAATGCGAGGGAGACGGAAAGTCAATTTCTTAGAGCATCTAGCCAATCAGATTTTCTACAAAAAAATGAATCAAGCTATAACGAAACCCGCTTAATAACATCACAAAGCCCGTCAACAACGGATTCAACCTTTACTGCGTCGTCACCTTCCGCCATCACACGAATGACAGGCTCCGTTCCGCTTGCGCGCACCAACAAGCGCCCATCATTGGCCAAATTCCCCTCTGCCTCTTTGATTGCCGCCTTTACCGCGTCATCATCCAGTGGCTGAACGCCACCATTCGCTCTAGGATCAAAATGCACATTTTTCAAAATCTGGGGCAATGGCACAAATAGCGATAACGCCTCACTTGCCTTATTGCCACTTTCTTTAAGCATCCCCAAAACCTTAAGCGCCGCCATCAATCCATCACCTGTTGTTGAACTATCGGATAATACGATATGCCCCGATTGCTCCCCACCAAGGTTAAAACTTTCACGGCGCATCTGCTCAACAACATAGCGATCGCCAACCGCCGCACGAATAAGCGTAATCCCTTGGCTTTGCAAAAACCGCTCCAGACCCAAATTCGACATAACGGTAGAAACAAGCGTATCTTTCACCAATTCACCGCGCGCCTTCATCGAAACCGCAAGCGCAGCCATCAATTGATCACCATCTATTTTCGCACCGGTCTCGTCAACCATAATCAAACGATCCGCATCACCATCGAGCGCGATACCGATATCCGCCTGATGCTCAACCACAGCAGCCTGCAACGCCTCTGTTGCCGTCGCCCCGCAACCATCATTGATATTACGTCCGTTTGGCTTATTACCAATAATAACGACTTCAGCTTCCAATTCCCAAAGCACCTGCGGCGCAACCTTATATGCCGCACCATTGGCGCAATCAATCACAACTTTTAGCCCCTCAAGGCTCGCCCCACGTAGCATACTTGCCCGTTTCACAAACTCCGCATACCGCCCAATCGCGTCATCAAGCCGCGCGGCCTTACCAAGCGAATCTGGCGCAGCCAAATTCCCGCTCATATCACTCTCAAGCTTGGCCTCGATCTCAGCCTCAATCGCATCGTCCAGCTTATAGCTATCCGCGCCAAACAACTTAATCCCGTTATCTTCAAATGAGTTATGCGACGCCGATATCATCACACCAACATCACACCTGAGCGACCGTGTTAGCATCGCCACGCCAGGTGTTGGAATAGGCCCAGTCAAAATCACATCCATACCCATGGATAAAAATCCCGCCGTAATCGCCTGCTCCAACATATAACATGAAAGTCGCGTATCTTTGCCGACCACAACGCGATCCGTCGGCTTACCCTCTTGCTTTTCACGAAGCACAAGCGCCGTCGCCATCGCCACCTTCGTCGCCGTTGAAGCCGTCATAGGCTCAACATTAGCCCGCCCCCGAATACCATCAGTACCAAAATATTTACGTGTCATGATGTGATGATGCCCGATAGAAAAGTAAAATCAATGTTTATTTGACTTAATCGGGACTATAAACAACATCTTGAACGGCTTCCAATGGTTGGGATGCAATCTGATCAGGATCACCAAAGCACGTCTTTAGAAAGTCATCAGGATAATATTCCGCCACAATTTTATAATTTTGAACCACCTGCACGTCCATTCCATCAATAACATTCGCCTGATAAAGCATTGGGAATTGATCCGTATCAACTTTAACGATTGGAAAACGATCAGCTAAAGCTAAAACCGCCTGCGTTTGAGGATCTTCTGACAACCAAGAACTAGAATAATAAACAACGACAATCGGCTTTCCGTTACTGACACCATCCAAATGTGTTTTAAATGCATCGCTCACTTCCGTGGCAATGCTATCCAAACCCTTCTCAGTTGCTACAATTTCATCCTCATGCGTATCAACAGTATATGTATCGTAATGTCCAATTAAATTGTTGTATTGAGATAATTTATCGGCTGAAAATGTAAAATCAGACGCACCAGAGAGCCTCGTAACACTCTCCGTCAATAAACAACCAACCTGAAAAGGCTCAATATTGGGCATGTCACCCTCAGCAAAAGCAGCCCCCGCAGAAACAGAGAATGACGCCCCTGCCAGCAATGATTTTAAGCCAAGCCTCATAACACATCCATCACTCTATTATTGTGATACCTTCATCAATAATAATAATAAACTATGACAATGACAAAAACAAAGGACTAAGCCCCTTGCGGCGCTTCACCGCCAGTGCTCGACGGAACAGACGATTTTGCCCCGCCGCTTGGTGCGTCATCATCATGGCTGTCACGAATGATCGGCTCTCCACGCAAAATTGCTTTAATTTCCTCACCCGAAAGCAATTCATATTCAAGCAACGCTTTAGCCAATTTATGAAGATCATCAAGGTTTTCGGTCAAAATCTGTTTCGCACGATTATATCCCTCATCAACAATGCGACGTACCTCACTATCCACCATATTCGCAGTATCATCCGACATCGTCTTGGTCTGCGATACTGAATGCCCAAGGAAGACTTCTTCTTGATCCTGCGTATAACGAATTGTACCAAGCTTCTCCGACAATCCCCATTCTGTAACCATCTTACGCGCAATGCTTGTCGCTTGAGAAATATCGCTCGATGCGCCTGTTGTTACCTTGTCGTGCCCAAAGATAATCTCTTCAGCCACGCGCCCACCCATTGCAACAGACAAATCAGCATGCAATTTCTCACGGCTCATCGACAAACGATCATTTTCCGGCAAACGCATAACCACGCCAAGCGCACGTCCGCGTGGCACAATTGTTGCCTTATGAATCGGATCACTTGCCACTTCATGCATCCCGACGAGCGCATGCCCCGCTTCATGATAAGCCGTCAGCTTTTTCTCATCTTCGCTCATCACCATGGATTTACGCTCCGCGCCCATCAACACCTTGTCTTTAGCCTCTTCAAATTCTTCCATGCCAACAACGCGCTTATTTTTGCGCGCTGCATGAAGTGCAGCCTCATTCACAAGATTGGCCAAATCTGCACCAGAAAAGCCCGGCGTACCACGCGCAATAACCATGGAATCAACATTATTCGCAAGCGGCACTTTCTTCATGTGCACCTGCAAAATCTTATCCCGCCCCTTAATATCAGGAAGCGGAACAACAATCTGCCTATCAAATCGACCAGGACGTAAAAGCGCAGGATCAAGGACATCTGGGCGGTTCGTTGCCGCAAGGATAATCACACCCTCATTGGCCTCAAACCCGTCCATCTCAACAAGCATTTGGTTCAATGTCTGCTCACGCTCGTCGTTTCCTCCACCAAGGCCAGCGCCGCGATGACGTCCAACCGCATCAATCTCGTCAATAAAGATAATACAGGGCGCATTTTTCTTACCTTGTTCAAACATATCACGAACGCGGCTCGCACCGACCCCGACAAACATCTCAACAAAGTCAGACCCTGAAATCGTAAAGAACGGCACATTCGCTTCACCCGCAACCGCGCGCGCGACCAATGTTTTCCCCGTACCGGGCTGCCCCACCAAAAGCGCCCCTTTGGGGATTTTCCCGCCGAGACGTGAAAATTTGCCTGGATCTTTTAGAAACTCTACAACTTCTTCCAATTCCTGCTTGGCCTCATCAATGCCTGCAACATCTTCAAACGTCACACGACCTTCCTTCTCCGTCAGCATTTTAGCCTTAGACTTACCAAAGCCCATCGCACCGCCGCCGCCTTTTCCACCCTGCATCTGGCGCATAAAGAACAACCACACACCAACAATCAAAATCGCAGGAAGGAGAGAGATGATAATACTGCCAATCGTCAATTGCTCTGGGTCTTCGGGGCGTGCTTTAATCTCAACGCCAGTATCCGCCAAGCGATCGACAACATTCTCATTCGGTGGCACAACCACGTTAAACGCTTCTCCACCGCTGGTGAATGTGCCCTTAACTTCACTGCCCTGAATCACAACATCGCGAACACGCCCATCTCGCGCCCCTGCCATGAATTCAGAGTATGAAATTTCGCTTCCACCACTCACACCAACCTTCTGCGCCCCTTGAAGCACGTTAAGCAAGAAAAATAAGACGAAGGCAATTGCCAACCAGAATATCAAATTTCGGCTAAGTCCGTTCACGCGATAATACCTTTCATTATTCGAATATCTGTAATGTAGCCCAATTCCCGCGCCAAACAAGAAAAATCGAAACTATCATTCGCTCTTTTCACAAGCAAGGATGAGACGCTTATTCACGTCATCACGCTCGAAAATCACACCGCCCAATGTTCGCTTACGAAACGAAACATCATGTTTTAGCGAAAACATCAAATCCTCAACCTTCTCCATACGCGGCGCATAATCACGATCAAGCCCGATATCGGATATACACATAAGAAGAAGCCGCAAAACAATTTCATCATGCGCATCACAGATACTTATTTTAAATTCGATACGATTCGTATTTTTAAATAACAAATGGTCTGCAAAAGCTTTTTGCGTGATATCATCAAGCGCATCACGCGCACGTGCCATTCGCATCGCAATAACCGACAAACGCTTTTCACTCAGCCCCTCCGCCGATAAAATATCCATAGATTGACGCAGTCGAACCCGCGCATATCCATCATCCACATTCGAGGGATCATCGACATACTCAATGCCTTGCGCATCACACACCGCAACCAAATCATCTTTAGGGACATGCAAAAGCGGGCGACACAGCAAAAGCCCATCCATCTCCTGAACCATCCGCATTCCTGCCAAACCATCAAGTCCGCTACCCTTAGCTAGACGAAACAATACCGTCTCCGCTTGATCGCCTTGATGATGCGCAAGGAATAAATGTTGAATACCGCGCTCAAAACAATATCCCCGCATAAGCGCGTATCGCGCCTTGCGCGCCCCTTCCTGAACACGCACATTTTTTGGTGCTTCCCATGTTAATATATGATGCTGTACATGCTCAAACGCCGCGCAATAATCCGCAACGCTCTCACACTCCCCCCGCGCAGCTTTACGCAAACCATGATCAACACTCAAAACATGTAAAATTTTATCATGCACCGCGCACCATTCCTGAAGCAACCATAGCAACGCCATGCTATCACCGCCGCCCGACACACCAACAGCAATGGTCTGAACATGCTCAAACGCGCCCCCAAAGGGACGCCCCATTAAATCATTAAACTGCTCAGATGTAAGGCTCATAGCTTTAGCCTTAAAGAAAACGCGACAAAATTAACAGCCTAAACGCTCTTTTTCTTGATTGGCACGACGAATAACGGGCGCAGAAGCCTGAAATCCTTCTTTTGATATCTGTGACAACGCAACACATGCATCATCTTTTTTATCAAGCGCCGCAAGCGACATACCCAATTTTAAGAGATTATCCGCTGATTTGGAATTTTTCGGATAAAGCTTAAACCCTTCAGCAAATAAACGCGCCGCACGCTCAAAATCACCGCGCACATAATATGTCTCACCAAGCCAATATTTCGCATTTCCGGCCAACGGATGATCTGGATATTCATCCAAAAAGACCGTGAACTCTTTTTGTGCAATATCATATTTCTCATTCTTCAACATTGAAAACGCATTCTCGTATGTCGCCGCCGCTAAATCTTCGCCCGCAGTCACGTTACCGCCGCCTTCGCGATATGTACCGAGCTGGCCTGGCTGCGCTGATGGCGTGTCATCATCCAAATTACCGGATTTCCACTGATAGCCAGCAGGCTTTTCTTCTACATCACTATCTGGCGCATCTGATGTACGGTTTATATATTTCGCTGCGCCGCTGCTGCGTGACGAACCACCAGCGGAATTACCTTTTTCCAAATCCTGAATACGCAATTCCAAATCACTCTTCAGGCGATCCAACTCTTCACGCAATTGACGGTTCTCATAGCTAAGCTCTTCAAACTGCCCACGGATCTTACGAATATCGCCTTCAACTTGGGATAGTCGGATTTCAGCATCCGCCCGCGATGCATCCGCAGCAGAGCTATCCGTAAGACTCCCTGCTGGCGGTTGCTCACCACGGAACAAGGCGCGGCTCAATGTTTCAATTTCTTTTTCCAAGCGATCAATACGATTGCGCAAATCACGGTTTGACTGCGCCTGCGCATCTGCCGTAAATCCAAGTGTTAAAACGCCAAAGCCCATAACCAAAAGGCCCAAAATGAATCGGGCCTTTAAACGGTCAGTACTCGCAAATGATTGCATCATACTAAATTCCTATAATTCTTAGTTAACTTTCGCAACGCCGCGACGGTTTTGTGACCATGCTTCCGGACCATTGCCAGGAACAGCAGGACGCTCTTTACCATATGTCACAGTATCAACACGACGAGGATCAACACCAAGCGCAACGAGGTAATTTTTCACTGAATTCGCACGACGCTCACCAAGAGCGAGGTTGTATTCACGTGTTCCGCGCTCATCTGCATGGCCTTCAATCGTGATGTTAAGCGCAGGATATTGCGCCAACCAATTGGCTTGCTTTTCCAATGTCATACGGGCTTCTGGGTTTACATCATATGAGTCTGTGTCAAAGAACACGCGGTCACCAACATTCACAACCAAATCTTGTTGTGAACCTGGTGTAGGGCCACCCATGTCGCCATCAAGCGTATTGGTGTCATAAATATCAGAAAGCGGTCCACCTGCTTCAGCACCGTTCATACCCGACTGGCTATCCAGTGTCGCGTCCTCATTAGATGTTGAACACGCAGAAACCAATACCAATACAGCAAAAATCATTAAATAACGGGCGAGCATGAACATTTCTCCTTTGAATTTTATATCACGCGATTTGCAGATCCACATGGATCTAACGAATCCTATTAATATTCCCTTCGCGTCACTCTTGCAAGGGTTACAAATCATCTAACGCAATTAAACACAATTTAGTTCAATCGTCCGCGCAATTCATTCAACAATAATTCCGCATCCCGCGCCTCACCATTATAAACTTGTGCCTTAGGAACGGCATCAATATATGCCTCTAGCGCCTCAATCGCCGCCTTTGTCTGCTCGACCTTCGCAAATAATACACCCGCATCCAACAAAAGCCTGTATTCATCAGGTGCAATTTTCATCATCCGTTGCACACACATAAGCGCCCCAGCATAATCCTCAATTTCAATCTGACGGTGCTTAATATTATTCTGCAAACGAATCAAAATATCCCGATTGGAGGTCGCCTCAAAATAATCCGTCGACAATTCCGCCCGATCCCCCATCACACGCTTAACTAACATCCGCAAATCAGAAGCTTCCAAAACCCTGCAATTATCAAAAACATCAAAGATTATCCGCTGACCACCATGCTCAATACGGCAAACAAAATGCCCCGGAATATTAAGCCCGCAGATATCCCAACCTTGAGCACGGCCTACGCAAATATATAAAATCGCCAGCGTAATCGGAATACCTTTGCTACGCTCAATCACCCGTATCAAATTCGCATTTTGTAAATCATCATAGGTCTGATTATCGCCAACATAACCATGCTGCTCACCAATGACATCGCGCAGCGCATTAAGCTGGACACCGACAGTCTCGACGCCGCCATCTTTCATGAGATCAATATATTTGGACTGAACATCATCAGCCAAAACTTTCATGTGATGAAAATACCGATCCATCGATATCCCATCCATATCCAGCGCCGCCAAAGCAATCGCCGCCGCACCAAGATCAATATCAGCATCATCAACAATGCCTAGCTTATCAATGATCTCTTGTGCATCGTAATTCATGAAAGAGTAAAACTCCGTTTATTGCTTATCATCCCAAAGCAAATCTTCCGATTGGATAACATCCGTGGTTGATCCATTGCGCGGCGATGCTTGCGCCGGCTGCGTTAAAACCGGCGAGCGGCCATCAACATTAGGATATCCCATCGGCTGAGGAATAATCACAACCGGATCGCGCCCAGGCACATCTTGCATGACCGCATCATCACGTGCCTCACCCCAATCAATACGATCGGAATTGCTATCTTGCTGATAATTGGATGGCGGCTGTGCGTATTGCTGACTTGATATTGTGTTATTTTCAGGCGCAGGGTCGTCAGGCTGGCCAACAAGTTTCACATAACTAACAACCTGTTCAACATCACGCATCGTACGCGCAATTTCAATCACACGGTTAAGCTCGGCCTGATCCTGCGCGTAGCCCATCAAGTAAACAACACGACGAACCGTATCGATGGAATAATTAACCGACAAAACATTCTTATCAAACATCAAAGCCGTACGCAGACGCCCATTAATCCACGCATCCCGCGCGTAGCCCGTGATGCCATTGCTATCGGCAACCGTAATCTCATTAATAACCTGCTTAACACCCTCTGGCTGCCACGCAAGGCGCACAGCTTCAACACGATGTTCTGGGTTTTGCACAACCCCCGTCAACAACACACGACCATTATTGATCGTCATATCCAGTTTCGTGAACATTTCAACATTATAACTAAACCACAATTCATTGATCTTCGCCTGAATCACCGCATCCTTAGCCGCGCGGCTGATTCCCCCCTCTTGCACCATCGCAACACCAGCGGTCGCGCCAACACCTGTCGCAACGCCAACAGCCGTACATCCTTGCAATGCGAACACACCAAGAGCACAAACAGACACAGTAAAAAGAAGAGAATTTTTCATGGGGGATACACCTGAATCATTTAAAAAGAAAAAGAACGAATCTTATTGGTGAATTATGCCCCCACCATCCACGCATTGTCCAGATGTTCACCACAAATACTCTCATCCGATAAATCCCCGCTAAAGGCGATCACGTCGAAACGCATATCAAACGAACTGTATTCTGGATATTCCGACAAAAACCATAACGCCGATTGTTCAATCCGCCTGCGTGTTTTGGGTGTAACAGCATAAAGAGAATCACGAACCGATTGATGCGCTTTCACCTCGACAAACGCAATTAAATCCCTTTTGCGGGCAATAATATCAATCTCTCCAAATTTGGTCTTGTAGCGCTTTTTTATAACCGTGTAACCATCCCGCTTAAGCTGCTTAGCCGCGCGCTCTTCTGCCAAAACACCTTTACTATATGAGGTTACCGTCTTCATTTTGTAATCTTAATCGCCAAATCATAAAGCGCTTTACGCTTCATACCTGTCTTTGCCGCAACCTGCGCCGCCGCCTCTTTAGTCCCCAAATCTTGCAGCGCCTCTTTCAACATCGCCTCAACATCCGCGTGATTAACCTCCTGCGCAACGGGTGGCTCAATCACGAGAACAATTTCCCCCTTGGGCGCGCCTTCCGCCGCATAATGCGCTATCAAATCTTGAGGCAAAGCGCTACGCATCTCTTCGAATTTCTTGGAAATCTCACGCACAACCGCCACTTTTCGCCCACCCAGCACCGCATCAATATCTGCTAGGCTTGCCTTCAAACGTCCCGCACTTTCAAACGCAATCAAACTGCCCTTCGCATCCGCCCAAGCACTTAAATGGGCTTTACGCGCCCCCTGCTTGCTCGGCAAAAACCCGACAAACGAAAACGCATCACTCGGCATACCCGAAAGCTGAAGCGCAGAAAGCGGGGCATTGGCCCCCGAAATACTGGTCACATAAGCACCGGCCACATTCAAATCACAAATCAACTTATATCCAGGGTCGGAAATCATCGGCATCCCCGCATCACTAATCAACGCAAACGTGAGCCCCTCAGCAATCCGCCGCGCAATCGAAGCACGCTTAGCCGCATCGCTATGATCGTGATACGCCTCTAGCTTCGCATCAATGCCGTAATGCGCCATTAACTTTCCCGAAACGCGCGTATCTTCGCAAAGAATAACATCCACCGCCGCAAGTGTATCTAGCGCCCGAATAGAGATATCCCCTAAATTTCCAATCGGGGTCGCAACGATATAAAGCCCCGCCTGCCGCACTTGGTTTTGATACCCACCAAGCCTCCAGCCGCGCATTGCCGATTGATTATCTTTTTCGCTCATGTTTGAATGCATAATCTCGCAACCATAAAGATAGAAATTCGAAAAGTCATGCGCATTCTCACCCTAAGCCTCGTCATCACCACCCTGCTCATGGCATGTTCCCAGGGCGGATATCAACAGAGCAAACAATGGGAATATAACGCAAACACATCAAAAACCGCGCAAAACCCACCGCGCCCTATCAACGAAACCACACAAGCCAACGCGCAAGCCGCTCAAATCCCCGGCCTAGAAACTGCGCCCGCCCCATATAATCAAAGCGCCATGACTAAAAACAACAACTTGCCCCCCGTAAAAGTGGCTCTGCTTGTTCCATTAAGCGGCAAACACGCAAAACTAGGCCAATCAATGCTGAACGCCGCGCAGCTTGCCCTATTTGATCTAGGGCATAATAACTTCCAAATCATCCCTAAAGACACCCGCGCCAACGCCAATGACGCCGCGACAGCCGCCAAAGAAGCAATCGACGACGGCGCAGAACTTATCATCGGCCCCGTATTCGCCGAAGCCGTGCGCGCCGTAAAACCAATCGCCGCCTCATCGCGCATCAACGTAATCGCCTTTTCAACCGATTGGTCACTTGCGGGCGGGAACACCTTCATCATGGGTTTCCTACCTTTCGATCAGGTTGAGCGCTTAACACGATACGTTGCGTCACATAATATAACCAGCGTCGGTATATTCGCGCCAAATGATAATTATGGCCGTGCCGTCACGAATGCATTTACAAACCAAGCCGCCCGCAACGGCCTGCAAACCGCAGCAACATCAACATTCAACCCAAGAAGCCGCAACCTCAGCACGGATGTAAGAGCATTCGCAAAATATGATAGCAGACCAGAAAACACCTCCGCGCCATTTGACGCTGTACTAATGCCCGTCGGCGGCCAAAACGCCATCACAATCGCCAATCTCTTAACCCAATACGGCCTCACCCCCAATACCGTAAAGCGCCTAGGCACAGGATTGATGGATGATACTGGCCTCTCCGGAGAGCCCGGACTAGACGGTGCATGGTTCGCCGCCCCATCGCCAACATTACGCCGCAATTTTGAAGACAAATATATGAAAGTCTATGGCCAAAAAGCCCCGCGCCTGACAACGCTCGCCTATGACGCAACCGCATTGTCTGCAATCCTCGCTCAACGTGGTCAGCAAAGCCAAGGCCGCCCACAATTTGATAAAAATTATTTATTGAACCCGAATGGATTTTTCGGCATCGATGGAATATTCCGCTTCCGCTCCGATGGAACCGCAGAACGCGGCCTCGCAGTATTGGAATTCAATCGCGGTCGCATCAAAGTCATAGACGAAGCACCAAAAACTTTTGAAACAACGCGCTATTAAATCAATGTTATAAGTTTATAAATTAGCCCTGAAGCTTAGAAGCACGTAATTCTTCAAATTCGGCAAAGGTAAGCGCAGGCTCTTTCGGTGCCTCAAGGCGCTTTTGCATCGCTCCGAAAATCACACGCGGCACATTCACATCGCAGCATGACTCCAACCCCTTAAAGCCGGGAAAACTATTGGCCTCACAAATCGTGTATCCGCTTTCATCATATAGAAGGTCAATACCCGCAACCTGCAAATTCAAAATCTCAGATGTTTTTACCGCCATATCAATCGCAATCTGGTCGGGCTTAAACTCAACGACTTCCGCCCCTTGCGTATAATTGGCCTTAAACCCACCATCAGTCGCGCGGCGCTCCATTGAGGCAATCACCTCGCCATCCACAACGAACAGGCGCAAATCGCGCCCTTTGCTCTGCGCAATAAATTTTTGGAAAATCAGTTGGATATTTGGATTGGTCTGCTCAATCAAATTCATCAAATCGCTAAACGCATTGTGATTATCCATTAAAAACACGCCAGTGCCATTCACACCAAGCAACGTCTTAACAACAACCGGAAAACCAATCGTCCGCTCAACCAAGTCCAAATCCACGGGGAATTTTGCAAGCATCGTTGTCGGCGTTGGCAAGCCGCTCTCCGCTAGTGCTTGATGCGTATGCATCTTATCCGAAACCATTTCAATCGAACGGGAATCATTAAAGACCCGAACACCCAAACGCTCAAACTGACGAATAACCGCCAGCGAGAAATATCCCGTATCAATCACATATGTACGCGGCAAAAGGAAATCAGGCAATTTCACGAATTTACCATCAATCAAAATCGACTCGCGATCTTCTTCGGACACCAACAAATCAAACTGCTCTGGATGAAAGACCTTAACATCAATGCCCATATCCCGTCCCTCGGACAAGAAACGTCGCACCTCAAATGCCTCCGCACTCGCACTGTCTACTTCTTCATTAAAAAGAATCCAAACTTCCATAGCTTTCCCTCTCTGCTTATCCGATATCATCCATTGATCGGCATTTTTATCTCATGATTGATGACCAATATAAAGTAAAATCCAATGACAAAGCAAATCGAAGATTAAGCCCCGCCAACGCAATAAGATGTATTATTTTCAAAAACGCGACTAACTGTGGAAAAGTAATTTTACATCTTGAAAGCAATTACGATACGCGCAATGATCCTAACTCCACTGAGCAGAAATGAACATACGAAACGCCGCGTATGAATATCCGCCACCAATGTTAATCATTGGTGAATAAGCGTTTCCTAATACACAGCCCCAAACAGGCTGGCATGACCAATAGGAGAAAACACATGCAACCCACTCTCGGACAAACCGCGCTTGATTTCGAAACATTTTTGGATAATAGTGCGCCTCAACAAGATAACCAACCACCACAATTTGAATTAGAAGAGGCAGTGGCAGATATGGCAGACGCTCCAAACGAAGCACAAACCAAAACAGACTCCAAACAAGGAAAAGGCCGCCCTCGCAGTGAAAAATCACGCAAAAATATCCTAAAAGCAACCAACGCGCTCCTCCTCCATACAAGCGTGCAAGAGCTCTCTATTGAGGCTATCGCTAAAAAAGCAAAAGTCGGAAAAACAACCATCTATCGCTGGTGGCCCAATAAAGCCGCCGTTGTTATGGACGCCCTCATCGCACAACCTGGCTTGTCCGCGCCACTTCCCACCGCGCGCAACCACGCCGAAGCGATCAAGCTTCAGCTTGAAAAACTCATTCGCATGCTGGATTCAAACAATGGCGACACAATCGCACAACTTTTCAGCGAAGCCCAAGCGAGCAATAAAGCGCGTAATATTTTCACAAGCAATTTCCTTTCCCCCCTCGTAGACGCGCTTCAATACAGCATCGAAGAAGGCATCAAAGAAAAAGAATTCCGCAGCTCTCTTGAAATCAAAACAACAATCGATATGTTGTGTGGCCCCATCTTCTTCCGCCTCATGGCACATCCGCATGACCTGAACGAGGACTTCATCCAATCCTATCCTAAAGAAGCACTCCGCCTGATCAGCGCATAATATTCGTTTTCAAAAAACACCCATAAAACAAAAACGCCCTCAAAATTGCGGGGCGTTTTTTTAATCAGATTTTAAGGCAGCGGATATTACCAGCTACCAGTATTTTCCATCGAAGCCCATGGCTCCTGCGGTTCAAGCGCATCACCCTTTTGCAACAGCTCAATCGAGATACCATCAGGCGATTTAATAAACGCCATATTACCATCATGCGGCGGACGGTTAATCGTAATACCCGCATCCATCAATGATTGGCATGTCTCATATATATTGTCGACGCGATACGCCAAATGGCCAAAGTTACGACCACCGGAATAACTCTCTGTCTTGCCATCTTCATCCGGCCAGTTATAGGTAAGCTCAACCATCGGCGCTTTATTGTGTTTCGCCCGCTCTTCATCGTGCGGCGCAGCTAGGAACACAAGCGTGTAACGCCCGCTTTCGACTTCATTGCGTCTAATCTCTACCAATCCCAACTTGCCGATATAAAAATCCAATGAGGCATCTAAATCCTCAACCCTCACCATTGTGTGTAAATATTCTAAACTCATAACACCTTCTCCTTTTCAAATCAGTTTCATACGACTAAGCTATAGCGATGCTTAAAGATTTCAATATCGAAAAACAATTAACTGTTATTCAAACATGGGTGAGCGAGCATATCCTCACCACGAGCACCCTCTATCAGGGCATCATTATTTTAGCATCGTTTTTGCTCGCGGGGTTTGTCTATCCTGTCATACGCAGAAAACTAACAAAAATGCTAGAAGGCGCTGACCTGCCCGCCACTGTACGACTAATCGCAACCAACACAATAAAGCTCCTCTGGCCATGCATTGCGCTTCTAATTTTATACGCAAGCCTCGTCATCGCCAGCTCTGAATTCGTCGGCATAAACACAACCCTCGGCCAAGGTATAACAAAGCTATTACTTGCATGGATTATCATACGCATCGTTGTACAATTTATTCGAAACACTGCCATGCGCAATTTCTTCGCTGTGGTGACATGGGCCATTGCCGCGCTGTCTATCTTCGGCTTGCTTGAACAAACCACCGAAACCCTTAACAGCATAGGCTTCAGCGTTGGAGAGTCGCGCATCACCGCGCTGGCTGTCATCAACAGCCTTCTCCTTATTGTGGTCTTGCTCTATTTTGCCCTCTTCACATCCACTTTTGCGGAAAAGAAAATACTCGGCGTCAAATCACTCACCCGATCATCACAGGTTTTAATCTCAAAAGTCGTGCGCGTGATGCTCATCGTCTTTGCCCTGCTTGTGGGCATAACCTCTGCGGGAATTGACCTCTCGCTCTTTACCGTCTTTGGTGGGGCGATTGGTTTGGGGATTGGTTTTGGTCTCCAAAAAGGAATATCCAACCTCTTCTCTGGCATGCTTCTATTGATGGATAGATCAATTAAACCAGGCGATGTTATTGAATTACCGGAAATTGGAACATTCGGCTGGGTCAATCAAATGGCCGCCCGTTACACCGAAATCGTCACCCGCGATAACAAATCATTCCTCATACCAAACGAAGATTTCATTACACAACGCGTCATAAACTGGAGCCATGGAGATTCGCTCATCCGCGTTTCGGTTCCTTTTGGCGTGCATTATAAATCAGATGTAGAAAAAGTAATCGAAATCGCGATCGAAGCAGCCAAGAAACCGCCCCGCGTCCTCGCATTTCCCGAACCTGTCTGCTGGATCACAGAATTTGGCGACTCATCGGTAAACTTTACCTTACGCTTCCAAATCAAAGACGCAGAAGCCGGTATCACCAATGTAAAAGGCGAAGTTCTTTTAGAGCTCTGGAAAGCGTTTAAAGAAAACGGAATAGACATCCCATATCCGCACCGCGAAGTTTACGTCCATGAAGTCAAAGATTAAAAGACGTGAAAGATTAAAAGGCGTGGCGAAACACTAATCGTTCAAAAAGAACCAATGCTTCTTTTTACGCGACCGCTCCTCTTTGCTGATAAAGTCAGGATTGGCGACCTTCTTGACGATATTAGCATCAATAAACAGACATAAATTCTGCGCAATACTATCCGCCAGTGTTTGCGAGATATTAGAAATCGTAATCGTCACCGCATTACCCGTATAATCAACATCACGCTTAATATCCTCAATCGGAACATCAACATCGGGACATTGCGTTAAATCAGGTGCCTCATTCTTATAGACAAGCGTAATGCGCTTCCCACGATAAAATTCAATATCATGCGATTTTTGAAAAGCATCCCCCATCACAATTGACGCCTGCCGCGCATCCACATCATATTTAGCCGCGTCAACGGTAATAATCAACGGATCACGCGCTTTCGATGCTGCAATCTCAACAATATGTTCATAAACGGGAATCGACGGTGAATAATCCATACACCATTATGCGCCTATATAACGCCAAAACCTAACAACAAAAAAGGGCGAGCCAAGTCCACCCTTTTTAATAATTATCTAACTAATAATTAAGGAGCCAATGCTGAGCCAAAACGCCCCCATAGGGTCTCCATTTCCTCGCGCGCATCTTGACGTTCTTCTTTTGATGCCGCAGGATCTTGGGACTTAACAAACAATTCACTATGCCTATTATATGCATCATAAACAGAATTAGCGTAATCCATTTCATCAGGAACCATCTTTATTACGTTATCGCTTTTGACTGGCCCTGCATTTTCACCAAATGTTTTTCTCGCTGCGGCTGCGGCTATTGCACTCATATACTCTCCCTATAAACTTAGTTTATATAATTCAAAGAAAAATCTATATAAAATTACATTAATAATGTCAATAAATACTTTTTTGATGCACCGCACACAACAAAAAGGCGGGAAACCCCGCCTTAATTGAAATAAAATTACCAGTTGTGCTTTTTACGCTGCTTGCGCAATTTCAACTTGCGCTGCTTGCTCACCATCAACAACAGCCGCTGCTGCTGCTACCGTTGCCGCGATGCGCACAGATGTCTGAATTTGCTCGCTGCTAAATCCAGCCTTCTTCAATTCTGCTTCATGCGCGTCAATACACATGCCACAACCATTAATCGCAGAAACCGCTAATGACCAAAGCTCGAAATCTCCCTTATCGACGCCGGGATTACCCATGATATTCATCCGCAATTTGGCAGGAAGCGTCCCATATTCTTTATTGCTCGCCAAATGCACGAATCGATAATACACATTATTCTGCGCCATAATCGCCGCCGCTGCTTTCGCTGCATTCAATGCATCCGCAGATAAATTATCCGCCGCTTCTTCCTCAATCAACGCAATCACATCCGCCTGCCGCGTCGCAAGCGCAGACGCCAAAAACGTGCCCCATTTTTGCTGATCGCTGAGGCTCTCATCATTGGCCAAAGACGACAAATTCAACTTCACATCTTTCGCGTAATCGGGCATCCGCCCTTTTAATACATCAATAGTCATAGTCATTTCCTTTCTTTAGATACAAAACAGGCGGGCAGCCCTATTCAAACCACCCGCCTGAAACTGTTTATTAAGCAGCTTTTTGCATGTCATTGGCCGCTGCTGAGGCATCAATACCTTCGCCGCCAACTGGACGGTTACAAGCACAAAGCTCATCAGACTGAAGCGCATCAAGAATACGAAGTGTTTCTTTCGGGTTACGACCAACATTAAGACCGTTCACGCTCACATGCTGGATCACACCATGTGGATCGATAATATATGTCGCACGCAAACAAACGCCCGCGTCCTTATCACGAATACCAAAACCATCAATAAGATCGCCTTTTGTATCCGCAAAGCCCCACTGATTTAGTTTGTTCAAATCTGGGTGCTCACGACGCCAAGCAAGTTTGGAAAACTCGTTATCTGATGAACCACCAAGAACGATAGCATCACGATCGCTGAACTCTTCGTTCAATTTCGCAAACTCTACAATCTCTGTCGGGCATACAAATGTGAAATCTTTTGGGTAGAAGAAAATAACTTTCCACTTCCCTTCAAAGCTATCCTGCGTGAGTGTTTCAAATGCGCTCTCACCGCCTTCTTCATGAATATTAAATCCTGGCTTTACACCTGTGATTTCAAATTCTGGAATCTGATCGCCTATACCTAACATGTACTATCTCCTGTAAATTATATTAAATTTTTGCATCGCACATCTGCGAAGCACCCTTCATACATGGCATCTCACCCTTCAAATTTCCAACGAATAATATCAATAGTTAAATACAAAAAAATCGATACCAAAACACATTTAAGTGCGATGGTATCGATCCTATTTTACCAGAGATGGTAAACCCTATGCCTGATAGCGCTGAGTGCGCCTAAGCATAACTGCCATGAAGGTCGAAACGATCCAACTCCATAACCTTCACCCAAGCCGCAACAAAATCTTCAACAAATTTTTCCTGTGAATCATCTGATGCATAGACCTCCGCAATCGCACGCAACTCTGCGTTCGATCCGAAAATCAAATCTGCACGGCTGCCGCTCCATTTATGCTGACCACTGACGCGGTCGGTTCCTTCAAATTCATTATCATGCGTCCCTTCAACCGCTTTCCAAGTAGTCGCCATATCAAGCAAGTTGCTAAAGAAATCATTGGTCAATTGCCCCTCACGCACCGTAAAAACACCATGTTTAGAGCCCTCATAATTTGCACCAAGCACACGCAAACCGCCAACAAGAACCGTCATCTCTGGCGCGCTCAACGTGAGCAATTGCGCCCGATCAACAAGCATTTCTTCGGCTGATATCGAATAATCACCTTTAAGGTAATTTCGAAAACCATCCGCCTGCGGCTCAAGCGGATCAAATGACGCCGCATCTGTCTGTTCCGCGCTCGAATCACCACGTCCGGGGGTAAACCTAACGTCGATATCACTCCCCGCATCTCTCGCCGCTTTCTCAACAGCCGCGCTCCCCGCAAGAACAATCAAATCAGCGAGCGATATCTGCTTGCCGGTTGATTGAAAATCATCACGAATTCGCTCAAGCACCGCCAATGTCGCGGCCAAACGATCCGGCTCGTTCACATCCCAATCTTTCTGTGGCGCAAGAGCAATACGTGCGCCATTCGCCCCACCACGCATATCTGATCCACGATATGTCGATGCAGACGCCCACGCGACAGATACAAGATCCGCAATCGATAAACCGCTGTTCAATATCTTGATCTTTAAATCCGCAATATCCGCATCATTGACCAATTCGTAATCAACCTCGGGTATCGGGTCCTGCCAAATAAGCTCTTCATGCGGAACATCCGCGCCCAAATATCGCAATCTCGGCCCCATATCACGGTGCGTCAATTTAAACCACGCCCGCGCAAATGCATCCGCAAATGCATCCGGATTTGCATGGAAATGACGCGATATTTTCTCATAATCTGGATCCATACGAAGCGCCATATCCGCCGTGGTCATCATCGTCGGAACCTTCTTACCCGATCCATCAACTTCGGGCGCTAAATCTTCATCCTTAACATCAACCGCATGCCAAATATGCGCACCTGAGGGACTTTTGGTTAATTCCCATTCATACCCGAATAGCATGTCGAAATATCCATTATCCCATTGCGTTGGGTTCGGCGTCCACGCGCCCTCAACACCGCTTGTGATCGTATCAACGCCCTTGCCGCTTCCATAACGGCTGAGCCAGCCTTGGCTCTGCGCCTCAATCGGTGCGGCCTCTGGCTCTGGCCCGACCAGGCCAGCATCGCCCGCGCCATGACATTTACCAAATGTATGACCACCCGCAACAAGCGCGACAGTCTCTTCATCATCCATCGCCATACGCTCAAATGTCACACGAATATCATGCGCAGATAACAAAGGATCAGGATTACCATCTGGCCCCTCTGGATTAACATAAATCAAACCCATCTGAACCGCCGCCAACGGGTTTTCCAAAACACGTTCATCCCCCTTTGTTTCAACATTGCCCGGTCTTTTATACCGACTGTTTTCCGTCTCACTCGTTGCAAGCCACTCGGCCTCTGCGCCCCAATAGATATCCTCTTCTGGCGACCAGATATCTTCCCGTCCACCCCCAAATCCAAACGTCTTAAAGCCCATATTCTCCAAAGCGATATTCCCCGCCAAGATCATCAAATCAGCCCAAGACAATTTGCGCCCATATTTCTTTTTAATCGGCCAAAGCAACAAACGCGCCTTATCCAAATTCCCATTATCTGGCCAACTGTTAAGCGGCGCAAAACGTTGATTACCCGTTCCGCTTCCCCCGCGCCCATCCGCAGTACGGTATGTTCCCGCGCTGTGCCACGCCATGCGAATAAACAACCCGCCATAATTGCCGTAATCTGCAGGCCACCAATCTTGTGAGTCTGTCATCAGCGCATGAAGATCAGCCTTCACCGCCTTTAGGTCGAGCGTCTTAAACGCCTCGGCATAATTAAAATCATCCCCCATCGGGTTCGATGCAGGATGGTGTTGACGCAAAACGTTAAGCTTCAATTGCTGTGGCCACCAATCACGATTCGTTTGCCCCGCACCTACTGATTGCTTTTGCGGTGTACCACCATTTGAAAACGGACATTTTGCTTCAGACATAATTATTCTCCAATATTATTAATCATTCTTACCGTCTTATTATTCGTTGCGAACACATAAAAAGACAGCGAGTAATTTCTCTTTTCAATATCGAAAAATTCGATTGATATTTAAATTACACATGATATTTTCGATAATATGATTAGACCATCCCTACGCCAACTAAGCTACCTCATCGCCATACATGAGCATGGCTCCTTCATAAAAGCCGCTGAAGAATGTGCCGTCACGCAATCCACCCTCAGCGCAGGGATCAAAGAGCTTGAAAATATCCTCGAACAACAACTCGTCATCCGCAACCGTAAAGCCGCAATCCTAAACCCATTTGGTTTAGAGGTCGTCGACCAAGCCACACAAATCCTGAAAGAAACCGATCAAATTGTCGCCCGTTCAAAACTCCTCGGCGAACCCTTGAGCGGCCCGCTGCGCATCGGCATCATCCCAACAATTGCCCCCTACACGTTGCCAGAAATCCTGCCATCCATTACAACGAATTTTCCAAAACTCGAACTTCAACTTCACGAGGATATAACTGATCGTCTGCTTGAATCACTCGATAAAAACCATATCGACATCGCGCTCATGGCCTTTCCCTATGACACACCAAACCTCACACAACACATCCTCTTTGAAGAAAAATTCATGGCAGCAATCGCCAATACCGCGACCAGCAAAGCCACATCAATTAACATCAAAGACCTCGAACCCGACAAGCTTCTCCTCCTTGAAGATGGCCATTGCCTGCGCGATCATGCGCTATCCGCATGCGACCTTCAAATCCCAAGGCAAAGAAAAACATTCAGCGCAACCTCGCTTCCCACACTCATTCAAATGGTACGCGCTGGCTTTGGCATGACACTATTGCCCGAAATGGCCTGCCGCCCCGACACCATCCCAAGCGGCATCACCCTCCTGCCCTTCACAGACAAAAACCCGCCAACCCGTCAAATCGGTCTATGCTGGCGCAAAAAAGACCCACGCAAAGCTGATTACGAAATCCTTGCAAAATCTCTGCTTAAGGCTTAAAAAGCGTCAAGAACAACAGGCATTTTAAATATTTTAGAACACGCGGCAACGCGCGGCAAAAGCAAAAGAAAGAAACGAGCATGGAATATAAGGTAGCAGCGCTCTACAAGTTTATGCCCATCGAAGATATCGCAGCCCTTCGCGCGAAAATCTATACCTTCACCGATTCAAATGTGCCCTCAATTTGCGGCACGCTCCTCATAGCACCCGAGGGCATAAACGGCACAATCGCTGCACATCCCGATGATATGGCCACCATGGTAAAATTCATGGACGAAACACTCGGTATCACCGAAGGGACA